>Ga0172382_10012398_pt1 | contig 11129 bp, 12 predicted proteins | sample Leawel138RmetaG_FD_122245 | JGI IMG/M metagenome (GOLD analysis project Ga0172382, IMG submission 122245) | Leachate microbial communities from a municipal landfill in Southern Ontario, Canada - Leachate well 138R metaG | ecosystem: Engineered > Solid waste > Landfill > Unclassified | place...
AGCTCTTGGCAGGAGGGGTTTCGTGCCTGACGAATCCGAGCGGCATGCAGGCCGCGAGGTGGAGAGCTCTTGGCAGGAGGGGTTTCGTGCCTGACGAATCCGAGCGGCATGCAGGCATATGTCCCATTCCCGGCTGTTGGCCGGTTACTTCCGCCTGTTCTTGCCGGTACGCTTCTGCACCGTTTTGCCGTCGTACACATAAGTGTCCAGTACGCCAGGAGCCTCCTGGCTGGGCGTCTGCAGCGTCAGCAGTCGAGTATCGGCGCTCACCCGGATCTGTTCGGAGCAGGAGCCGAACTCGGGTGAGATCGTATAGCCCTGGGCTTTCATCACGACCCATCGGTATGAGACAGGGCACGCTTCGTTGCCCTTGCTGATGGTGATCAGCGCCACCTGCGATTCGGGCAGGCTGAAGGCATAACTGATGTTCAGCATGCCGCTGATCAGCGGTTCGACCTCGGCGCCGTTCAGATGCAGCCGGGCTTCATAGATATATTCGCTTTCGCCTACGGCCAGAGTCCCGTATGGGGTGGGCAGTTCGATCAGTTTCGGTGCGGAGGGCCAATCTATTTCGGCTGCGGCAAGCGCTGATCCGCAAATGAGCAGGAGCGAAACGAACGTACTGCGATGCAGAAAAGAGAACGTACGCATGGTCGGAGTATGGTGTAGTGGACTACAAGCCTGAATACCGGTGCCGGCGGCGCGGCAGGCAAGATCCTGCCGCGGAGGAACTGAGGATTCTGCCGGAGAGCGGCGGAGAAATTCCAGCTGCCCCGGAAGTGTATTCATGCGAGGTGGGAGGCTGGGCTTCCATCTCTGTATTCCTTCATTACATTTCATTTGGCATCGCGATGCAAGCGCTTACATGAAGTCTGTCACGGCCCCTGCGCCGAGGGTGGAAAGCCACCATGCGCCCCACGCCAGCAAAGTGATGAGCGCCAGCGCCAGCACACGGCGGGCGGTGTTGTCGCTGGCAGGTTCAATGGAGGATGAAGCGTCATGCAATACGTCGCCGTGGATCATCGGCCCGACCAGATTCTGGCGGACGACCCACTGATACCAGAGCACAGCCAGTACATGCAGGGCGACCATGGCGACCAGGATCCATTCCCCACCCTTGTGCAACCCGGTGAGAGTCGCTGTCCAGTCATCATTCAGGTGGGCGAGCGGGCCAGAGGCCAGTATGTCGTCGGTCGTGAAAAGGCCGCTGAAAGCCTGGAAACCGAAAATCGCCAGCATTGCCACGACCGACCAGCCACCCAGCGGGTTGTGTCCGGCCGCGTGGCTGCTGCGATCCGCCAGGTAGCGTACGATGGCTCGCGGTCCTTTCAGGAAATGGGAAAAGCGCGCATAGCGCGGGCCCATCAGCCCCCAAATTACCCGGAAGCAGATCAGGGCGATCGTTGCCAGCCCGAAGCGCATGTGCCAGTCCATCCAGAGCACGCCTGCCTTCACCGTGATGAAGGCCCCGACGATGCAGATGACGAGCGACCAATGGAAAATGCGTGTGGGAAGGTCCCAGATGCGGACCTGTCGAATGCTTGGACTCATTCATCTTCCTGAGAGAGGTGGCGGCGGTTCCTGCCGGCCGCACGGTGAAATTGCACTGGCGGAAAGCTATAGTCAGCGATTTTATCCGTGTCAATGGTAGGGATATTGAATCTGGGTCAATCTTTGTGAAGTCTGACCTCCGGCTGCAGTGACCAGGCGTGTCGAAGTATGATTGGGGCCTGAAGTCGCGTCCGCGCCTTCCGCACTCCTTCCTGTTCCAGAGGTTTATCCATGTCGCCAAAGCCCGGCGCCGTTGCGGGCGAAACGGAAAGCATCCCCGGCCGGATGACGGCCGGCAATCCCGTCAGCTATCAACTCGATCATGTCGCTGCCTGCCAGCTCCCCACGCCGTGGGCCGTATTCCAGCTGCATGCTTTCGTCGACCCCGCCAGCGGGAAAGAACATCTTGCCATTGTGCTGGGGGACGTCACCGGGGATGAGCCGGTCCTGACCCGAGTGCACTCGGAGTGCCTGACGGGAGACGGCCTGTTCAGCCAGCGCTGCGATTGCGGCGCACAGCTCGAAACCGCCATGCGCCGTATTGCGGATGAGGGGCGGGGAATGGTGCTCTATTTGCGCCAGGAAGGACGGGGAATCGGTCTGGTCAACAAGATACGGGCTTATCAGCTGCAGGATGCCGGTGCCGATACCGTGGAAGCGAACGAACAACTGGGTTTTCCTGCGGACATGCGTCGCTACGACCTATGTCAGCCGATGCTCAGGCATTTCGGGGTTCGGGCCCTGCGCCTGATGACCAACAACCCCCGCAAGGTCCAGGCCATGGAGAGGCTGGGGGTCGCGGTGAGCGAGAGGCAGCCCATTCAGGTCAACCGCAATCCATACAACGAAGGGTATCTGAGCACCAAGGCCATGAAGCTGGGACACTGGCTGAAGGGAAAACTGGACTCCCCGTCTGCCTAGTGTGCTGTTTGGCTAATTTGAATGCATGAACTAACCAGACAGCACACTGGTGTCCTGTCTGGTTAGCAAGAAGAATCTGGGCCTCAGGCGGCTGTTTCAGCCGCGGCATTGAGCGCATCGTTGGCAGCAGCCGTGGCGAGCGCGATTTCGCCGGCGGCATTGCGGAGCGCGGTTTCGCGACTGTCGCCACCCAGATCGGTTCCTTCGGCGCGCACGACCCGGACGTCTGTAATACCGAAGAAGCCGAACACCGTCTTCAGGTAGGTTTCCTGGTGTTCCATGGCCTGCCCGGCTTCCGAGGTGGAATAGATGCCGCCCCGTGACAGGACTGCGATCACCGTTTTGCCCGTGGCCAGGCCTTCGGGCCCTTCTGCCGTGTAGCGGAAGGTGCGGCCGGCTTGTGCGAGTCGGTCGATCCAGGCCTTCAGTTGGCTGGGGATCGAGAAATTGTAGAGCGGTGCGCCCACCACGATGACGTCGGCGGCCAGGAACTGGGACACGAGCGCCTCTGACAATTCATTTTCCTTTTGCTGGGCTTCGCTGACATTTTCAATGGGGCGGCGGATGCCCATGGAATCGGCCGAGAAGTGCGGGGGCGTATCGGCCGCCAGATCCAGATATTCGACCTCGGTGCCGGGGTGGGCTGCCAACCACTGTTCGACGGTGTTTCGGGTGAGCCCCCGCGAGACGGAGGCGGCGCCATTGATGCTGGAATCGACGTGCAACAGTTTCATGTTTTCTGCTCCTGCTTTCATGTTTGGATAAACGATGGAGCCATTATGACTGTTCCATATTGATTTGATAAGCTGCTGTTTTTTGATTATTTATTTCCATAAATGGAATAATTGGCTTATTCATCGCAACGCTGGGTGGGAGCGATGATGGCCCAGTGCAGATCGATGAGCGGGCTGCTGGCCGAGGACCATCGCTGTTCGGCAAGGCCCGACCATTGCGCCTGCTGCGCCAGCGCCAGCAGCTCAGGGGCAGGTTCGGCGCCGCGGCGTGTCACACGGCTGTACACCACCAGTAGCCCACATCGCATGGTCTGCTCGGCGTCGAGCCAAGGGGATTCTTCGGGGCGTCCATTGATGAAGACCTGGACGTCCGTCCCGCTGTTCAGGGCAATATTGCCGCCCAGCCATGTGTCCGAGGCAACGACCCGCAGAGGCGTGTCGGGCAGGTGCCGGGACCAGATCCCGTTCAGGGTGGCCGAGATTTCGGCGCCCGGAAAGGTGGACCGGGCAGTGCGTCCGCTCATCCACGCCAGCGGACCGCGAGCGAGGGCATAGCCTAGTGCCATGGTCAGCTGCAGGGCGATGACCACGATTGCGATCCGGCGCAGTGTTTCTTTTTCGTCGCCTTGAATCCACCAGAACAGGAAGAATCCCCAGAGCACGAAGAAGGTGGTTCCCCAGGCGGCCTCCAGCCGAGTGCCCAGCAGGACAGAGACCAGCAGGGTCGCCAGGCTGGGGGCAAGGCCCACCCAGATCAGGAAGGATCGATCCCAGGGGGTGAGCTGCTTCGCCCAGTTGCCACTATTGCCGGATCCGGGGCGGGTAGTAGGACGCCTGCGTTCCCACCATTTCCAGGCCAGCCAGCCAAGCAGCATGGGAGACAATCGCGCCAACTGGTTGCCCACGAAGGACATTGTGTCTTTCAGGGCCTCAAGCCGGCCGCCGCTGTCCAAAGAGTCGCCGGCATAGCGGAAGGGAGCGAAGTTGACATCGACGAGCCATAACACATGTGGCAGCAGGATGGCGCAGAAGGCCAGCAGGGCGAGGCCGACTCCTTCGATGTTGCGGCGGTCGCGAAAGCTGCCATGACGCAGCATGAAAAGAAAAAAGGCGGTGAACTGGATGACGGCACTGTACTTGGTCAGTATGGACAGCGCGCAAACCACACCCAGCCAGATCCAGGTACTGCGGAGCTGGTAGCGGAGGGCTCGATAGAAAAGCCAGATGGAGGCGACGACCGACCACAGCTGGGCCGTATTGTGGTTGTAGATGGTGCCGCGTATCGAGAAATACAGGGAAATCGATACAAGAAGGACACCGACTGCAGACTTGGCAGGAGTAGTGAATTCACGTCCCAGCAGCCATAGAAACCATAGAGCCGCAGCCGAAGCGCTCATGCCGGCCAGAAAGGGCAGCCAGAGCGGTCGCCCGAGAAGTTGCGTCAGGCCATGAAGCAACCATGACGGCAAAGGGGGGTGCTTGGTATAGCCCCATTCCAGGCTGACCGCCCAGACAAGCTCTTCCATACCGTCCAGATCGGGCGCGGAATGGCTGACCGCCATCAGGAGCGTCCAGACGATCACCATTCCCCCCAGGGCAAGGGCCATCAGGGCATCGGCCCCGTCCAGTGGTCTATGGTGGTGTGTGCTCATATCGCCCAATACTTTGGAAGGTTGTCGGATACGGCTCTCGCAAGAGCCAGGGCGCATTGTATTAAGCTCGCCCGCCGATGTCGCACCCGAGCCGTTTTTTCCTTCAGGGCACGACAGTTGCTCTCTAGTGTCCTGTTCGGTTGGTTCGTCACTCTCGCGCGGATTGGCAACGCAGCATGGCGAGTTCAGGCGCCGAAGACGAACAGGCCCTAACCAGGCAGGATATTAGGCAGCATGGATAGCGTTGGGAGCAGGCGATGGCATGGCAAGCATTGTTTGGGGAAAAGGCAACCACCAAGCTGGCGGGATTCTTCGATACGCAGGAACAGCTTGAAAGCGTGTCGTCAGAATTGCGCCGGGTGAGCAAGCTGCAGAATACCCAGCTGTGGGTCGTGCGGCCACATGACAGCGGGTTCGAGCGCAAACTGGAACCCGAGACCCTGGGTGTGGCGAGAACCGCTGTCCGCGCGCATCTGGTGCTGGGCGCCCTGGGATTGGTGGCTGGTGTGGTCCTGTGGGCGATACTGTATGCCTTGGGATGGCCGGCGATCCGGTCTTCACCGTTCTATAGCGGCGGGGCCATTGTGGCCTTCGCGACTGTCGGCGGCATGTTGCTGGGTGGTCTGGTCACCGCCCGGCCGGATCATCAGATCGTCATCCGTGCCGTCGAGAGCGCGACGCAAGCAGGGCGCTGGTCGCTGGTCATGCACCCACGTGACGAAGCCCAATGCAAATCCGCTGAATCCGTGCTGGCGTCTGCCGAAGTGGAGACGGTGCGGAGCATCTGATCCCGCGCCCAAACGCGGTCCTCTCCTCCTTCTGCAATAGGCAGAAATGGACGGAGCGCCGGCTGATCGGCAGATGTTCTTCGTGCACGGCCTTTGGTGTTTTTCGGTTGTCTGCGTCCTTTCGCGGCCTTTTCCTGACGGACTTGTGCGCGAGGCGGGCGGGTCGGTGGATAATTGATCCCATGAAGCACGGGTTGGCAGCGGTACATGTCAGGCAAGATGGCTGGCTGAATGGGAGCAGATGCATGAAATCGAAGCGAGAGTTCATCAAGCAGGCAGGGACGGTTTTCCGTCGTTATATGCCGGTGGCGCTTATGACGCTGGGAACGGCCTGGTTCGTCACCGGCGCGGCCTGGAGCCAGGATACCAGTACGCAGGAAGCGAAGCCGATACCAGGTCAGGGGCACGCCGAACGCCTGGTCGACGGGCTGCAGAACCCCTGGGCGCTGGCTTTCCTGCCGGGAGACGAAGGCGTGCTCATCACGGAAAGGCCGGGGCGGTTGCGTTTGTGGACTCGCAACGGGCTGTCGGAACCGCTGAAGGGGGTGCCGGAAGTCTATGCGCGATCGCAGGGGGGACTGCTCGATGTCATGCCCGCCCCTGATTTTTCTGTCAGCCGCCGCATCTATCTGGCCTATGCCGAGCAGGACGATCGCGGCAGGGCGGGTACGGCGGTGGGATATGGCGTGCTTTCCGCCGATGCGAGCGCTATCGACGATTTTCAGGTCATTTTCCGCCAGGAGCCGAAGCTCTCTTCGGGCGCCCACTTTGGCGTGCGGTTGGTCTTCGATCAAGAGGGGCATCTGTTCATTGCGCTGGGCGAAAACAATCAGCGGTCCACCGCCCAGGATCTCGACAAGCATCAGGGCAAGCTGGTGCGTTTGCACGCGGACGGCAGTGTGCCGGATGACAACCCCTTTGTTTCGCAGCCCCAGGCACGGCCGGAGATCTGGAGTTACGGGCATCGTAATCAGCAGGGAGCGGCGATCAATCCCTGGAGCGGGGCGTTGTGGACGCATGAGCACGGGCCGCGTGGCGGCGATGAGATCAACATCCCGCGAGCCGGCCTGAACTACGGATGGCCGATCGCTACGCACGGGAAGAATTATTCGGGGCTCGCCATTCCTGAGGCGCAAGGCAGCGAGGTGGATGGCATGGAGCCGCCGCATTATGTATGGAAGACGTCGCCCGCCATTTCCGGCATGGCATTCTACGATGCCGATCGCTTTCCAGAATGGCGCCAGAGTCTGTTCATCGGTGCACTGAAGGATCGTGAGCTCATCAGACTGCAGCTCGACGGTGACCGCATCATCGCCGAGGAGCGCCTGCTGGCCGATCTGGGGCTGCGGGTCCGGGACGTGCGCGTCGGGCCGGATGGTTACGTGTATATTTTGACGGACGAGTCGGATGGGGCCCTGTTTCGGGTAAGCCCGGCAGACCGCGTCGAGCGTTGATGTCGATACGATTTCATTCGGAGCCTATCATGCGATTTCTCGGTATTCCCTTGTTGTTGACGCTGGCCGCCTGTCAGTCGACCGTTCCGTTCGAGCCCGTCAGTGACGCATGCAAATCCCTGCAATACTTGTCGATGGTCGGCACCAAGGCTGATGATGTCCCCTCGGGAACCTTCCCTGAAGGCTCGCGCATCATCCATCCCGATACGCCGGTGACACGTGATTACCGCGCGGAACGCCTGAACGTTCACGTCAATGAAAAAGGCTGGATAGAGCGCATCGATTGCGGTTGACCACGCGCCCAGGCGCAAGCCTCGTTGTCACTTGAATCACTCACCGGCAGCCCACAGTCAGGCTTGCGGCCGCGATTTTTCATTCTTTCACGGTTACATAAAAATACATAAAAACAAATCATGTTATAAATCTCAATTGACTTGAGTGAGCAATACTTTTTGGGCGGGCGCGTGCATGCGTTTCTTCAATTTTCGTTTCAATGATCTGAGTCTTACCCGCCGTGTATGGGCGGTCATGGTCGTTTATGGCCTCGCCATACTGGTCATCATGGCTGCGGCTGGCTGGGGTCTGTTGCAGGCCCGTTCGAGTTTGTCCGTGCTGCATTCCCAACGCATGGTGGCGACAGAGCATGCGAGCAGCCTGGTGCAGGAATTCTATGACACCCGGCTGCACATCCTGCTGGGTTTCCAGCATGATCCGCAGAGCCCGCTGTATTCGTTGCACGACCACGAGCTCAGCGCCCATACCTCGGTTCTCGCAAAGAATGCTTCGGCGTGGAAGCAGCGCCAGCAGACCTTGCAGGATCGTGCGCTCGATGCCCATGAAACAGAATTGCTGCGCACGGTAGGGCAGCGTCAGAATGCCTGGCTGGACAAGGCGCAGGAAGCGGTCGACAGGCTGCATGCCAGCAACTTCAGTCCGGATTCGATGCAGGCCTTTCTTGTGGCTGGCCGGACGGAAGGCGATGCGCTGCTCGAATCGCTGATCGAGCTGCAGCAATATCAGAGTGTGATGGCCGACGAAGCCGCAGCGGCGGCCGAGCAGCGCTTTCAGGCTGCATTGCTCATCTTCGGTCTGATTCTGCTGTGTATCGTCCTCCCGGGCATACTGCTGATGGTCGCCACCATGAGGCGGTTGAGCCGCGGCTTTGGCCGCGCCGTCCAGTCCGCCCAGGCGATCGCCGCCGGCGATCTTTCGCAGGCGGACCATGATGCCGCGGGCGACGAGATCGGCAAGCTGGTCACCCAAATGAAGCAGATGCGCGACAATCTCAACCGGTTGATCCGCAAGATTGCCATGGGCGCTGATTCCGTGGCAGAGGCGGCCCGCGAGGTAGCCGTCGGCACGCAGGATCTCTCCGACCGTACCGAGCAGCAGGCCGCAGCGCTGGAACAGACTTCCGCCGGCACTGAAGAGCTCAACAGCACGGTTCATCAAAATGCCGACAATGCGGCCGAAGTCAACCGCATGGCCATCTCGACGTCGCAACTGGCGGAGCGTGGCGGAATCGTCACCAACAACGCTGTAGCCACCATGGAAGCGATCCGCCAGGCCTCCGAGAAGATCGGCGACATCGTCAACATCATCGATGGCATCGCCTTCCAGACGAATATTCTGGCGCTCAATGCTGCGGTCGAAGCCGCCAGGGCAGGCGAGGCCGGCAAGGGGTTCGCAGTGGTGGCGGGCGAGGTGCGTGCGCTGGCTCAGCGCAGCGCCGGAGCAGCCCAGGAAATCAAGCAGGTCATCCAGGAGTCGGTCGACGGCATACGCAAGGGGTCCGACGAGGTATCCGAAGCGGGGGTCGCCATGGCCGAGATCGTCCAAAGCTTCCGGCACATGACGGCGCTGATCGGGGAAATCGCCAGCGCCAGCAAGGAACAGGCGATTGGCCTGCAGCAGATCAACGAAGCCGTCAACCACATGGATGCGACGACGCAACGCAATGCCATGCTGGTAGAGAACACCTTGCATACGTCTGAGCTGCTGCAGCGGGAGGCGTCCGCCTTCCGTACATTGGTGGCCACTTTCCGCCTCGCCGGCGAGCCCGCAGGCTTGTCGTACAAGGAAGAGGTCGCTGTGCCAGAAGCTCGGCAGCCTCTGGGCTTGCCGGTCTGAGCAGTGTGAGCCGCCTGAGCCGCAGCCTTACCCCTGGAACCCCCCATCCTTCATCCAGGCCAGCTCTTCCGGTGTGCTTTCCCTCCCCAACAGATGATTCCGGTGCGGAAAACGGCCGAAGCGTTTGATGATATCGCAGTGATGGACCGCCCATGTGGCAGAGTCGGCTTCGGGCAGGTCATTGAAGATCGCGACGCAGCGCTGCTGGTCGGCCAGGGCTTCCGAGTGCATGAAAGGCAGATAGAAGAAGCTGCGCAGTCCGATTTCGTAAGCGCGGTCATGGCCGCGTTCGATGGCCTGGTTCGCCACATTCAGGGCCATGGGATCGGTAGCGTAGGCATGCGCGCTGCCCCGGAATATGTTGCGCGGCATCTGGTCCAGCAGCAGCAACAGGGCGAGGGCACCTTCTGCGCTGTCGCTCCAGTCGGCCAGTTCACCGCGCGCCGCAGCCAGATGCAGATCGAGAAAACGGTCGCGGCATTGCGCATCGAAGGCTGCGCCGCCCCGGAACCACAGTTGTGGTCCGGCGGCGATCCAGAAATCAATGACGTCTTTGGCGGTTTGTTGCATAGGAAGACTCCTGGATAATGAGGTGGCCACAGTTTTCCACGGAGCGGCTCATGTTGTCCAACCTCAATCTGTTCGATGCGCTGCCTGCCGCAGGCACAGCGGAAGAAGTGTTCGATGATCTGCTTGCCGTGCCCGGTTTGCGCATCGAGCGTATTGTCTCGCGAGGGCAGGCCAGCCCGTCCGGTTTCTGGTATGAGCAGGATTGGGATGAATGGGTGCTGGTTCTCAAAGGGAAGGCGCATTTGGAAATAGCGGGCCGGGACGAGCTATTGTGTCTTGGGGCAGGCGATCATGCCTGGTTGCCGGCAGGATGCCGGCATCGGGTGGCCAGCACCAGCACGGCTGAGCCGACTGTGTGGCTGGCGATACACCGCGGGCATGCCGTGTCCGAAACTTGATCACGCGCTGAAGCGCCGGCCCACATGAACCGACCTCCAAAAGCTGGACCCCGTCCAGTCTTTTGGAGGTCTTGCACCCGGTGCGGCGTGTTCAGTCTTGCGACCGCTGCCGGCAGCTTTCATACCAGAGCGGGTTGGGCGCGCCTTGTGCGGCGAATTGCTGTGCGCGCCGCGGCGAGCGCCAGACACCGCCGGCCACGCCCAGCTGCGGTTGTACCGCATACCAGAACCAGCGGCCGTCTTTGTCCTGAGCCAGCCAGTTCCAGCCGTCCGGAGCATCGGACCAGAGAGGCGGAGAGAAAGAAGATTCTGCATTCATTGAGCGGCTCCCATCCCGTGCGTCATCGATATCATGTCAAAGCCTGTCTGGGCCCAGGATTCGCGTCCTGGTCCGGTGTTTGGGTGAACGGGCTCCGGGCGATGGTGGCGAGGGTAGCTTCTGCTGTCGTCGCTGGTGTTCCGGCAGCGGATATCGTCACCCAATCGATCGGCCCGGGGTCTCTTTCCAGTTGCGCCCGCACGACGTCGACGGTGGCGTCAGACGGGTCGCCCCGTCTGGCATGCACACGAGGGATCAAGGTGGCGGAGACGGCTTCCAGCCACACCCCAAGAAATTCGGCGCCCGTCCGCGCAGCACATTGTTCGATGCGCTGCCGTTCCTGCGGACGGGAGAACACGGCATCCGCAATCACCGAGCAGCCGCTTTCCAGCGCTGTGGCCGCATGTGCTTCAAGGGTGGCGTATACCTGTTCCGATGATGCCTGGGTGTAGCTGTGCGCCGGCAGCCTGCTTTCGGCGGGAACGCCGGCCATGCGCTTGCGCACGCGATCCGTCGCCAGAATGCGGGCGCCGGGAATGGCGCCGATGCGATGGGCGATGGCGGCTGCCACCGTGGATTTGCCCGACCCGCTCAAGCCGCCGATGGCCACCA
>Ga0172382_10012400_pt1 | contig 11128 bp, 8 predicted proteins | sample Leawel138RmetaG_FD_122245 | JGI IMG/M metagenome (GOLD analysis project Ga0172382, IMG submission 122245) | Leachate microbial communities from a municipal landfill in Southern Ontario, Canada - Leachate well 138R metaG | ecosystem: Engineered > Solid waste > Landfill > Unclassified | place...
ATGTATAACCGCAATTACGGCGGATTTGACTACGTCCGAGTCCACTCGGAATTGCTAACGCCAGTTCTTAACCGAAAAACATTAACTTTAAGCCCGTAACTGACGGTTATACGAGACCGTTACCAGCAAGCGTAAAACGACACGACACAGCAGACAAAGACGAACATAAACGAGAAAAAAGTAAACCATTTTGACAGGTGACCAAGGACATAGAAACGATATAAAAAACGGGCAACGAGTAAGCCGACACTCATTGCCTACGCTTCTGTATTATTTATTCTCCCCACCGCACATTTTTTTTAATTCAATTTATGGCAGCAGCACAAACGGCACATTTGCAAGCCGCACAACCCTACCCACAACCCAAGCTTGCAAAAGAGCCGTTTTTTGCCCACGCACCGACAGAAATAACGATATTCACAACTTAAATTTTGACAATAGATAAATGGCTAATAAAATTTCACTTTCCCGATTAGAAACTTTCCTTTTTGACGCGTGTGACATCCTCAGAGGTAACATGGATGCATCAGAATACAAGGAATACATCATTTCCATGTTGTTTCTAAAACGGGTAAACGACCAGTTTGAAGTGCACCGTGACAGAAGAAAGAAAACATTGACGGATGTTCGTGGTGTGAGTGAACCAGAAATTCTTTACGGAGAACTGGAAAGACAAAATGCACCGGAATATGATTTCTTTGTGCCACTCGCTGCACGCTGGAAAAGACTTGAGGGCGACCCTGAAACCTATATTGACAGTGAGGGCAACGAACAGCGTTACAATTACATCAAAGATTTGACCGAAGAAATTGGCGACCATCTTAACAAGGCTTTAGCTGCTTTACAGGAAGCCAACTTAGACAAACTGGACGGTGTATTCAATCAGGACAACATCAATTTCAATAAAACATTTGGTAAGAACAATAAGCAAATCAGTGATGAGGATTTGCGGAAACTCATTCAGCATTTCAACCGAATGAATTTGCGGGATGATAATTTGGAGTTCCCTGACCTGATGGGGGCTGCTTATGAATATCTCATCAAACATTTTGCCGACAGTGCCGGGAAAAAAGCAGGAGAATTCTACACGCCCAATGAAATTGTAAAACTGTTGGCAAACATTTTAGAACCGGGAGAAAATGCTGAAATCTACGACCCCACTGTGGGCAGTGGCGGTATGCTGATTGAATGCAAAAACTATGTGGAAAGCCGATACGGTTCGGCACGAAACATCACACTATACGGACAAGAAAAAAGCGGAACAGTTTGGGGTCTGTGTAAAATGAATATGCTGTTCCACAACATTTACGACAGCAAAATTTTAAATGGCGATACATTGCTTAATCCTTTACATCAGGAGCATGGCGAACTAAAAACCTTTGACATTGTGATTGCCAATCCGCCTTTTTCGCAGGATTATAGCACCACTAACATGAAATTCAAGGAGCGCTTTAATTTTTGGATGCCAACAAAAGACAAAGCCGATTTCATGTTTGTGCAGCACATGGTGGCTTCGCTGAACAATGCCGGGCGTATGGCGGTGGTAATGCCGCACGGAGTTTTGTATCGGGGTGGTGAGGAAAAGAAATTCCGTGAGTGGCTTGTTGGCCGTGGCTATCTGGAAGCGGTGATTGGATTGCCTTCTGCCCTGTTTTATGGAACCGGCATTGGTGCTTGTGTTTTGGTGATTAACAAAGCCGGAGCACACGAAAGAGACCATGTGCTTTTTATCAATGCCGACCGTGAATACAAAGAAGGTAAAAATCAAAACAAACTTCGCCCGGAAGATTTGGAAAAAATTGCCTACACCTACCGTCACAAAAAGGAAACATCCAAATACAGCAAGTTGGTGGCAAAGAGCAAAGTCATTGACGAAAACAACAATCTGGAAAATGAAGATTTCAATTTCAACATACGCAGGTTTGTGGACAATGCACCACCGCCTGAACCACAGGATGTGCATGCCCATTTACAGGGTGGAATTCCCGAAAGTGAAGTAAAAGCATTGAACGATTATTTCAACTGCTATGCAGGTTTGGAAGCCAAACTTTTTGAGCCTTTAAAGCCCCATTACCTGAAATTTACGGAAACCCTTGCTCACAAAGAGGACGTTAAAAGACTGTTTGATGAAAGTCCTGAAATAAAAACTGCTTTTGCCCAATACACCCAAGCCATTGCCGAGTGGTGGCAACAGCAAATTCCGGCTATTGAGCAATTACCCCAAGGACAAGCCAATGTGTTTGACCTTTACCATGATTTTTCCCGAACGCTGACCGAGAAGCTAAACGCACTACCCATTTTAGACGACTTTAAAAGCCGTGGTTCGTTTGCTGCATACTGGAACAGCATTACCAACGACATAAAAAGTGTGATTGCCAGCGGATGGAATGCCGAACTGATACCCGATGATGAAATTTTGCAAAGCCAGTTTCCTGAAGTGCTAAAAGAACTGAAGGACAATGAAGCAAGGCGAGACGAACTGCAAGCCAAATTTGACGAGGTAAACGAACTGGAAGATGATGTTTGGAACGAGGACGATTACGAAGTATGGCGAAGCAAAGAACTGAAAGAACACAAAGACAGCATTAAAGAGCTGAAAGGTGAACGTAAAGAAGCTGACAAGGAATATAAGTTGCTGCTCAAACGATTAAAAGCCAACGAAAAGGCATTGAAAAAACAGCCCGAACTGGCAGAAGAAGTTGCCACTTTGACCAAGGAAGCAGAAAAACAGCTTGCAGAAGTGCAACGATTGGATGCACGGCTTGAAACGGAAGAAAGCCGAATAGCCAAGCACAGCGAATTGGAAGAAGAACTAAAAGTGTGCAAAAGAAAAATTAAAGAAATAAAAGACCGCAAACAAGCATTGGTGGACCAGGCACGCTTGCTCATTACGCCTGAAGAAGCCAAAGAACTCATCATGCAACGCTGGCTGCGAACCTTGCAACAAACCGTGAACGACTATTTGCAAGCCCACCAACGCCAATTGTTGCAAGCGGTGGAAAATGTTTGGGAGAAATACATCGACACTCTACAAGAAATATTGAAAGCAAGAGAAACAGAAACTAATGCACTTAATAATTTTTTAATTGAATTGGGTTATGAGTAAGTGGAGCAAGAAGAAAATAAAGGACTTTGCTTTTACTGCTTCTGGTGGAACACCATCAACGGAAAGAAAAGAGTATTGGCACAATGGAACAATTCCTTGGATAAATTCTGGTGAACTGAGTAAACACGATATAATAAAGAAACCAACTACTTATATTACCCAAGAGGCATTAGATAATAGTTCTGCAAAATTATTTCCAATTGGCACAGTAGTTATCGCATTAACAGGTGCTACCACTGGAATGTCAGCAATTCTTGAAATTGAGACCAGCACAAATCAATCAATAACTGGTATTTTCCCATCCAAGGAACATGATTCAAAATTCCTACTTTACACTTTACATCACAACATTGACAAAATTCTCTTACATAATGTTGGAAGTGCCCAGCCGCATATAAACAAAGAGATAGTTGACAATTTGGAATTCAACTATCCAATAGTTCCTGAACAATATGTTATCTCTAAAATCCTATCCACAGCCGATGCGGTGATAGAAAAAACCCAAGCCGCCATTGCCAAATATAAAGCCATTAAGCAAGGTATGTTGCAGGATTTGTTTACCCGTGGCATAGACCTAAACACCAACAAACTCCGCCCCCGCTTTGAGGATGCACCGGAGTTGTATAAGGAAAGTAAGTTGGGAATGATACCGAGGGAGTGGGATGAAAAGATTTTCGGAGAAGAAGTTGATTTAATTCACGGCCATCAATTCAGAGATTATGACTTCACAGAATTTGGAATTCCAGTTGTAAAAATAGGTCAGGTAAAACCCGACAATGTTGACCTTTCAAGTTGCTCTTTTGTGGCTTATGGACGTGAAGATGAATTTCAGAATGAAATCATCAGAAACGGTGATGTGCTAATGGCATTAACTGGTGCTACACTTGGAAAGGCTTGTCTGGTAAAGGGATTAAACGGAATTGTATTGCAGAACTACCGTGTAGGAAGATTTGAACCCATTATAAAGCAAAATGACATTGACAAAGAATTCCTTTACTACTTGCTAATAGCCGGAGATTTATTGACACAGATTTTTAACAAGGTAAATACTGGAGCACAAGGAAACATTGGCAAAGCAGATTTCGAGAAAGCAACCTTCAAAAAACCGCCATTTGATGAACAACAGAAAATTGCTGAAAGGTTGAAAGCCATAGACAACAAACTCCAAACCGAGCAAACCTATCTACAGAAAATGCAAAGTCTTAAAAAGGGGTTGATGGAAGATTTGCTGAGTGGGAGGAAGCAGGTAAAAGTTTCAAATGAAATAAAAGAAATGGCATGAGTAAGTTAAACCTGATTGAAATATTGCATGCTAAAATGGATATACTGTTTGTGGCTTTAAACCCACCTGTCAACTCCAACAACAATGGTCACTATTTTTCCAATAACCTTTCCTTTTGGAATCTTATGTTTAGCAGCGGTTTAATTATACAACCTGTGCAAAGTAAGTTGACCGGAGATGATGAAGTGTTTCGAACCAATTCCATCAACTATAAAAAAGCAGTGTATGGCATCACAGATTTAGTGCATGATCTGGTTGAAACAAATAGCAACAAAATCGTGGTTGAAAGGTCTCGGGTAAATCGAATAATCAATTTACTCGACACTCATCATGTAAAAACTTTGTGTTTGATGCATAACAAAGTTGCCAATGCATTTCAGGATACAGGAGTGATAAAAAGATTGCCAAACTATGGCTTAGTCGGTAAATACAAATCTACCACGATTTACGAAGTGCCATTTCATAACGCATCTATCGGAAACAAAGAGCAATATTATGGGCTTTTAAAAAACGCTTTACACTAATGGCAACATCAACTACACTCCTCTCAAATACAGGTGAAACACACAGAGATTATTTGCTGAATTTATTAGAGCTATCTGATGAAATCATATTTGCTGTTGGCTTTTTGAAACGAAGTGGCTTAGACAATATCAAAGACTATGTGAAGGAGTTTTATGCCGACAAAAACAAATCATCCACCTTCTATATCGGCACCGGTTTGGGCGAAACAGACCCAGATACTTTGCAAAGTCTGTATAATATTATCAAAACAAAGTCAAATCATGAATTGGTACTCTGCACGCCTGATGCCGGAATATTTCATCCTAAAATATACGTGTTCATTACAGGCCGAAAAGTTACGATTGTCACTGGTTCTTCTAATCTAACCCACCATGGCTGGGCGGTGAATGATGAAGTTTCGATGGTAATTGAAACTACCATCAACTCGCCTGAATATCAAAAGCTGGAAAGCTATTTTAAAAATTTACATAAGCGTTATTACACCGATAAGGTTGAAGCTTTGATAGCTCGCTATAAAAAGGAAAGAGACGAGCATGGTAAAAAATACGGCAAAGGCCCTGCGTTTCGATTCAGGCGAAGAAAAACTTCCATTGCTGGCATTGACATGCCAAGGCTGAGGGCTTACTATGAAATTTATCAGAGCTCGGACTACTACATTGAACCTGCTGATAGAGAAGCAGAGTATGAGCAAGCAAAAGAAAATCTTGAGGAGCTTGCATCCAACAATAGACTGAGTGCTGCACAGTTTCACAATTTGTTTGGTCCTTTAGTAGGTCATAAAGATTATAAGCCAAAACTCTGGCATTCGGGCAGTATTCATCGTACTACATATAAAACATTGGATTATCCCGATGCTTTCCGTGAAATTGTGAGAGCAGTTAAAGCGAATCTCTTAAAGCCGGTTGGAACGGCCTATGAAAATGTAATAGGTATGCTGAACCAAATGAGAAAGGCAAAGGAAATTTCCGGAGTGGGTGAAAACATAGTTGCTGAAATATTTTTAAGCTACAATCCTGAGAAGTTTGCAAATCTAAATGACAATCCATTGGCAGTACTTGAACTAGTGGGGAAAAAGTTTCCTTATATTTCAAGTTTCAAAGGCCCTGATTATGCAGAATATGTGGCATTGCTAACCGAAATTAAGGATGAATTGGAAATGAGCTCTTTCCTGGAAATTGATAGCTTCTTTAACTATGTATACTGGAATTTAATGGAGGAATAAAAAACAAATATCTATGAGTCAAAGAGTAATAAATCTGTACACACACTTAATTCAAAACAGAAAACATCATCTTATTGGATGGTATAATGAGTATAAGCAATTCTCAGAGGATATTGCTAAGATTAAAGCAAACCTGGCAGCACATGGCCTGAGGGATAAAGAAACTTATCGTAGCACTTCCTTTGAAGACGAAACAAATCCATTTGATGATTTTATTACTCATCTTATTTATGCTATGTCAAACGGTATATCTTCCAGAGGACAATCAGTCTTAAGTTCGGAAAACCTTAATAGATTTAAAGCAACCACCGGATTTGATGACATAATCAAAAACATTATTGAAAACCCTGATTTTGAAGCCTATCAAAAATTACAATCGTGGTGGCTAAGTCAAAATGTAGGGAATAATCCGGTTCTGATAAATCGTGCAATAGCCGCTTGTACCACAACATTATCAAGTACTGTTGATGAAGGTAAGTTTAATCAGGTATTTTATTGGTTACAAAAGGAAAATCTCATCCCCCCTTATGAAAATACTCAACCACAAGACTGGTTTCATAAGAATAAGTTTGCCATTGAGCATCTCACTAATAGTTTAAAGGATATTACTGGTATTGATGCTTATTGGATAAGCATATGCTTGTGGGAAATGTATGTGAATATTTCAAACCCATTTAGCTTAAAAAAGCAGGTGGTGAAATATGGCTCACCAGGAACCGGAAAAACATACACAGCAAAACAAAACACTAACTTACTTTTTGAGATTTGGAAAGATGAGTTTGCTGGTTCAAGAACCTTTGATTTTAACAACCACATCGAAACTATTCAGTTTCACCCATCCTATACTTACGAAGATTTTATGGAAGGACTTAGGCCCAAGCTTGATAAAAATGACCAAGCTCAACTAACCTTACAAAATGGCATATTCAAGGATTTTTGTATCAAGGCAGGAAAGTGGGAATGTGACATTGCAATGCTTTCAAACTTAGGGAAAATCAAGAAGCAATGGTTGGACCTAACACTAAATGATGTTCATGAGGTTAAATCTGATTTACAGGGTGAACATTGGAAGTTCTTATTTGAAATTCCGGATAAAACAAAAAAGCTTTCCGATGCTATTCCACCATTTTTCTTTATAGTTGATGAGATAAATCGAGCGGAATTATCCCGGGTATTTGGCGAATTAATGTTTTGCTTAGAATACCGAGGTATAAAGGGAGCTATTAAAACCCAATATGCTCATTTGAATAATGCTGAAACGGGAATGATTAAGATTGGGGATGGTTATCAGTTTTTTATACCAACTAATATTTTTCTCATTGGCACAATGAATACCATAGACCGAAGTGTTGAAAGCTTTGACTTTGCTCTTAGAAGAAGATTCAGATGGGAAGAAATTATGCCAGACACAACCTTATTACATTACCATCTAATTATTCATAACAGCAAATGGGCAAAACTGGCAGAAAATCTGAAAGAGTTGAATGCTCAAATTGAAAGAGAACCACTTTTGGGAAGAGATTTTCAAATCGGTCATGCTTACTTATGGGAACTACGTTATTCTAAAGAGTTAACTATTTCAGAAGCAAGAAATGCCGTTTGGGATGATAGTATTGCACCCCTTTTACAAGAATATCTTCGTGGAACTGGAAGAGAAGATTTAATTTCAAAATTTGCAAAAAGTTTCGGCATCAACTAATGAAAAAGTGGTTGTTTGACATATTGAAAGACAATACACTGGTAGACAATCAAATTTATCATATAGATAACGGTTTGTTTACTAATAATCGTTTTGAGCAACCTATTCAATTATATCGTAGGGAAAGTGGGCAGTGGAATTATTAATATAATAATGAGAACGCAATATGGTATTTCCTGAATCAAACAAATAGAGAAATTCAAAAACTATTCGAAACCAATAAGCAAAAAGCACTGGTATTATTTCATAACAGAGACTACGAACATAACAGTAATGATAATTTTATCGAAGTCAATGGAATAGATTGTATGAACTTCTCACTTAGAACAGGTAACATTATCGGTTACCTGAAAAAAGGAGAATATGCCATAAAAATTTCATCAAGGTTTGGAGATAACTTTCTAAAGTACATTATTTCCGATGCAGATGGTTTTTTGGAAATTGAAAATTATGGAGGTTCCGAAAAGGAACAAGGATATGAATGGTTGTTGATATATTTATGGAAAACCAAAGTTAGGAAGGCATACAGACTTGGCCTCCCAAAGAAATACCAAACCAAGAGACAAGAGCTAACCCGTTTAAGAGGCAATTTAAACCCTGTGCACTACTTTACAACAGGAAAAGATATCGGAATATACGATTGCGAATACAGAGAACATAGTTACAATAATGAGGCTACACGATTAATAGCAGCAACTTTTAAAAAAATCGGAAAGCATGAGTTTTTAAATGATTGCACCCTCATGAAAAATGCATTTTATACTGCTATCGAAGGAGATAAATTAAGAAGTGCAGAGTTGTATAGAACTAAACATTTTACTAATCCTTTCTATAAAGATTATAATGAGGTAATTGACCTTTCAAAGTTGATTCTTCGTGACCAATTATCAGATTTTGGAGAAAAGTCAGATACGAGTGCTTTCTTTTTTGATGTATCGATGCTATTCGAATACTTTGTTAGAAAATTACTTAAAAGAGCTGGATATTTATTAAACAGTAAATTTGAAAATCGGGCAGAAATTCCAACGGGAAGCAAAACATACAAAAGAAAACTAGAGCCTGATATTTTAATTAATCATAAAGATAAAGGCTTTGTATTTGATGTTAAGTACAAGAGTTTTGACTTTGTCTATGGAGTTAGTCGTGAAGATTTATTTCAACTTCATACCTATGTGGGACAATATGGCAACGAAATAGAAATAAAAGCATGTGGATTTATTTATCCTATATCTGCCAAAGGGTGGCAAGAGAAAGCGAAAGATTTAGAATTGCCGTTTATTAAAAGCAAAATAAAAGTCCTTGGCTTCGAGATTGACTTCTATGTGCTTTTTATAGTTGTACCTGAAAATCAAAATGAAAACTATCATAACGATTTTAAGAAGAATAATGATTCTTTTATAAATGCTATTAATGAAATTACTAACTAGCTATGGCAGAATATATCAATGTAGAAAAACCGTTTTTAGATAAACTCCACCAATTAGGTTGGCAAGTGATAGACCAGGGCATTGGCGTTCCGCAAGACCCTGCAAAAAGTTTGAGAGAACATTTTAAACAGGTGTTGTTACCTCAGGTATTTAAAGACACGGTAAAGTCCATCAACAAAACGGCAGATGGCAGAGAATGGCTTACTGAAAGACAGTTGGAAGAATTACTTACAGAGATTCAAAGTTTTTCGGGCAAAACTTTGCATGAAGCTAACAAAGAAATACACCGCTTATTGATTAAAGGCACAACGATAAACAAAAACGAATTGACAGGAGAAGTAAACCCAACGGTTCGTTTGGTGGATTTCAAGAATTATGAAAAGAACAGTTTTATTGCCATCAATCAGTTTCGTTTGCTCACTCCGGGAGCAAGTCGCCAAGGCATTATCCCCGATATTGTTTTGTTTTTGAATGGTTTACCATTGGTAGTGGTAGAAGCAAAAGATTTTGATGTGGCTGAACCTTTAAGCGAAGCATTTTTACAGGTTACTCGTTATGCCAATACCAGAGAAGATGATTACGGAGTAAAGGAAGGCGACGAAAGACTTTTTCACTACAATTTGTTTAGCATCATCACTCATGGACATGAGGCCCGTGTGGGAACCATAAGTGCCGACTTTGATTTTTACAACAATTGGGTGGACATTTTTCCCGAAGAATACAAAACGGTTGCTTTCCCACCTGACGAAGAACGTCAGGAAGTAATGATTTGCGGAATGCTCAACAAAGAAATCTTGGTGGACATTCTGAAACACTACACGCTTTTTATGGAAATCAAGAAAGGTGTGGAAGTGAAAATTGTGGCTCGGTACAATCAATATAGAGCCGTTGGTAAAATCATTCGTAATCTCCGTGAAGGAACAAACCCGAAAGAGAAAGGTGGTGTGGTATGGCATACACAAGGGAGCGGAAAAAGTTTGACTATGGTGTTTCTTATCCGAAAACTCCGCAGCAGTGATGATTTAAAAGACCTGAAAATTATTTCCATCGTTGACCGTGTAGATTTGGAAGACCAATTGGCAGACACCTTGAAATATGCCAATGAATCATTGTCAATCATTGACAGTAAAACTGATTTGAACCTTTTGGATGATGATACCGGAAACTTAAATCTGGTGATGATTCACAAGTTTTTGGCAGACAATAATGTATCAGCACAATCGCTGATTGATGCGGGAGTAGTTCCCAAGTTTGAAAAATTTGAAACCATCAACAGCAGCGACCGCATTATACTAATGGTAGATGAAGCCCACCGAACTCAAGGCGGAGATAAGGGCGATAATCTATTCAATGCTTTTCCGCAAGCCGTCCGAATTGGATTTACAGGAACTCCATTACTAACCGAAAGACACGAAATCAAAACCCATGAACGATTTGGGGGCAAACTTGATGAAAACGGAGAACCGTGGATTGACAGCTATAAATTTGACAAAGCCGTGGCTGACAGAGCCACTGTTGAAATCAAGTATATCGGAAAAGTTTCCAACGATAAAATAGACGATAAAGAACTGTTTGATGCTGAATTTGAAGACCTGTTTCAAAAAAGAACTCAGGAAGAAAGAGAAGAAATTCAAAGGCGTTATGGTTCATTTATTGCCTATCTGGAAAGTAAAGACCGGATTGCTGAAATAGCCAAAGACATTGTAGAACACTATTACACCGATATTTTAATCAATGGCTTTAAAGCACAAGTAGTGGCATCAAGCATTGTGGCAGCCGTTCGATACAAGTATGAACTGGAAACGGCAATCAAAGAGAAAATTGCTCAATTGAAAGCATTACCTGATGAAGAAAGAGATGATGAACG
>Ga0172382_10012404_pt1 | contig 11124 bp, 11 predicted proteins | sample Leawel138RmetaG_FD_122245 | JGI IMG/M metagenome (GOLD analysis project Ga0172382, IMG submission 122245) | Leachate microbial communities from a municipal landfill in Southern Ontario, Canada - Leachate well 138R metaG | ecosystem: Engineered > Solid waste > Landfill > Unclassified | place...
AAATAAACATGCCGTGCACCCAAAAATATTTTCGAAGAATCTTCGTCCATTCAACCATTTTTGAAGAAGAATATCCCTTTTTCATGGCTTTCAAGTCCTCCGTTTCAGGGGACTCATAGCCAACAAAAACGCTGGAAACCCCAGCTTCTTTCATTAGCTCTAGAAATTCCGGCTTTTTTGCGGTTTCAAGCCGCGTTTGAACATTAATTCTTAGAGAATTGTTAAATTTTTCCCTAACCATTTCAAAAAAGCGAAAAGTCCCTTCAAAATCCTCCTCCATTCTATCATCAACAAGAAAGAACTTTTTAGCTCCTCTTGCTGAATTCAGCAAGCTGACCAAATTAAACAAATATTCAGGACTCTGCCAGCGGGATTTTCCCCTGACGCTGCAGAATTCGCAGAGTTTAGAACAGCCCCTTATTCTCCCTATCGGATAAATTTTTACCTTGGCATACTTTAGCAGGCCAAAGTCGGGAAAAGGAAGATTGTCTAAATTCGGAAATTCCAAGCGTCCTTTTGCAATGACAGGATGCTTTTTGTCCAGAAAAGAAATTCCGGGAATTTCAAAAAGGGAAACTTCCCTTCCTGAAAAAACATCTAAAATTTTTCCAATCGCTCCTTCTCCTTCTCCGTGAACCACAACATGAATATCATGTTCAAGCTGTTCTTTTGGAAAGTTAAAAGCGTGCCAGCCGCCGGCTACGGTAAAAGCCCCCTGATTGCGATAAAATTTGGCAAGATCCCAAACCCTTTCAATCGTGCTTGTAAGCCCGCAATAAAATCCTACCGCGCTTGCAGGCCTTTCTTTTTGAAGAAAAGAATGGTCCGGAAGGCCTAAAAAACGATGACCACGGTAATTATTTTCATCAATAACTTCAACTTGCCAATCTGTAGTAAGATTGGCGGCAGTTGCAACCATAATGGGCCCAAGAGCCGTTGTAAAACGAGCGGGCCGAGAATAAATATTTACCTCCGGAAAAGAAGGAATAATGATCCTAAAAAGCTTTTGAGTTTTCATCTTTTCTCCTTCTGTTTGAAAAGAGCTGTTAACCAAAGTAAAAAGAGCTTGTTTTGATGATATAACAGGAAAACTCCTTTGACAAGTTTGGCTTTTATATGCTAGCATGTAAAATCATGCCAACAACAAAATCTGCGCAAAAGGCGCTTTTACAAAATAAAAAAAGGAGGATTGAGAATAGAAATTCAATCAAAAAAAGCCGAGGACTTGTTAAAAAAGTCAATTTATTGATTGGAAAGAAAGAGAAAGAAGAAGCAAAAAAAATGATTCCCGAAATTTACAAGGCCCTGGATAAGGCAGCAAAAAAGGGAATAATAAAGAAAAAAAACGCTTCAAGAAAAAAGTCACGGCTTACCAAAGCAATCCAAAAGCTAGAGAGCGGCAATTAAAAGCTCTAAAGACAATTCCTTTTGATTTTTACCTGTTTTAATATCCAGGTCGGCTTTTGTTAAATATTTATAAATCTCTTTTAGTTCCGGCAAAGTAAATTTTAAAGATTGACTATAGGTTTTTCTAAAGACGAAAGGATGCATTTTTGTCTTTTTAAGAATACTGCTGTAATCTTCTCCTCTTTCAAGAAGGTCTTTAACAGTTAAAATATTTCTGAATTGGTAAATAATCATAGTTAAAAGATAAAGAGGATTTTCTCCTTTTTCAATATGAGATCGAATATGCCCTATCGCCTCTTTTTTCTTTTTTTCAGCTATAGCGTCAATTGTCTTAAAAATCTCGCTTTTAATATCAAAGCAAGTTAACTTTTTTATGTCTTCTTCCGTTATCTCTTTCTTTTCCGAAAAACAGGAAATTTTAATAATTTCATTGCTCGCTTTCCACAGATCCCCTTTAATAGAAGATGCAAAAAGAAAAAGAGCTTTTTCATCTATCGTCTTTCCGTATTTTTCAAATTCCTTTTTAATCCATTTTTTAAGATTTGCCCCGCTTAAAAAATCAAATTTCTGCAAGGAAGATTTTTCTTTCAAGGCCTTAAAGGCCTTCTCTTTTTCATCCACTTCTTCTTCTGAAAGTAAAAATATATTTTCCGAAGAAACAAAACTGTCTATTTCTTCTAAAAATTCGTCTTTTTTTGAGAAAACGGCAGAAAGAAGATAAAGCTTTTTTTCTTCAAATATTGACTTTTGAGAAGATTGAACGGCAATTTCTTTCATTGAAAAATTATCCCTAAGACAATCAAAGCGCCTTAAATTAACGCCGCTTTTATGTTTTTCGCCATAACGGGAAATAATCTCTCTTGTCTTTTCCCTTATTCTATAAGTATCTTTTCCGTAAAGAAAAATAATCATAATATTTGGCAATTTGGGCAAAAATGAGCGCTCCTCCCTCCTATTTTTATCCTTTCTATTTTTTCTTTGCAAGCAAAACAGTTTTTTCCGGTTCTTCTGTATACTTTATGCTCTTTTTGGAATTCTCCCTTGCTTCCGTCAACTCTCCGATAATCACTCATGCTGTCGCCTTTCAATTTCAATGATAATTTAAGAATTTCTTGCGAGAATTTGAAAATAAGTTTTATTTCCTCTTTACTTAAAGAATCTGCTTTTTTAAAAGGATGTATTTTTGATTTCCAAAGGATTTCATCGGCATATATATTGCCTATTCCGGAAACCAGTTCTTGATTCATTAAAACCTGCTTTATCTTTCCTTTTTGATTCTTAATCTTTTCAAAAAAATTATCAAAAGAAATTTCAAAAATATCAGGCCCTAAAAGGCGAAAATCCGGCTCTTCTTTGGATAATTCCATTTTGGCAAATTTTCTAAGATCAGAAAGAGAAAGCATAAATCCGTCTTCAAAGAAGAAAACTACTCTTATAAAAAGATTCATCGGGTCATTCAAAGGGCCCTCTTTCTGAGAAACCCATCTTTTTTCATTAAATGTCCATTTTCCAAAAAGAAAATGCCCGGTCATTTTTAAATGAGTTAAGAGAAAATAATTTCCCGACAGGACAAAAACGATATTTTTTCCTTTTCTGAATATTTTTTCAATCCGCCTCCCAATAATTTCTTTTTTAAAAAGAGAAAAGTTTTTGGGCTTTTTTATTATATTAGGAGTATCCGTCCAAACATCTTTAATCGTTTTTCCGATTATTTTTTCCTTAAGATCAAGGACTATTGTTTCAACTTCGGGCAATTCAGGCATTTTTTTTAGCAAAAAAGGTTAAAAAATAAGAGGCGACAGCAAAGCGCCTCCAAATTTTCGTTTATTAATTCAACTTTAAACAAAGATTGCTTTATTTCAAAAATTCCTTTATTTTCTCGATTATCTCAAGCGGCGTATGGTGCGCTTTGACCAAAAAATCAACAGCTCCCATTTTCAGCCCTCTTTCAATATCTTCCCTTTGGCCAAGATTTGAAATGATTATAACAGGAATTCCTTCAAGAGCAGAATCTTCTTTCAATCGCTCTAAAACATCAAAGCCGTCAATTCCCGGAAGAATCAAATCAAGGAGAACAAGAGAAGGCTTTTCTTCTTTCGCCTTCTTTACCCCTTCTTCTCCGTCAGCAGCTTCAACGATCTCATATCCTTCTTTGGAAAGTTTCTGGGATATAAGCTCCCTTAGGAACTTATCATCCTCAACTATTAAAATTTTCTTGTCCATAGATTTATTTCTTTTTTTTATTTTATCTTATTTAAAAAATAAGGCAAGTGGCTTTTTAAGTCAAACATCAGCACACCGTTTATTATAATACATTGCTTTTCTAAAGCAAGAGGCAGGTTTAAAAATTTGACAAAAGTTTTTCCTTAATATAAAATAAAGATGCTGTCCGTTCAAGAAAAACGGGCATTTTAATTAAAAAAATATGGACTTAAAAAATTTCACATCGGCAATCACCCAAATATCGGAAGAAAAAGGAATACCAGAAGAAAGCGTAATAGAAAGTATTGAGACGGCCATAGCCGCGGCATATAAAAAAGAATATGCCGGAAAAGCCCAGATTATAAAAGCAAAGCTGGATAAAGCAACCGGCCGGGCTTCTTTTTGGCAAATAAAAAATGTTCTCTCCGAGGATATGATTTATTCCGAGGAAGAGCTTGAAGCGCTAAAAGACAATTTTTCTCAAGAAGAAGCGGAGAAGGGCAAAAAACCGGAAGAAGAAGAAAAAAAAATAAGATTCAATCCTGAGCGCCATATAATGATTGACGAAGCAAAAAAAATCGACAAAAAACTAAAACCGGGAGACGAGCTTAAAATTCCCCTTGAAGAGAAAGAATCTTTTGGCAGAATTGCCGCCCAAACAGCAAAGCAAGTTATTCTTCAAAAAATAAGAGAAGCTGAAAGAAGCACGATTTTGAGCGAATATAAAGACAAAGAGGGTGAGATAATATCGGGCGTTATACAAAGAATAGAAGGAAAGAATATCTATGTCGATATAGGAAAAACACTTGGAATTCTTCCGAAAGAAGAACAAGTTTACGGAGAATTTTACAAGCCAAACCAGCGCCTTAAGGTATATGTTTTAAAAACCGATGAGACCCCAAAAGGGCCTGTTGTCGTTCTTTCAAGAGCACATCCCAAAATGGTTTCAAAGCTTTTTGAAATTGAAGTTCCGGAAATAGCCCAAGGAACTGTAGTCATTAAGGCAATAAGCAGAGAACCGGGTTCTCGTTCAAAGATAGCAGTAGAATCAAAAGCCGAAGGAATTGACCCAATAGGAAGCACTGTCGGACAAAGAGGTTCAAGAGTTATGGCTGTAATAAGCGAGCTTGGAGGTGAAAAAATAGACGTAATTGAATATTCAGACAAACCGGAAAAATTCATTGAAAACGCCATTTCTCCGGCGAAGATAAGCCAGATTAAAGTAATGCCTAAAAACAAAGCTCTTTGCATTGTTCCAGAGGACCAGCTTTCTCTTGCTATCGGCAAAGACGGACAAAATGTCCGCCTTGCCGCAAAGCTTACCGGATGGAAAATAGACGTAAAATCTGAAGACGGAGATGAAATTATATCAGACGAAGAAGAAAACGAAGAAGAACAAACTTAAAAAATAAAAAAGGCGGTTTTTTAAATTAAAAACTTAAAGAATTGCTTTCAAAAAATATGACAAATTTATTCAAAGACATACCAGCGGGAGAAAACCCCCCTGAAGAAATAAATGTCGTTATTGATATCCCAAAAGGGTCAAACAATAAGTATGAATATAATGAAGAAGGCGGATACTTTGAGCTGGACAGAACTCTTTTTTCGCCAATGTATTTTCCTTTTGAATACGGTTTTATTCCCAGAACAAAATCGGGAGACGGCGACTCAATAGACGTTGTTTTGATTATGAGCCGTCCAACTTTCTCCGGATGCCTTATAAAAGCCCGCCCCATAGGAGTTCTTCTTATGAGCGACGAAAAAGGAATCGATAATAAAATAATAGCCGTTCCCACAAAAGAAGTTGATCCTCGATTTAAAGAAGTTAAAAACATAGAGGATATCGGAGAACACTTGAAAGATGAAATAGAACTCTTTTTTTCCGACTATAAAAAGCTGGAAAAAGAAAAATACAAACACGTTAAAATAGAGAAATGGGAAAACGAGCAGAAAGCAAAAGAAATAATAAACGAAGCTGTGATAAAATATGCAAACGAAAATAAATAATTTACCCGATTCAAATATTGAGATTGACTTTGAGCTTTCTGCTGATGAATTTGAAAAGTTTGAAAAAAAAGCGCTGCTTGAAATCGGAAAAGATTTTGAAGCAGATGGATTTCGAAAAGGAAAAGTCCCGGAAAAAACAATATTAGAAAACCTAGGAGAAGAAAAAATATTGTCCGAAGCGATAAACTTGGCAATACAAAAATCTTTTTCCGAGGCGGTTTTGGATAATAATCTTGAAATAATATCAAAACCGGAAGCAAGTATTGTAAAAATTGCCAAGGGAAATCCCTTTCAGTTTAAGGTTAAGGTCTGTGTTATTCCAAAGATAAAGCTGCCCGACTATAAAGAAATAGCTAAAAAATGCGAAAAAAAAGAAATAAGCGTTGAAGAAAATGAAATTGAAGAATCCTTAAAATGGGTTCAAAAATCAAGAACAATTCTTTCACTTAAAGATTCTCCGGCAGAAAAAGGAGATTTTGTCGAAATTGAATATTCTATTTTGGGAGGAGAAAAGTATAAAGACGGCTTTGTTTTGGGGCAAGGAAGCTTTATGGACGGTTTTGAAGAGGCCTTGATTGGAATGTCAAACGGAGAGGAAAAAAAAGGGATTAAAACAAAGACAAAAGAAGGAAAAGAAGTTCTTGCTGATATTGTCCTTATTTCTGTTAAAAAAATGGAACTGCCAGATTTAACCGACGAATTTGTAAAAACCCTTGGCGCATTTGAAGGACTGGAAAACTTTAAAGAAAGTATAAGGGAAGGATTAAAAATAGAGAAAGAAAAAGCCGAACTGCAAAGAGTTCGAACGGAAATAATAGATAAAATAATTAAAGAAACGCCCTTTGATACCCCGGGGGCATTAAAAGAAAAAGAGGAAGAAGCTCTTTTTGAAAACTTTAAAAAAGGGATTAAAGAAAACTTCAATCTTTCTTTTGAAGAGTATATAGAAAAGACGAAAAAAGATGAAACAGAAATGAAAAAAGCATTTTCCGATGAAGCCGAAAAGAAAATAAAAGGTCTTCTTATCTTAAGAGAAATCGCAAAACAAGAAAAAATTGACGCGACAAAAGAGGAAGTGGAAGAAGAGACAAAAAAGATAATGAGCCATTATAAAGACGTTAAAGAGATAAAGTTAACTCCTGAAGAAATAAGAGATTATGTGAAAGAATCTTTAATCAGAGAAAAAACTTTCAAAATTTTGGAAAATTGTGTATAATAATTCTTGAGCTTTTGTAAAGCTCATACAAGGTCGCTCCTTTTAAACATCAGCTTCAAACGGAGCAATTATCTAAAAAAACAAAATAAAATATGAATTTGATTCCAACGGTACTTGAAAAGACAAATTACGGAGAAAGAGCCTACGATATATATTCGCGTCTTTTAAAAGAAAGGATTGTTTTTTTAGCTGGCCCGATAAACGATAATCTGGCCAATGTGGTTATTGCTCAGATGCTTTTTTTGGCAAGCGTTGATCCCAAAAAAGACATCCAGCTTTATATCAACACCCCCGGAGGATCTGTAACCGCGGGGCTTGCGATATACGACACGATGCAGTATGTAAAATGCCCTATTGTGACAATCTGCTTCGGGCTTGCAGGTTCAATGGGCGCTGTTCTTCTGGCTTCCGGAGAAAAAGGAAAAAGGTTTGCCCTTCCAAATTCGGAAATATTACTTCATCAAGTAATGGGAGGAGTAAGCGGACAAGCAACAGAAATAGAAATTACCGCGAAACAAATTATCAAGATTAAAAACAAGATAAGCAAAATCTTGGTTAAAAAAACCGGAAATCCTCTTTCAAAAATAGAAAAGGACACAGATAGAGATTTCTACCTTTCAGCGGAAGAAGCAAAGAAGTACGGAGTAATAGATGAAGTTATTAAAACAAAGGATTAGATTAATCCTTGTTTTTTGTTTTTGCCTTTTAAAAAAGATAGAAAATATTCTGCCCGAAAAAAAAGGCAAAAAATTAATTATTAGATTTTGGATTAATTCTCACCTTGTTCCCGCTTTCATTCTTTAAAGTTTTTTTGACAGCTTTCTATCATTATCAATCTCAAAAATAAACCGAAAAGAAACGACAAAGGAAAAAAGCGATACGGGGAAAATAGCCAATTTCTTCTCTTAAAAACATGAACCAGTTAATCCTGCTTGTAGCGGTATTTCTGGCTTTGACGGCAGGTTCAATATTCGGATATTTCGCTCGTCAATCAATCGCTAGAAAAAGAGCGGACAAGATTGAAACAACTCTCAAAAAAAGAATTTCCGAAGTAAAAAAAGAAACTGAAGAGCTGTTATTAAAAGCGCAAGAAAAATCATCAGCAATACTTGAAGAAGCCGCCAGAGAAACAGAAGAACAAAAAAAAGAGATATTCAAAGCCGAAAGACTTCTCCTTAAAAGAGAAAACTTGCTGGGAGAAAAAATAACAGATATTGAAAATCGAGAAAAAGAATTTAACAAAAAAGTTGAGAAACTGAAAGAAATCAAGGCAAATTTGGAAAATCTCCATCTTGAAGCATCTTCAAATCTTGAAAGAATATCTTCTCTTTCAAAAGAGGAAGCAAAAAAAGAACTGTTGGAAATAACAGAAAAAGAATATGAAAAAGACCTTTTGTTGCGGCTAAGAAAACTTGAAGAGGAAGGAGAAGAAAGGATGGAAAAAAGAGCGAAAGAAATTCTCACCATGGTAATCCAAAGGTGTGCAATGTCGCATGCTCAGGAAATAACAACGACAACTGTTTCTATTCCATCTGATGAAATAAAAGGGAGAATAATAGGAAAAGAAGGAAGGAATATAAATACTTTGGAAAAACTTACAGGAGTCGAGATTATAGTCGATGATACCCCTGAAGCAGTCACTATTTCGGGATTTGATCCGATAAGAAGACAGATAGCTAAAAATGCTCTAGAAAAATTAGTAAAAGACGGAAGAATACAGCCGGCTAGAATAGAAGAGATGGTAAAAAAAGCCGAAGAAGAAATAGCCTCGCAAGTTAAAGAAGCGGGAGAAAAAGCCATATATGACACCGGAATAATGGGACTTAATCCTCGCCTCGTAAATCTTGTTGGACGGTTGCGGTTTAGAACAAGTTACGGTCAAAACGCTCTTCTCCACTCGATTGAAGTTTCCCACCTTGCCGCTGGACTTGCATCTGAAGTTGGCGGAAACGTTAAAGTAGCTCAAAAAGCAGGTCTTTTACATGACATAGGAAAAGCGATAGACCATCAGGTAAAAGGAACCCATGTCGATATCGGAATCAAAATACTTGAGAAGTTCGGAGTAGAAAAGGAAGTGATAGACGCAATGAAATCCCACCATGAAGAATACCCGACTGAATCTCTTGAAGGAATTTTAGTTCAAACAGCCGACCAAATATCAGGAGCAAGACCGGGAGCCAGAAAAGATACTTTGGAAAATTACCTTAAACGGCTTGAAGATCTTGAACAAATTGCCTCTGACGTTCCCGGGATAGAAAGAGCTTACGCGATTCAAGCAGGAAGAGAATTAAGAATTTTCGTAAGGCCCAATGAAATTTCCGATTTTGCCGCAAAAAAAATGGCAAAAGAAATTGCCGAAAAAATTCAGGAAGAATTGAAATATCCGGGAGAAATAAAAGTGACTGTAATAAGAGAAAATAGAGCCGTTGAATACGCCAGATAACAAAAAATGCTCAGTTTTAAAAAAGAATGGAATTTTATTCCATTCTTTTTTATTGGAGCGGGTAACGGGATTTGCACCCGTGCTAAGACCTTGGAAGAGTCTTGTGCTGCTGTTACACCATACCCGCGGATCTTTGTCGGGGTACTCGGATTCGAACCGAGATTAAATCCTCCCAAAGGACTCGTGCTGCCGTTGCACTATACCCCGAAAAATTAAGTAAAAAACTCTAGTAAAGGCAATATATCTATATCATTTTTAGAGAAAAATATCAAATAATAGCACAAATAATCATATACTTTTTAAAAAATATCTGCTATAATTCAACTTGATTTAAATAAAATGAAAAATGAAAAAATATTCAAGATACAGAAAAGATAACGGTTCTTTTTGGAGATCCCCCCAGCTTCTTTTTCTAATACTCGGAATAATTATCTGTTTTACCTCTATAATTCTTTATCTTATAGCGATAAAAAATATAGAAGAGCCGACTCTCGCCGCTCTTATTGTGATAATAGTAAACATATTTCTCCTTATAGTTTCCTTCGTAATTTTAAAGAACTTTGAAAAAACTATTGAAATTTCAAAAATAAAGTCAGAATTCATTAATATTGTTTCTCACCAATTAAGGTCCCCTATTGTTAATTTGAAGTGGGCCCTTGAAATACTAGAAGAAGAAGACGACATAGAAAAGCAAAAAAAATACATTAAAAATCTAAGGGAAAACATCGAAAGAATAACGGAACTGGTTGAAGATTTTTTTATCGCCTCCAGAATACAGGAAGAAAAGATTAATTTAAAAAGGGAAGATGTTGATCTAAAAAAAACGACAGAGGATGCAATTTCCCGCTTTAAAATATTTGCCGAAAATCTTGATGTGAAAATAAGTCTTCAAGTAGATGAAAATATTCCTTTTGTTTTTATAGACCCTTCACAAATAAAGCTTGTTATTGAAAATCTTCTTGATAACGCAATTTGCTATAATAAAAAAAATGGACAAGTGAATATTTCAATTACCAAGAAAAACAGCAAAGTATATTTTAAAATAGAAGATTCTGGATTTGGAATTCCCAAAGAAGATCAAAAAAACATATTTGAAAAGTTTTTCAGATCGAAAAATTCCCAAAAAAGGAAAGAAAAAGGAACCGGACTTGGCCTTTTTATCACCAAATCCATTATTGAAAATGAAAAAGGGAAGATTTGGTTTAAGTCAGAAGAAGAAAAAGGAACAACTTTTTACTTTTATTTACCAATAAAAAAGTAGATAAAATTTTCCTCTTTTAAAAGAATATGAAAAATTCCTCTTTAGAAAAAGAAAAAAAAAGAATAATTCTTTCTATTTTTCTTCTTTTTTTGCTTATTGCCTTTCTTAGTTTTGCTCTTCTTTTTGCTAGAGGAAAATTTGAAAAAAAAGAATACATTCCGGATAATCAAGAAATAAAATTTACAAAAAAAACAGAAAATATTCCAAGTAACGAGGATTTTATTAAAAGAATATATGAAATAGCCCCAGAAGGAATAATTATCAACGATTTTTCAATTAGCAAATCTAATTTTGAAGATGAGAATTTTTCTTTTTCTATATACGGTTTTTCTCCTGACACAGAAACACTTTTTCTTTTTTTAAATAATCTAAGAAAAGAGGAAAGAATAAAGGATATATATATTCCTCCCTCAAGCTGGATTAATTCAGAAAGTTTTTCTTTATTCTTTAAATTATAAACAAATCGCTTTTTAAGGTTGACTAAACGGTTTTTTGTTTTAGAATAGAAAATCCGCTCTCGTAGCTTAATTGGATAAAGCAATTCCCTTCTAAGGAAAAGAGTGCAGGTTCGAGTCCTGCCGAGAGCAC
>Ga0172382_10012405_pt1 | contig 11124 bp, 12 predicted proteins | sample Leawel138RmetaG_FD_122245 | JGI IMG/M metagenome (GOLD analysis project Ga0172382, IMG submission 122245) | Leachate microbial communities from a municipal landfill in Southern Ontario, Canada - Leachate well 138R metaG | ecosystem: Engineered > Solid waste > Landfill > Unclassified | place...
CCCCGGCAGGGCGGGCGCTGGCCGTGCGCATGGCGCACGGCCGGGATAGCGGACGCGCTGCGAGCGGCGCGAGGCGATGGCCTCGCGCCGGTCCGGCCGCCGCTCTCTCCCGTCATTGCGAGCCGAAGGCGAAGCAATCCATGCCGGGCCCGTGGATTGCCGCGGCGCCTTCGGCGCCTCGCCATGACGGGGGCGGCGGGCCGGCCGTTCTGCTCCGGGAACCGGAGCCGGCCGCTCCTCAGATCGCCTCGACCGCCGCCCGCAGCATCTCGCGGACCTGGCCCGCGACCTCCTTGAGCTGCGCGTTGTCGATCGCCTGCATCGAGGCCACCGGGTCGATCGCGCTCACCTCCACGCCGGCGGCGGTCTCGCGCAGGATGACGTTGCAGGGCAGCATGGCACCGACCCGGGGCTCGATCTCCATGGCCTGATGCGCCATGGCCGGCTTGCAGGCGCCGAGGATGACATAGCCCGGCACATCGACGCCGATCTTGGCCTTGAGCGTGGCCTTCACGTTGATCTCGGTGAGGACGCCGAAACCCTGCCCGGCCAGTGCGGCGCGGGTGCGGGGGTCGATCTCGGCGAGGGTGGCGCCGGGGAAGGTGCGGTCGATCGTGTAGCTCATCGGGCTCTCCTGTCGGGCATCTGACATATGCCGGACACGAGATATATCCCCGCCACCGGAATGCAAGCCCGGCCGCCCGCCGGTCAGTCGCCCAGCCGCGCCCCGGTCGCCGCGTCGAAGAGATGCAGCCGGTCGGGCGGCACCGAGAGCGGCAGCCGGTCGCCGGGCCGGATCTCGAGGCGCTCGCGGAACACCACCCGCACCTCGTGGCCGCCGATGGTGCCGAATACATGGGTTTCCGGGCCGGTCGGCTCGATCACCGAGACGGTGAAGCCGATCGGGCCCTCGCCGTCGCGCACGAAGCTCTCGGGGCGGATGCCGAGCGAGACCCGGGTGCCCGCGGCCACGCCGGTGCCGCGGACCGGGACCAGGCCCGCGCCCTCGATGGCGATGCCGTCCTCCTCGACCACCGCGGGCAGGAAGCTCATCGCCGGCGAGCCGAGGAAGCCCGCGACGAAGCGGTTGGCCGGACGGTCGTAGAGTTCGAGCGGCGCGCCCATCTGCTCGATCCGGCCGGCATTCATCACCACGATCCGGTCGGCCATGGTCATGGCCTCGATCTGATCGTGGGTGACGTAGATGATGGTCGAGCCGAGCTTCTGGTGCAGGGCCTTGATCTCGGTGCGCATGGAAATGCGCAGCTTGGCGTCGAGATTGGACAGCGGCTCGTCGAACAGGAACAGTTGCGGGTCGCGCACGATCGAGCGGCCCATAGCCACCCGCTGCCGCTGCCCGCCCGAGAGCTGGCCGGGGTTGCGGTCGAGATAATCCGACAGGTTGAGGATCTCGGACGCCCGCCGCAGCCCGGCGTCGATGGTCGCGCGCGCCTCGCCGCGGATACGGGGGCCGAAGGCGATGTTGTCGCGCACCGTCATGTGCGGAAAGAGCGCGTAGCTCTGGAACACCATCGCCATGTTGCGCCTCTGCGGCGGGATGTCGTTGGCGCGGGTCCCGCCGATCACGAGATCGCCGCCCGAGATGTCCTCGAGCCCGGCGATCATCCGCAGCAGCGTGGACTTGCCGCAGCCCGAGGGCCCGACCAGCACCACGAACTCCCCGTCCGCGACATCGAGCGAGAGATCGGGGATCACCCGGACCGAGCCGTAGTCCTTCCTCAGGTTCCTGATCTGCAGATCAGCCATGTCGCGCTCCCCGGACCTGCCGCCGGCGGCGGCGTTTCCGGGGACTGTGGAACGGGCGGCGGGAAAGATCAACCGAAGGCGGAGGTGAAAGGGGGCGGGGGCGTCTGCCGGCCGCCACGGCGCCGGCGCCGGCGCAGAGGGCCGGCCGGATCACTCGAGGATCGTGGCCAGCCGGGCCAGAACCTCGTCCATGATCGCGGCAGGCAGGCTCTCGATCCTTCGACCCCTGCGGGCACGCAGGTCGACGGCCCGGGGCTGGTCGCAGCGCACCACGCCCACGGTGCCGGTGCCGGCCCCCATCAACGACACGGCAAAGCCCGCCGCGCGGGCAAAGCCGCCGCCCTGCGTGATCGGCAGGACCACCGGCACCCCGGTCAGCCGGTTGAACGCCCCGGGCGAGACGATCAGCACCGGCCGTGTGCCCTGCTGTTCGCTGCCCCGGGTCGGATCCAGCTGCACGACCCAGATCTCGCCGCGCTCCATCAGACGAGTTCGTCACCGGCCGGTGCCCCGCCGGTCCAGACGCGGTCCTCCGCGGTCGGCTCGGCTGCGGCATCGCACCGGACCAGAAGCTCGTCGAGCGTGTAGCGCGGGCGCGGCTGCGGATCGACCACGAGCCGCCCGTCGGCGACCGCCAGCCCGACCTTGCTCCCGGCCCCGATCTGCAGGAGATCGAGCAGCGCGGGCGGCACCGCCATCATTACCGATCCGCCGACCCTGCGCAGGTTCGTCACATGCATATGCGCCTCCTGATATTATACGGAGATATAACACGCCGGGCAGGCCGTGCCAAGGGCCAACCGGCCTACCCCGTCCTCCGCGGACCCGGGCCAAGCAGCCCGTGCCGGGCAGGTGGATTGCCGCGGCGCCGCCGCCTCAAGGGTGACGGGCGGCGGGGCGGGCGGTGGTATTGCCGGTGCCGGCGCGGGCCGGGCGCGGGCATCGCTGCCCCTCCGCCCCGGAAGAATCGCCTTGTGCGCCGGGGATCGTTCGGCCAAGCTTCGGCGGTGCCGGCCGCGCGATCGATGTGGCGGGCCAGTCTTTACAACAGGGAGCCATCCATGTCTTTCGTCTCCTCCGCCCGTCTCGCGGCCGCGGCCAGCGCGCTGGCGCTCATGGCCGGGGCGGCCGTGGCCGACATCCGCGTGACCGTGGCCGAATACAGCTCGCTCACCGGGCCGTTCTTCAACGATGCCGCCGCCGCCTTCGAGGCCGAGACCGGCACCAAGGTGAATATCGAGGTCGTCCCCTGGGACGTCCTGTTCCAGAAGCTGACCACCGACATCTCGGCCGGCGCGCAGGCCGACCTGTCGATCATCGGCACCCGCTGGCTGATCGACTTCGCCTCCGAGGACCTGGTCGCGCCGCTCGACGACCTGATCTCGGACGACCTGCGCGAGCGGTTCGTGCCGGCCTTCCTCGAGCCTTCGGTCATGGACGGCCAGCTCCTGGGCCTGCCGGTCGCGGCCTCGGCGCGGGCGATGTATTTCAACAGCGACCTGATGGAGCAGGCCGGTGTCGACAGCGTTCCCGAGAACTGGGAAGAGCTGGCCGACGCGGCGGCGAAGATCAGCGCGCTCGGCGATGACATCTACGGCTTCGGCCTCCAGGGCGCCGAGATCGAGACCGATGTCTACTACTACTACGCGCTCTGGTCCTACGGCGGCGACCTGATCACCGCGGAGGGCACCTCGGGCCTCGGCACCCAGGCGGCGGTCGATGCGGCCGAGATGTATCGCGGCCTGATCGATTCCGGCGTGACCGAGCCGGGCGTCACCTCCTACAACCGCGAGGACGTGCAGAACCTGTTCAAGCAGGGCCGCGTCGGCTTCATGATCACCGCGCCCTTCCTGGCGACCCAGATCGCCAACGAGGTGCCGGACCTGAACTACGGCGTCGCGGCGATCCCGGCCGGCCCCGATGGCGGCCGCGGCACCTACGGGGTGACCGACTCGATCATCATGTTCGAGAACTCGCCCAACAAGGAAGAGGCGGCCGCCTTCCTCGACTTCGTGTTCGGGCATGACTGGCGGGTGCGGTTCGACTCGGGCGAGGGTTTCCTGCCCGTCACCTCCTCGGTGGCCGAGGATCCCGCCTTCGCCGAGGATCCGGTGCTGAGCGTGTTCGCCTCGCTGCTGCCGACCGCGCGCTTCGCGCCGACGATCGCCGGCTGGGAGGAGATCGCCGCCATCGCCTCGGATGCGATGCAGTCGATCTATCTCGGCCAGGTCGAGATCGAGCCGACGCTCTCGGCCGCGGCGGACCGCATCAACGCGCTCCTGCCCTGATCCGGACCCCCCGGCCCCCTTCCGGGGGGCCGGGCTTCCCGGGGCCACCCCCGCACCGCCCGGAGGCAGGACCGCCCGCGCATGAAACGCTCCCTTCTCGTCAATCCCTATGTGCTGGTCGCGCCGGGCTTCATCCTTGCCGCGCTCATCATCCTGTGGCCGCTGGCCGAGATCGCCAATATCGCCGTCCATGACGTGAACCGCTTCGGCGTGCTGCGCGGCTATGTCGGGCTCGAGAATTTCCGGGTGATCTTCGCCGATCCGGAGTTCCTGGGCGCGCTCAGGCGCACCGCGATCTGGGTGTTCGGCATCGTCGCCGGCTCGATCCTGATCTCGATCCCGGTGGCGATGATCCTGAATGGCGATTTCTACGGCCGCGGCCTTGCCCGGGTCATCATCATGCTGCCCTGGGCGATCTCGCTGACCATGACCGCGATCGTCTGGGCCTGGGCCCTGAACGGCGAGAGCGGGATGCTCAATTCCGGGCTGCGGGCGCTGGGGATCATCGACCGGAACGTGCAGTGGCTGGCGCAGGCCTCGACCGCGTTTCCGATGCAGATCCTGATCGGCATCCTCGTCACCATTCCCTTCACCATCACCATCTTCCTCGGCGGCCTGTCCTCGATCCCCGACGACCTCTACGAGGCCGCGCAGCTCGAGGGTGCGAACGGCTGGCAGGTGTTCCGCGAGATCACGCTGCCGCTGCTCAAGCCGTTCGTGAACATCGCGGTGGTGATGAACACGATCTATGTCTTCAACTCCTTCCCGATCATCTGGGTGACCACCCAGGGCGGGCCGGCGAAATCGACCGACATCCTCGTGACCTATCTCTACAAGCTCGGCTTCCAGTATGGCCGGCTCGACGATGCCTCGGCGCTGTCGATCCTGATGTTCGTGCTGCTGCTGGCCTTCACGCTGCTCTATGTCCGCCTTGCCATGCGGGAGGAGAAGGCATGAGGATGTCGCGCAAGATGCGGCGCACGGTCCTGTCGTGGATCGCGCTCGCGCCGCTGGTGATCGCGGTGCTGTTCCCGTTCGCGGTGATGATCCTCACCGCGCTCAAGCCCGCGGGCGAGGTGCTGCGCCCGACCTGGGTGCCGAGCGAGTTCCGCTGGCAGAACTTCATCACCATGTGGGGCGCCACCAATTTCGGCACCGCGCTGTGGAACTCGGTCTATGTCGCCACGCTCTCGACCATCATCGCGCTGGTCGCGGCGATCCCGGCCGCCTATGCGATGAGCCGCTACCGCTTTGCCGGCAAGGGCGCGTTCCAGCAGTTCCTGCTGGTGAGCCAGATGCTGTCGCCGATCGTGCTGGTGATCGGGCTGTTCCGGCTGGTGGTGTGGCTGGGGCTGGTGGACAGCACCAATTCGGTGGTGATCGTCTATGCCGCCTTCGGCATCGCCTTCTCGGTCTGGATGCTGCAAAGCTATTTCGCCACCATCCCGCGCGATCTCGAGGAAGCCGCCTGGATCGAGGGCGCGACCCCGTGGCAGGCGCTGGTGCGGGTGTTCCTGCCGCTGGCGCTGCCGGCGATGGTGGTCACCGCGCTCTTCACCTTCATCAACTCGTGGAACGAGTTCGTCATCGCCCTGACCATGCTGCGCACCCAGGACAGCTATACGCTGCCGATCCAGGTGTTCTCGCTGGTGGCCGGGCGCTATACGGTCGAATGGCATCACGTCATGGCCGCGACCTTTGTCGCCACGATCCCGGTGGCGGTGATCTTCGCATGGCTGCAACGCTATCTGGTGCGCGGCCTCGCGCTGGGGGCGGTGAAGTAGCCCCCGCTCCCCGTCCTGCCGGTTCGCAGATTGTTGCGCCGAGGCGGGACGGGGCCGCGCCCTCTCCCGGGCAGACAGCGTTTCACAAACGGAAATCCGGTGCTATGGTGCCGGCATGTTGCAGAGTCAGGCACTCGGCGGCAGAGAACAAATGACAAGGGAGCCAACAGGATATGCGTAAGAATTCCACGAAGGGCGGGCTGACGCGCCGCCATGTCATCCAGGTTGCCGGCGCCACCGGGGCGGCCGCATCCTTCAGCTTCGTGCTGCCGACGCGGCTCCTGGCGCAGGATGCGCCGGCGCAGATCCCGGTCGGCCAGCTCGTGCCCTTCACCGGCTCGGCGGCCGAGTTCGGCACCTATTACCGCGACGCCGCGCAATTCGCCTTCGACCAGATCAACAAGGCGGCCGAAGAAGTCTTCGGCGGCCCGATCATCGGCCCGGTGATCGTCGCCGACTCGCAGACCCTGCCGACCCCCGCCGTCGCCGCCGCGCGCCGCATGGTCGAGGCCGACAACGTCCGCGCCGTGATCGCCGCCTGGTCCTCGGGCGTCACCGTCGCGGTGGCCGCCTCGGTCACCATCCCCAACGGCGTGCTGCAGGTCGGCAACGGCACCACCTCGCCGCTCGTCTCCGTCCTCCCCGAGGACGAGGGCGAGGACCTGCTGTTCCGGACCAGCCCCTCGGACGCGCTGCAGGGCATCATCGCCGCCCAACTCGCGCGGGGCGAGATCCTGCCGGACTACAAGTTCGAGAAGGCCGCGAGCATCTACATCAACAACCCCTACGGCCAGGGCCTGTCGAACGCCTTTGCCGCGGCCTTCACCAAGCGCGGCGGCACCATGCTCGCCGAGGTCGCCCATCCCGAGGAAGTGCAGGCCACCTATCGTTCGGTCGTGCAGGCCGCGCTCGAGGGCGATCCCGACGTGATCCTGCTGCCGACCTATCCGGCCCATACCACGGCGATCATCAAGGAAGCCCGCGACAACTTCGGCTTCAACAGCTTCCAGTTCACCGACGCCAACCAGTCGGACGACATCCTGCGCGCCGTCGGCGCCGAGACGATGAAGGGCCAGCTCGGCACCGTGCCCTCGGCCGACCCCGATTCGCCCACCTTCCAGTCGATGAAGAACGCCTTCCTCGAAGCCTATCCCGAGTATCAGAACCTCCAGCCCTTCACCGAGACCACCTATGACGCGGCGCTGTCGATCGGCCTCGCCATGGCCAAGGCGGTCGCGGACGGGCTGTCGGCGGACGAGATCGACGGCAAGGCGCTGGCCTCGCGGCTGCGCGAGGTCTGCAACGCCCCCGGCGAGCGCATCCTCGCCGGCGAGCAGGACTCGATCACGGCCGGCCTTCAGAACATCAAGGACGGGGTCGATACCGACTATGTCGGCGCCGGCGGCTCGGTGGACTTCGACGAGAACGGCGACGTCAAGACGCCCTACGAGATCTATCGCTGGACCGACGACACCAACGAGCATGTGATGATCGTCGCCGCGGACGACATCCCCTCCGAATAAGCCCGGAGCGGAAGAGCGAAACGGAGACGGGCGCCCCCGGGCGCCCGTTTTCGTCTGCCCCGTCTGCGTCTGCGCGGCGCGCGACGCCAACGAAAAAGGCCGCCCCCTTGCGGGAGCGGCCCTTGTGTTTGCGTCCGCGGGATCAGCCCTGACGGGCCTTGAAGCGGCGCTGGGTCTTGTTGATGACATAGACCCGGCCCTTGCGGCGCACGACGCGGCAATCGCGGTGGCGCAGCTTGAGCGAGCGGAGCGAATTGGCGACCTTCATGGTGCATCTCCTGTTCGCGGCGCCGACATGCGCCTGTTGCCGTCTGGACCTGCATGGTCCGGTGAAATGGTGGGCGATACTGGGATCGAACCAGTGACCCCTACGATGTCAACGTAGTGCTCTACCGCTGAGCTAACCGCCCCCTCGTGCAAGGCCCGCCGGGCGTCATGATCGACACCCCGGCAGCGGCCCCGCGTCGGGTGCCGGGTCTATAGAAGGACTCGCCGAGCGGTTCAAGGGCTTTCGGCGCGGCACCGGCTGCGGTTATCATGGCCCCGGCAACCGGATCGAGGCCGATGCGCATACCCGCCTTTCGCCTGCTGTCGCCCGCGCGGCGCACCACCGCGGTGGTCTTTGCCTCGCCCCATTCCGGGCGGGCCTATCCGCCGGACTTCCTGCGCGCGGCCGGGCTCTCGCCGCGGCTGCTGCGCTCGTCCGAGGATGCCTTCGTCGACCGGCTGTTCGCCGCCGCCCCGGCCTGCGGGGCGCCGCTGCTGCTGGCGCAGGCGCCGCGGGCCTATGTCGACCTGAACCGCGGCCCCGACGAGCTCGACCCCGAGCTGATCGAGGGCGTGGCGCGCGGCGGCCACAATCCGCGCGTGGCCAGCGGCCTTGGCGTCATTCCCCGGGTGGTCGCCGGCGGGCGGGTGATCCGTCAGGGCCGGATCACCCGGGCCGAGGCCGAGGCGCGCATCGCGGGATGGTGGCAGCCCTATCACGCCCGGTTGCAGGGGCTGCTGGACGAGGCCCGGGCCGATTTCGGCACCGCGATCCTGATCGACTGCCACTCCATGCCGCACGAGGTGATCGCCGGCGGCCCGCCTGCCGGCGCGGCCATGGCCGGAGCCGCGCAGGCCGGCGGGCTCCTGCGGGCGGCGCGGCGGCCCGAGGTGGTGCTCGGCGACCGTTTCGGCGCCAGCGCCGCGCCCGGGATCGTCGACCGGCTCGCCGCCGCGTTCGAGGGTGCGGGCCTTGTCGTGGCGCGCAACACGCCCTTCGCCGGCGCCTATGTGACCCGCCACTACGGCCGCCCCTCGCGCGGGCAGCATGCGGTGCAGGTCGAGATCGACCGCTCGCTCTACATGGACGAGCGCCGGGTGGAGCCCAATGCGGATTTCGAGGCGTTCCGCACCCTCATGGCCGGCATCGTCGCCGGGATCGCCGCCATCGGCCGCCCCGACCCCCTGCCGGGGGCCGTCCCGGTCGCCGCGGAATAGCGCCCGCCTTCCCCCCGGCCCCCCGCCCCGGCCCGCCCCGGGGGTTGCGCCAATATGTCCCAGGCCCACCCGCCTGACTCGGCCCGGCCAATTCTATAACCTGTAATGTATCTTAACCAGGATCCGGGGAGATACGGCATGCAGGAGCTTGCCTGGTATGTGACCCTTGTCGTGGTGATCGCCATGATCGCGATTTTCACCAGGGTCGTTCTTCTGTCGCGAACCGCACAGGACTACGGGCCGGTGCAGAGCACCGCCTCCCGCGTCCGAAGCTGGCTGTTCTGGGGCCTCGTGGTCCTCGGCATCGTGGTCGCCGGGCTGTCGCTGCGCGGGCTGCCGCATCTGGCCGCGCGCGCGGGCGGCGAGGTGCAGGTGGTCAACGCCACCGGCTACCAGTGGTATTGGGACATGGACGAATATGCGGTGACCGCCGGCGAGCCGGTCGAGTTCCGCGTCACCTCGGCCGATGTGAACCACGGATTCGGCATCTACGACCCCGACCTGCGGCTGGTGGCCCAGGTCCAGGCCATGCCCGGCTATGTCAACGTCCTGCGCCACACGTTCGACCGGCCCGGCACCTACCAGATCCTCTGTCTCGAATATTGCGGGGTCGCGCATCACGACATGGTCGAGACCGATTTCGAGGTGGAAGCGCCATGACCACGGGACACATGAGCATGAGCATGAACGCAGCCCCCGGCACCGCCCGCGGACCCGATCCGCTGGCGCGGCGCATGATCGCGGCCAATCTCGCCATCGTGGGCGTGGTGCTGCTGCTGATGATGCTGTTCGGCATCCTGATGCGGATGGCGCAGGGCGGCTGGCTCGAGTTGCAGCCGGACGTCTTCTACCAGCTGCTGACGGTCCACGGCACCGGCATGGTCGGGGTCGCGGCGCTCGGCGGGGTCTCGGTGATGTGGAACTTCGCGAGCCACTACCTCCGCGTGAACGGCGCGGTGCTCGCGGTGAATCTGGTGCTGTTCCTCGCGGGCGTGGTGATGATCCTCGCCGCGACCTTCTGGGGCGGCTACGGCGGGGCCTGGACCTTCCTCTACCCGCTGCCGGCGCTCTCGGGCGGGGTCTGGAGCGCGGGGGCCGCGTTCTGGTTCCTGCTCGGCCTGCTGCTGGTGGGCGTGGGCATCCTGCTCGCCTGCCTCGAACTGGGACGGGGGATCATCGCCGAATACGGCGGGATCGCCCGGGCCCTGGGCTGGCCCTACCTGTTCGGGGTGAAGGATGCGGTGGTGCCGCCCAAGGTGATCGTCGCCACCTCGATGTCGGTGGTGGTGACCACGCTGGCGCTGGTCGGCGGGGCGGTGATCCTGGTGCTCAGCCTCGTGAACCTCGTGGTGCCGGATTTCGTGCTCGATCCGCTCTGGGCCAAGAACATCATCTATTTCTTCGGCCACACGATCATCAACGCCACGATCTACATGGCGGTGACGGCGGTCTACGCGGTGCTGCCCGAATATGCGGGCCGCGAGTGGAAGACCTCGCGGATCTTCGTCGCCGCGTGGATGGGCTCGACCATCATGGTGCTGGTGATCTTCCCGCACCACCTGCTGATGGACTTCGCCATGCCGACCTGGGCCATGGTGATGGCGCAGATCCTGTCCTACACCAACAGCTTCCCGGTGCTGGTGGTCACGGGGCTGGGGGCGATCGCGGTGGTCCACCGCTCCGGCATCCGCTGGGACATGGCCAGCGGGCTGCTGTTCCTGTCGATGTTCGGCTGGATGGCCGGGGTGGTGCCGGCGGTGATCGACGCCACCATCGTCGTGAACTCGGTCATGCACAACACGCTCTGGGTGCCGGGGCATTTCCACTTCTACCTGCTCATGGGGCTGATCCCGATGATCCTCGGCTTCATGTATTACTCGACCCGCGACCGGGCCGGGGGCCCGGCGGGCCGCGATGCGGCGGGCTGGATGGTGCCGCTCTACGCGGTGGCGGCGCTGGGCTTCGTGACCATGTTCCTGCTCGGCGGCGCCAACAGCGTGCCGCGGCGCTGGGCGGTGCATCTGGCCGAATGGATGGTCTACGACCAGTGGGCGGCGGTATTCGCGATCGCCGTCACCCTGCTGGCGCTGGTGTTCGTCCTGCGCTACCTCGCCCGGCTGCCGCGCTACCTGGCGGCAACGGACTGAGGCCGGCATGGCGGCAAGGGGACTCGCGCTCGTCGCCGCCGTGCTGGCGGCGGGGGCGGGGCTCCTGTGGTGGGGGACCGAAGGGCTGACGGTCTTTACCGCCGAGACCGCGCGCCGCGCGGCGGTGGCC
>Ga0172382_10012408_pt1 | contig 11123 bp, 10 predicted proteins | sample Leawel138RmetaG_FD_122245 | JGI IMG/M metagenome (GOLD analysis project Ga0172382, IMG submission 122245) | Leachate microbial communities from a municipal landfill in Southern Ontario, Canada - Leachate well 138R metaG | ecosystem: Engineered > Solid waste > Landfill > Unclassified | place...
CACCTTCGCGCCGACCGCCACCGTAGCCACCGCCGCCACCTTCGCGTCGGCCACCACCGTAGCCGCCGCCGCCTTCACGACCACCGCCGTAACCGCCTTCGCGGTTGCCGCCATAGCCGCCACCACCACCACCGTAGCCACCCGAGCGCGGCGGGCGCGCTTCCATCGGCCGTGCCTCGTTGACCACCACATTGCGGCCGCCCAGCGATTGGCCGTTCATGCCGTCGATGGCCGCCTGCGCTTCCGCGTCGCTGCCCATCTCGACAAAGCCGAAGCCCTTGGAGCGACCGGTGTCGCGTTCCATCATGACCTTGGCGCTGGTGACAGCGCCGAACTGGCCGAATGCGTCGGCCAGATCCTCGTCACGCACCGAATACGGCAGGTTGCCGACGTAGAGTTTGTTGCCCATTCAAAGGGACTCCTGAATAACATTAAAAAAGCGATGGAGTCCGCAAAACGCCTTCGACGAAGCTGCGTTGGGCCGAGCACGAAGGGAAACTGACTGTTGTCACCGCAAGATCACAAGGTGTACGGATGCACACGGGCGCGATTATGCGGCATAAACCTCAGAGTCAAGCTCACAAAAAATACCCATGCAAATGATTCGGGATTTCCAAGATTTCCGTTTGTCCGCCCCTCCCCACGGCGGCCCTCATGGAATGCGCCGCGGCGCGCGGTGGCCCGCTGCTTCCGTATAAAATTATCAATAATATAGCAATAAAATGGCTTCTGTATTGCGTGATGGGTTGTTTTCATAAAACCCTCCAAACGCATTGAAGTCACTGGCTCGTGCTCGATGGAAGTCTTTTTTCTCTCCACTGGAATTGTCGCTTTGGCTGAAATGGGCGACAAAACGCAGTTGCTGGCGCTGGTGTTGGCGGCACGCTTTCGGGCCCCCTGGGCCATCGTGTTTGGTATCTTTGTTGCAACACTTGCCAACCATGCACTGGCCGGTGCGCTGGGCGGCTGGATCACGACCTGGGTGGGTCCGCAGGCGCTGCGCTGGGTGCTGGGCCTGTCGTTTCTGGTCATGGCGGTGTGGATGCTGATCCCCGATCGGCTGGAAGAGGTGGACACCACCGGCAGCTCGCGCCTGGGTGTGTTTGGCGCCACCGTGCTGGCGTTCTTTCTGGCCGAGATGGGCGACAAGACCCAGGTTGCCACGGTGGCGCTGGCCGCGCGCTACGAGCCTTGGGCCGCCGTGGTGGCGGGCACCACGGCGGGCATGCTGCTGGCCAATGCGCCGGTGGTGTGGCTGGGCGAGCGGCTGCTGCGGCGCATCCCGATTCGCGCCGTGCATGCCGTCTCGGCGCTGCTGTTCGCGGCGCTGGGGGCGTGGGCCCTGGGGGCGCCGGTCGCCTGATCCTGCCCGTGCGGCGCTATACTGACCTGACCCAGCGCCGATTTGCTCTTCCTGCTTGCGGGCGCTTTAACAAATGCTGCTAAAGACGGACACCGCCCGCAAACCCGGCCTCCGCACCTTTGGCGAGCCGGGTTTTTCATTGCCATGTCGTTTTCCGTCCAGCCGCAGACCCAGCACTTCGCCGAGCCCCTGGCGCTGCGCAGCGGCGCCAGCCTGCGTGACTACAGCCTGACGTACGAGACCTACGGGCAGCTCAACGCCGAGCGCAGCAACGCGGTGCTGATCTGCCATGCGCTGAATGCCTCGCACCACGTCGCCGGCACGTACGAGGGCCAGCCCAAGAGCGAGGGCTGGTGGGACAACATGATCGGTCCGGACAAGCCGGTGGACACCAACCGTTTCTTCGTCATCGGCATCAACAACCCGGGCTCGTGCTTCGGCTCCACCGGCCCCATGCACCGCAACCCGGACACGGGCGAGGTCTACGGCGCCGACTTTCCGGTCATGACGGTGGAAGACTGGGTCGACGCGCAGGCACGCTTGCTGGATGCGCTGGGCATCGAACAGCTGGCCGCCGTGATGGGCGGCAGCCTGGGCGGCATGCAGGCGCTGTCCTGGACGCTGCAATATCCGGACCGCGTGCGCCACGCCGTGGTGGTGGCCAGCGCGCCCAACCTGTCGGCCGAGAACATCGCCTTCAACGAGGTGGCGCGCCGCGCCATCGTGACCGATCCCGATTTCCACGGCGGGCATTTCTATCGCCATGGCGCGGTGCCCAAGCGCGGGCTGCGCATCGCCCGCATGATCGGCCACATCACCTACCTGAGCGACGACGTGATGAACGCCAAGTTCGGCCGCGAGCTGCGCGAGGCCGTGGCCCAGAACGTGGACGGCTACCGGTTCAGCACACAGGACATCGAGTTCCAGATCGAGAGCTACCTGCGCTACCAGGGCGAGAAGTTCAGCGACTACTTCGACGCCAACACCTACCTGCTGATCACCCGCGCGCTCGACTACTTCGACCCGGCGCGCGCGCACGGCGGGGACCTGACGGTCGCCTTTGCCGCCACCCGCGCCAAGTTCCTGCTGGTGAGCTTTTCCACCGACTGGCGCTTTCCGCCGGCGCGCTCGCGCGAGATGGTCAAGGCCTTGCTGGAAAACCGCCGCGACGTCAGCTACGCCGAAATCGACGCGCCGCACGGACACGATGCCTTTTTGCTGGACGACGCACGCTACCTGGACGTGGTGCGTGCCTACTTCGACGGCGTCGAAAGGATCGCGGCATGAGCGACTTCGCCACGCTGGAGCGCATCGCCAAGCTGGTGCCCGAGGGCGCCCGCGTGCTCGACCTGGGCTGCGGCGACGGCGCCTTGCTGCAGTGGCTGGCGCGCGAGAAGCGCTGCAGCGGCTATGGCATCGAGATCGACGACGCCAACGTGCTGGCCTGCGTGCGGCGCGGCGTCAACGTGCTGCAGCTCAACTTGCTGCAGGGCCTGCGGGCGTTTCAGGACCAGAGCTTCGATGTGGTGCTGCAAATCAACACCCTGCAGCACCTGCGCAACGCCGAGGTCATGCTGCGCGAGACCGTGCGCGTCGGGCGCACCGGCATCGTCGCCTTTCCCAACTTCGCGCACTGGCCCAACCGCGCCAGCGTGCTGCGCGGGCGCATGCCGGTGACGCGCCACCTGCCCTACCAGTGGTACGACACGCCCAACATCCGCGTCGGCACCTTCAGCGACTTCGAGGCGCTGGCGCGCAAGAACCGCCTGCGCGTGCTCGATGCCTTTGGTCTCGAAGACGGGCGCGAAGTGCGCACGCTGCCCAACCTGCTGGCCAGCACCGCGGTGTTCAAGCTGCAACGCTGAATTTCAAGCGAAATCAGGCTCTAGCGCTTACCCAGCAAGCGTAAGCAGCTATTGATAAAGAAGCATCAATCGCGCTTCAGCAACACCGCACCAATCGCCACCACCACGCAGACCAGCGCCGCCAGGTCGGGCCAGCCGGGCCACTCGCCCACGATCAGCGGCGCGCTCAGCGTGCCCACCAGCGGCACCGCCATCACGCTCATGGCGCTGGTGGCCGGCGGCAGCTGGCGCGCCAGCGCAAACCAGATGACCTGCGCCACGCCGTAGTTGATCAGCACCGACCACATCAAGCTGGCCCACACCGGCGCGCTGAAGCGCCACAGTTGCGCCGGCTCCAGCGCCACGGCGGCCAGCGCCAGCACCGCTGCCGACCACACCATCATCCACACCACCAGCGTCTCCGGCGGCAGCGTCAGGCGCGCGCGCCGCATCCAGATCGTGCCCAGCGCCCAGCAAAACGCCGCGCCCTGCATCCAGAAGATGCCCACCGGCCGGCCCGCCAGCTGCGCCAGCTCGCTCCACAGCAGCAGCGTGATGCCGAGCAGCACGGCCGCCACCGCCACCACCAGCCGAACGGTCAGCCGCTCACGATAGAACAACACCCCCAGCAGCACCGTCCACACCGGCATGGTGAAGCCCAAAATGGCTGCCCGTCCCGCTGGCAGGTGCGCCACGCCGATGATCGACAGACCGTGCCAGCCCAGGATGTTGGGCAGCCCCAGCACCACCACGTCACGCCATTCGCCGCGCCCGTGCGGCCACATCCGCAGGCCACGCGCGCCAAAGTAAAGCGCCATCGCCAGCGCCCCGCAGGCCATCGTCAGGGCGCGAAAGTGCAGTGGTGACAGCTCGCGCAGCGACAGCTTCATGATGGGCCAGTTCAGGCCCCACATCAGGGTCAGCAGCACCAGGCCGATCAGCTGGCGGCGGGTTACGGTGGTCATGGCGGGAGCATAAGCGGGCGTCCAGCCAGGGGGCGCTTCAAGCGCCGCCGGCGTGCGGCATCAGCCTTTGCGTCCTCCTCCGTTCATTCGAGAAAGCCCGCTGTTTCGAGCGGGCTTTGACCTCTATTTCAAGGGCTCATTTGTTGCCAACGTCAATGAAGCCGTGGGTCTTTGCACCGTTGGCTGCCAGCGCTGTCAGCAGGTTGAAATCCAGGCCGGAGCCGGAAAAATGCGTTCCGCCGCTCGACGTGTTGCCAATCAACGCACCGGCCACGATGCCGCGGGAGCTGTAGATGCCCCAGGTTTCGCCGTTTTCCAGCACCGCCAACTGGACGTCCATTCCGGTCGACGCCCCGCCTTGCCAGAAACAATGCCCTATCCGGAAATGGAATTCGGGATCAGCGGGGGGTTCTCCATCCATCACCAGCGTTACCGGGCCTTGCGGGTGGCGCTGGCGACTTTGCGTCTGGATGCGGAATTCACGCAAGCACAGTTGGCCCAAAGCCTGGGGGCGGCCAGTTTTGCATCTCCAAGGTCGAGCGCGGCGAGGCCTCTGTCGATGTCATGCCGTTCATCGATGGGTGCGTGGCCAGCGGTGCCTTACCGGGCATTGAGCTGGATCGCATCTTTCTGAAGGCGGAATTGGCCCCCACCGCGCTTCCCGCGATGCGGCGTGGAGCGGTGGCTCTCCCAAGCCCTGATCGGCCCACTCGCACTCAGAAATCCACCAGGCTCAGCCCCACCGAAAACACCGTGCGGCGGAAGTTGTAGTCCAGCAGGCTGTCGCCCCAGCCGTGGAAGATCGCGGTGTACAGGCGCAGGCTGGAGAAGCTGTTGCCCCAGCCGTCGCCCAGCGAGCGCGTCCACTCCAGACGGCCCGAGCCGCGCCGGCCAAAACCGGTGTAGGTGGCACGCAGCGCGTTCTTGGCGTCGATGTTCCAGCCCAGGGTGACGTCGCCCCGGCCGATGTAGCGGCGGATATCGGGGTTGTTGTCCTTGGCGCTGCTCTCCGGCAGGCGCTTCCACAGTCGCACTTGCGCGCTGAAGCGGTCGTCCTTCTCGAACCCGGCCATCAGGTAGGCGCGGTTCCAGCTGCGCGACAGCGGATCGCTCTGGCCGTTGGATTGGTGCACCAGTCCGGCGCCTGAGTAGCGCCACAGCCAGCCGCCGGGCAGTTGCAAGGTGGTCGGATAGACGTAGATCAGCTCGGGCATGTGGTCGGTGTTGCGAAACGGGCGCGACAGTCCGCCGCTGAACACCTGCCAGTACGACTGCTGGCTGTAGGCCGCCCACAGCGAGTCGCGCAGTGTGCCGCCTGCGGGCGTCAGCAGGCCGGACGCCAGCTTGGTGCGCACCGACAGCGACAGGCGCATCTCGCGCCGGCTGTAGTCGATGGGTGTGGTGGCGCTGTTGCTGGGGTTGGGCGAGACCGGCTGGCGGTTGATGCGGTTGCCCGCCGCCGCCGAGACGGTGCTGGGGTGGAAGGCGCGCAGGCCGAAGGTCGGGCAGCTCGAGCCCGACTCCAGCTCCCAGAAGCGCGACAGCTCGGAGAACTGGCGGTCGCGGCAGCCCTGCTCCAGCCCCACGCCGACGATGCCGGTCGAACCCGAGGGCGTGCCCTCGTGCGCCCGTTCGGGCTGGGTGGTGGCCAGCGCCTGCGCAATCTGGCCACGCACCGCGGCCGCCTGCGCGCTGGGCGCTTCGTTGCGCGTGGGCGAGGTTTCCACCGAGCGCGCCTTGTCTTCGATGGCTTCGATCAAGGCCTGTTGTTGACGCGCCCAATCGTCGAAGCAGGCCAGACGCCGATCGTCGGGCTGCCCCAGGCAGGCCTGCCAGGCCGCGGCGGCCTCGATGCGCTGGATGGACACGGGCGGGACAGACAGCCCCTGCGCCCAGCCCAGGTTGGACAGCAACAGGGCCGTCAATAAAAGATGAAAACGTGGATCAAGCATGGTGAATTCGTGCGGGTCACCCAAACCGGGGGCCCCAGTGCAGAGGCTGCGATTGTCGAGGGCGGACGGGCTCGTCCCCGGCCCGACTTGCATCGGCATGTGTCACGCCGCCGCACCCCCGGCCGTGTTTGGCTACAGTGCCGCGATGTCCGCTCGCCATCCCTTGCTGTTTTCCTTTCAGGGCCCCTGGCGCCGCGTCTTCTACGTGGCGGTTTACGAGGCGCTGGCGATTGCCTTCGTCACGCTGGCGATGGTGGCTGGCCGGCAGGGCCTTGGCACGGCCAGCGGCGTGGCCATCGGCAGTTCGCTGATTGCCGTGTTGTGGAATCTGGTGTTCAACGCCTTGTTCGAGCGCTGGGAGTCGCGCCAAAGTGTGCGCGGGCGCAGCAAGCGGCGGCGGCTGGCGCATGCCATTGGCTTCGAGGGCGGGCTGGCGCTGTGGCTGGTGCCCTTCATGGCTTGGTGGCTGGGCGTGGGGCTGTGGACGGCGCTGCTGCTCGATCTGGGTTTGCTGCTGTTCTTTTTGGTCTACACCTTCGTCTTCACCTGGGCGTTCGACCGCCTGTTCGGCCTGCCGGCTGCCGCCGCGTGACAATGGCACACCATGATTGAACTCACCGACATTCAGCAGGCCGCGCAGCGCGTGCACGGTCAGGTTCTGAACACCCCCTGCGTCGAATCGCGCACCCTGTCGCAGATCACCGGAACGCAGCTGTACTTGAAGATGGAGAACCTGCAGTTCACCGCCTCGTTCAAGGAGCGCGGCGCCTGCAACAAGCTGACCCAGCTGACTTCCGACGAGCGCCAGCGCGGCGTGATCGCCATGAGCGCCGGCAACCACGCACAAGGCGTGGCCTACCACGCGCAGCGGCTGGGCGTTCCGGCCACCATCGTCATGCCCACCTTCACCCCCGGTGTCAAGGTGGCGCGCACGCGCGGTTTTGGCGCGCGCGTCATCCTGCACGGCGCTTCGCTGGAGGCGGCCTACACCCACGCCAGGACGCTGGCCGACGAACAGAACCTGGTTTTCGTGCATCCCTACGACGACGAAGCCATCATCGCCGGCCAGGGCACGGCGGCGCTGGAGATGCTGGCCGCCCAGCCCGACCTGCAGGTGCTGGTGGTGCCGGTCGGCGGTGGCGGGCTGATTGCCGGCGTGGCCACCGCCGCCAAGGCGCTCAAGCCCGACATCGAAGTCGTGGGCGTGCAGGTGCAGCGCTTTCCGGCCATGGTCAACGCGGTGCGAGGCACCCACCACGCCCAGGGCGTGGCCACCATCGCCGAGGGCATTGCCGTGGGCGCGCCGGGCGCGCTGTGCATCGCGCTGGTGCGCCGGCACGTCGACGATTGGCTGCTGGTCGATGAGGGCGACATCGAGCAGGCCATCGTGCTGCTGCTGGAAATCGAAAAAACCCTGTCCGAGGGTGCCGGCGCGGCCGCGCTGGCGGCCCTGCTGCGCCACCCGGCGCGTTTTACCGGCAAGAAGGTCGGCATGCTGCTGTCGGGCGGCAACATCGACCCCATGCTGCTGGCCGCCATCATCGAGCGCGGCATGGTGCGCTCGGGCCGGCTGGTGCGCATCGTCGTCAGCACGCGCGACGTGCCCGGTTCGCTGGCGCGCATCACCGCCCTGGTGGCCGCAGCCGGCGCCAACGTCGACGAGGTGCACCACCAGCGCGCCTTCACCCTGCTGGCGGCGCAAAACGTCGAGATCGAGATGGTGCTGCAAACGCGCGGGCACGAGCACGTGGCCGAACTCATCGAGACGCTGCGCACCGAGGGGCTGGAAGTGCGGCTGGCGCAGTAACCCTGTGGAAGCGCTCCAACCGCTTCAAATCATAGAATCGCGGATTCGGCTGCCAAGGAGCGTTGCAGCGGGCCCCCGGGGGCGGATATACCCCGGCGCGCGGCCCGTCAGGCTTGGCCGCCCGTGCCCACGACGGTCAACGACGCTCACCTGCCCTCAGCACGGTCTGTATTCAGGTGAGAACATGAACACCCCCACGCTTTCCCTTCCCCCGATGCGCCTGTCCGGCCTGGAGCCGATGACCCTTGGCGAGGGGTCGCTGTTCGTCAACATCGGCGAGCGCACCAACGTCACCGGCTCGGCGGCGTTCAAACGCCTGATCCTGGCCGACCAGTTCGACGCGGCGCTGGCGGTGGCGCGCCAGCAGGTGGAAAACGGCGCGCAGATCATCGACGTCAACATGGACGAGGCGATGCTGGACGGCGAGGCCGCCATGGTGCGCTTTCTCAAGCTGATCGCCAGCGAGCCCGACATCGCGCGCGTGCCGGTGATGATCGACAGCTCCAAGTGGAGCGTGATCGAGGCCGGCCTGCGCTGCCTGCAGGGCAAGGGCATCGTCAACTCGATTTCCATGAAAGAAGGCGAGGCCGAATTTCGCCAGCACGCCCGCCTGCTCAAGCGCTACGGCGCCGCCGCCGTGGTCATGGCGTTTGACGAAAAGGGCCAGGGCGACACCTTCGAGCGCCGCATCGAAATCTGCGAGCGTGCCTACAAAATTCTGGTCGATGAGGTTGGCTTTCCGGCCGAGGACATCATCTTCGACCCCAACATCTTCCCCATCGGCACCGGCATCGAGGAGCACGCCAACTACGGCATCGACTTCATCGAGGCCGCGCGCTGGATCAAGGCCAACCTGCCGGGGGCCAAGGTCTCGGGCGGCGTGAGCAACGTCAGCTTCAGCTTCCGCGGCAACGAGCCGGTGCGCGAGGCGATCCACACCGTGTTCCTCTACCACGCCATCCGCGCCGGGCTGGACATGGCCATCGTCAACGCCGGGCAGATCGGCGTCTACGACGACCTGGACGCCGAGCTGCGCGAGCGCGTGGAAGACGTGGTGCTCAACCGCCGCCCCGACGCCACCGAGCGTCTGCTGGAGATCGCCGATCGCGCCAAGGGCGCCGCCAAGGACGACAGCAAGAAGCTGGAGTGGCGCAGCGGCTCGGTGCAAGAGCGCATCACCCACGCGCTCGTGCACGGCATCACCGACTTCGTGGTCGAGGACACCGAAGAGGCCTACCAGCAGGTCACCGCCGCCGGCGGCCGGCCCCTGGGCGTCATCGAAGGCCCGCTGATGGATGGCATGAACGTGGTGGGCGACCTGTTCGGCGCCGGCAAGATGTTTTTGCCGCAGGTGGTGAAAAGCGCGCGCGTGATGAAGCAGGCCGTGGCCCACCTGCTGCCCTACATCGAGGCCGAAAAGGCCGCACTGTTGGCGGCCGGCGGCGAAGTCAAGAGCCGGGGCAAGCTGGTGGTCTGCACCGTCAAGGGCGACGTGCACGACATCGGCAAGAACATCGTCACCGTCGTCCTGCAGTGCAACAACTTCGAGGTCGTCAACATGGGCGTGATGGTGCCGGCGCACGAGCTGCTGGCCAAGGCCAAGGAAGTGGGTGCCGACATGGTGGGCGTCAGCGGCCTGATCACCCCCAGCCTCGAAGAGATGCAGCACGTGGCCAGCGAGATGCAGAAAGACGCGTATTTCCGCGATCGCGACATTCCGTTGCTGATCGGCGGCGCGACGACCAGCCGCGTGCACACCGCGGTCAAGATCGCGCCCAAGTACGACGGCCCCGTGATCTACGTGCCCGACGCCTCGCGCAGCGTGCCGGTGGCGCAGAGCCTGCTGGGCGAGCAACGCGGCGCCTACCTGCAGGAGACCCGCGCCGACTACGCGCACGTGCGCGATCTGCATGCGCGCAAGAAGAAGCAGCCCATGTGGCCGCTGGCCAGGGCCCGCGCCAACAAGACGCGCATCGACTGGGCGCACTACACGCCACCGGTGCCCAAGTTCATCGGCCGGCGCCTGTTCGAGAACATCGACCTGGCCGAACTGGTACAGGTGATGGACTGGACGCCGTTCTTCCAGACCTGGGATCTGGCCGGCAAATTCCCGGCCATCCTGACCGACCCGGTGGTGGGCGAGGCCGCCACCAAGGTGTACGAAGACGCGCAGGTGATGCTGAAAAACATCATCGAGCACCGCTGGCTGACTGCCAATGCCGTGATCGGCTTCTGGCCCGCCAACACCGTGCGCGACGACGACATCGAGCTGTACGCCGACGAATCGCGCAGCCAGGTGCTGCTGACCTGGTACGGCCTGCGCCAGCAGACCGAAAAGCAGGAAGACGCCCAAGGCAATCTGCGCCCCAGCCGCTGCCTGGCCGACTTCATCGCGCCGCGCGCCGATGGCTTGAATACTCCCGATTTAATAGCTGCTGACGCAGGCAGGACAAGCGCTGAAGGCCAATTTGATACAAAACCCGATTACATCGGCGCGTTCGCCTGCACCGCGGGCATCGGCGCCAAGGAGAAGATCGCCGAATTCATCGCCCAGCACGACGACTACAGCGCCATCCTGTTCGAGGCGCTGGCCGATCGCCTGGCCGAGTCCTGCGCCGAATGGCTGCACCAGCGCGTGCGCACCGACCTGTGGGGCTTCGTGCCCGATGAGGTTTTCACCAAGGACGAGCTGATCGACGAGCGCTACCAGGGCATTCGCCCCGCGCCCGGCTACCCCGCCTGCCCCGACCACCGCATCAAGGCGCCGCTGTTCGACCTGCTGGGCGCCCCCGACGTGGGCATGCAGGTGACCGACGGCTACGCCATGTCGCCCGGCGCCAGCGTCAGCGGCTTTTACTTCAGCCACCCGGCCAGCACCTACTTCAACGTCGGCCCCATCGACGAGACCCAGGCGCACGACATGGCGCAGCGCAGCGGGGTGGACGAAGCGGCGGTGCTGAAGGCGCTGGCGCCCAACCTCGGGCTGTAAGGGCGCCAGCGGAGCAACCCCATGCGCGGAACCCTCGACTTCAGCTCCTGGAACACGTTGGCGTCCACCCTGGTGGGCCTGCTGCTGGTGTCGTTCCTGGCGGTGGGCATCCGGCTGCTGGTGATGCAGACCATCCAGCGCCGCCGCGAGCGTGAGAACCGGCAGATCAACGAGCGCCTGCGCACCCTGATCGCCGCCTACAA
>Ga0172382_10012409_pt1 | contig 11121 bp, 17 predicted proteins | sample Leawel138RmetaG_FD_122245 | JGI IMG/M metagenome (GOLD analysis project Ga0172382, IMG submission 122245) | Leachate microbial communities from a municipal landfill in Southern Ontario, Canada - Leachate well 138R metaG | ecosystem: Engineered > Solid waste > Landfill > Unclassified | place...
ATAGAAATGATGTTGAATATCATATTCTATTTGAGCCATTAATAATATAAAGTCTTCGAAGCTATCGCATCTGTCTGGTCTTTCGTTGTAATCCCAGATAACTGATTTGCTTAAGCCTTCTTTGATAGGTAGATAAGCTATGGTGTTTACCCAATAGTCATCTGTTCTTTGAACTTCTTCGAAGTTGAAGGATATAATTTTTAGTCCTTCTAAATGATCTGATATTCTTTCTAATTGACTCATGTCTGGATTATGAAATCTTGATTGAGCATTATCAGTAAAGTCCTGATGAAAGGATTCCCAATCTTCGATAGTGAAGTCTCTGAATGGATGGAAGTTTTGTTTTGTTTTCTCTACGTCAGTTAACTCGTGAGTTATTTGCCTGACTTTGTCTTGAATGAATTGTTCTTTAGTCATAAAATTATTAATTAATTATTAATTCTTACCAAATATTACATATGCCATTAATAGTATTAGTAATACATTTAATATGTGGAATATTGCTTGAGATGAATTTATATCAGAACTTGCCAATATAATTGTTAACAAACAAGCTAATACTCCTGCTAAAATTTTCATATAAATATATTTAATTATTAGAACTCTTTGCTATTTGTGCAGAGAGTTTCTGTTTGTATCTTGGTATGTCTCTCCAGTCTTGGAATATATCTCCGACTGAATTTGTTAAGACATCCTTGATTTGATAATAGCTTTCGCCATTAATTTTAATTTCTTCTACCATAAATATCTAATTCAAATTTATAAAAGTCTTCATCGCAATAGAAGCATTGAGCAAAGTATCCTTTAGTGTCAGTTTTGTAAACTGCTCGACCACATTTGGGACACTTATATCCTTTGACTATGTCTTCTTTGTGAGAGACTGATCTCATTGAATGAGGATTACTCTTTGAGTATTCTTCTGGAGTCATAGATTTAAGATTTAATTATATTTCTAGCTGATTCATATGCCATGTTGAGAGCATCATGAATTGTGCCAGTGCATACTCCACCATCGATAGAGTCTCTGCTGTCTTTTTCGTTAGCTGAAGTAGTATCGTATATGTTATACATATATCCATTGTTAGTTTCGCTGTAATAGATATCTATTGATAGTTCTTTAGGGATTTCTCTGCTAACTAGTTCTGTATCTATTAATTCTAGTAATGCCTCTTGATATTTATCAGAGTTGCATATAAATGGTTCTTCATTATTATCCTTAGGGATTATTTCGAACCAGTTATTAGCTTTGAATTTATCGTTAGCATAAGCATCTGCCACTTGACTATCTACTAGATACTCTTCGTTGTTTACTGTTGCTATCTCTCCGTTTGCTATTAGCTCGTAGTTGTCTGTCTCTGCTATTAGTCCTTCGTAGAAGTAGCTATGATCTCTAGTCCCGATAGGATTAATTAAACTACTTAGTGCCTTCTTATAAATCTTTAAATTAATGTTTTCCATAATTGTAATGTTAATTATTCTTGTTCAATTTCAGCTATAAGTTTTTCAACTTTATAGACATAAACTGAACTTGGTTTTTCTGGTGTAAATCCTGATTCAGGATCACCGAAGTCGATATATGAATCGTCGCTGACTGCTTCTTTAGCAGTATTCATTGCTTTTTGTTTAGTTAAACAGGCTCCATACCAAAAGTTATTTGATCCTATGACTATGTATTTAATCATAATTTTAATATTAATTATAATGGATACTTTTTAGTATCTTTTTTAAGATGAATAAATAATTCATTCATACAGACAACTGCGGTATTATCTAAAAATGAATTACCCCAGTTTACTTTTGAACATAAGTAGTCTAACATTTCATGAAGAGTTGCCTCTTTTTCATTTGATATATCTTTAGCCATAATTTTAATATTAATTATCAACAGCATCAAAACCATCCATATATTCTGGTTGATGCCTACACTGTTTAGCATAACATTCAGGACAGATTCCTACCTTGTCTTGGTCGTCATGCAGTTTTCCACAAATATTACATTTGTCCATAAGGCTTTAAATTAGTTTTTAAGAAGCGTTAAAGCTCTCGATGAGTTTTAATACCCAAAGAGAGCTAACGCATTAATTAGGGCCTATTTTTCTTGTGTGACAAGATTAGAAATAAGGGATTGAAGTTCAGATATTTGGATTTGTTGTTTCCAAATAGCGAAGAACAAGTCAATTTCTTGTTTATTTTCGTAATATTCCCTGTTATTTTGAGCATCCCAGCGAACATTAGCGAAGATTGAGGCAAATTCTTTGCCATTTTTGATGATAACGAAGCGTTTGTTTTGTCTAAACTTACCTTCTTTAGAGCTCCATTGTCTGACTATAGTCTTTAAAGTTAGACTATTGAATAGGTTATTATTCTCATTTCTAGTGAAATGAAGTTCTTTGATGACACCGAAGTTGGTGTCGATTTCATAAGATTCCATAAAGTAATCTTTTTCTTGTTTTTCAGAGATAAGTCTTTTGATGATTTGATTAGTCATAGTTTTGTTTGTTAAATAGGGCAGAATACCGAAATTTCTACCCTATTTGATTAATTATTTAAGAACACCATTTCTGGCTCTTGTACTTTAAGTACAGTAGGAAGTGTCTTATCCCATTGGTAAAGTGAGGATAAGGTTTCCATGATACTTTTGCCTAAATTTTTTAGGCTTGATTTAACTGTGATGGTTTCGACTAAGCCGTCTTCAGTTAAAACATCGACATAATGAGTTCTGATCATTTGTGCCATATTGATATGTAGGTGTCGGTGAAGCTAATTGCTTCTTATACCGATTGACCTATTAAGGCTAAAATAGCCTATAAAAATACCCAGGGATCCTGGTCTGGGTATTTCTAAGGATATTGTAAGGGTATTATTACCCTATAAAGTCCACCACCGAAGTGATGAACTCTAAGGATTCTAATTAAAGTGCTTATCTATGTAGCTCTTGCAGTAAATTGGCATCCATCTATCAGGAGTTCCAACTGGAAAACATTGTCCAATTCTTGAAGTGGCAGTATCTCCAGTGCTTTGAATGTAGGAAGTCCTATAGATCTTCCTACCTTCTTTGTTAGCACTTACGAATTCAAGATTGTCTAGAACTTGGAATTCTAGTTTGGTTACTACTGCTTCTATCTCGTTTGGTGTACCGTAGATAGCAATTAATTGGGTTCTTGGCTTACGTTCCATATTGGTTTGGGACCGAGTGACAACAAATAGTTGACTTAAGCTCGGGTATTCCACATTAAGGACTAAAAAATCCTATTTAATTTAGTCTTTTACGCCAATATACCCAATGGAGATGCCTAGTAATAGGCAGCTCTATGGATATGTTGTTTGGTTGCTTACGCTTGAGTCTTATCTTATTATTCTTTTCCGTAGTACAACGTAGTAAATTCAGATGTCAGAAGCGAGTACGGGTTGGATACGAAGTTCCCAAAGGTTCCCTCCTGGCGTGGAATTATATTCTCACACCTTTTACAGTTGCGACAGCGCTTACTATTTAGTTATAATACAGCCATAGGATTGATATTCATCAAAGGATAAGGTATTAGATTCAACTCTATGTTCTAAGAATCGACAAGTATTGTCGTGTCTTTCCTTAGAGTCTTTCTCAAAGGCATTAAGTAGCAAGATTGCTAAGGCTAAGCCTATTAAGATTGTTATTAATGTAGAGACAATAAAATTGTCTAAGATTGACTTGTTCTTCATAGTATTGAAGATTAATTATAGTAATGCTATAAGCATTAAGGAAACTCTAGTTAGCACTAAAGTTCCCTAGTTTGATTATAGTGAAAGTCTAGTGAAGTTATAGAAGTGGAGAGATAGGTAGTTTATATTATTATTTATGTAGATAGGTGAGTTAGGTAGATAGTAGATAAAGATTAAATTATAGGGGTTGAGGGGGGAGGATAGAGAGGTTTAGGAAAGTCTTCTTATTTAATTATTTCCTTTTATTTATCATTATTATCTCCTTTTATTTATCATTATTATTTAGTTATTTGGTAGTAATCTACCTATATATATATATGGCTTGGAGATAGCCTTTGAAAGATACCTTATATTGATATAAATATACTATATATATAATATAATAATATATACATATACCAGCTAATATTAATATATATATATATAGTAGGTCACCCTAAAACAAATACATTATAGAATCTCACACGATTTCTTAACCCCTAAAACAAATGCATTATGAAATGCTATACGAGTTTTTAATCCCTAGTGTATGTTTTATTGTTAAGAGTTATCCACAGGCTATGGTAGGAATTTGGTATTAAAGTTATATTCTTCAATGTTTATAAGGGTTGTATAATGTTTTTTTTTATGATATTATAATGTTAGAACTTAATTAACGTAGGGCGCAGAGAACACATAGGTGTTTAACTGGCAGTACCGCGAAAGAAATAAAAGTTCTATAAATATTTTTAAATTAATTGGCAGGATCCCAATTAATTAATTGAATAATGATGTTAAATACATTCCCCACAATGTATAGATTTCTTTCTAGGTAGGGGTTTTTTTTGTTTTAAGCACTCTAATAATTAAATATATTAGTATGGATGAAAATTTTAATGATGAAGCTGCAAAGAGTTTTAATGAAAGTGAGGGCTCTACAGAGCCACGAGCTGATATTAAGATGCTTTTGGATGCTTTATTAAGTGACAACAGCGCAATGGAACAATTGGCTGCAGCATTGCAACCTTATTTGGTCCCTGCGGAAGTCCCAGAGGAGGAAGAAGTTCCTGCTGAGGGCGAGGAAGAGATTCCTTAATAATTATTAATCTAGGCCGATAACTTTTAAATGAGTTATTGTTCTGACAATTTTATGTTAAATGAGAAACCCGCCGATGGCGCTCAGGATCAACCAAAAGTTGAGACCCCTGAGAAATCTCTATTTGAAAAATTGCTTGATGCTACACCCCTTATCTTGAAAAAGGAAGAAGTGAAAGCTGACGAGGCTCCTAAAGAGGAGCAAAAAGCTCCCGAGGTAGACCCAAAATTGAGTCTATTAGAGGAAAAACTTAAGACTGTGGTTAAAAGTGTAGAGGAGGACATCGCTTCTAAGAAGGCTTTGTTACCGAACACTAAGGATGAGGCAAAGAAGTTGGAGATTGAGCGAGCTATTTTTGAAAAAGAAAAGCAACTTGCTGAACTTAAATCTGATTTGACCCAACCTGAAATGCCACAAATTGGAGAATTAAATGATTTCTTCAAGACATCTGGTATTACGGAGGATTCCGAAGCTTACAAGCTGTCTCAACAAATGTTGAAACATGAAGGAGCTTCTGATCTTATTAAACTTTATTTAAAAGTTGCTGGTGCCGTTGTTAAAAGTCTTAAGGTAGATAAACAACCTGAAGAAATTAAAAAAATTAATGATGTGAAAAGCGGTAATCAACCTGTATTTGCAGATGATTCATTCGTTGGACAAATCATTAAAGACTTAAATAAATAGATTTTAGGCCGTCTAACAACTTTATGAACGACAAAGTAAACATGCTGTTGGAATCCCTACAGTTTAAGGACTGGGCAAGTTTTGTTAATACCACTGGTGTTGGCAAAATCTTAGCTGGTTTAGTTATTGAAGAAAGAAACAAGGTTTCTATGTTCACTAACATCCCTGGGTTAATCCATCAAAAATTCAGCGTTGAAGCTGGCGCTGGTGATCAAGTAGAAGTCTATAAAATGACTGCTGCTAGAGGTGTAGGTCTACCTGGTGAATACCAAAGTGATCGTCAATTATCTGGAAATGAAGCAATGTTCGACTTCAATTTCGCAAAAGAAGCCGTAACAGTTGGTATTCATAGATATGCTGTTGCTTTTAGAAACTTCACCGACAAGCATTTCTTACCACAACAAATGGTATCCTATGCTTTATCTAGTATTACTGGATGGTGGACCGACCAAAGCGACAACGATGTTTTCACTACCCTTTATAGAGATTACCCTGTCTACTATGCAGAAAGAGACAGCGTGGTAATTGGTCAAGCTGAAAGAATTCTAGCTTTATTTGGCCGCGGTACACGTAACGAGATCCAAACTCCAGTTACTGTTTACTACCCAAATAACAAAATTGACATCGAAGGTGATCCAGATACATCTTTGGATGACGATGATACCTTATCTGATGTATTTTTGAGAAAGTTGAATTCATTCTGTCAAAACGTAATTGGTATGGAGCCTATTTCAATGGAAGATTCTCTAGCTATTTACGGTTTAATCGTTGACCAATCTGATATTAACTTCTTAAGAGCTAACTCAAGTTCATCTTTAGAAGATAAAATCAAAACTGCCTTCCAAGGACAAGGTTGGAACTCTCCTGTTTTCAAAAATGTTATCATGGACTTAGAAGGTATCCGCATGTTCAAATGGGATCCAATTGCAAACAATGATTCCAAAAACGCTTTAGCTCCTGCAAATAGTTCTTATAAAGGATTACGTGGTACAGCTATCTATCCAATGGGTAGAATCTTAGCTGCTGCTAAAGGAGGTGAAACTGTTACTGGTTTGAAGGTTTGGTCAGGCGGTGATGTTGCTGGAGCTCGCGGAGTATCTACTGATTCAAAAGAACATTTCATTTTCGTAAGTAATGGAGCTGTAAATTTCCCTTACTTTGAAGGTGGTTCAACTATTGGTAAAGAATCTTTAAACAAAGCTCAAGTAACTGCTCCAATGGCTGCATTTAATTCTTGCGATTTAAGTGCTGGTGAATATGTTGGTAGAATGCAAATCGGTGAAGGCACAAGTGCTTTAACAAGATTTAAAATTTACTACACTGGTCCTTCTTACGTTGGTGCTTTGAAAGTTGGAAATCCTTTTGGAGGAAGCAACACTTTTGTTGAAGATGTTTATAAGATGAAGGTTCATGCAATCTCTATCTGGAACAACTCTACAAAGGAATTTGAAACTCCTGTAGATCCAGCTACTGAATATAGTTCTGGTGAAGGTACATATTGGGAAATCTTAAATGCTTTCTTAGCTATCGATGATACTACTAAAGTTGTAAGTCAAGAACCTCAATTCAATACTTTCCAATTCTTGAGAAATCAAAGAATCCACATGTTCGATGTTGTAAGATCTTTATGTTTCGGTGCAAATATTATGTATGAAGCTTATGCTGGTAAAGAATTAAACATGGCTGCTGAAGTAAGAGATTACGGATCAGTAATGGGTAATGGTTTAACTGCTGTAGCTGGTAAAAAGATTGCTACTAATGCTCAAGGCTTAGTAACAAGCTACATAATTGTTCCATTCAAAAGACCTCAACACTTATTGTAAACTTGATCGGGGGGAGGGAAACCTCCCCCTGTTAATATTTTAAAATTATGCTACCTAAATTATTCAACGCTGGGCCTGGCGATATCGTCAGAACCCACAACAAAGAATATAAAAGTGTCAATGGAGAATTTCGAGTAAATGACTTCGAAGATTTTTATACTCTTATTAAGCAAGGTTATATGTTATTTGATGATCCTCGGATTAACAAAAAAGCATATGCTCCGAGAAACATAATGGGAGATGATGAGGTTCTTGCTTTATTGAAAGAGAGAAAGACACCTAATCAACCTGAAGATATTTCAGTTGAAGAAATAAAGAATCGTGCTTACGGAGAATTTTATGCTATGATCCAAAATAAAATTCAATCTGGTGAACTTGAAGGTTACCCAGTTGACATGAAGGCTCAAGCAAAAGATTTTGTTGAAGCAAAACTTAAACAACACTTTGATGCTATTGGCTCTACTCCAGTAGAAGAAGTTGTTGATACTCCAGTTGATACTCCAGTAGATACTCCAGTAGATACTCTAGACGTTGTTGAAGACGATTCTTTAAAGGAGGCTAAATTAAATGAAGAAGAAAACAATACTTCAGAAACTCAAGAGGTTACTGAAGAAGTTATCGAAATTAAAAAAAGCGATAGCAAAAAAGGTAAGAAAAAAATTAAAGAAATAGAAGTAGAGTCATCAGTAGATGTTTCTGCTTCACTATAAATTTATGAAAGTAAAAGGACTTGTAGAAGTTTACAAGAACGGGAAGCTTCAAGGAATCACCGAGAATAATTTTCTTATGAGCGGTGAGGATATAATAGCTTTGTTCTTATCTAAATCCTTTGCCAATAAATATGATCAAAATGAAGGTGCAGTTCAATCTGGATATTTTGATTTTGTTGCTATTGGTACTGGGTTTAAAGCTCCAATTGATGGCGCTAACAACGTAATAGTCCTACCTAATAAACCTATTGGTGTTTTAGATGAGCAAATTGATATATATGACAATGCAACAGTTAAGATTCATTCTGGTTCTAATGCTGGTGTTACTACTTATGTAGCCGAGAATGGTTATAATCCTGCTAATGCAGATTATGAAAACAAGCCTACAATTACTTTAGGTGAAAACCTTGGGTCAATTGTAGAAGCTGGCGTTCAATTTACTATTGGTTCACGTCCTGGAGAAAGTGCTTTACAAGGAGAACGAAGATCTGATTTCAAAGGAGCTTCTTTCCTTAACAATCAATCTTGGAGATGGGCAATAGAAAATAAAAAGGTTCTAGATAGTAATACTACCCCAGCAGGAGCTACTAATGAAGTTTATTTTACTGTTACAATTGATCAACCTCAATTAAGTGGTGCTGAAAGTATTTTAATTACTGAAGCATTAATTTGTAACTCCCTTACCCCCGCCGCATCTTCGGATGTTAAGAGTGGTATCGGTTTAGCTAGATGTCTAATTACACCAACTGAGATTGCTGCAGATGATGCGGTAGTTATTAGATGGAGATTAAGAATTGGAACTCAGCGTGAGTTGAGTATTTAATACTCAGCTCTCTTGTGATTTTCAATTAACTAAATATATATGTCTAATTTGCCAAATTCTAAAGATATATTCACACGAGTGAATGAAAAAACACTTCAAGAGAATATTCACAGACAACTCCACAACTCTCTAGCCGAGACATTGGAAAATGTACAAAAATATTCTGGGACTATTCACGTAAGCGCGCTACCCGCTTCCTCTGAAGTTGGGGTGGTATACACTTTAATCCAAGTTGATGGTGAACACCAACCTGGTATTTATATTTGTACTGATGATGCTCCTATTTATATGCCTCTTGCTTCAAGAGGTGAGGGATATGTAAAGCAATACGAAGTAGACGGAGAGACAACCGTAGCTATTGAGCATAATCTTAACTCTATTGGTGTCTTTATTAATGCCTATGATAGCGAAATGAATCAGGTTGAGTATGATGAATTGCGCATCGTAGATGAAAACAATATTGAACTTAAGTTTTCAACTGAATTTACTGGAACTCTAGTGCTTCTTGCTGGTGGTAAAGACGGACTTTCTCCAGAACATGAATGGGATGGACCAAGGTTAAGATTTAAAAACCCTAATGGCTCTTGGGGAGAATGGATGGATTTATCTAATGTTGCTCCTGGCGGTCCTATGGGTCCTATGCCTGCTCATGAGTGGGAAGGATTCTCTATTAGATTCCAACAACCTGGCGGATCATGGGGAGAATGGGTAAATCTACGCGGGGCACAGGGAGCTCCTGGCGCTCCTGGAGTTGGTGAACCTGGACCAGAAGGACCAGAAGGTCCTGGCGTTCTTTGGAAGGGTCTTTTTAGCCTTTTAAACATATACCAAAAAAACGACCTTGTTAAGTATGGCCGTAATGTTTATATTTGTTTAGTTGATAATACTACTAATATCTTGCCAACGGTTACTGATAACTGGGAAATGTACTGTGAGGGTGGACAAAATGGATCTGGAGCTGGATCTAACATTATTGAAATGGAAGCTGGTGAAGACATCGACTGTTCATTTGACTTACCTCAAACACTTTCTACTGGAGAGGCTGATTTAAAAGTGGGAGCTCCTCTTAGTTATAGTAAATCTTACTCAAAAGAAGTATTAGGATTTAAATTCAATATTAAAAAGATAGGCAATCCTATCGGAACATATACATTTAAAATTTTTGGAGAAACTGATGGCATAAAAGACAGTGAACCAATTAAAGAGTGGACATATGATGCTTCTACAATTGCTAGCGCATATGAATTAGAGACATACTTATTTGGAATACTTACAGATTTACAAGGAGTGAAGTATTTTGACTTTTCATCTGAGGCTGGAAATGCTTCTAACTATTTAGTAATAAAAGTTGATGAATATATTGACGTTGTTTCTTCACCATATCCAGTTTATGTTGGAACTGACGGAAAAATTTATGTAAGTCAAATCGCTGCTCTTAGAGAAAAATGTGATGGTTTAGTAAAAACACCAGTTATTTCTGGTGAAGCTGCTACTGTTACTGTTTTTGGAATACAAGATGGATTTCAAGAACTTGAAGTTGGAAAAGATTATTATCTATCAGAAAATTTAGGACAAATTACTACCGATATTTCTAACGTAAAAGTAGGAAAAGCAATAAATTATCAGGAAATTTTGATGCAAGATACTGGATTAATGATAAGAGATAAGGATCTAATCTTACAAACAGAAGAAGGTTTGGGATTAAATGCAATCGATCCAGACAACCCAGTAGCACAAAGCCCAGCAAAACTTATTGGTGGGACTGATATTGTATTACAAAACTTTATTGATTTAGGTTTTGGTGATAATGATGGTGCTTTTAAAGCTACTATTGATGGTGTTGAGTATGATAATGTGAGTATTGATTTATATAAAGAAACACCAGAAATAGGTACATTATTAGTGTTTAGCGAAGGGAATAATCCTGCTGGGCAAGACTGGATTAAATATACACCAACAGCAAGAATTTTTATATCTGATGTAACAATGACAACTTATTCAAGTAGTGGAAACCTAGGAGTTTATAGATTTAAAATAACAGGTGGAGGAAAGACAATATATGGTAATAATACAAACCACTCTGGTGGAATATCTAATAGGGTTTATAGTTTTCCAACAACTAGCCAAGATTATAAAGATAATTATTTAGAACCTGGAGTAGAATATACATTTCAATGGGAGTATGTTAGCAGTGCTAATGGTGGTATAATATCTCCATACTATATGAGATTAAGGGGTTATGAGTATGAAGTAGAAGACCAAGACGGGATAGCAATAAAATTACAAACAGCAATTAGAACAGCAACA
>Ga0172382_10012413_pt1 | contig 11119 bp, 11 predicted proteins | sample Leawel138RmetaG_FD_122245 | JGI IMG/M metagenome (GOLD analysis project Ga0172382, IMG submission 122245) | Leachate microbial communities from a municipal landfill in Southern Ontario, Canada - Leachate well 138R metaG | ecosystem: Engineered > Solid waste > Landfill > Unclassified | place...
AATATTAGATAATTTTTCTTTTAATGATATTGATTCTTCGCGAGTAATATTTTCATATAAAATTATTGGATCAAAAATATTTTCATAATTTTTCATTTTTTTTAGAATTTCTTCTTTAGAAATTGGTAAAAGGGACGCAACTTTTTGCGCGATTATATCTCTTTCTTTTTTTTCTTTTGGTAAATCTTGAGCGTTCAAAGTTAATACAAATTGAGGTTTATTTTCTACTAAAGATTTTCCGTTTTTGTCTAAAATCAAACCTCTTGGAGCATCTACCATTCTAGTTCTTAACCTATTTCCTTCAGCAAGTTCACGATAATGTTTTCCCTCAACAACTTGCAAAATAAAAATTTTTGCAAAAAGCATTAAAATCATTGAAATTAAAATAACATAATGAAAAACTAAATTTTTCTTTTTTTTCTTTGGCTCAATATCAAAATTCTCGATGTCGTAAGATTCATCAAACTCTTTGTTAATTTTTCGAATTTTGTCATCTCCGATAAGCGAATTGTTTAAATCGTCTAAAAATTTCATTTTGCAATCTCAATAATTACTCTTCTGTTTTTTGATTGATATTTTTTAAAATACGGTAAAACAATTAAAAATAAAACAACACTTGTCAAAGAAGATAAAAAACTTGGCCATAGAATAATTGAAAATTGAATTTCAGAACCAGAAAAAATTAATAATAAATAATAAATAATTGAATGTAAATAATTTAAAACAAAAAATACAAACGTTAAAATATAAAAGTTTTTTAAAAAAGAAATTTTATTAACAAAATAAAAAATAATATAAATTATTAAAAAACTAATTGTCCAAATCCCAAAGAATGTTCCTGAAAAAATATCTAAAAAAATTCCGCCAACACCAGCAAGAATAAGCGCATAATAATTTTTTTCAAATGCCATTAAAATCAAAAAACTGATTAACAAAATATTTATTCCAAAAATACCAAAAGACAAAAAATTAAAAAAAATAATTTGTAAAATAGCCAAAACCAAACTAATAACAATTGCAATTATCATAATTTTAAAACTGAAATTATTTCAATTGTTGAATATTCGAATAAAGGTCTTATGTTTGCGCTTTGGAAAACATCATTTTTTCCTGAAGTAATTTCTGCAATTTGCCCAATTAAAAGTCCTTTTGGATAATCTCCTGTGCCAGAAGTAACAACATAATCTCCAGTATTTATTTTTGCTTCTCTGGCCAATGATTCAATTAAAAGTCCATACCCCAACTGACCTTTTACAAGACCCAGCGACTGGCTTGGCAAAACAAGAGCAGAAATTAAACTATCTGGGTTTGTGATTAAAAAAACTTTTGAAGTGTTTTGATTAACTTCAGTAACTTTACCAATTAAAACACCTTGACTAATAACTGGATAATTTTCTTTAATGCCGTCTTTTTCACCAATATTAATTGTTAAATAATTTTGTAATCTTGTTGGATCTTTATAAATAATTTTTCCAGTAACAAAATTTTCAAAAGGATTTTCTTTAAAATAAGATAATTGTTTTGACAATTGTTCGTTTTCTTTTTCTAAAATTTGAAAATCTGTTTCTTGTTTTTTTAATTCAAGTAATTCTTTCTTTAATTCTTGATTTTCAGCCGCTAATTTTTTTATTTTTGAAATAATATTAAAAAATCCTTTTGTTTTATTGCTAAAAAAATTGCCAGATTCAATAATTGGATTAGAAATATATCCAAAACTAGTTTTAAGAGCTTTTTTAAAAATTGGCAAACTAATCCCCAAAATTAATATTATAATAATAATTCCAATTAAAATAATCCACTTTTTTTTCAAAAAACTCCTTTAAAATTATTGAGAAATCTGTTGATATTCTGGAGGAAGCAAAACATCTTTTAAATTATCAATATCTTCAAGTACTATTCCTGTTCCTCTAGCAACACAGGTTAAAGGATCATCAGCAATATAAACTTTAGTCCCAGTTTCTTTAGTTATTAATTTGTCCAAACCTTTTAAAAGCGCGCCACCACCAGCTAAAACAATTCCTTTTTCCATAATATCAGCAAGTAATTCTGGCGGTGTTTCTTCAATTGTTGTTTTAATAGCATCAACTATTTTTACAACTGACCTAGAAAGCGCAGCTCTGATTTGTTCATCAGTAACAACTATTTCTTTAGGTAGTCCTGTTACTAAATCTCTACCGCGCATTTTAATTTTTTTCTTTTCTTTAAGTGGAACCGCAGATCCAACAAGGGCTTTAATTTTTTCCGCAGTCCTTTCTCCTAAAAGCAAATTAAAATGGTCTCTAGCATAAGTAACAATATCTTCAGTCATTTCGTTTCCAGCAATTCTGAGCGATCTTGAAGCAACAATTCCTCCCAAACTCATTACCGCAACTTCAGTTGTACCACCTCCAATATCAACAATCATGTTCCCAGCTGCTTCCTGAACCGGCAAACGAGCGCCAATTGCCGCTGCCATGGGTTCCTCAATCAAAAAAACCTGTCTTGCGCCAGCGCTCGTTGCAGCTTCTTCAACAGCTCGCCTTTCAACTTCTGTAACACCATAAGGAATGCCAATTACTACTCTTGGACGGGGAGAAAGTACTGGAGTTTTTTTGTGAACTTTATCAATAAAATATTTAAGCATTTGTTCTGTAACTTCAAAATCAGAAACAACACCATCAACAAGCGGTTTAATCGCAATTATATGAGAAGGAGTTCTGCCAACCATTCTATTAGCATTATCACCAATTGCCAATATTTGTTTACTTTTAACATTTATTGCCACAACCGAAGATTCTTTAACCACAATTCCTTTGCCTTTTATATAAACAAGGGTATTGCAAGTTCCTAAATCAATACCAATATCGTGTGAAAATTTTCCTTGCAAAAATTTAAACATAAGCATAAATAAAAGTTTATTCTATTTTAAAACAATATAAAAGAAAAAGAAAGCTAATTTTAGTTCAAATATTTGTTTTTGTTTTTGTTATGTTCTTCAAGGGTTTTAGAAAAAATCGTTTTTCCATCTGGAGAATTAAAAAAATACAAATAATCATTTTCTTCAGCATTCAATACTGATTCTATGGCTTTTGCACCTGGATTGCAAATTGGAGTTTTCGGAAAACCAAACATTAAATAAGTATTGTAATCACCACTCCATTTTTGGTAATCGCTAATACTAATTTCTTGCCAATAGTTTTTATAGCTTTTTGGAGGGTTAGCAGTTTCTTTTGCATATTGAACAGTTGGATCAGCATCAAGCTTCATATTATTTGCAATTCTATTTAAATAAAGTCCAGCAACTTTTTTTCGGTCATTTTGATTTGGAATTTCTCTTTCAATAATTGCAGCCAGTTTTATATAATCATAGCTTGATAATTTTGTCGCTTTTTTAAAATCATATTGCTCCCACACTTTTTGTTGAAAAGATTTTAGCATTTTTGTTACTATTGACTCGGCATTTTCATTTTTCATAAATTGATAAGTATCAGGAAAAAGAAAACCTTCTAAATCTTTTTCGATTTTAAAATTTTCTAAAAAAGGAAATAAAGATTTATACTTTTTAACTTCTGTAGCTTCTTTTAAAAAATCTTTTTCAGACAAACCATAGCTCGACAATAAACCAGCGATTTGCTCTTTACGCCAACCTTCAATAATTGTAACTTTATCTTCTGCCACATTGCCATCAATAATATCAAAGATTATTGAAGCTGCATTTTGGTCTCCGGAAAACTCATAAGTTCCTGGCGTAATTTGATGATGTTTGTTTAATAAAAAAAGATGAATTTTAAAAAATAGAGCAGATCGGATTAAACCTTTTTCTGATAATTTATTAGCAACTTCATTAACACCTTCTCCTTCAATAATATAAATCGTTTGTTTTCCAATTCCATTAATTGATTTATAAATTTGCCAGTAATAAAATCCACAAAAAATTATTAGCGCAAAAATTATTAACCCCAAAACTAAAAGGGAATTTTTAAATATTTTATTCATTATATTGATTTTTATTTTCTAAATATGTTTCTAAAATAATTTTTGCGCTTTCAGAATCCAACTTATTTTTTTGATTTTTCTTGCCTAAATTTTGAGCTGCAATTTTTGTTGACAATATTTCATTAACAAAAATTATTTTTTTGTTTAATTTTACTGCTATCAAATTAGCCATTTTTCTAATTTTTTTTGATTGTTGATTTTCTTCTCCAGAAAAACTTTTTGGCAAACCAACAACAATCTTTTCAATTTGATAATTAATAATTATTTGTTTTAAATTATCAATTACTTCATCAAAATTATTATATTCAATAATTTCTTTTGCTTGAACAAAATTTTCAGTTAAATTAACAGCAACACCAATTCTTTTTTCACCTAAATCTAACCCTAAGATTGCCATTATTCTTTATTTTTATCTTTATTTTCAGTCTCTGCTGTCTGAGTATATTCTAAATTAATTTTAATATTTCTGTTTATGTTTGGAACTTTTTTCACATAAAATGGCGAAAAAGAAATATTAAATGAGTTTATTTCTCGATATTTTCCCAAATACTCTTTAACTTCAGAATCTGTTTTCCCAGAAAGACTATTTTTTAAATCTTCTTCATTCATATTTGCTGCTGCCCACATTTGACCAGAAACTTCTACTTCAACAACTCCTTTTTTTTCAGTTTCATTTTTATCAATTTTATTTTTCACCCCTGAGAAATCAGAATCAACCAATACTTTTGCTTGATCAGAAATTGCTTGTTCGAAATTTGCTTTAACAAGCTCTTGATATTCTGCTTGGTTAAATGCTAAAACTGAAACTTTAATTTTCATTTCAACCTTAAAACTATTTGCTTCTTGATCAATCGCTGGAAAAGATTTATTTTCAATTTCTTCATAAACAAGCGCTTCTTGCATATAGCTTTGTTTATTATTTAATTTAATTTTCAATTGATTTTCGGCTTTTGTTTTAAGATCAGATAATAAAGCTTTATGAACTTTTTGATAATCATTTTCCGAAACTACAACAACGGTTTTTTTAACTCCTCCTGACATATTTTTAGAGCTACTCGCTAAAACTTTATCAGACAAATCCGTTGAAAGACCAATAATTGTAAAATTAGTTGCACCAATATTATAATCTGAACCAGTATCTATAGCAGTAACACTTACGGTTTTTGAGCCATATACAGGATCACCCAATTCATTAAGCGAAGCTGCTGGAACAGTAGTAGCTGAGTTTAAAACAAATTTTAATCCTGAGGCGCTAAATTCTGTACCCTGCACAAATGTTCGGTTAATACCAGTTTTATTTATAATATTAATTTCGCCAGTTGCTTTTGTTCCAACATCTTTTTTACCTGTGGCAGTGCCGCTTTTTTCTCCGCTTGCTTCTGCAAAAACTTGTTCACCAGGCAAAATATTATTATCAAAATTAATACCAGCAACGTTTTTATTAATTTCTAAATCAAAAGAATGATCAACTCTCTCAGCTTTTAAAATAATTTCTAGTGTTGCTTTTGGCAACAAAAAGAAAATTACGAAAAAAGCCGTAAAAAGAGTCAAAATAATTCCTGTAATTAAAATTGTTTTTTTAGCATTCTTTTTTGACAAAGACAAAAAACCTGTTTTATTTGTTGCTGATTTAAATGAATGATCTTTTATTTGAGAAGTGTTGCTGCTGTTGGTTTTTGCAAAATTGTTATCAATTGACGCTTTTTTAAAATTAGTTTCTGGTAGTTTCTGATCTAAAGCTTTTTGCTTTTTGTCTTTTGCAATTGGCTCGCCGCTTGAAGCAGAAATTTCATTTTCCACTGGTTCGGTTTTATCTTCAGTATAATTATGAACAACTGGTTCGCCTTTTGAAGAAGCAAGCATTTCATTTGTAATTTGTTTATGAGAGTCAATTCCAACTTGTTCTGCTAAGTTTCTGGCTGTTGCCTCTGGCGAAACCAACGCAATTTTCTTTTTAGCTTTTTGAGCTTCTTTTTTTAATAATTTTAAATTGATAACACTTTGAGTTAAATTAGCACCTCGTGGGGCGACAATAAAAACCTCACTGTCTTTAATATTATTAATTCTTTCAACAGCTGATGTAATTTCTTCATCAGATTCTAAATAAATTATTTTTGCCATTATTCTCGAAAACCTTTCATTACTTTGTTTAAAACACCGTCCATTAAACTTTCTTCTCCAATAAAATCCATTGCTGTATTGGCAAGAGCCATTGGTGTAATATCTTGAGGATTTTTTAATTTTTCAGTTTTATCTATAACATTATTTACTTCTTCTGTTTGAATAAATTCTACTTTTGGCTTTTTAGCAAAAGATAAATTCTTATGCCACGCGCTAGATTCTAAAGCATCTTTAATTTCTGGCAAAGCAGAAGCACCACCGCAAAGCAAAATTCGAGATGGTAAAAGTTCTTTTCCAGAAAACTCCTCCAATGTTAATTGTACACCAGAAAGCCAGATCTCGCAATCAGCTTTCAAAGATTTTTTAACAATTTCACTGCTTTTTTCATCTAATAATTCTTGTGAATAACTAATTTTCATTTCTTCTGCAGTTTCAAAAGGTAGATTTAAATCTCGGGCAATTTTTTTAGTAAAAGAACGACCACCAATTGCCATCATTTTTGTGCCTTCAAGACCACCGTTTCTAACAACAGCAATATCAGTTGTGCCTCCGCCAATATCAATAAAAATTGCTGAAAAATCTTGAGATCCTTCAAGCCCAACTGCTCGCGCAACTGCATAAGGTTCAGCTGTTACAGAAAGCAAATCCATATCAAGCTCATCAACAATACCTTGAATTGCGCTAATATGAACAATTGGCGCAAAAGTGTTAAAAATTGATACTGCCACATCTTTTCCTTGAAAACCAAGCGGGTTAGCAACTCTGTAACCATCAATTTCAACATCTACAATTGCGGAATGAACAAGTTTTATATCGATTTCTTGAAAGCCTGTTTCTTGAGACAAAGCTTCCCGCGCTTTTTGAAAAGCTCGATTTTGCACTTTTTCAACAATTTTTTTTAATTCGTTATAATCAATTTTTTGTTTTGGCTGACTACGCGTGTAATGAACAGTGGTGATTGTGCCTTTAATCAATTCACCAGCAATTCCGACTACAACTGAATCTGGTAAAAAACCTGCCATTTCCGCAGCTTGTTCAAGTGATTTTTGACAATTTTCAACAACACCTGAAATATCAATAACAGTCCCGCCTTGCATATCTGTTAAACGTTGTCTGGATTTTCCGTTGCCAATAACTTCAATTTTTTTATCTTTAATTTCAAAAATCAAAGATTTGACATATTCAGTGCCAATATCAAGAGCTACTCCAGAATCAGCAGCTCGCGGGTTTTTAAAGATATCAAAAATCCCCATCCTTTAAATTATTATTTTCTAGCTACTTATAATATATCAAAAATAATTAGAGTTTGACCAGAGAACTATTCTAAAACCGCTTTGATTCTGCGCACTCCTGCGCTTGAAGATTCTTCTTTTAAAATTTTAAACTTTCCGAGCTCTGAAGTATTTTTTGCATGCGGACCTTTGCAAAGTTCTTTTGAATAATCACCAATAGAATACATTGTAATTTTTCCTGTGTATTTATCTAAAAATTGGGCGCGCGCTCCTTGAGCTTTAGCTTTTTCAACAGACATTTCTTCGCATTTAACAGGTAATTTTTGGAAAATGATTTCATTGACTCGATTTTCAATTTTTTGAATTTGCTCATCAGATAATTTTTCTGGATGCAAAAAATCAAAACGCAATCTTTCTTCTGTGGTATGCTGACCTTTTTGCTCAACATGATCGCCTAAAATTTCCCGCAAAACTTGGTGTAAAATATGGGTGACAGTATGAAGTTTGGTTGTCTTTTCGCTAGAATCCGCCAAACCAGATTTAAACATGCCTTTCGAAGCAGTTCTAGATTTTTCTTGATGTTTTCTCATTTCTTTCTGATAGTCATCAACAGCATTTTTTTCTATTGGAACAACTTTTTCTTTAATAATTTCTAAGCTAAGTTCTAAAGGAAATCCATAAGTTTGGTGCAGGTCAAATAAATCTTTTCCAGAAATTTTTGTTTTTGCATCTAAAATTTTTTGAGAGCCACCAAATGGTACAGAACCAAAACCACCCAAAATTCTTTTTTCAAATTTTTTCAATCCTGTTTCCAACGTCTCCCTAAATTTTTTCTCTTCATTTTCAAGACTTTGTAAATTTGGTTTTGCTTCAATAATTGGAATGATATTTTTTATCAAATCGTTTTTAATCCCTAACTCACGAGCAGTAACAATCGCTCTTCTGATAAGTCGTCTTAAAATATATCCAGCGCCAATGTTTGATGGCTCCAAACCTTCAGCAGATAAAAACGCAGCTGCGCGCAAATGATCAGCAATAATTCTAAAAGCCCGCTTGTTTTCTGAATATTTTTTACCACTAACTTTCTCGATCTCAAAAATAATTGATTCAAATAAATCAGTCTTAAAAACATCTTCTTTCTCTTGCATCATTGCTGCCAAACGCTCAATTCCCATTCCAGCATCTACACCTTTAAATCTTGATTCTTGGAATTTACCTTCTTCAAAAACATATTCATTAAAAACCAGATTCCAAACCTCAATCCCATCAACATAAAATTCAACAGTTGGACCGCCAGGAGAACCTGGAGTGCCAAGCGTCCAAAAATTATCATCAAATCCCTGAGGCTTGATTTCTTTAAGCCCAGTAATATTTTCTAAAATTCTAAGCGACTCTTTGTCTTCTAGAACTTCTCTTTTTTTATTGCCCTTAAAATAAGTAGCGTGAATTCTCGATTTATCAATTCCTAAATCAGAAATTAAAAATTCCCAAGCCATTTCAATTGCTTCAGTCTTAAAATAAGAACCTTTTTTTTCTGGATATCCAAAAGAAAAATTACCAAGCATTTCAAAATAGGTAAGGTGACTTTCGTCACCAACTTCTTCAATATCAGAAGTTCGCAAACATTTTTGAACACTCACGACTCGAGCGCTTGTAGCTTTTTCTGGATGAGAATAAAATTCTTTGAATTGTTGCATTCCTGCAGATGTAAAAAGCGTTGATTGATCTATTTCTGACTTTAAAGCAATCGGAGCAGAAGAGGCCGCCACTTTGTGACCCCTTTGTTTAAAAAATTCAATAAATTTTTTTCTAATTTCAATTGATTTCATTTTAAGATGTTTTTCTACCTAAGAGCCAAGCATAAATTAAATCCACAAGAGTTGGGTTTCTTGGCTCAGCAGAAGAAGTATTAACAATGCTTTTGATCGAATCAACAATCGAAGGTTTTGCAACTGCTACTCCAGAAGACTTTGTAGTGTTTGGCTGTGGTGCATAAGTAACTGTTGCTGGCCCGCTAGACTGAACTTCACCTTTCCACCAATTTCCATAAAGTTGGTCATACATATTTTGAGCATTAATAACTTTATAACGATAACTATGAGTTTCAGGGTTTAACGAACCACCGTAAGTTGCATATCTATCAGCTAAACCACATCCACCATTATAAGCAATTAAAGCTAGCTCAATATTCCCATGATATTTTCCAATCAATTGGCCAATATAATAAATTCCGTAGTGCAAACTTGTTTCTGGATCATAAAGTTTGTCTGGATAAAACGAACCGCCTTCTCCGAGCTGACGAGCTATTCCTGCTCCTGTTCCTGGCATAATTTGCATCAATCCTCTGGCACCAACAGGCGAAGTTGCGTTTGGATTAAAATGACTTTCAGAATAGATTAAGCCTGCTGCCAAATTAGGATAAACATTGTATTGAGCTGAATATTTTTTAATTTTATCCTGATAATTTAAAGGATAAGCAGAATCAGCAATAATTCCAGGAAGATAAAAATAAGCAAAAATAATTACGATCAGCGCAATTACTGTTCCAATATAAAACTTTACTCTCGACTTTTTCAACTACTCTCCTTTAGTTTTTTGGCAAAACGAGTTTTTGCCCAGTTTTCAGCGCATAAGGCGCCTCAATACCGTTAATCTCAGCTAATTCTTGCCAATCGATTTTCAGCTTTGTTCCAATTGCGTACAAACTCTCTCCAGCTTCAACAATATAAGTTTCACCAGATAATTCGGGTTTAGTTTCTTCTTTTGATTTTTGATCTTCTGAAGAATTATCTGCTTCAGCATCAATAATTACTGGTTGTTCATCTTGAGCACCCATTATTGCTGGTGAATCTTGTTGCTCAATTCCAGCTGCTTTTTCTTCTGAAAATTCCGTAACTGTGTCTGACCCATTTTTCATTGCTCCAAAAATAACCATTAAAACGATTATTGCTATGATAACAATAATCGTAACGAGTCCGACAACAAAAGCTTTTCTTTCATCTACACTATTAACTTGGCTTTCGGGCGCTTTGTTTCTTTGGGCAGGCTTTTCTAATTCCTGAGCGTTTTCAGCATTGTCGTAATATGTTTTAATTACAGGATCTTTTTTCATTCCCCCTGCTTATTTGATATTTTAAAGCTTATAGCCCTACAAGCTAAAATACTACAATTTTATTTTAATATATTTAAAAATATTTGGCAAAGTTTTATCTGCTGGAGGTGGGAGTCGAACCCACATGGTGTTTCCACCAACGGATTTTAAGTCCGTCGCGTCTGCCATTCCGCCACTCCAGCTTAAATGTTACTATTGCGGATAATTTGTTTTAATGAACTTTTTCCTTTGGATGTTTTGAAATATTTCTCTTTGATTAAATCTATTTTAAATCAAAATAACTATCATTATCTTACTTTGCATGTGGCTTTAAAACAATAATTTTTGTTTCTTCAGACAATTTATTTTTATCAATGCTAAAAAAATCTATTGGCTCGGGGTTAACTCCTTCTTCTTTTAAAAACTTTTCAACATTCTCTAAATTTTCTTCCTTTTCAGAAATTTTATAATGCATAGGAATTGCGATTTTTGGTTCTAATTGCGCAATTACTTTAGCTGCTTCCTCTGCTTCAATTGAAGCCGGACCGCCAACTGGAATAAGTAAAACATCAATCTCTCCAATTCTATCTTGTTGCTTATCTGAAAGCTGATGGCCAAGATCTCCCAAATGACAAATTTTTACTCCGTCAATATTAAAAGTAAAAATTGTATTTCTACCATGTTCAGCCCCTTTTTTATC
>Ga0172382_10012415_pt1 | contig 11117 bp, 9 predicted proteins | sample Leawel138RmetaG_FD_122245 | JGI IMG/M metagenome (GOLD analysis project Ga0172382, IMG submission 122245) | Leachate microbial communities from a municipal landfill in Southern Ontario, Canada - Leachate well 138R metaG | ecosystem: Engineered > Solid waste > Landfill > Unclassified | place...
CAACTACCTGCATAAGAATCAGGACGTGGCCGAGGTGTTGCTGCGCAGGATCCAGGAGTCGGAACGGGAGCGAAAAGCCATTTCGGGGATCAAGCAACTGGCCCGGCAACGCTCCAAAAAGGCCAACCTCCACAATCGTAAGCTTCGCGACTGCAGGGTTCACTTTGACACGAACAACGAAAATAAAGAAGAGTCGAGCATTTTTATCACCGAAGGGGACTCTGCGAGCGGATCGATTACCAAATCGAGGGAGGTGAACACGCAGGCTGTTTTTAGTCTTCGCGGAAAGCCGCTGAACTCCTATGGGCTTACGAAAAAAGTGGTTTACGAGAACGAAGAGTTCAACCTGCTGCAGGCCGCGTTAAATATCGAGGAAAGTATGGATGACCTGCGGTATAACAAGGTGGTCATCGCGACCGATGCCGACGTGGACGGTATGCACATCCGCCTGCTGCTGATTACTTTTTTTCTCCAGTTTTTCCCGGAACTGATCCGGAAAGGGCATTTGTATATTTTGCAAACGCCTTTGTTCCGGGTAAGAAATAAAAGAAAAACCATTTATTGCTATTCGGAAGAAGAAAAACGGGCAGCGATCGACGAGCTTGGTAAAGGGGTCGAGATTACGAGGTTTAAAGGGTTAGGTGAGATTTCACCGGATGAATTCAAGAATTTTATCGGGCGTGATATGCGATTGGAACCGATCATCATGAAAAAACATGAATCAGTTGCCCAGATGCTCGAGTTTTACATGGGTAAAAACACCCCCGACCGGCAGGATTTCATCATTGAGAACCTGCACGTGGAGAAGGATGAGGTGTGAGGGGCCGTTGAATTTTTACAGTAACGAAGAAATAAAGCAGTGAGCGAAGAAACGATTAAAACAGAACCGGAGGGGCCGGAAGAAAAAAGAGAAGGCGATGTGACCTATCTTTCAGGGATGTACCAGAGCTGGTTTTTGGACTATGCCTCGTATGTGATCCTGGAACGGGCTGTTCCGTATGTCAATGACGGGCTGAAACCTGTTCAGCGGCGGATCCTCCATGCCATGCGGGAAATGGACGACGGTCGTTACACGAAAGTGGCCAACATCATTGGTCAGACGATGATGTACCATCCGCATGGAGATGCATCGATCGGAGATGCCCTGGTGCAACTGGGACAAAAAGAATTGCTGATCGATACCCAGGGAAACTGGGGAAATATTCTGACGGGTGACAGTGCGGCAGCTCCGCGGTATATTGAGGCACGGCTATCGAAATTTGCGCTGGAAGTGATCTTTAATCCCAAAACGACCAACTGGCAGCTTTCGTACGACGGGAGGAACAGGGAGCCGGTCACACTTCCGGTCAAGTTCCCGCTGTTGCTTGCCCAGGGTGTGGAAGGAATTGCGGTAGGTCTTGCTTCCAAAATTCTCCCTCATAATTTCAATGAGCTGATTGATGCGTCCATAGCTTGTCTGAAAGACGAGGAGTTTGAGTTGTACCCCGACTTTCCGACCGGAGGAGCGATCGATGTGTCGAAATACAACGACGGACTGAGAGGAGGCGCGATCAAAATCCGGGCAAAGATCGAGAAACAGGACCCGAAAACCCTGGTGATTACCGAGATTCCCTTCGGAAGGACGACGACTTCCCTGATCGAATCGATCATCAAGGCCAATGAAAAGAACAAGATCAAGATCAAGCGTATTGACGACAATACCTCCGACAAAGTCGAGATACTGGTTCATCTGGCAGCCGGCGTTTCATCCGACAAGACCATTGACGCGCTCTATGCCTTTACCGATTGTGAGATATCTGTTTCGCCCAATGCCTGCGTGATCGAGAACGACAAGCCACTCTTCCTTAGGGTCACGGATATCCTGAAAAGAAATACCAGTCAGACCGTTTCCCTGCTGAAACTGGAACTGGAGATTAAAAAAGCCGAATTACAGGAATCCCTGCATTTTGCTTCCCTGGAAAAGATTTTCATTGAGGAACGGATCTACAAGGATCGGGCGTTTGAGCAATCGGAGAATATGGATCAGGCGGTGGCCCATGTCGATCAGCGTCTGGATCCATGGAAACCGAAGCTGATCAGGGAAGTGACCCGTGAGGATATCCTGAAGCTGATGGAGATCCGGATGGCACGCATCCTGAAGTTCAATTCGGATAAGGCCGCCGACTACATCCAGTCGCTTTTTGCTGAAATTGAACAGATCGACGATCATCTGGCGCACCTCATTGATTATGCCATCGGTTATTTCGGACGGATCAAAAATAAATTTGGAAAAGGCAGGGACCGGAAAACCGAGATCCGGAACTTTGACAACATTGTGGCGGCCAAGGTCGCTGTGGCCAGCGAAAAATTGTATATCGACAGGGAAGAAGGGTTCATGGGCACGGGACTGAAGAAGGCAGAATACGTGTGCGACTGCTCTGATATGGACGATATCGTTGTTTTCAGGAAGGACGGGACGTATTTTATCACCAAGGTCAGCGAAAAGGCATTCATCGGGAAAAACACCGAGCACCTGGCTGTTTTCAAAAAGAACGACAGGAGGACGATTTATAACGTGGTTTACCGGGACGGCAAGCAGGGCCATTTCTATATGAAGCGGTTTGCGGTGACGGGTGTGACGCGGGATAAGGAATATGACCTGACGCGGGGTAAGCCCGGATCGCGGATTTGGTATTTCAGTGCCAACCCGAATGGGGAGGCCGAAGTGTTGAGGGTGACGCTCAAGCCGCGTGCACGGATGAAACGCCTGATGTTTGAGACTGATTTTGGAGATCTTGCCATTAAAGGCCGGGATGCGATGGGAAACATCCTGACCAAGTATGAGATTCACCGGATCGTTCTCAAGGAGAAGGGTATTTCGACCCTTGGAGGACGTAAGATCTGGTTCGACCCGGATGTCTTACGGCTGAATTCGGACGGCCGGGGTAACTTCCTGGGTGAATTCCAGGGAGAAGATCAAATCCTGGTCATCTATAAGAATGGCGAATACCAACTGTATAATTTCGATCTGTCCAATCATTTTGATCCGGATATCCTGTCGATCGAGAAGTACAGACCAGGGAAGGTGATTTCGGCGGTTTATTATGATGCCGAACAGCGTTACTTCTATGTGAAAAGATTTGAAGTTGACGACATCGCAGGGAAACGGATCGGGTTCATTGGAGAAAACCCGGAGAATAAGCTGGTCAAGATCACCTGGATCAGGTATCCGCGTTTTGAGATCCGCTTTGGGGGGAAAAATGCGGAACGGGTCTCTGAAATCGTGGAAGTTGCCGACTTTATTGGCGTTAAATCCTATAAGGCGAGGGGAAAACGGCTGACCAACTATGAGGTGGAGAACATTCAGGAACTGGAGCCTGTTGTTCAGGATGAAGATGACGGGCAGGGTGCTGAAGGGGTGACGGGGCCGGATGATGTTCCCTTTGAGGTGGAACGCCCGGCTGAAGAAGATGAAGATACGAACCAGATGACGCTGTTTTAGATGAGAATCTACCTGATCGGTTATATGGGAAGCGGAAAAACCACGCTGGGAAAAGAGCTGGCCGCCAGGCTGAACCTTTCTTTTCTGGATATGGATCAGTTTATCGGGCGGAAGTACCTGAAAACTGTTGCCGAAATTTTCAGTGAGGAGGGGGAACGCGGGTTCAGGGAAAAAGAGCAGGCTTGTCTGGCTGAGGTTTCAGGGATGGAGAACCTGGTGATCGCGACCGGGGGAGGTGCTCCATGTTTTTTCGACAACATGGACGTCATGAACAATACCGGCCGTTGCGTTTTTTTGGATGTTTCCCCGGACGAACTGGCCAGGCGACTGATGAAGGGCGGGGAAGTTCGTCCGCTGATCCGGGAGAAATCAAAGGAAGGCCTGGTTCAAACGATTGAGGAGATGATGCGAAAGAGACGCCCGTTTTATGAAAAGGCCCGCTATCTTGTTTCGGGAGAATCGATTACAGTAGATGATATTATCAGAAAAATGGGGAGGGAAGGTGGCTAAACTTGAAATTTGCGCGTTGGCGTCGGGAAGTAACGGGAACTGTTATTACATCGGGAATGACCAGGAAGCCATTCTGGTCGATGCCGGGTTATCGGCAAGGCAGTTGCAGATACGCATGCAGGAGCGGGGAATTAATCCATCGACAATAAAAGCGGTCCTGGTTACCCACGAACATGGTGATCATTGCCGTGGGGTGCGGGTGTTCAGCAAACGGCTTGGCGACGTGCCTGTTTATCTGACAAAAAAGACGTTTCTGGCGATCCGGCGTAACCAGCAGCCTGCCGGGGCGGTCTGGTTCGATCCCGGCGTACCCTTCCGGGTGGGGCACTTCGAGGTTTTCCCGTTTGCCAAACAACACGACGCAGTCGATGCATGTTCATTCCGGATCCGGTACGATGACCGGCATGTGGGCGTCATGACCGATATCGGAGAACCTTGCGAGCAGGTGAAACGACATTTTTCCATGTGTGATGCCGTTTTCCTTGAAACGAACTACGACGAAGACATGCTGTGGGAAGGACCATACCCCTATTACCTGAAACAACGGGTATCTTCGGCGTTCGGACATCTTTCCAATGAACAGGCTTTCCGGTTGGCAGAATCGTTTGCCGGAGAACGGCTGAAGATGATTCTGCTGAGCCACCTGTCTGCCGAAAATAACACGCCGGAGAAGGCATTCTCCGCGTTTCACCCGTTACAGAAAAGCTATTGCATTGAGCTGACTTCCCGGCAGGCATCAACCCGGGTATATTCCATCTAAAAAATAAAGCCCAAAATACTTTGGGCTTTCAGAGAACAAATAGTGAAAAATATCTTTAATTGGAGAGGTTGACTTATTCAAGTTCCAACTCAATCTCGGAATTATTCTACCTTTGTTACGTTCGTCGCGATTGGTCCTTTTTTCCCTTGACCAACTTCAAATTCCACGGTCTCATCAGGTTCAAGACCGGCAACAGCATTGACTAAACCAGAACGGTGAACAAAAATGTCCTTGTTGTCTTCGGTCAGGATAAATCCATAACCTTTGGTCCCGTCATACCATTTAACAGTTCCTTTCATGATCAAAAATTAATAGCTTGATCTGAAATTGTTGTCCCTGCGGTTGTACCCACCGGTACTTCCACCACGGTTGCCGCTACGGAAACCGCCACTTCCGCCCGGTTTGCGGGTGTTGTCTCTCTTTTTCTCGATCGACTCGTTGACAACAATGGTCCTTCCTTCTACTTCGGCGCCGTTCAATTCTTCAATGGCTTTCTTTGCTTCTTCAGCATCAGCCATTTCAACGAATCCGAAGCCTTTACTTTTACCTGTGAATTTATCTGTGATAAGTTTCACAGAAGTTAATTCACCATACTCTTCAAAGATTTCCTTAATGTCATCTTCCGTGATAGAGTAGTTGAGGTTTCCTACAAAAATATTCATATAACTAAAAAAATAAATAGTGTGAGCGACAAATGTATGTTTATTTTACATTTAAAAAAACATTTTGAGAAAAATAAATTCAGTTTTTTCTTTTTTATTTCGATTGATTTTCAATATTCAGCAGATGGTCGCTCAGCGCCTGCAGCGTTTTTTGTTTATGGACGGTGGGTACCAGTACCGATATATTATACCGGCTTCCGCCGTACGAAATCATCCGGATCGGAATTCCTTCAAGGGCCGTGAATACCTTGGCGGCAAAACCTTTCTCTTCGGCAATGATGTCGCCGACGATACAAATAATCGATTGATCCTTGTCAACTTCCACTTCCCCGTATTCTTTCAGTTCCCGGACGATGTCATCCAGTTTACCGGTATTGTCAATGGACAACGAAACGGCGACTTCGGACGTGGAGATCATGTCGATGGGTGTTTTGAAGAACTCGAAAATCTCGAAAATATTTTTCAGGAAACCGTACGCCATGAGCATCCGGTAGGAGCGTACCTTGACGGCGGTGATCCCGTCTTTCGCGGCCACGGCCTTAATCCCTGAGCCACTGGACCTGGCGGTGATCAGGGTCCCGCTGTCGGTTGGGTTCATGGTGTTCTTTAATCTCACCGGGATATTATGCAGCCTGGCCGGCAACACGGTTTGCGGATGCAGGATTTTGGCACCGAAATAAGCCAGTTCTGCGGCTTCATTGAAGGACAACTGGTCGATCTTCCTGGTGTTACTGACATAGCGCGGATCATTATTGTGGAACCCGTCAATATCGGTCCATATCTGAACTTCTTCCGCACCGACCGCTGCCCCGATCAACGACGCGGAATAATCTGACCCGCCACGCTGCAGGTTGTCGATCTCGCCCAGACTGTTTCTGCAGATGTACCCCTGGGTGACGTAATACGTGGCATCGCCTTCTTCTTCAAGTACGCGGGCGATGTTGCGGGTGATGGCCTGGATATCTGCGGCCTTGTCCGCATCTATGACCATATAGTCAAGCGCCGGCAAAAGCTTGGCATTATAGCCGTTTTCAAGCATCAACCGGGTGAACAGACCGGTGGAGATCAGTTCGCCTTGTGCCAGGATCGTCTTTTCACCTGCATCGGAAAACTCACCGGATGTAAGCCGTTTGATCGTGTCAAAGGCATCCCCGACGATTGCCGCCCCGGCTTTTTTACTTTCTTCCTTTTTGTACAACAACTGTACAACTGCTTTATAGGTGTCTTCCAGTTTGTTGATGTGCACGCGGGCACCGTCCTTATTTTTTTTGTGAAGATAATCGGCAATCTCAACCAATGCGTTGGTCGTTCCTGACATGGCAGAAAGCACAACCAGTTTTTTTTTGCCGTCGGCGATTAATTTCATGACTGCGTACATGTTTTCGACGCTACCGACGGAGGTCCCTCCAAATTTTAAAACTTTCATCTTTATCTTATTAATTATCAAGTATTAACAATCCAGTGCCCGGATTCCCGACCGCAAGTGCGAAGATGTCCTTTTGCGGACGGGCGGTTCGTTCTTCCCTTCATGGCAAATATGAAAATTTTCCTTGAATAATTGATACTTCTTTTTTTAAATTAAAGTTTCGGTAACTTATTCATTTCGTGTTGTACAATACATTGCCGGTTGCGGGAAATAATGCTCTATTTGTGATGAAAGTTTTCTTCTGTCTTGCACCAATATCAAAAACTGCCGAAAATGGCATGTTTCTCCGAGTTGAAGTAGATGGTCGAATAAATATGGAACCCTTCCCGGTTTGTATACAGTTTTCGCTCAATGTACAGCACCGGATCGCCTACCCGGATGTTGAGCAGCTTCCCGATTGCTTTGTTGGCTTTCAGGGCTTTCAGTTTTTGCTCGCCTCCCCTGGCTTCAATCTGGTAATGGACACGCAGCGTGTCAAACAGCGACTTGTTTTCAAATGTCCTGCTGGTAAAACGGGGCAGGTTAATGTTCGGAAGATGATTGATGTCGTAAAACACGGGTTGATTGTTGACAAACCTGAGCCGCTCCATGTAGATACAACCGACGTCTTTTTCAACATCCGCAAGTTCATAAGAAAATGGATCAGGCCATGGTTTGATCCGTGGCTTTTGCAGAATTTGGGTGTGCAGGTATTGTTTGCCAATGGCGGTCGATGTGGCCGCGATGGAGAGAATTCCAATATCCTGTGGTGGTTTGCGGACAATACTTCCTTTGCCTTGCTTTTTCGTGATAAAACCATCCTGAACCAGGGCTTCCAGCGCGTGCCTGACCGTCGGACGGGTCGTGTGATGAACCGCGCACAGTTCGTTTTCGGAAGGCAGCAGGCTGCCTTCTTCGTAAACGCCCGAAAGAATATGACGCCTCAGCGTTTCGTATAACCTTTTGTATCGCGGGATTTTCGTTATTTCAGCCATAGCAGTTGATTCATGATGCGTTTCAAATATACAAAAAACAATTAAATTCTAAAAGTAACTTGTAAATACAAGTTTAAAAATGTAATTTTACAACCTGAAAGTTGATATCCTTTTAAAATGTATAGCGTTTATTCTCCTTTGGGGAGTTCACGGTGAAAAGATGTATTTACAAGTAAACTTTAATAAGATGTGCATATGGCTACACCGGTAATTATGCCCAGGCAGGGACAGTCAGTCGAAACCTGCATCATGGGCGAATGGAACAAGAAAACAGGAGATCAGGTAAAGGCAGGAGATATCCTGTTTTCATACGAAACCGATAAGGCCTCGTTTGAAGAAGAAGCAAAGGAAGATGGCGAGTTGCTGGCCATCTTTTATCAGGAAGGCGATGAGGTTCCCGTATTAAGCAATGTTGCCGTGATCGGCAGGAAAGGGGAGGGCGTGGAAGAATTCAGGCCGGGGGGTGTATCCGCCTCTGCGCAGGCGGCGGGTTCTGCGACGGATGAGCAGCCTGCTTCCGCGACGATGGATGTGGCGGCCCCGGAATCTGATCAGAAGCCGGCCGGCCGTCGGGCAGAAGGGAAAAGCCCGGGTGAAATCAGAATATCGCCAAGGGCAAAATTGAGAGCCGGACAATTCGGTATTCCGTATGAACAGGTCGAAGGGTCCGGCCCTCATGGCCGCATCCTTGCAAGGGACGTTGAAGCGGCGGCCGGCACGTTGCCGCATCTCACAACATTGGCCCGCGAAAAGGCGGAGGCGGAAGGGTTAACCCCTGCAAAAGAAACCACGGCCCTGGGTGGCCGGACAGGTGCCGCCGACCTGGTTGCCACGAATCCGGTGTATGGAGACGACTATGAGGTAAAGAAGCTGAGCAACATGCGGAAGCTGATTGCCCGGGCGATGCACCAGTCGCTGCAGAATTCCGCGCAGTTAACGCACCACATGGGCGCTGACGCGAGACAGATCATGGCGCTGCGGAAGCGTTTCAAGAAAAAGTATGAAGCCGGGGAAATTTCCCGGAATATCACCATCAACGATTTGGTATGCTATGCCGTGATCCGCGCGCTCAGGAAGTTCCCGCAGGTGAATACCCATTTTACGGGCGACAGCATGAGGTGGTTCAGGAAGGTACACCTGGGACTGGCGGTCGATACCGATCGCGGACTGATGGTTCCGGTGGTGAAGAATGCAGACGACCTCTCGCTCGAAGGCCTGTCAGGCCAGCTTTCATCTGTCGCGGGCCAATGCCGGAAAGGCAATGTTGACCCCGAACTCCTGAAGCCGGAATCAGCCAGCTTCACGGTCTCAAATCTTGGGAATTATGGGGTGGAAATGTTTACGCCGGTGATCAATCTTCCGCAGACGGCCATCCTGGGGGTGTGTGCCATTGTGCCCCGACCCGCAGACCTGGGTGGCGGCGTGTACGGATTTGCACCGTTCATGGGCCTTTCACTGACGTATGACCACCGGGCGCTCGATGGCGGGGAAGCTACTCTTTTCCTGAAGGAAATTAAGGAACAGATCGAAAATCTGAGCGTCTGAGCATCTGCAAAGGGTCCGGGAATCCCGGAATCTGAGAATCCGAACATCTGAGAATTTAACTATCAAACGATCGATCATACATGAATAATCAATTCGATTTAGCCATTATCGGGGGTGGTCCCGCGGGATATGTTGCCGCGGAGCGCGCAGGGGCCAAGGGCCTTCGCGTGGTCATCTTCGACAAGAGGGCGTTGGGTGGGGTATGCCTCAATGAAGGCTGTATCCCGACCAAAACGCTGTTGAATTCGGCCAAGGTGCTGGAAACGGCCCGGGAGGCAGCCCTTTACGGGATTCATGCCGGCAGTGTTTCGGCCGATTTTGAAAAGATCATGAAGCGCAAGGACAAGGTCGTCCGCAAACTCGTTGCAGGCGTGGGCGCTAAAATGAAACATGCCAAAGCCGAAGTGGTCATGGATGAAGCGGTGATCAAGGAAAAAAGAGGCACCGTCATCACCATCACGGCCGGAGGGAAGGATTACCAGGCCACCCGGCTGCTGATTTGCTCCGGTTCGGAGGCGGCAGTTCCCCCCATCCCTGGCCTGGATTCGCGGCAGGTGCTGACCAACCGGGAGATTCTCCGGTTAAAAGGGTTGCCGAAAAACCTGGTGATCATCGGAGGAGGCGTGATCGGGAGTGAGTTTGCCGATTTCTTCCATGCCATGGGCACCCAGGTGACGGTCATCGAGATGCTTCCTGAAATCCTGAACGGGGTCGATGAGGAGATCGCGGCCTTTGTGCGCGGTGAATTCACCAGGAGGGGTATCTGTTATCACCTTCAGGCGAAAGTGACCCGGCTGAACGGCAAGGAAGTCCTGTTTGAGAAAGACGGACAGGTTCATTCGGTGACCGGCGACGAGGTGTTGCTCTCTGTGGGCCGCCGGCCCAACGTCACCGGAATCGGACTGGAGAATATTGGCGTGGAATTTTCACCAAGGGGGATAAAAATCGATCCCTGTTGCCGGACCAACATCCCGAATGTGTATGCGGCAGGTGACGTCACCGGCTTTTCGTTGCTGGCCCATACGGCCAGCCGTGAAGGAGAAGTGGCGGTGAACCACATGCTGGGAAGAAAGGATGTGATGCGTTATCACGCGATCCCGTCCGTGGTTTATACGCATCCGGAAATCGCCGGCGTAGGGTTGACGGAGTCGGCAGCCCGTGCGCAGGGCGTGGACGTGGAAGTAAGACGCCTTCCAATGGCTTATGCCGGACGCTTTATCGCTGAGAATGAAGGAAAGGACGGGTTCTGCAAGGTGGTTGTCGGGAAAAAGTACCGGGAGATTCTTGGCGTGCACCTGGTCGGCGGTGCATGTTCGGAAATGATCTGGGGCGCATGCGGACTCATCGAAGCGCAACTGCGTGTGCAGGACGCGCAGGAAATCGTCTTCCCGCACCCAACCGTGAGCGAGATTATCCGGGAAACGGTCTTTCAGTTCGACGTTTAAAGTTTAAAGTTCAAAGTTATGGCGAAAATCGAACGCTTTGAGGACATCAAGGCATGGCAAGAGGCTCGTGAACTTTCATAATAAGCGAAAAATCATAATAGTTATACAATATGCCCAAAATCCAGTTTATCGATCCAAAAGAAGTCAGGAAGGCCGGTCAGGTTACCTTCAGGCCTGTTCCTGTCAATCAGTACAACAAAAGTATTGAAGAGGAGAAAGCAAATTTCTCCAGAGAAGAATTTCTTCATATTTTCCAGGATATGGTGATTATCCGGGAGTTTGAAACCATGCTTAACGAGATCAAGATCAAAGGC
>Ga0172382_10012416_pt1 | contig 11117 bp, 12 predicted proteins | sample Leawel138RmetaG_FD_122245 | JGI IMG/M metagenome (GOLD analysis project Ga0172382, IMG submission 122245) | Leachate microbial communities from a municipal landfill in Southern Ontario, Canada - Leachate well 138R metaG | ecosystem: Engineered > Solid waste > Landfill > Unclassified | place...
AATTGCTCTTTTAAGTGTGCTCTTAGCTTCGTCTACTTTTTGCTCATTGCCAGAGGCTGTCATCCAATTATAACCAGCTAAAACCATTAATACTACAAAAATAACACCTAAAAGACTTAAGGCAGCACCCACCACCATACCAATGATAGCGGATAAAGAATTTTCGTTTGTTTCAGCAAAAGAATCACCGGCTACTTTTTCTAGCATGGAGATTGGATTAGAACTGGCTGTTTCATTTAAGGTTCCTTGAGCAAATACGAAATAAGGGGCAATCATGATAGCAATCATGGCTAATAATAAGAGAGTTTGTTTTAAGCCTTTTAGAGTCATAAAATTAGATGAAAAATTTAAAGACAAAATAACTAATAGCGTAAGCTGATAAGACGATTATTAATCCAATTAAAGACTGAGTAATAATTGATAAAGCTTTTTTTGTTTGTTCTTCATTGCCACGTGCAGTCATATAAAGAAAGCCGCCGTAAACTGTTAAAATGACAAAGATAACACCTAACAAAGATAAGACAATGTTAATTACATTATTAATTGAACTGATAAGTAAGTCGTCTGTACCATAAGTAGCGTATGACGCTTGATGAGCCGTGCCCCTTGCATTATTAAAAGCTTCTTTTAGTCCTTGGGCGGAAGCAATATTTACTAGAAATAGAAAAAGAAAAATATTTAATAAGACAATTTTTATTTTCATAATATCATTCTTGAATTAAGGATTGGGGTCAAAGCTTTTGGGGGCCGTATTGGAGGTTAAACTAGCATTTACCAATTGATTGAGGACAAAATAACTAATAGCATAGGCAGCTAATACAATCACTAAACCAATTAAAGCTTCAGTAATTAATTCTTTCGCTTTTTTAACTTTTTCTTCGTTACCAGCAGCCGTCATCCATAAAATACCACCGTAAATAATCAGAATTAAAAAGACCACCCCTAAGACAGATAAGACAATATTGATAATTTGTCCAATATAGGATTCAATTGTTTTTTCGTCATTTATTTCATATCCCGCTCCTGTAGCTGCTGCTGACAAGCCACTTTGTTCTTTGAAGTTGTATGATCCCTGGTTGGGCTCATCAGCTAAAACAGGGCTTGTATTTATTTGAAAAACAAGAGAGAAAAAAATAATAGTGAAGAAAAACTTTATTAGTTTCATATTACATTAAACGATTACCAATAAAGGAGGTAATAGCATAAGCAGCTAAAACAATAATTAAACCAATAATGGCGTTGATAATCAGGTCTTTAGCTTTAGTTACTTTCTCTTGGTTGCCTGAAGCCGTCATCCACGAAATACCAGCATAAATCATTAATATTAAAAATATCACCCCAATAAAAGAAAGGGCGATACCTATAATTGAGCCAATCCTCGTATTTAAAAAATTTGTATTATAATTATTACCCATTTGTTCGCTAAAGGCGGAAACTTTACTAGCGCTGGCATCTAAGCCATAATTTCCCTCTTGAGCTTGGACGTTGGCTAGAGAAATAACGCTGCCAATAAATACAAACACAATGAGAGCTAATAATTTTTTAAATTTGAAAAAAAGCATATAATAATATTATTTTCGTCGCTCTAGAAACCAGTAAACTGATTTACAGAGCGACGGTCCCTGCTTAAACAAGGACCGTTTTTTCCAAAATCGATTCTAGAAATAATTAGGCACCAGTAGCGGTCACTAATTGGTTGAGGATGAAGGTTGCGATACCCCAAGCTGACAAGACAATAACTAAACCAATCACACCTGCTCCCATTAATTTTTTAGCTTCACCTACTTTATCTTCATTACCACCAGCAGTCATCCATTTGAAACCTCCTAATAAGACGATGCCAACAGCAATAATACCAAGGAATAACATGGCCACGTTAATAAGTTGAGCAACGGTTTCTCTAGGATCACGATCAGATAAAGCAATATTATCTTCAATTGGTTGTAAACCTAAATCTAACTCGCCTTGTGCGAATACTAGAGCAGGCATAGCCAAAAAAGCTAACATAGCAAACACTAAAACATGTTTAATAACTTTATTCATAATTCACCACCTTTCTAGTTTTGATTAATTAAATGATGATTTTATTTTAGCATAATAATGGGGTAAAGACAATATTAAAATAAGAAAAAAATCCTCCTAATGGAGGATTTTATTTTAAGGGATATATTTTTTATATTCTTGTTCTTCTTCTAAGCGTTTTTTATTCAGTGGTACTTGTCGATATATTTTTATTAAATAGACTAACCAAATTAACATGCTTATTCCCCATAGGGCAAGCCAGAAACGAGCAGACAGAAAGGCGGCTCTTTCATAATTAAAGAAGAAAAAAATTGCTCCAATTACCAAATTACTGAAACTAAAAACATAAGATTGTTTCCAAAATCTTTTATAAAGACTCTTCTTTGTTTGTTTGAAATAAGAAAAAATAGCTAGTATTAGTAAAATTAATAAAATAGCTAGATAAATCTTTTGAAAAGTTGGCAGTAATAACTCTGGTCTCAGGTTGAACCAAAATTTCCAAGTAAGTAGGTTTTGCATATTATTTATGATTTATGAAAAATAAGTCCGTAATGATAAGGGCCGGCTTCAAATTCATCTTCTAGGCTTAAGCCTAATTTAGGAGCCGCTTCTTTTAATGCGCTTTTTTGCACTTTTTTATTTAGTGGTGGTCCAAGAGGACTATCTATGTGCTTCCATTCAATAATTAACATTTTTGCTTTTGTTTTCATGATTCTTGTAGCTTCTCGTAAAATATCGGCTCTTTTGTCTGATTGATGCAAGATATTGATTAGCAATACTTTGTCTAAACTGGAGCTTTCTATTTTAGTGCCTTTAAATATTTCTAAATTACTCCACACAGTTTCTATTTGTTTTAGATTTTCTTGTAAAGCTCTTTTCTTAATATCCTCTAAAGTGCTTTTTAGAATATCTACAGCAAATAGTTTACCTCTATCTCCAATCATTTTAGCTGCTGGAAAGACAAAGTAACCAAAAGCACCACAACCCAATTCAGCAATTTGTTCTCCAGCTGATATTGCTATTTTATTCAAAATAAAATTTATGTCAAATAGTGAGCCTTGATTATTGTTCATATTGGTTTTCTACCAAGATTTGTCTTTGAACGAAATTTTCTCGTCCATGTTTTTTCTTGGCTACGATATTAATGTTATTAAGTCCGCTTTTTAACTGTATTTCTTGGTTAAAATTACCATTTTGATCACTCATTACTAAGCTGCCATTAATAGTAATTTCGGTTTCAGGGTCGCTTATTCCTATGACATCTATGACATAGGCGCTAGTAACTAAATTTTTTTCTGGTTGATTAACAATTAGTTTAGGCGGAGCAGACAGGCGTTTAAAATAAAATAGTAAATAGAAAAAGAAAATTAAAAAAATTATTAATAATACAATATTTCTGATTAATTTAGGAAAAACTAGAAAATTTCTTGATCTCAGTACTTTTTTAGAAAAGGGATCATTTTGAAAAAGAGAATCTTTAAGAGGTGTTTGAGCTAATATTTTATTGTAATTTAATTTAAGGAGTTTACAATATTTTTGTAGAAATTGTTTACCATATAAACCAGAAGGTAATTGATTGTAATCGTCATTTTCCAAAGCAAGAAGATACTCTTTTTTAATACGAAGATGCGCGGCTGCCTCTTCCAAGCTTATTTTTTTTTCTTGACGGCTCTCTCTTAAAATTTTACCAGGAGCCTCTTGTTCTTTGGGAAAAGAAAATTCTTGCATGGACTTTAACTGATTAAGCTTAATTGATGTGTTTTTGTGATATTAATAAAATTACCTTGAAAATCGTCTCTACCTAGAGCGCTTAAAACAAATCGTATAATTAGATAACTAGTAAAAACTATTAATAAGCCAATAACCGCAGCTACTAAAATACTTTTTGCTTTAGCTACTTTTTCACTACTGCCGGCTGAAATTAAAAACATTAAGCCGCCATAAACAAACATTAATAAAGTAATTGACCCTACTACTCCTAAAATGATTTTTGTAACACCAATAGCAATATTTAAAATGTCGTTGACCTCATAATCGCCAGTGGCATAATTACTATCACTACTAGGATCTATAATAGAGTCTTGTGCCAGACTTAAGTTAGCAAAAATCAGAGAAAAGATGGTGATTAATATAACTGCCAGAGTTTTTTTGAACATAAAATTAATTAATAGTTTGTTGCACTTTAGATGCTCCAGCATTCAGAGCATCCATGATTTTATCGAGATTTTTTTTAGCTGCTTCAATCATTTCAGCTAGAGCGGTTTCGGCAGCAATTGGGTCTTTTCCTTTATACCAACTTTTAGCTGTTAGAACTTGATCAGCAAATATGCCGATTTCATTATCATTTCTTTGCTCAGGTACTAATGCTCTTAAAGCAGTTGGTTTATTGGTTTTATCTAAATAAGACTTAACTTGTTCTGCTTTGGTAGCGAATAAGATAAAGTCCCAAGCTGCTTCTTGATGTTTGCTTTTTTTTGAAACAGCCTCTACCCAATAGTTAGCAAAGTTTACCTCCACGGGACTGCCTTCAATTTGGGGTAGTTTACTAACAGAGAAATTAAGTTTTGGTGCTTGAGCTTTAATAATGGGTAAATGATAAGAATAGCCAAACATCATGGCTAGTTTGCCACTAGTAAATAAAGTAATGGAATTTGATAAGTCTTCGTTCCAAGAATAAACTTCTTTACCGGGATTACTGAAATCAATATAGAAACGTAAAGCTTCAAGACCGGGATTATAATTTGTATTTCTGGTAGCTGCTGGAATAATATTAAATAAAACTTGCTTGCCTTCCATCATAGTGGCGCCATTTTGCATCATTAACACCGATAGAATATCACTAAAACGTTCAATGTTATTGCTGCCCCCCATCGCTATACCAGATTGAGCAATGCCTTGTAAAGGATCTTGTCTAGTTAATTTCTTTACATCTTGTTGAAAGATTTTATTCCAATATTGAGGAGCTTGGGTAATACCAGCATTATTTAGTAAATCTCGATTATAAAATAAAGCGAGAGTGTCCACAGATAATGGTAAAGCATAAATTTGATTATCGTCCAAGACAACATCGCTATACACGGCATCTACAAAAGTATCTTTTAATTCTTTTAAGGTTGGAGTTCGACTAGTTCTTAGTTCTGGTACAATTTCTTTTTTAATAGAACCTTTTTCTATAGGATAGGCTAAGGTAATAGCAGTGGGCATTGGCACAATTTTATTCTGGTATCTTCTAATCCAAGTATTATGAATAGAAATAATATCAGGGCCGCGATCCTCAGCTAAGGCATTAAGTAGTTCATTTTCATATTCTTCATATCGGAGTTTGCGGTAGTTGATAGTAATATTTGGATGAATTAATTTATAATTATTAATTATTTCTTCAAAAGCATCAGAATCATCAAAGACACGCCAATAAGTTAGAGTAATAGGTTCCATTGCTTTTTGAGTTTCTTTGTCAACAGTTTTACAACCAAAACCTGTGCTGAGAATAAAAACAAACAAAAGACCTAAAATGATAATTTTGTTACGCATAAAATAATTAAGTTAGAATCATCGCTATTATTATAACAAAAAAACAGGATAAATAAAACAAGGATAAGTATTAAAAAACTACTCCATATAGAGTAGTTTTTTTGTTGGATTTTTTATTATTGATCTTTGAAAGCGGCTACTTGGTCTAAGCGGATGCTTAATAGTTGGCTAACACCGTCTGATTTCATGGTAACACCATATATAACACTCGCTTTTCTCATGGACGCGCGATTATGAGTAATTGAAATAAACTGGGTTTTGCTAGATAAATCTTCAAGTATTTGTGCTAATCTTTCTGAGTTAGCTTCATCAAGGGCTGCATCCACCTCATCTAGAACAACAAAAGGAGAGGGGTTAGCACTAATAATAGCACAAATAAGAGCAATAGCGGTTAAGGCTCTTTCGCCGCCAGACAGCATAGATATGCTTTGAATTTTTTTACCTGGAGGAGTGGCCTGTATTTCGATTCCAGCAATGCCAAGACTATTATATTTTCTTAATTTACGTAATCTAATACTCCTTTCTTCTTTTTCTTCTTTATTATTTTGGCCCTCTTCGTCATCAATATTTTCTAATTTAAATATTTTAGCCTGTCCGCCATTAAATAAAATTTTAAAGTATTCTCCAAATTTTTCAGAGATAACTTTAAATTCTTTTTCAAAGCGTTCTTTAATATTTTCATCTAATTCAGCGATAACCTTTTCTAAGGAGTCAATGGCAGTATTAAGATCATTGGTTTGTTTTGATAGAAATTCATGTCGGTCATTAGTTTCTAAAAATTCTTTTTCAGTTTCCGGATCAATACCACCAATCATTTCTAATTGATTTTTGAGATTATTAATTTTTTGTCTTAATTGTTCATCAATATTAGTATTGTCTAGTGGATAATTTTTAATATCAGTAATTGCTAATTTTTCTTCTTCAATATCGCGCAATAAATCTTCTTGTCTAGTTTCTTCTCGAGTTAATTTTATTTGAAAATTACCAATTTCTTCTGATAGCTGATTGATTTTATTCTGCAAAGATTGAATATTTTCTTGATAAGCAAAGAATTTTTGCTTTTCTTTTTGACGAAGCAATTCATTTTGTCTCAATTCTTCTTCTAAGTGATTTAATGTTTTATCAAGTTCATTTAATTCTTGTTCTTGAATATTTTTTTCGGCTTTAATCTTTTCAACATCAGGAGCATTTTTCCCTTTTTCAATTTTGCCTTGAATTTCTAGCTCTTCTTTTTTATTTTTTAAAATTTGTTCTTGATATAATTTAATTTTGTCATTTAAGGCAGAGGCTTTCAAAAAATAATCTGCTTGCTCTACTCTCACTTGAGCTTGTTGTTCTAATAGTTTTTTATTATCAGAGTTATTTTGCAAGTCTATGATTTCTGCTTCTAAAGAGTGTAATTTTTTATATAATTCTTCTTTTTCGGATTTAATAATATTAGCATCTATAATATTTTTGCTCTTTGTAATTTTTTCTTCAATTTCTTTTTGCTCTGTGAGTATTTCTTGTTGGCGTATTTGTAAAAGGCGCTTTTGCTCTTGCTTGGTAGACAGGGCTAACTGTTGGGTATTAATAGTATTAATTAATTCCTGCCTAGCTTCGCTATTAGCTATTATGCTAGCTTGTAAATTTTTAGCTTGCTCTAATTTATCTGAAATTTCGCCATCAATTAATGTGCTAATTTGTTGTTTAAAAGCGGATTTTGCTTCAGCAATTAATTGCTTAATTTTATTTAAATCATTTTCTTTTTTAATATCTTCTAATTTTTGTAGAAAACTTTCAATGCTACGATTAATTTCCTCTCTGCCAGCTGCTGGACGACCACTATTTTTTAATTCTTGATTTAATTTTGATAGTTCTATGTTGGCGCTATTAATCAAACTATCTAATTTTTGTTTTTGAGTGTTTAAATTAATGATTTCGTTTTGCAAGTCTAAAACATTAATAAGGTCTAATTCAGTTTTTAATTTAGTAAGGGCTTTTTCAAGTTCAGTTCTTTTATTATTTAGCCAAGCAACATCGTAGTGCCCTTTTGCTTCTAAATTAGCTTCTAAAAAAGCATCCAGTCTATCTATTTGTTTAATTAGACGATCTTTTTCTATTAATTTTTGTTCGCTTTTGTTTTTAATTTTTGCTTTTTCTTCAAGCTCTGATTGAATTTTTTCCAACTTTTCTTTAACGCTAATTAATTCATTATTTGGTTTTTGCTGTTCTAAGATGTGTAGCTCTTTTTCTAATGTTTGTTGTTCACTCTTTAACTCTTCTAGACGTTTATTAAGCCAAGCAGCATCAAATTGACCTTGAGCTTCAAGTTGTAATTCAATCTCTGCATTCAAACGAGCAATGTTTTTAACAATCGCATTTTTTTTGTTTTGTTGTTCTCTAATTATTTCAGAAAGATTATCATTTTGGTCATTATTGTTGTCTTTTATTTTTGTTAATTCAGATTGAGCTAAGACGAGTTTTTCTTCTTCAATATTTTTATTTTTCTGTAGTTCCTTTAATTTAGTATTATAGTTTTCTATTTTTACAACAATTTCTTGCCAGATTTGTGAATAATAGCTGAGCTGTTTTGTTTTTAATTCACTTTCTAATTGGCTACGTTTCTTTAATTTTTCTACTTGTCGATTGAGCATTTTTAAGCGCGGCTTAATTTCATTCAGTAGCATTTCGACTTGTTGAAGATTGGAATAACTGCTTTCTAGTTTATTTAAAGATTGATCTCTTTTAATTTGAAACTGTTTAACACCAGTCGCTTCATCAAAAAAATCTTTTCTTTCAGCAGCTCCAGTGTTTAAGAAATTTTCCACCATGCCTTGTCCAATCACGCTATAGGTTTTCTGGCCAACATTAGATTTAGCTAGCATAATTTGGATATCTGCTAAACGCACACGATTGCCGTTAATGAGATATTCGCTTTCGCCACTTCTAAAAAGGCGACGCGTAATGACAATTTCATCATAGTCTAATGGCGATAATGAGTTGCCATTGGCATCTTTATTATTATCAAGTATTTCTTCTGATTCGCTTTTTTTGTTTTGGCGGCCACTATTATTGAGAAATAGAGACACTTCGGCCATACCTAACTGACTTTTTTTGTCTGAGCCAGAAAAAATAACATCTTCGCTTTTTTTACCTCTTAAAGTTTTTAAACTTTGCTCTCCTAAAACCCAACGAATAGCGTCAGCAATATTAGATTTGCCTGAGCCATTAGGTCCAACAATAGCGGTTAGGCCATGTTTCCCATTGCTTTTGATATCTCCGGGAAAAATTAATTTATTTTTATTAGCAAAAGATTTAAAACCTTGAATTTCCAGTTTTTCTAAATACATAAAAAAGCGCTTGGGCGCATAGTTAAAAGTAAATTTGTTTTTATTTGCCCCTTTATATTAATATGATATCATTATAGTATAAGTTAAGAAGAAAAGTAAAATTTGAATACAAATTATTTGTATTCTTTTATTAATTTAAGTTTATGATTATCTCTCTTAGTGGTGCGGGCGGATCAGGCAAATCTACCATTGCTGAAAAATTAGCAGCTAAATTGAATTGGCCTCGTTATTATATGGGTGGTTTGCGTCGAGAGGCGGCTGCTAAAAGAGGCTTAACCTTGGCGGAATATAATAGTTTAGGTGAAAAAGATATAAAAACTGATCAGGAAGTTGATTTATATCAACAAGAGCTAGGAAAAACAAAAGATAATTTTATTATTGAGGGTCGCACTTCCTGGTATTTTATTCCTCATTCCTTAAAAATTTATTTAGATGTTTCCACTAAAGAAGGGGCAATGAGAGTTTTTAGCCATCTTCAGCAAAAAAATAATAGAAATGAAGACAATAAACTTAACACGGTAGAAGCAGTAGAAAATAGTATAAAAAGACGTTTAGACAGTGATAATTTGCGCTATAGGCAATATTATGGCATAAATGTTCATGATTTTGACAATTATGACTTTTATTTAGATACTACTAAGCTCAGCCCAGAGGAATCTTTTGACCAAGTTTATGCTTTTGTGAAACAACATCTTGACAAGGATTAATTTTGATTATAATATTAGACAAGATTTAAGTAATTTAAATAGAGCGAGGTGAAAGACATCTCGTTTCTGGTTTTTGTCAATTTATATGTCAGATAAAAAAACTGCTACTCAAGAAGAAAAAGAGTCTAAAGAACTGGAATTAAAGCCAGGCATGACTGTTCGTGTTTATCAAAAGATTAAAGAGCTCAATTCTAAAGGTGAAGAGAAAGAGCGTATTCAATATTTTGAAGGCATGATTATTGCTCGTAAACATAATAAAGAAAAAGGAGCGACTATCACTGTTCGCAAGGTTTCTGATGGAGTGGGGGTTGAAAAAATATTTCCTATTCACTTGCCTACTATCACCAAGATTGAAGTTAAAAAGATTGCAGCTGTTAAAAGAGCAAAATTATATTTCTTAAAGAGAGGATATAAGAAAAAATTAAAAGAAAAGATTGTTCGTAATAAAGCTTAATAAAGGATTGTTTTCAATCTTTTTAGGGCGGATGGTGGAATTGGTAGACACGCAAGCTTGAGGGGCTTGTGGCCGCAAGGCCGTGGAGGTTCAAATCCTCTTTCGCCCACCTTCCCGCTAAATAGGGCGCATAGCTCAGCTGGTTAGAGCACTTCGTTTACACCGAAGGGGTCCAGGGTTCGAATCCTTGTGCGCCCACTGTTACAAGAAACACTCGAGAGGGTGTTTTTTGTTGGTTTGAAAAGAGCTTATCTTGTTTGTATTGATAAAAACCGTTATAATATTAGCTACTAGAAATTAAATATGATAGATATGAAGAATTATTTTAGCTTTTTGTTGTTTGGCTTATTTCTTATATTGCCTTTTCGCCCAGCAGCAGCTAGTATGGTTGGTTTTGCTAATACTGGTTTATGGTTGCAACCAGATCACTATGTTTTAGAGGGAGAGTCAGTGCGTTTCTTCGCTAATATTATTAATGGTGAATACGAAGTATTTAAAGGTGATTTAATTTTTCATGTTAATGATCAGCACATTGGCGAAGTTATTCCTTTTTCTTTAGCTAAAGAAGAAAGCAAAATATTTAGTCTTAATTGGATTGCTCAAGCGGGAGAGTATGAAGTCACAGCCCAAATTGAAAATGTTTGTTTTGTATGCACTGAATCTGGCGAAGAAGTAGAAACTAGTTTGCCCAATGCTTTATTACGTGATAATGAGGTGTTATTAGTTGATCAAGATAATGATGGTGATGGTTTAGGTAATAAGAAAGAAGAAGAAATAGGTAGCGATATTAATAAAGCGGATAGCGATGGTGATGGCTATAGTGATAAAGAGGAGGTAGATGCTGGCACTGATCCCTTAGAGTCTACCTCCTTCCCAGGGCCAGACACAGATGGCGATGGTATTTCTGATCTAGTAGATACAGACATTGATAATGATGGTCTATATAACTGGGAAGAAGAAGCTTTAGGCACTGATTCATTAAAAAGAGATAGTGATGGTGATGGCGTGAGTGATAAAGAAGATGTTTTTCCTCAAGATGCAAACAAATGGCGCAGTGATGAAATAGTTGAG
>Ga0172382_10012417_pt1 | contig 11116 bp, 6 predicted proteins | sample Leawel138RmetaG_FD_122245 | JGI IMG/M metagenome (GOLD analysis project Ga0172382, IMG submission 122245) | Leachate microbial communities from a municipal landfill in Southern Ontario, Canada - Leachate well 138R metaG | ecosystem: Engineered > Solid waste > Landfill > Unclassified | place...
AAGCAAGCTGAAATATATCCCTATTGTGGCGTTCACGTCGGACCTTTCCCTCGATCTTATGTTGAAGAGCATAGAACTTGGTTCATTGTGTTACTACTTTGTCTTTTTGTAGAATCTATAGGAATCCATCGGTTTTATGTGGGTAAAAGAGGAACGGCTATTTTGATGCTACTCACCCTCGGAGGATTAGGAATCTGGACTCTTGTTGATCTTATCTTAATTGTTACTGGAAATTTTATGGATGAGTATGGAAACAAAATCTACTGACGTTGCCACTTCTTTCCATAATGGATAACAACAGATGAGCAGGCAACTAGAACAATCAGGTCGACCCAGATGGAGGGAGCTTGCTGGATAAACCAAGGATCGCTTGGTAGCGACGAGCCTACATAATTAATAACTAACACCAAAAACATATTGTTGGCAATATGGGCCCCCAAGGCAGCTTCTGTCCCTTCATGAATTCGAGTCATCTCCATGAAAAGATACCCTGATAAAAAATAAAACCCTACAATGGGAAGACTGAAGTTTGCACTTTGAACTTCTAGATTAGCGAGGTGGGCAAGGGTAAAGATTAATCCTGAGATTACACTTATACCCCATCCTTTTTGTACACGATAGGTCAACATCCGCCAAAGCGTGGTGCGAAAGAGTAACTCTTCTGCAATACATTGGACTGGAGTGAGTACTAAAGCGATGAGGATGAGAAAGAAACGATCTGTTAGGCGGGTAGTGGGATTTCCCATAATAGACTCTGGCTCAATGATAGCCGTAAAGAGGGTTGCTGTGCTGATTCCTACGAGCCATACTCCAGCTGAGAACCAAAACAAGGACCATCTGAAAGTAGGCGCATTCGTGATATAAGTTTTTATGGTAACTCGGACAGCGATGAGGATGAACAAAATTATAGCGAGTAATAAGATGACGAAATTAATATGTTGGGTAAGATACGTCACCCATTTTATTGTACTCCACGTACGGTTACGAGTTATTTCTATAGCTAGAAAAGTCGCCCTTCCTCCGACGGAAGTCCAAGTAAGTCCGATAAAGAAAAACCCGACGATCCATTGGGCTAGGGTTAACTGTTTACCTACCTTTAATGAGACATCATCTAATCTAAAGTGAGGATTTTGCTCACTAGTCATGACTTTGAGTATACCATTAATAATGCTATACTTACCATCATGATTCTTAGAACCGCCGCCGAGATCACAACAACAATCTTTCAAAGCTTAGCTACGCCTAACCTTGTGTGTGTATTTCCAACTGAAACTGCTCTGCGCTTTTGGACCCACGTCTATGTGCGTGATAGTGAGCAAGGTGTGATGCGTCATGATAGCGCTGTGGCCTGGGATACATTTAGAGCTCGTTTCCTCCCTGTTCGCCAAGAATTACCTGCAAATAGTCTCATTAGAGACCTATTTGCTTTGCAGTTTTTACGTGATAAGGAAGAATCGGCATCATTACAGTGGTTTCGTTACCCTTCTTTTCCAGAAGCTCTAGAAAATCTAGCTTCGGCTATAGCTCAGCTTATACCCCACCTTGATGAAATCGAGCGTATGCGTAATCAGCGTCCAGAAGAATATGGGCGTATACCTAGCGCCTATCGTGCCGATGTAGCCCGCCTTGGGGTAGCCTATCGCAAATTTCTGGAAGAAAGAAATCTCTACGAACCTCGATTCTTACACCCCTCAATTCAATCCTATAAGGGAAATGAGGGGGTTCGTTATCGGGTGTTCTTCCCTGAAGTATGTAAAGGGTGGGAAGAATTCTCTCATATGGAGTCGTTTCCTGATTGGATAGAGACCTGTTCTATAGGTGAACTAGATACAAAAACTTCTTTGCACCTCTATCCTAATGAGTTGATGGAGTTACGCGCACAATTGAATACTATACAAACTCTCTATTCAAGTGGAGTTGATCTTAATGATATCATGATAACGGTGGGGGAGTTGGAACGTTTACGCCCCTACCTCGAACATGAAGCTGCCTTGCGTAATATTCCTCTGGCGATTATAGAACGAGTTTCTCCTCTCCAGTATCCACCGGGGAGGTTTTTGCAGCTGCTTCAAGACGTTGCTTCCCACAGTTTTTCCCTCTCAGCTATGAAGGCGTTACTATTAGATCCTCAAATCCCTTGGAAAGATCCTGCTATCCACCGTGCTTTAATTAAAAGAGGGGTTGAGTTACATGTTGAACAAGGAACGCAACATGGTGGAGTTGACGATTGGAGCCAAAAGTTATCCTCTGTTCACGATTTGGAATTAGAGAACTGGTATAAAGATTTTAAGTCTAAAGTATTGGCTTTGGTCCAGTCTAAAAGCATTACGATTTTGCTTACCGCTTTGTTTAGTTTACAGGGATTGCTCTTAGAAAAAGATAGTTGGCGCCAAGGTGCTTTAACTACTGATCTTAATGCGAGTGTCTATGCCTATTGCATAGAGTTTTTTACCGCGGTTGGACAGGCTATGACGACTTGTGGAACCGAGGAGGTAACGGGTCTTTTTGCCTTTGCTTTACAATTCCTTGATAAACAGAATTATATTGAAAAGGAACGTCCTCCTGGGATTCCCGTCTATGCCTATACTGTTTCGGTAGGGGTGTGTGCGACCCATCATATTATTCTGGGTTGTACGCAACGGGCAACTGCAGAGTTAGAAGATTTTCTTCCCCTTCTGCATGAATCATTGTGGCGTGCAGAACCCGAGCAAGATACCAGTGCAATGCTGTTGGCCCATTATAAAGTAGCGGGGCAACACGTCTCCTTCTCGGCTTCAAAAGCCCTCTTCGGAGGTGATAGTGCCTTAGTCCCAGCGTGGTTTATAGAGCACCAGGGTGTACAAGAGCAATTCTTTGATGGCTTTGATGATATGTTCATTACTGAAGAGCTTGCTTGGATGATGCCGTCTACGTCCGATTTTAGAGCTCAACAACACCAGCAGGTGTGGTTTGAACAAGCTCAAGCCACTGCTTATAGGTTCCCGACTTTCGATTTGGCTGAAAGGACACCTGCGTTTCCAGTTTGGGAGCGTGCGTGTAGAAACAAAGGAGCCATAAAACTCTCAGCAACGGCCATTGATAGATTTAGCGAGTGTCCCATGAAGTGGGCGGCAACTTACCTTTTTGGAATCCGAAAGGGTTCCTATGATGCTGAGGTAATCGATCATGCTGCAATAGGGGTTGTTTTACACGATATATTGGCCTCTTTTTTCCAAGAAATACAACGTGTATCCAAAGAATATAATCAAGCCTTGGGGGAGCAATACAAAGATATCCTGGTTACGATTGCAGAAAATAGATTTGCTCGATATCGTAAAAGTCCAGCGGCCCCATCACCCACGACTATGTACTACATCACTACGCGCTACCTTGCAGAATTAGAAGCAATTATTAAAGCTGAGGGTAAGACGTTTGACAGCTGGAGTAGTGAAAGCTTTGAAGCCCATCTTGAAAAAGAATACCCACAAGACGCATATCTTTTGACCGGCCGTATTGACCGCATCGCTAGATATACACAGAATGATAAGCCTCCCATGGTTGCCGTCATAGATTATAAGAAGAGTTTTGTAGGTTCTCGTAAAAAGTATGATGAGGCTATGCCCTCTTGTCAGTTGCCCCTCTATGCTAAGCTCGTACGCGATGCAATGCAATTATCGGAAGTTGCTATCGGAGCTTTCTACGATATTGGAAAAGGTTCGTACCATCTCATATGGAAAGAAGACGAGCCGGAGCGCCGCGATAGGATGATTGCAGAGCTCGAAGAGATCATTCAAAACATGCTAAAAGATCTTCATACAGGAAAATTGGGAGCAACCCCATCTTCTCAAGCCTGCCTCTATTGTGATTTTCGACAACTTTGCCGTCGGAGGTACACGTTGCCATGATTGCTGACGAGACCTTCCAAGAGATGATGCTGAAATTAAACGATCCTCGCCAGCAAGAGGCAATTTTCTGCGATACCAACTGTGTGGTTACAGCGGGAGCTGGCTCGGGAAAAACAACGGTTCTCTCCTATCGGTTTTTACGATTAGTTATTGAAGGCAAGGCCCATGTCGATGAGATTCTCACCTTAACCTTTAGCCGCATGGCGGCAGCTGAGATGCATAATCGGATACATATGCGTTTACTTACATTTGGTGATGACCGTGAGATTAACAATGAATTAACCCGGTTCAGTGAAGCGACAATCTCCACGATTGATGCTTTCTGTAACCGTATTGTAGCCTCAGATCCTACTCGTTATGGCCTAAAAGTCGACTTTATGATGGACGAGGAATCAAATCGCGAAATGGCTGGTGAGTGTTCACGCGCTCTGTTTGATGAATTGAAGGGACACCCCGGTCTCAATGCCCTCGCTAGCTTTTACCACCCTGAGGACTTAATTGATAAGTTTTTTGTGGGTATTGCCTCTAGCCATTTCCACCCCTCCTCATCTTTTAATGGCTCCCAGATGGCTGCGTTAGTAGAAAAGTACATCTATGGTATCTATCAGCAACACATAGAGCAGGTGCTTGAAGCCTTTGAAGTTATGAAGATGATAGATGGAACAGGTAAGCAGTTCGCCTCTAACCTCGAATCTGCACATCTTATCACAGAGCAACGTGATCATCTAAAAGCTCCCTCTGATTTTTCCGTAGCGCTGGAAATTTTGCAAACAGTAGGAACTCGGAAATGTACCAGTAAGAAAGATTTTGCAGCGGTGTGTAACGAACAGGTTGCTCTAGTGCGAGAAGCACTCCCTTTAGCTCTAGCGGCCTGTGCTGCACTGCGTGAAAAGGAGACGATTGGTGAAATTTATGAGGTGTTGGACCTTTATTTCCAACGGTACCTAGAACGCAAGCGAGCTACAGGAATCCTTACCTTTGGTGATGTGGCCCATATGGCCCGTGATATCCTGATTCACAACCATGCAGTCAGGCGTTATTACCAACGTAAGTTTCGTTACATTATGGTTGATGAATTCCAAGATACTAACCAATTACAAAAAGATTTGGTCTATCTCCTTGCCCAGCATCCCCAGAGCATACAGGAGGGGATTCCTGCGGCAAAAGAGTTGCAAAAAGATAAGTTGTTCTTTGTTGGTGATGAAAAGCAATCTATCTACCGTTTTAGAGGGGCTGATGTAAGGGTTTTTAAAAAGCTTGGTCAAGAAATTGTAGAGGCAGGTGGACGTCGCATTGTCCTAAATCGTAACTATCGTAGTGAGCCTGTGTTAGTTAATTTTTTCAATACGGTTTTTGAAAAGGTTATGGGTGGTGCACACCAGTTGTATGAAGCTAATTTTGAGCCGCTTGAATCGCGAGCTGCACATGCCGGTGTTCAACCACGGATAGAGCTCTTATTCAAAGAACTAGAAGCTACTGAAGCGGATGATGAGCAAGGGACTGCTGCCCAGGCAGAAGCTTATGCATTAGCGCAATTGATTAAACGGATGACTGAAACCGATGATTATCTTATTGGTGAACGCGATAAGATGGTTCGTAGGCCTAATTTTGAAGATATCGCGATCCTTTTTAGAACCGGTTCGAATCAATTGCATTACGAGAAAGCATTACGAATAACTGGGATCCCGTACACACTCTCGGCAGTGCAATCTCTATTTTTAGAGGCTCCAGCCAATGATATCTACCAAATGTTACAGTTGCTAATCTATCCCGAGGATAGATTAGCCTTTGCGGCAACGCTACGATCCCCATTCTGCCGTCTCTCGGATGATGCATTACTGTCTATCTTGGATAATGAAGATACTGAAGCATTTAGTAATCTCTCCCCTTATGCAATTGGTACAATTGAACAGGAAAAATATAATTCTTGTAAACAACTCTTTCAAAGACTAGCTATTAAGGCCCAAACTGGTTCAATTGCAAGTTTAGTTTCGTTTCTCTGGTATGAAGGGGGGTATCGGTACCATCTGCTTCGCGATTCGCTCTACCAAGTCTATCTTGAGCACTTTGATTTCCTGCATGAATTAGCCCTGCGCTTCGATATTCGCCATAAGGGTCTTCCCGAATTTCTCGATTATCTTCGACCGCGTTTAGGACAAAAAGAGAAGTTAGACGAAGTGGAGCCATTACGTGCAACCTCGCGGGGGGTGCAAATTATGACGGTCCATAAATCCAAAGGGTTGGAGTTTCCAATTGTCATTTTAGCTAATATGGGGAGCTCTTCGCTTAGTGCACAAACTCCGCCCTATCACGAGGTAGAGCAGGAGGGGGATCCTTTACTTGTTCCAACCCATATGCATACCTATAATGCAGTAAGAAATGTGCTCTATGAAAACGATAAACCAACCTTACAGGCCATGGAGACAGCAGAAATGAAACGGCTCTTCTACGTTGCTCTTACCAGAGCCGAGAGTCACTTAATCCTTTCAGGTTGTGAGAACACGAGAAATTTAGGGGAGTCAGCTATGGATAAGAACTTTCTAGCCTTGTTTTTACACAGTACTCAGGCACGAGAGACCCCCCAGATATTAGGTGATAATTTTGCATTGCGAACAATAGAAGACATTTCGGAAGCTGAGTTACGAACCCATATTTCTCGGCAGAAATTAGCTACTACAACCAGCCAGATGGAAGCCGCGTATGCCGATCCTGTCCCTAGTAGAATAGCTCTGAGCTCCTCATTCAGTGTAACCCAATTAGTACCGACGGTAGCGCAAATGGGGATAGATTCTCTCCCTGCAGTTCCAGCCGACTCACTGATAGAGGAGTTCTCCATAGCTGCTCTATTTGGGACCTGGTGCCACAATCTCTTACAGGTTGCAATAAAGGAGCTAAAGAAGGCTGAAATTCCCAAAGTGACATTGTTAGATAGTAGCGCGTGTATGCCCAAAGAATTCTTACAGTATGCCCTTACAAAAAGAAACTTAGCCGTCATAGGTGAGTCGGTACTCCAGTTAGTGCAGAATTTCCTCTCTTCTGAATTATTGCAAACCTTACTCAACGCTAATCCGCTGAGTATAGAAAGCGAAGTAGGCTTCGCCTATCGTTCAACAGTAGAGTATAATACACAGGCTGTTGTGCATGGTTCAATAGACTTGCTTATCCGGTATTCAGAGTGTATTCGAATTATTGATTTTAAGACTGATGTGTTTTTGATTCCAGATCAACATGCGTTACAACTGGCTATGTATCGTGAAGCCATGGAGAGATTGTACCAGCTACCCGTCTATTCAACTCTGGTTTATTTACGTGATGTCGAATATGTCCAATGGCTTAATTAAGTGCTTTAACAGCCTCAATAATAGATGTGAGCGCATCTTCAAGGGCCTGTGGAGATGTCCCATAATTGAGCCGGACAAAGTGGAAGTAATCTTGGCCAAACCACGTGCCATCGTTCATTGCAATACCAGCGCGTTGCCCAAAGAATCGTGATAATAATCCCCCTTCTACACTAGTACTCGCCTGATAGAGATCAGGATTTCGTTCAGCATCTTTTTCAACCCGGCTATAGATTGCGCTGCAATCAATAAGGCCGATAAATGAAGCTTCAGGGGTGATAAATGTTAAGCCAGTATTACTTTCTTGTAACCGGAAGGCGACACGATGAGCTTGTTTGGCTAAGAACTTATTCAGTTGCATCAACCACTCATACCCACCTTTATAGGCGGCTAAGGCCGTCACACTAGCTAGAATATCGGGAGAGCTGTGTAAGGCTCGCATACGCTTAGAAAATTGTATTTTCATTGCTTGCGTTGAGCACACAACTGTTGAAAAGTGTTCTCCAGCAATGTTGAAGGTTTTAGAAGGGGCGATGCAGGTGGCACATGTAATACCATAGTGGTCAGCTATAGTGCCAAAAGGAATATGGGTTGCTGTAGGGAAGGCAAGATCGGCATGGATTTCATCACTAACGATTGTGGTGTCAAACTCAGCTGCTATTTCAGCAATTGCAGATAACTCTTTTTCAGTAAAAACTCGACCAGAGGGGTTGTGAGGGGAGCAGAATAGCAAGAGAGGGTTTTGAGGTATCTCTAGTAGTTTTCGTAAACTCGTGAAATCGAGGCTGAAATGGGCTTGCTTCGCATCGTAGTGCATGGGCCATGGTATGAGAGTTCTGCCTAAGCCTTTAATAATAGTAACAAACGGTTTATAGGCCGGCATGGGAACGACAATACCTTCCCCTTTCTGACTATAAAGTTCAATTAAGGTGGCAATTGAAGCTAACATTCCGGGTGAAGAGGCCATAAATTTAGGATCTACATGCCATTGATGCCTTTTCTTGGTCCAAGCCGCAATAGTCTCTTGGAGAGTCGCCAAGCGGGGATACCCCAACACTCCATGGGTAATTTGATCTTGAAGGGCCTCTAGGACTGCCGGAGGGGCTTTGAAGTCCATGTCAGCTACCCAAAAGGGTTTCGCTTCACCGTTATTACAAATACTGGCAATAGCCTCTTTGTCCCATTTTACTGAGAGGCTGTTACGGCGATCAATAGGGGTAGTAAAATCAAATTGTTCCATATCATTTTTCCTGTGAAATAAAAGTAGTCGGGGGCGTATACCAGCTGTAACCACGAAGTGGTGTACGTTGGAGTCTAATCGCCTGTTCTGGGCAATGGTGATAACAGGCAAAACATTGTTCACAGCTATGGAGGAATATTGGTCGGTTTCTCTCCATCACTATATTTTGGACTGGGCACACTTGTGCACAGATTCCACACTCAGTACATTGGTCAGTAATAAGGAAGTTTTTATCCTTTTGGCCCCTTTTAGACAATGAATTTTGCCAGATGCCTTGCAGCAACCGTGTAAAGGGGAGCCGTATAGCGACCTTTACATCTTGAGCTTGTAAACGGGTGCTAATTGACTCAATTTTGGAGCCTATTTTAGCATGTATGCTTTGTTGTTTCTTTTCCTGTGGAATTTTAAATAGAGGAATGTAGGTGTCTACCATGGTGATAGTATCAACGTAGCTAGGTGCATACCCCGCTTCAGCGAGCAAACGATCGGTAATGCTGGGGGCATAGAAGGGGAGTCCTCCGTGAGTGAAGATGATAAAAAGGTAGTCGATTTCTAAAGCAAGATTCTTGAGAGTTTCACTGATTAGGGTACGGACAACAGCTGGAGGACCAAAAAAGTAGATAGGGAAGACTAACCCGAGGGTATCTATATCAGAGAGTAGTTCAGGATTTTTGATAACTTCAGGGATTGCCAGAAGCTGGTCATACCCTAATGTTACATGCAAATCTTGGGCTACGGTTTTAGAATTTCCTGCACCGCTGAACCAACAAATTGCCGATTTCACGAGGCAAACTCCTTTGCATCGATAGATGCAATAATTGAGCAGACAGCCTCTATGTCATCTGCATCTAAATCTAGGTTAGTCACTAGTCTAACCGATGCGCCAGAACCTGAACAGAGAATTCCTTTTGCAGATAAAATTGAAGCAACTTTTGAGCCACGTAATGTCGGCACTGAGAAAAAGATAATATTAGTTTCCGTGTCATCTACGTTCACCTGGGCCCAGTCTGTTTGAGCTAACGTGTGGGCAATTTGTTTAGCATGCGCATGATCTTCTGCTAAGCGTTTAACATTGTGCTCTAGAGCATAAATTCCACCTGCAGCTAAAATTCCGGCTTGGCGCATCCCTCCACCTAACATTTTACGAATTGAACGTGCTTTTTGTATAAACTCGTGAGTACCACACAAAACGCTTCCCACCGGCGCTCCTAATCCTTTGGAGAGACAGAAGGTGACGGTATCAGCGGTACTGGCAATATTTGAGATATCAATACCGGTGGCTACTGCAGCATTGAAGAGGCGGGCTCCATCCATATGGACGGCAAGATTATAATGTTCTGCTAACGCCTTAATAGCTTGTAAGGTTTGTAGCGGGTAACACACTCCACCAATCGTATTTTCCACTTCTATTACAGCTGTACGGGCCAAATCATAAGCTTTTGGCTTAATGAGGGGCTCTAAGATAGGGGCTGTAAGAAGGCCACGAGGTGTGTTGACGGCGATAGGGATTGCCCCCGCAATACTAGCCATTGCACCAACTTCATGTTGGATTATATGACTTTCGCTGTGGGCCAGGACTTCGCTTCCTCGACCGGCGAGGAGGAAGAGGGGGATCAGGTTTCCCATGGAGCCCGAAGTGACAAATAAGGCCGCCTCTTTGCCTACACGTTCAGCTGCCATAGCTTCTAGTCTATTGACAGTAGGATCTTCGAAATATACATCATCACCAACCTCAGCATTCGCCATTGCTTTACGCATAGCGCTGGTAGGTTTAGTTACAGTATCGCTTCTCAGGTCATAGGTTCTCATGTGAGACCTCCTTTGAAATTTGGTTAAGTAATGTGAAAAAGGTGGGGAAAGTAACCGCAACGGCATCAATTGAATCAATAGTAACTGGGTGTGTAGAACCCAGCGAGGCAATTGCCATTGCCATAATGATACGATGATCACCAAAGCCTTCACAGGAACCTCCCGCGAGGCCTCCATTGCCGTAAATGATTAAGGCATCTTCTTCCTCTTCGATTGTTGCTCCGAGAGCTACAAGGTTTTTACGCATGCTTGCGATACGGTCAGTCTCCTTGATACGAGCCTGAGGAACATTGATTAACATTGTTTTCCCTTGTGCATAGCAGGCGGTGACGGCAAGCACAGGAAGAGCATCGGGCATGGCATTGAGATCAAACACTCCGCTTTGTAACTTTCCTTTACCTGGACCACATACACGGACACTTGTTGAATCCACCCACGTAATCGAGCATCCCATGCTTTCTAATATAGGGAGAATTTCTTTGTCCCCCTGACTATCATCGGGGTCTAATCCTGAGATTGTAACACATCCGCCGGCCACAGCTGCTCCGCAAAAGAAGAATGAGGCTGATGAATAATCTCCCCAAATGGTAGTTTCAAAGGGGAAATAGTGTTGTTTGCCTGCAATTGAGAACAAATCCATTGCAGAAGAGCTCTCATACGATATACCTAGATTTTCAAGCCATGCAGTGGTCATGTGGACATAGGGACGTTCATTTAAGAGTGGAACATGAATGGTGCTCTTGTCCGTGCCTAAAGGGCAACCCAAAAGTAATGCCGAAAGGTATTGACTGGTATGGCACTCTAGGGTGGTTATTCCCCCAGTAATGGGACCTTTGATAGTAAAT
>Ga0172382_10012418_pt1 | contig 11116 bp, 17 predicted proteins | sample Leawel138RmetaG_FD_122245 | JGI IMG/M metagenome (GOLD analysis project Ga0172382, IMG submission 122245) | Leachate microbial communities from a municipal landfill in Southern Ontario, Canada - Leachate well 138R metaG | ecosystem: Engineered > Solid waste > Landfill > Unclassified | place...
GAATGCGGCGGGGTTTGCGCCCCCGTAGGGGCGGTGCGGGCATCTCCCGGATGGTTCCGGCTCCCGCCGCCTGACTGGCTCAGGCTTTGCTGATCAACATCAGCGCCGTGTTCCTGCTGCCTCCTGCGGCCACGCGGCCCGACAGCAGTTGATGCGTACTCTGGCCCGCATCGGCTTTACCCGGTTCTCACGCCACCGGGCCGCGCCCACTACCCATTGAAGGGCTGCCAGTCGTCAACTTCTGGTTGACCACTGATCCGCAGGTATCGCATGTTTAAAGATCACCCTTCTGGGCACTCGCCGCGTCGATCCGGTGCTGCTCCGACTTGTTTGTCGGCATGGGTGTATTCTGAGCCCACCTACACCATGCGTCTATTTGATTGTTTCTATCGCGCTTAGGACTTCGATAGCCTTGTATCTGTATTGACGTACTTTCCCCAAGGGTGAGAATCTAGGTTCTCCATCCCTGCCCGGCACGGGCACTTAGAAGTGATCCCGACCCAGCAACCCCATGAGGCAGCGATTCATTCATCGTGGCGCTTGTCTCACCATGGACGCCTCGACTTATCCAGTCCCTCGCTGACAGGCTGGACGCACAAAACCGGGGTGAATCGGCGTGCGGTGTTTCTTGGGTGCAGCCCATGCAGGCCCATCAGCTAACGCGCCCTGACGGCTGGCGGTTGGACAACAAAAAAGCCGATTCTGCTGCCCCCGGTGGTTGAACCCGCGAACGGGTCAGAGGCATGAGAATCGGCTTTCGCGTTGCTGTCAACCACGACAACAGTTCACATTCTACACGCGACGCCTACCACATGCAAGCCCCTTGTGAAAACATAATTTTGTCAATGTGTAAGTGATGGCCTATAAAAAAACACAATTGGACTGTATCGCAAGCTGCTGCAAAAATACGGCACATGGAAACAGACAAGTACATCATCGAAGTGAAGCCGGAAGGACTTGTCATCACGCACAAATCTACCGGCGCACACACGACTATCAGCATGGCGGCGTTTGAGCGATGGCTCACGCGTCACCTGCGGTCCATTTTCTGACCGATGCGCCCGGCATGGAGTTGCTAGGTTGCGGGGTTGTGGATTCCTCCGTCCACGTTGCCATTGGCCCGCACCTGCATCGGTCTTTTTTTCAACCAGGAGAAAGCATGAAAACAACGCAATGTGCCAGACTGGAAAAGATGCAGGCCGAAAGGATGGCGGCATGATGCGCATTCTTCGGTTCATCGGGCACTGGGTGCGGCTCCGGTCGTTCAGCCTAGCCCTATGGGTCGATCAGTACGAGAACCACACACCGAGTCACGGCAAATGAACAAGACGATCAAGATCGAATCCATCCGCATCGACGGAGGCACGCAAGCTCGCGCATCTCTGGATCAGAACACCGTCGCCGAATACGCCGAGGCGATGGAGCATGGAGCGAAGTTTCCACCTGTGGTGGTGTTCTTCGATGGCGCGGACCATTGGTTGGCCGATGGATTCCACCGCTACTTCGGGTCCAAGAAGATCGGCGCCCTGGACATTGAGGCCGAGGTGCGCGAAGGGACAAAGCGCGACGCCATTCTTTTCAGCCTTGGCGCGAACGCTCACCACGGGCTGCGACGCACGAATGCCGACAAGCGCAAGGCCGTGGAGACGCTGCTGAACGATGCGGAGTGGGCGAAGTGGAGTGATCGCCAGATCGCCAAAGCATGCGGCGTCGGCCATCCGCTTGTCGCATCTGTCCGTTCCTCACTGGAATCGGATTCCAGTGATAAACCGGCAGAGCGCACCTACACCACCAAGCACGGCACCAAGGCCGTGATGAAGACAAACAAGATCGGTAAGGCGCAGCAGATAGATCCCAAACCCGCCAAGCGCCAAGTCGCCCAGCCGCCCGAGGCTGCGCCTACCAGCGACGATGAACTGGCCGAACTGCACCACACCATCACCGATCTGGCAGCAGAAAACGAGCGCCTGAGTGATCGCCTTGCAGTCGAGGCTATGGACGCAAGCGAGGAAGAAAAAACCGCAGCGGCTCAGACCATCGCAGAGCTTCGCAATCAGGTTTCGACGATGGAAGCCGAGCTGTCTGCCGTGAAGGCATCCCGCGACACCTACATGCGCGAGAACGCCGAGCTGAAGAAGCAGGTGAACTACTGGCGCAAGCAAGCTGAAAAGGCCGCAGCATGAGCCATAGCGACCTTCAACTGTTCGACTATCAAGAGGCAATCTTGGGCAAGCTGCGCCAAGGCTTCATTGACGGCCATCGCTCGCAGATGTTGGTTGCCCCTACGGGCGCTGGCAAAACTGAAATGGCGATGGAACTGCTGGAGGCCGCTGCACAAAAAGGCAACCGCGCCGCCATGATCCTTGACAGGATTGTGCTGTGCAACCAGACCAGCGAGCGACTGGACAAGTACGGCATTGGTCATGGGGTTTTGCAATCCGGCCACTGGCGCTATCGGCCCCATGAGCTGATCCAGGTTTGCAGTGCGCAGACATTGGAGAAGCGCGGCAGCTTCCCGAACTTGAAGCTACTCATCGTTGACGAGGCCCACCAAACGCGCAAGCAAACCGTCGAGTTCATCAAGAACAACCCACAGGTCAAAGTGGTGGGGCTCTCGGCAACTCCGTTCACCAAGGGCTTGGGCGGCATCTATACCAACGTTGTGTCTGCTATCAGCACCAGCGAACTGGTCAATCGTGGCCGTCTGGCTCCGCTTCGCGTGTTCATTGCCAAGGAAATAGACATGACCGGCGCGGCAAAGGTTGCTGGCGAGTGGTCATCCAAAGATGCCGAGTCACGCGGTATGCAGATCACTGGTGACGTGGTGTCGGAGTGGGTCAAGAAGACGCACGAGATTTTCGGAGGCCCGCGCAAGACGGTGGTGTTTGCGTCTGGCGTGGCTCATGCAGCCGATCTTGCGCAGAAATTCGGAGAGGCTGGCTACAACTTCATCAGTCTGTCCTACAAGGACGATGACGAATTCAAGGCCGAAGTGATCCGGGACTTTTCAAGGCCTGACACATCCATTCACGGCCTGATCGCAACCGACATTCTCACAAAGGGCTTCGATGTGCCTGACGTGATGATTGGTGTCAGTGCCCGTCCTTTTTCCAAGTCGCTGGCTTCGCATGTTCAGCAGATGGGCCGCGTCATGCGCTCCCATAGCTCTAAAGAGTTTGCGCTGTGGCTATGCCACTCAGGCAACTACCTGCGCTTCCTTGAGGACTGGGAGGACGTGTATGCCAATGGCGTGACCGAGATTGACGAGGGCCTGGAAAAGCCACGTAAGGAAAAGACACAGGCCGAGAAGGAAGCTGCAAAGTGCCCGAAGTGCAATGCCTTCTGGCCCGGTCGGTCTGACACATGCGCCTGCTGCGGTTTCATGCGTGTGCGCCGCAATGAGGTGGTTGTCAATCCTGGCGAACTGCAAGAGTTGGCGACCGGCCAGAACGTCAAGGATCACGCTACCAAGCAATCTTTCTACAGCCAACTCCTGACGATCGCATCTGATCGCGGATACAGCGATGGATGGGTGGCGCACAAATACAAAGAGAAGTTCACCGTCTGGCCGCGTGGCCTTGATCGAGTGGCGGAACCCGTGTCTGTTGAAGTGGCCCGCTGGGTCAAGAGCCGACAGATCGCATGGGCAAAAGCTAGGAAGGTGGCCTGATGGACTTTCTGACTTTTTGCCGCGCCTGTGGCGTGAACTTGAATCAGCTTCCGCCAGTTGGCCGATGGGTCCGCGTGTCCACTGAAGACAAGCCGCGTAGCCGTAACGGTGCGGTCAAGTGGATGGGTGATGTGGGCTTTGTGCAGAACTGGGCCACCATGACCGAGCCCGCAGTCTGGCGTGACGAAGGCGTAAGCCGCGAAGCACAGAAGCGCATTCGGTCCGTTGCCAATGAGGCAGACCGTGATGCGCGAGAACTGGCTTCCAGAGCCGCACAGAAAGCCGCCACGCTGCTTTCAGAGTGTGAGCTGTCTACGCACCCCTATCTCGCTTCCAAGGGCTTTCCTGACGAACTGGTGAACGTCTGGAACCGGGACGCCGACAACGTGATGGTTATCCCGATGCGGCGTGGCAAAGAGCTTGTCGGCTGCCAACTCATCAAGGCAGACGGTGAAAAGAAGTTCCTGTACGGCCAGCGTTCAGGTGGTGCTGAGTTTGTCTTCGGTCAGCGCGGCATTCATGTCCTGTGCGAAGGCTATGCAACGGCCCTGTCTGCACAGCAGGCATTGCGCAACCTTAAGACCCCATACGTGCTGCATGTGACGTTCAGCGCAGGAAACATGAAGAAGGTTGCCGAGCAACTGCCTGGCGGGATTGTTCTTGCTGACAACGACGCAAGTCTGACCGGCGAGCGTGTTGCAAAGGAAATCGGCTGGCCGTACTGGATGAGCGATGTCGTCGGAGAGGACTTCAACGACGCACACCAACGTAAGGGGATTTTCCCTCTGGCAATGCAGATCAAGGCACTGATTCAAACCAACCGAATACGAGCCTGACATGACCAGCACTTTGGTGGACGGACATAACGGCAGCACCAAAGGAAGACGCCCCTACTGCGGGATAGATGAGGAAGCAGGGGCAAGGGTGGCGAAGCCAGAGCCCTTTCATCAAACGTCTGGCGGGTCTAAGTGGCTCCAGGGGTCAGTTAGTGAAGGACTTAGCAGGAATGGCTAGGTCCGTCCACCAAGGGTCAGGTAGGGAAGAAGTGAGATGTAGGAGATAGGGAATGCGGGTACTCAGAGATACACGCAAGGGGAACGAGATTGGCGAATTTGAACGAGGAAAGGCGGTGCTTGACATGCGAGAACTGGAAACCGAGAGAGAACAAAGAGATGGCAAAGCATCGCATGGCCCGGTGCATGTTGAAACCGGCGTGGCTGTTCCTGCCGCCGCAGCAGACGTGCCACAGGCATGCGCCGGTTGCTGCGGACGTTGCGGCAAAGCGGGTCGAGTGGGTCAGGAAGGGGTGAAGTGATGGGCGCAATGCAGCGTAGCAAGGGCGCACGCGCCGAGCGTGAAGTGCTGAAGCTGCTGGGCGAGGAACTGGGCGTGCTGCTGACGCGCAACCTCCAGCAAACCCGCGAGGGCGGCGCGGACTGCCTTTGCGTGAAGGGGTTTGCCATCGAGGTCAAGCGCCAGGAGCAACTGCGCCGGCCTACCTGGTGGCGCCAAGCCTGCGAGCAGGCCGGCCGCGTGGGCGCCGAGCCGATGCTGCTGTACAGGCGCAGCCGTGAGCAGTGGCGGGCGCTGATCCATACCAGCGATGGCGAATACCGCGAGGGCACGTTGCTTGATGCGGCGTGCGCCATCCGTGAGAAGTGGTTGAGGTGGCCGTGATGCGCTGCTGTCTCTGCGGCCGCTCCATGCGCCAGCCTGCTGTGCTTATCGGCCAGATGGGCGTAGGCCCGAAGTGCGCCCGCAAAGCAGGACTGATCGAGATCGGACGCAAGCGCCATGGGGCCGTGCGTCTGAACCTAAAGACACCAGTGGTCCGAGATGAGGACAAGACGATGGATCTGTTTGCGGGAGTCCCGCAATGAATGGGGGATTGAATGAGTTGGAGCTTTTCGCAGGTGCTGGTGGCGGAATTCTTGGAAGCCAACTGCTTGGACACAGAACAGTCTGCGCAGTTGAGTTCGACGCCTATGCCAGATCAGTATTACTCGCACGGCAAGCCGACAGAACATTCCCGCCTTTCCCGGTTTGGGATGACGTGCGAACCTTTGACGGACGGCCTTGGAGAGGAGTTGTTGACGTGGTTTCGGGCGGGTTTCCCTGCCAGGACATCAGCGTTGCCGGAAAAGGCGCAGGAATTGACGGAGAACGATCAGGACTCTGGGGAGAAATGGCGCGGGTGGTTGGCGAAGTACGACCCCGTTTCGTCTTCGTGGAAAACAGCCCAGCTCTCGTTACTCGGGGACTTGGAAAAGTGCTCGGCGATCTTGCCGCGCTCGGGTATGACTCGCGGTGGACTGTTATGGGAGCTGCCGATGTTGGAGCGCCGCACCGACGAGACAGGCTGTGGATATTGGCCCACTCCAAACGCCTGCACGGCATCGAATGCGACGAATCTACAAAAGAGTGGAGACGGTCGCAGCAAGCCGAACAAACTTGGATGGGCGGTTGCAACTCATATGTGGCCAACTCCGACCGTATGCGGGAACTACAACCGCAAGGGTGCATCGGCAACGAGCGGGGATGGATTGGCGACTGCGGTGCGCCAATGGCCTACGCCTACAGCGCACAACGCAAAGGAAACGAATGCACCGAGCGAGAGTGGCCGGAACACGCCGACATTAGTAGCCCAGGCTGGTGGGCCTCTGAACCCGGCATGGGTCGAATGGTTGATGGGTTGGCCAATAGGGCACACCGCCTTAAAGCCATCGGAAACGGCCAAGTCCCGCAATGCCGAGCAGCAGCATGGCGAATCCTTGGTGGAGATTGATGCATGAGCGACCAGATTGATCCTCACAAGGCAATCGACTTCCTGCTGAAGAACGCGGAGAAGTACGCCCACGCCAAGGCCCAGCGCGTCTATCTGGAGGAATTCCGCAAGAGCAAGAAAGCCTTGCTGATGAACCAGTGCGACGAAAAGGCCGCGAACGCCCGCGAGCAGTACGCCTACAGCCACCCGGAGTATCTCGAAGTCATCGAGGGATACCGCGCCGCGGTCGAGGTAGAGGAAACGCTCAAGTGGCAACTCATCGGCGCTCAACTCAGGGTTGAGGTTTACAGGACGCAAGAGGCGTCCAACAGGGCTATGGATAGGACGATGCGATGAACAGAGATGAGCTGCTGGCTAGTTTTGAGTACCGCGATGGGAGCCTGTATCGAAAAAAGGCGAATGGCGGCGCAAAGGTTGGAGATGTTGCGGGCTGGGTGACTTATTGCAACGGCAGGCCGTATCGAAAGATGAGTTTCAAGGGGCGAACTGTTTACGTTCATCACGCCATTTTCATGATGGCTCACGGCTATTTGCCTGAGTACATAGATCACATCAACACCGACCCACTGGACAACCGCATCGAAAACCTGAGAGCGGCCACCCAAAGCCGAAACATGGCGAATTCACTCAAAAGCAAAGCAAACAGTAGCGGTCACAAGGGGGTTACATGGCGTTCAGACACAAAAAAGTGGGCTGCGCAAATCATGGTCAATGGCAAGCATGTGTCACTGGGGTCTCACAAGACCTTGGAAGAGGCCGCTGAAGCCTATGCCAGAGGAAGCGAGAAGTTTTTTGGGGAGTTTGCTCGCAGCCAAGAGGCCAGCAATCGCGGTCTGGAAAGGGCGACACGATGAGCCTCAAAAGATCCAGCTTCAAGCGCCCGCAGATCGAGCGCAAGCGCAGCGTGCCCGAGGCCATCCCCATGCATTTGAGGCGGAACTCCGTGTTCGCCCGGTGCGATGTTCCGGCCGCGCCGCCCGTGGAGAAAGACAACCCGATCCAGCACGAGGGCTACATGCGCTTGGTGCGCCAGTTGGAGTGTGCCCACTGTGGCAAGGCCGGGCCTTCGCAGTTCTGCCACTCGGACGAAGGCAAGGGCGCGGGCATCAAGTCGGATTGCCGCGATGGCTGGCCTGGCTGCGGCCCTGCGCCTGGCTACAAGGGCTGCCACTACCTCATCGGCACCGAGCGCATCTACCCGAAACAAGAGCGGCGAGACATCGAGGCCCGCATGGCTGCCGATACCCGCCGAAAGATTAACGACATGGGCCTGTGGCCAAAGAACCTACCGCAATGGAGCGAGAAATGAACGAGCAAGAAATCGACTGCGACGACTACGAAGAAGCGCCCTACGTGGGCCTGATCGTGCCACCGCCCACATACGTCAACGCCACGATGCGCGAGAAGCTGGACATCAGCTACATGGCCCCGACCCGGTTGGATGCCGAGGAACACAAGCGCTGGAAGTCGAGGGGCATGTGATGCGAGCCGAAAGCCTTAGCCAAGAGATACGGGGTCCATCCCAGAACCATCGAAAAAGCCCTTAGCCGAGAAACCCACAGCAACCTGCCATGAAAAGACCAGAGAACCCAAGAATTCAGACCCTAATCGACGAAACCATGCTGATGATGAGAGTGGTGATGAACATCGAGCAAATCGGCAACTGCTGGGAATGGAGAGGGGCAGTTGGATCAACAGGTCATCCAATCATCCACGTCCGACAGCCAGTGAAAGGTATTGATGCCAAAGGCTGTGTACTGGTGCGCCGCCTTGTTTACATGCTCGAAGGACACGAGCTGACCCCGCGCAGGCCAATCGACTGCCGATGCGGGAACAAACTTTGCGTCAACCCTGCACATCTTTTCCAGTCCACCATTTCCAAAATCGCCAAAAAGGCAGCGAAATCAGGGGCATGGAAGGGTGAAGCGCGAGCAAGAAAGATTGCCGCATCAAAGCGCAAAGATGCAAAGCTGAACATCGAAATCGCCCGCGAGATCCGTCTATCCACGGAAACAGGCCCGGTGCTGGCCGAGAGGTACGGGGTCGACAAGTCATTGGTTAACGCGATCAAGAGAGGGACCGCTTGGCGGGACTATTCATCGCCGTTTGCCGGTCTTATGGGGCTTTCACGATGAGCCGCAAACGCTGCATCCGCAAGGTCTGGATCAAAACCAACCCAATCGAACACGCTATTCAGGGTGCCGCCATCACGCCCAGAAAAGACCTCGACCAGCTTCTGATCCGCGAACTCTCCAGCCTGGACGCCTTCACCAGTGGTCACGCCACCCTCAAGCACTGGCAAGACCTTGCCGCAGTGAACAACCTGGCCCAGACCTTGGCAGGAAAAGGGATCGGCATTGAGGTCATGGAAGTCGCCCACCGGGCAGAGGAGGCCCTGATCGACGCCGCCGACCGATTCCAGAGGACCGGGAAATTCGGCCTGACCGGAGAAGGCATCAAGGCCATCCGCGAGTTGATCGAACTGCACGACCTCCAGAGATCCAGCATCAGCCGCGCCGAGTACGAGCGAGCCATCGCCCTGACAATCGCCAGAGTTAAGTCCGGTCACGCCACGATTGATCTAGGCAAGACCCTTGGCAAACCATTCCCCGCCACCGCCTGACCCAGAAAGTAGCCTGACCTGAGCAACGCAATTCTACCGGGGAACCCATGAGCACAGAAGCACCGACCATAGCAGAGCGCTACCAGTGCGCCACCAGCAGCAGCGACCTTCGCGTGATCGACCATCGGCGCGGGGATGTGGACTTGCTGATCGCCGCAGGCTGGTCCGACTCCTTGGGCGTGTCCCTGTACCGACTACAGGGCGAGTACGACACCGCCGCCCGAGAAATCGCCAGGATGAGCAATGAGACGGACGCAATCTTGGCAATGTCAAAGCTCAAGAGCCTGACCAGCACGCGGGTGCAGCTTTTGCGGTTTGCGATGGATGCCGCGAAGCGCTGGCGCGTGAATCTGGAGCCGCAGGTGATCGGCATCCTGGCCGGGCAGTGCCTGAGCGCTTTCCTTGAGCGCAACTGCCAGAAGTGCCACGGCACCGGCCGGATCGGCGGATATGACGGCCGGGCACCAGGTCTGTGCAGGACCTGCAAGGGAACCGGGAAGGCGAAGGACACGGTAGGCGACACCGCAGAAGGCCGACAGTTCGCCCAGAGGCTTTTGTCCATCATGGACGCCGGTGTGAGCGAAGCAGCGGGGAAGATGACCTGCGTGTTGCGCTGACGCGCGTCCTTGATTTACAATCAGCCTACCCCTCGGCTGGTGCTGCCCCCGAGGGGAATCTGAGAGGCTGGAGCGATCCGGCCCGATACCGTAAACGGCGCGCAACTAGTAACGGTTCGCTCGCCCAAAAATTCCTGAAACCGCCCGCGTGGCGGTTTTTTCGTTTCCGGCTTCGATAAAAGACGGTTCTGCTTTCAGTCTGGCAAGACAGCCCTTTGTGTTTACCTAGGAGCTGTAATGAAAGTAGTAGATTGGGCATCGTTTGATGCCAAATGTGTACCAACGGAGGTGCTTCGGTCGATCAAGTCAACCATTGACGCAGAACTGACGATCAGGAGCAGAGAGGAACGCGCAAGGCGCACCGATCTTCGGGACATGGGCGCGGCGCGAAGCGATTACAAAAAGCACCCGAAGCCGCACCATCTGTTTAACCGTCACTGGTTGGATTATCTTGATGACTTGGTCGGCCAGGACTGGACTGGTCTATACCGTGACGGGTGCGCTGAGCGCAGGTACTACGTCTATGCCCACGTCCAGCCTAGCGGAAAGGCGATCAGGCATCAGGGGATCGGAGGCTTGCCGCTGGATTTGCCAGGGCTTCCCTTCTATATCGGAAAGGGCACCGGGGATCGTGCGTTTGACCTGAACAGAAACCAGGGACACGGCGCGATTCTCCGAGAGCTTGCGGCGGCCGGTGTCGGCGCAAAGAAGATCGTTCACGTCCTCAAGGATGGGATGACAGAGGCTGAAGCGTTGGCGCTTGAGGCCAAGCTGATTTACTTCTTTGGCACGAAATACCAAAGAGGGCGGCGCGGGATTCTGGTGAATCTTGAAGCGCCAAGGACCCCGTTTGATTAACCCCACAACCAGCCCACCAACGGCCACGCTCAAGCGCAGCCGATGCCGTCACACGACCCGTCAGGGCCAGGCATCGCGGCCAGGGCTCCGGCGCAGCGGGATAGCAGCCGGTGACGATGCACCGCAGTCCAGCCATGTAGAGCAGCGCGGCAACAGGGAGTCTCCCACCGGCACGCGGGCAGGGGCTGGCTTCACTGATGGATGGTCTATGGCACTCAACCGCCTTCAGCCACGTCTGGAGACCATCAAGACCAACAGACTGCCCACACTGCAAGCAAAGGCAGGGACAACACCCCGCATCCGTGGTGACGCATGGATGGCAACAAGACGCAGGGTCATGCTGCGCGACAAGTTCACATGTGCCATGTGCGGCGCCGTGAGATACGACCACGAGGTTGATCACATCATCCCGCTAGAGCAGGGCGGCAGCAACGACGACGACAACCTGCAGCTACTCTGCGGCGGCTCGGATGGGTGCCACGCCGCAAAGACCAAGGCAGAGGCGGCAGTGAGGGCAAGAGGGTAGGGGGGGTCGATCTTCCCAGGTCTGCATGGCCCGAAAC
>Ga0172382_10012420_pt1 | contig 11114 bp, 9 predicted proteins | sample Leawel138RmetaG_FD_122245 | JGI IMG/M metagenome (GOLD analysis project Ga0172382, IMG submission 122245) | Leachate microbial communities from a municipal landfill in Southern Ontario, Canada - Leachate well 138R metaG | ecosystem: Engineered > Solid waste > Landfill > Unclassified | place...
CCATGCTATGTATGCAGGGGCAGGGCGTGGTGAAGGGCTATGCCATCGGTCGGGCGGCCATCATGAGTGCCGCGTCTCTGGAGGTGGACCATTACCGTATTCAGGACGAAGACGTGGCCGCCGAATGCGAGCGGCTGGAACAGGCGATTGCTCGCGCGGTTCAGGATCTCCAGCTATTGGTCGATACCTTGCCCGCAGATGCCCCGCGCGAAATGGGGCCGTTGCTGGAAGTGCATCGGCTGCTGCTTGAGGATCCCCTGCTCAGTGAGCAGGCCAGTCATTTCATTCGGGAACGGCATTACAACGCCGAATGGGCTCTGACGACGCAGGGGCAGATTCTGGCGGAACAATTTTCCTCGATGGAGGATGATTATCTGCGTGAACGCAGTGCCGATATCCGCCAGGTCATTGAGCGTGTGTTGCGCGTGCTGTCAGGCTCCACAAGTCTGTTGACCAATATCGAAACCGTCGACGGTCCGGGCGATCCGCTCATTGTCGTGGCGCGAGACATCTCCCCGGCAGACATGCTGCGGCTCAAGGGTGCCCGCTTCGCTGCCTTTCTGACGGATCTGGGCGGCCCCACTTCGCATACTGCCATTGTCGCCCGCAGCATGAACGTGCCGGCGGTCGTGGGCCTGGGACACATGCGCTCGCTGGTGCGCGATGGTGACGTATTGGTGGCCGATGGTTCGTCTGGCGTGGTGCTGGTCAACCCCTCGCAGAAGGTGTTGGCCGAGTATCACGAACGGCAGGCCCGTTACCTGCAAGAGCGCAAGGAACTGGAAGCCCTGCGTGATACGCCGGCCATCACGCTTGACGGGTTCGTCATCAAGCTGGAGGCCAATATAGAGTTGCCGGAAGAAGCCCAGATGGCGCTGGACGCCGGCGCTGAAGGCATCGGCCTGTTTCGCAGCGAGTTTTTGTTCATGGGGCGGACAGACCTGCCCACCGAGGAAGAACAGTATCTGGCCTATGCCTCGGTGGTGAAGACCATGGCCGGGCGGCCCGTCACCATACGTACGCTGGATATCGGCTCCGACAAGACTCTGGACGGCGAGGCGACGGTGGCCACCAACCCTGCTCTGGGGCTGCGCGCGATCCGCTATTGCCTGGCCAAGCCGGAACTCTTTGCCACGCAATTGCGCGCCTTGCTCCGGGCCACCGTGCATGGGCATGTGCGGATTCTCATTCCCATGATCTCGCACATGCATGAAGTGCGCGCCGCCCGCCAGGCCATTGAGGCGGCTGCCCGTGAGCTGGATGCCCGTGGCGTGGCCTATACACGTAACTTCTCGGTGGGAGCCATGGTGGAGATTCCGGCCATGGCCATTGCCATCGAACCGTTTGTCGAGGCCTTGGATTTTCTGTCCATCGGCACCAATGACCTTATCCAGTACACCCTGGCGATCGATCGTGGCGATGCCGATGTGTCCTCGCTCTACGATCCCATGCATCCAGCTGTATTGCGCCTGATTGCGCACACCATCAATGCGGGCGAGCGGGCCGGCAAGCCGGTGGCCGTGTGTGGTGAAATGGCCGGCGACTCACACGTCACGCGCATGCTGCTGGGGCTGGGGCTCAAGGAGTTCTCCATGCACCCCCAGCAGTTGCTTGACGTCAAGAAGGAAATCCGCCAGGCGCATACGAACGCCCTGCGAGTCAAAGTGGCGACGGCCCTGAACCGGGCCGAACGCATTGACCTGGACGCCTTGCCCTGAGCGGGCGATCCTGGTCTCCTCAGTGGTGGTAGGCAGTCTCGCCGTGGCAATGGACATCCAGTCCTGCGCGTTCCACCTCGGGCGGCACACGCAGCCCGCACAGCTTGTCGGCCACCAGATAGGCGAGCCATGCGGCCAGCCCCGACCAGACGATGGTGATGACGACACCCTCGAACTGAATCCATAGCTGGTAGGGCAGAGCGGTCAGGGAGTCCAGCCCCGGACCGCCGAAGGCCTGTGCATTGAAAACCCCTGTCAGCATGGCACCGATAATGCCTGCCACGCCGTGGATGCCGAATACGTCCAGGCTGTCGTCCGCATTGAGAAGCCGCTTCAGGCCGCTCACCCCCCACACGCAGGCGGCCCCGGCCGCCAGACCGATGACTAGCGCGCCCCCCGGACCGACCAGACCCGCTGCCGGCGTCACGCCCACCAGCCCGGCCACGGCGCCGGAAATGGAGCCCAGCAGGGACGGCCGCCCCTTGACCCGCCACTCCACCAGCAGCCAGGCAAGCACGCCGCCCGACGTCGCCAGCAAGGTATTGAAGAAGGCCAGGGCCATGGTTTCCGAAGCTTGCAGCGCCGATCCGGCGTTGAATCCGAACCAGCCTACCCACAGCAGGGAGGCGCCAATCATCGCCATGGGCAGATTGTGCGGCTGCATGGACTCTTTTCCGTGGCCCAGTCGCTTGCCGGTCATCCAGGCGCCCACCAGGGCGGCGACCCCGGCATTGATGTGTACGACAGTGCCTCCAGCAAAGTCCAGTGCGCCGCGTTCATACAGCCAGCCCCCTTCCGCCCAGACCATGTGGGCAATGGGCAGGTAAGCCAGCGTCATCCAGATGGTCGTGAAGATCAGAACGGCCGAGTAGCGAATGCGTTCGGCAACGCCACCCACCACCAGTGCGCAAGTAATGCCGGCGAAGGTCGCCTGGAAGGCGGCAAAACTCAGCTCGGGAATGCTGCCCGACAATTCAAAGCGGTTGAGGGCCAGATCGAACATGCCCGAGAACAGCAGGCGATCGAAACCGCCGAAGAAGGCATTGCCTGAGGTAAAGGCCAGCGAGTAGCCGTAGACGAACCACAGCACGATGGCCAGGCTGAAGGTGGACAGTACCTGCAGCAGCACTGACAGCACATTCTTGGCGCGCACCAGGCCGCCGTAAAATAGCGCCAGCCCCGGCACCACCATCAACAATACAAGCAGGGTCGACACGCTAATCCATGCCAGATCGGTCTTGTCCATGCGGTTTTCTCCATTGTGAGTTCAAAGTGCGGCGGCATCTTGCTCGCCAGTGCGGATGCGGATGGCTTGTTCCAGGGGCGTCACGAATATCTTGCCGTCACCGATCTTGCCGGTATGAGCGGCGCCGCACAGTGCCTCGACAGCCTGTTCAACGAGTTCATCGGCCAGCGCCAGCTCCAGCCTGAGCTTGGGCAGGAAGTCCACCGTGTACTCGGCACCGCGGTAGAGCTCGGTGTGACCCTTCTGGCGTCCGAATCCTTTGACTTCCATTACCGTCATGCCCTGTATGCCGATGTCCGACAGGGCTTCGCGTACTTCATCCAACTTGAATGGCTTGATGATGGCCACGATCAGTTTCATGCTTGCTCCTTGAAAAGAGAGGGGGGCGATGAAAGAAATCGCAACATGTGTGCCAGTTCTCGTGGGGAAAAAAGCAGGGAAGAAACACGGAAAAGACAGGAAGAAACTTGCTGCATGCACTGCTGCAGTGCAAAACATGGTGCATGCCGTTCAAGCTGCACCATCACGGTGCTGTGGTTTTTTCTCCCCGATTGATGTAACAAAACCCGCTTGCCGGCACAGCTTTGTGTCGAACTGTTCAGCCTGTGGAGCGACGAATCCGGGGGTTAACCCTGCACATGCTGCGTTGCCGCAGCAATAGGCGGTCAATCACCAGAAAACGCGGAAATGTTGACTTACACAGCGTCGTGGCCACGCAGGAGTACGTCGATAGAATCGAATCAAGGTCGGTTTGTAACAACCGCCCCAAGCCTATCCTTCACGGTCTCGCGGCGGACGTGAGACCGTGATCCAAGTAGAGAGGAAGTTATGGAAATACGACGCACCCCTTTTGCACTTGCCATGGCAGCGGTATCGCTCGGACTGCTCGCTGCCTGCTCGGACGAAGCGGATCAGGCCGCGGATGCGCCGGTCGAACAGGTAGCTCCGGCTGCCAATGCGCCCATGGACACCCCCCCTGCCACGGATAGCGCTCCTGTCACGCCACCGGCTCCGCCGGTCGCGCCGGACCCAGCCACCACAACGCCGCCACCGGTCGAACCCAGCTCGCCGCCGGCGGGCAGTGACCCGGCCACCAGCGACCCCATGAACCCCGTGCCGGAAGCCGCACCGTCATCGTCGGCGGCCCCCGGATTCACGGACCAGCTGGCCGCGTCCAGCCAGGCCTTGCAGGAGTCGGCCGTCAACGCCGCTCATGCCGTGGGCGACAAGGCGTACGAATTGCGTGAGGCGACGAGCGAACGCATGTCCCAGGTGGGCAGGGCAATTCGGGATGGGGCCGCCCGTGCCGATGAGGCGGTTCAGGACGCCCTGGGGCAGGGAGGCAAGCCCACCAGCAATCCCCCTCAAGCCGCCGGCATTTAATGCCGGGCCTGGCTCCTTGAGAGGAGGCTGTTGAAACAGTACGGGCGCCATGCGCCCGTTTTTTATACACTATTGCTATCTGCACAGGAGAAGGCCATGGTCAACCGGAACGAATGGGTCGAGGATTTTCAGAAGAACATCTCAGAATTGATAGCGCGCAGCCCGGCTGCCGATATCGAGCGCAACATGAAGGCGTTCATGACTCAGACGTTCTCGCGTCTCGATCTGGTGACTCGCGAAGAATTCGATATCCAGGCACAGCTGCTTGAGAAGGCATTGCAACGCATCACCGCTCTGGAGTCGCGTCTCGATCAGCTGGAGGGCCGCCGTCCGGCCAGTGCTGCCGCCCCAGGCACCCACCCCGAGTCCCCGTCCGGCACCGGGGGCGTCACCGACGCCCTCTAATCCATAACAGGCAGGCCGCGCACCCGCCGAGCTTAAGGCCGTCGGCATCCGCCGCCTGCGTACAAACCCGCAAGGACATTGGCAAGGTCGCCCGAACCCTGCCCGCGGTCATTCCATGCATACTGGTCTTCCCGTCATTTGGGAGTGCCACGTCATGTCCCTGGCCATACTTGCCAGTCGAGCCTTATACGGTTTCCAGGCTCAACCCGTACGGGTGGAAGTCCATGTCGGGCCGGGGTTGCCGGCTTTTCTCATTGTCGGCCTGCCCGATGCGGGCGTGCGCGAAAGTCGCGAGCGGGTGCGGTCCGCCCTGGTGTCTTGCGGCTATGAGTTTCCGGCCGGACGCATCACTGTCAATCTGGCTCCTGCGGATCTCCCCAAGGACTCGGGTCGCTACGACCTGGCCATCGCGCTTGGGATACTGCTGGCCTCGGGGCAGGTGTCGGCGGCGGCCTCGCAAAAGAGCACGATTGTGGACGTCAGCGATCGTGTGTTCGTGGGCGAACTCTCTCTGACCGGGAAGCTGCGGCCCATCAAGGGGGCGCTTGCCATTGCGATGTCAGTGGCGCGGGAATCTCCCGGCGCGCGCCTCATCATGCCGGCCGCGTGTGCGGCGGTGGCTGCTCAAGTGCCGGACATCGTGGTGCTGTCGGCCGGCTCACTCGTCGAAGTCGTGGACGACATGGCCGAGCGTCAGCCCATACCGCAGGCACAGCCAAGCGGTCAGCGTGGTGTCATGCCCGCCGTTCCCTGTCTGTCGGATGTGCACGGGCAGGAAGCGGGGCGTCGCGCTCTGGAGGTTGCCGCCAGCGGCGGCCACAGCATGTTGATGTGCGGTCCGCCGGGGGTCGGCAAGAGCATGCTGGCGCAGCGCCTGCCGGGCCTGCTGCCTCCTCTGTCCACCCTGGAGAGCCTGGAAGTCGCCGCTTTGCATGGGCTGGCCGGGCAGGAGGCCAGTCCCATGCCGTTTCCGCCCTTCAGGTCACCGCATCACACGGCGTCCACCGCGGCCATCATCGGGGGCGGCGGCTGGCCGCGTCCGGGCGAGGTAAGCCTGGCACATCATGGGGTATTGTTTCTGGACGAGATTCCCGAATTCCACCGGCCCGTGCTGGAGTCGCTGCGAGAGCCTCTTGAGGCGGGTGTGGTCAGCATTGCACGTGCACGTCTGAGCTGCAGCTTTCCGGCCCGTTTTCAGCTGATTGCGGCCATGAACCCATGTCCTTGCGGCTGGGCGGGCCACCCCCGCAAGGCCTGCACGTGTCCGCCGTCCCGCGTGGATGCCTACCGGCGGCGGCTGTCGGGGCCGCTGCTGGATCGCATTGATCTGCATGTCCGGCTGGTGGCTCCGCAGGACGACTGGCTGAGCTCCAGTGGGGGCGAGGCCTCTGACGTGGTGCGCGCCAGAGTGCTGGCCTGCCGGGAACGGCAACATGCGCGCCAGGGTTGCATCAACGCAAAACTGGAGGGCAGGGGGTTGCGGTGTCAGGTCGTACTGGACGATCGGGGGGCGGCCCTGCTGAAGGAGGCCAGTGAACGCTGGGCCTGGTCGGTACGGGTGGTACACCGGTTATTGCGTATTGCCCGGACCCTGGCAGACATGGCCGGCTCGGACTGCGTAGAAGCCGGCCATGTGGCCGAGGCCCTGCAGTTCCGGCCGGCCTGGGATGGCCTTTAAGCCTCGGGCAGGCAGGTCGTCACGAGCTTTTCCCAGTACTGGGCGCCCAGCAGCAGGTTGTCGTCGTTGAAGTCATATTTTGGCGTGTGCAGCCGGGCATCTGCTTCGGCGGGGCCGTTGCCCAGGCGGATGAGGGCGCCGGGCCGCTGTTGCAGCATATAGCCGAAATCCTCGCTGCCTACCTGGCGGGGGCCGTGGTAGTCCACCCGGGCCTGGCCCACCAGCGCCGTCGCGACATCCAGGGCGACACGCGTCTGCGCTTCATCATTGATCAGGACTGGATAGCCTTCCCGGTAATCGATGATGGCCTCCGTGCCATAGCTTCTGGCCGTGGATTCCACGATTTCCACGATGCGCTGCTTCAGCAGTGCACGTATCTCCGGGTCGAACGAGCGCACACTGATGCCGATTTCGGCACTCTCGGGAATGACATTCAGGGCCATGCCCGCGTGCAGCCTGCCCACTGAAACAACGGCACATTCCTGTGGATCGATATTCCGGGAGACGACGGTTTGCAGGGCCATCACGATGGCCGAGGCGGTAACCAGAGGATCGCGGGTCAGATGAGGGCGCGCAGCGTGCCCGCCAACGCCTTTGATGACGATGAAGACGCGATCACCCGCCGCCATGAAGGGGCCGGGACGCGCCATGAAGTGGCCTTGTTCCATTCCTGGATGGTTATGAATGGCAAAAATGCGGTCACAGGGAAAGTGTTCAAACAGCCCCGCCTCCACCATGGCCTCGCCGCCGCTTTCAAATCCGCGTTCTTCGGCAGGCTGGAAGATCAGATTGACGGTGCCCGAAAATTGGCGGTTCCGTGCAATCAGGTAAGCGGCACCCAGCAGCATCGTCATGTGCCCGTCATGGCCGCAGGCGTGCATCTTGCCTTCATGGCGGCTCGCATAGGGCAGCCCGGTTTCCTCGTGAATCGGCAGCGCGTCCATGTCGGCGCGCAAGCCCACGCTACCGGCACCGTCGCCGGTTCGCAAAGAGGCGACGACGCCCGTGCCGGCAAAGCCGGTCGTCACGGAGTATCCCAGTGGCTTTAGAATGTTGGCCACATAATCGGCGGTGGCATGTTCCTGGTAGGCCAGTTCGGGATGCTGGTGCAGGTGCTGCCGCACGGCGCGCAGGCGGTCGTCCAGTTCTTGGGTAGAGAGGGGCTGGTTCGGGATGGGCATGTCAGGCTCGCTGAATCAGAAAGAGGGCGGAAAGGCGAAAAAGCTAGCTGCATTCGACACGTTTGCCGCACATTGTGCAAGCATCTGGAAAAATGCTGGAATCTGTTAGACATGCACTGCAAAATCATCATATAATCAAGAGCTTCGCCTGGTAAGGGTTTTAGGGGCGTCATGGACATTCATGGATGCATGTTCATGGACGCAGCGTAAGCCCCAAGGCGGAAGACACCAACAAGCAGATGCCAGGTACTGGAAGCGCAGTCAGTATGGTTTGATTGCCACCTGCATATGCAGCCAATAGAGTTCTAACATGCCCAAGATGAAAACCAAGAAAGGCGCCTCCAAGCGCTTTAAGGTTCGCGGTAGCGGCTCCATCAAGCGGGGTCAGGCGTTCAAGCGCCACATCCTCACCAAGAAAACGACGAAGAACAAGCGCCAACTGCGCGGTACTACTGCGGTGCATGACGCCGACGTCGCATCTGTCAAGGCCATGATGCCTTTCGCTTGATTATCGGAGATCTCATATGCCACGCGTAAAAGGCGGCGTCACGGCCCACGCCCGTCACAAAAAGGTCCTGAAGGCAGCCAAGGGTTATCGCGGTCGCCGCGGTAATGTTTTCCGGATTGCCAAGCAAGCGGTCATGAAGGCAGGCCAGTATGCCTACCGCGACCGTCGTAACAAAAAGCGCACTTTCCGCGCACTCTGGATTACTCGTATCAATGCAGCCTGCCGCGAACAGGGCGTCACCTATAGCGCCTTCATCGCCGGCACCAAGAAGGCTCAGATCGAGCTTGATCGCAAGGTCCTGGCGGACATGGCGGTCAATGACAAGGCAGGCTTTGCAGCAGTGGTCGAGCAGGCCAAGGCGGCTCTGGCTTCCTGATCAGCAGGGTTGATTTGATCCACGAACGGGGCCTTCTTGAGGCTCCGTTTGCATTTGGAAAGGCAAAAAATGACTACTCAGGTCGATGATCTGATCGTTCAGGCGAAAGAACAGTTTTCGCAGGCCCACGATGCGGCCGCACTCGAGAACGCAAAAGCGCGGTTTCTAGGCAAGCAGGGCGCGCTGACCGCGATGCTCAAGGGGCTGGGAAAACTTGAACCCGAACGCAAGCGGGAAGAGGGTGCCCGCATCAACCAGCTCAAGCAGCAAATCGAAAGCCTGCTCAATGCCCGGCGCGCCGAACTTCAGCAGGCCGAGCTGGATCGCCGCCTGGCGGCCGAGACCATCGACGTGACCCTGCCCGGGCGAGGCAGGGGGTTTGGGGGCATCCATCCTGTCATCCAGGCCTGGCAACGGGTCGAAGCCATTTTTCGTTCCATTGGTTTCGATGTGGCCGACGGTCCCGAGATCGAGAATGACTGGACCAACTTCACAGCACTGAACAACCCCGAAAATCATCCGGCGCGCTCGATGCAGGACACGTTCTACATCGACATGAAGGACGATCAGGGCCTGCCACTGCTGCTGCGCACCCATACGAGCCCCATGCAGGTGCGCTATGCGCGCATGCACAAACCGCCCATCAAGGTGATTGCGCCCGGGCGCACCTATCGCGTCGACAGCGACGCCACCCACTCGCCGATGTTCCATCAGGTTGAAGGCCTGTGGATCGCCGAGGACATCTCATTTGCGGATCTCAAGGGTGTCTACACCGATTTTCTGCGTGCCTTCTTCGAGACGGACGATCTATCCGTGCGTTTCCGTCCGTCGTTCTTCCCGTTCACGGAGCCTTCCGCCGAAATCGACATGATGTTCACCTCCGGGCCCAACCAGGGGCGCTGGCTGGAAATCTCCGGGTCCGGTCAGGTTCACCCCCAGGTGGTGCGCAACTACGGCCTGGATCCCGAACGATATATCGGCTTTGCCTTTGGTTCCGGTCTCGAACGCCTAGCCATGCTGCGCTACGGCGTCAATGACCTGCGCCTGTTCTTCGAGGGCGATCTGCGCTTCCTGCGCCAGTTCAATCGCTGAGCCGACGCCGCCGCCAGTCGGTGGCGCAACAACCCCTTATCCGACCGCCTGAATCACCGAGAACATCATGCTATTTCCAGAATCCTGGCTCCGTACTTACGTCAATCCAGACATCGGCACCGACGAACTTTCCCACCTTCTGACCATGGCGGGGCTGGAAGTCGAAGAAACCGAGAGCGTGGCCCCTGCCTTTTCGGGGGTGGTCGTCGCCTTGATTGCCGATGTGCAACCGCACCCTAATGCGGACCGCTTGAGGGTTTGCAAGGTGGATGATGGGAGTGGCCAGGCCTTGCAAATCGTGTGCGGGGCACCCAATGCCGCAGCCGGCATGAAAGTCCCTCTGGCCCGGGTGGGCGCACAGCTGCCTGGCGGCATGAAGATTGGCCCGGTGAAGATGCGAGGTGTCGAGTCTGCCGGCATGCTGTGTTCAGCGCGTGAGCTGGGTCTGTCGCAAGACCATGCCGGCTTGCTCGAACTGGCTGCGGACGCCCCGGTGGGCGAGGACATCCGCCGCTACCTGGCGCTGGATGATACGGTCTTCACCCTCAAGCTCACGCCCAACCGGGCGGACTGTCTGTCCATCCGCGGCGTGGCGCGTGAAGTCGCCGCCCTGACAGGCGCGCCCATGCAGACCCGCGAGTTCGAGCCGGTGCAGCCCAGCATCCAGGACCGCCTGGCCGTCAAGGTCGAGGCGCCCGATCTGTGCGGGCGCTTTGCCGGCCGGGTCATCCGTGGCGTCAATGCCCGTGCCGCGACACCGGAATGGATGAAGAATCAGCTCGAACGCGCCGGTCAGCGGTCGATTTCGGCGCTGGTGGATATCTCCAACTACGTGATGCTGGAACTGGGCCGTCCCACCCATGTCTTCGATATCCAGCGCATTCAGGAGGGTCTGACCGTGCGCTGGGCCCGAGAAGGCGAGAAGCTCGAATTGCTCAGCGGTCAGACTGTGGATCTGCAGGCAGATGTCGGCGTCATCGCTGCAGGCGATGTGGTCGAAAGCCTGGCTGGCATCATGGGGGGCGAAGCCACCGCCGTGACACTCGACACCACCGATATCTATCTTGAAGGCGCTTTCTGGTGGCCCGAGGCCATCATGGGCCGTGCGCGGCGCTATAAGTTCAGTTCCGAGGCCAGTCACCGCTTTGAGCGTGGTGTGGACTTTGAGCACATCACCGAAGACCTGGAGTACATGACACGCCTGATCGTGGACATTTGCGGCGGTCAGGTCGGCCCGCTGGACGACCAGGTGATCGCCCTGCCTGAACGGGCCCCGGTACGCATGCGTCTGGACCGCTGTCGCCGGGTACTGGGCTTGCCGCTGGAGCAGGCCGAGGTCGAGGATATCTTCACGCGCCTGAAGCTGCCATTCAGCATGGAAGGCGATGTCTTCATCGTCCAGCCCCCCAGCTACCGTTTTGATCTGGTGATCGAGGAAGACCTCATCGAGGAAGTCGCGCGCATCTATGGTTTCGAGCGGATTCCCGACCTGCCGCCACGCGCCCGTGCGCAGATGCGCGTCGCCCC
>Ga0172382_10012425_pt1 | contig 11110 bp, 10 predicted proteins | sample Leawel138RmetaG_FD_122245 | JGI IMG/M metagenome (GOLD analysis project Ga0172382, IMG submission 122245) | Leachate microbial communities from a municipal landfill in Southern Ontario, Canada - Leachate well 138R metaG | ecosystem: Engineered > Solid waste > Landfill > Unclassified | place...
ATCGCTGCGCAGTTAGCCGAGGCCGGTGTGCGCCAGCTGGTGATCAACGGTCGCGATCCTGGACGCGGCGAGGACGCCTGCCGGCGCATCCGGGAGCGCGCGCCGGGCGTCGACGTACGGTTCGTGTCGGCAGATCCGACGAAGCAGGCAGAGTCGAAGCGCCTTGTCGACGAGGCGATCGCAGCGTTCGGCACCCTTGACATCGTCGTAACGAGCGTGTCGGGACCGCTCACCCCGCGGCCGCTCCACGACATCTCTGCGGAGCTGATCGATCCGCTGCTCGCGGCACACCTGAGCAGCACGATCTACACTTGCCACGCGGCGCTGCCGCACCTGGTCGCCCGCGAGGGCGGCGTGATCATCAACATGTCGTCGGACGCAGGCAAGATCGCGACGCCCGGTGAGGCGATCGTCGGCGCAGGCAAGGCGGGCGTGCTGATGTTCAGCAAGACGCTCGCGCTCGAGGTGTCGCGCCACGGCGTACGTGTGAACGCGATCACTCCGTCGATCGTCAAGGATACGCTTGCCTACGACCGGCTGATGGCGGACGAATTCAGCCGCAAGCTGTTCCAGAAGGCAGAGAGCCGGGCGCGACTCGGCGTGGTCACTCCGAAAGACATCGCACCAGTGGCCGTGTTCCTCGCGAGTCCGGCCGCAGCCAAAATGACCGGGCAGGCGATCAGCGTGAACGGAGGCATCTCGGCCGGCTGAACCACGAGGTGGGGCGCTTCTTGCGCTCGCCGAGGCATCGCCAGCAGGTGACTTGATCCGGTCAATGTTCAACAATGGCCCAACCATTGAAATAATATGCACCGGCGGAGTACGGAAATTCACGATGACGACTGAAGCTGACATTGGGACCGTTATCTATGAAGTGCGCGATTCGGTCGCCCTTCTGACCCTGAACCGGCCGGATCGCCGCAACGCGCTCGGCGGGACACTGCGCGAAGACATCGTACGTGCCATGAACAGGGCGAGTACCGATGACGCGGTGCGCGCCGTCATTCTCTCGGGTCGTGGCGCTGCATTTTGTGCCGGCGGTGATCTCAAGGAAATGACGGAAAGGTTTACGTCCGACGGGGGCGTGCCGCTGCTCGACAGGGTTGCGCCCAAGCGCGATCGGGTTGTTCTGTCGATTCTGGAGTCGCCCAAGCCCGTCATTGCGGCCGTGAACGGCGCCGCGCTCGGTGCGGGCATGAACCTCGCTTTGGCGGCCGACATCCGCATCGCCTCGACGCAGGCGCAGTTCGCACAAACCTTCGTCAAGCGCGGCAACGTGCCGGACTACGGCGGCACTTATCTGCTGCCTCGCATCGTTGGCGTCTCGAAAGCCCTCGATTTGATCTACACCGGAAGAACGATCGACGCACAGGAAGCATTGAAACTCGAAATCGTCGGTGCCGTCGAAAGCGCCGACGATTTGCTCCCGGCTGCCTTTGCACTGGCCCGGGAGATCGCGGCCAATGCTCCCGTTGCCGTGCAGTTGTCCAAGCAGATCGTGTATCGCAATCTCGGAAGTATCCGCGAGGCCCTGGATCGCGAGACGGCGGCGCAGAACATCTGCTTCGACACCGAAGACAATAAGGAAGGCTTCCGCGCCTTCCTTGAGAAGAGATCCCCTGTTTTTCGGGGACGTTAATCGAACTCGCTCGTCTTTGAAGCGCTCAAGGACAACCTGCGCCTGTTTACGCCCGGGTTGGTGGGGCGGATCATCGTCCCACCTCGAACCGGCCCGGATTGCCGCCGAGTCCGGACCGGCTTCGTCATCCCTGCTCGCACCAGCGCCACACCCTCGCGTGCGGCCGGCCTCGCACCCCGATGGAAGAGATTCTTGCTTGTAAAAATAATTGGTTCAACCATAATAGAGCCATCCAGAAATTCTAGACAGGGGGCCTCGACCCTCGGAGGGTAAGCATGGACTTGGAACTGACATCGGCGCAGCGAACCTTTCGCGACGACGTTCGTGCCTTCGTCGCTGCCCGCCTGCCCGCGGAGATCCGAGAGCGGCTGCGCGCTGGCCATCCTCCGCGCAAGGAGGATACGGTGACATGGCAACGTATCCTGAATGAACGTGGCTGGGCCGCACCGCACTGGCCACGCAAGTACGGCGGGGCCGAGCTCGGGCAGATGGAGCGTCTGATCCTGATGGACGAGCTGTATCGTGCGCCGGCGCCGTTGCCGCAGGTGTTCAATGTCACCATGCTGGGCCCGGTGCTGATCGAGTTCGGCACCCCGGCGCAGTGCGACTACTTCCTGCCCAGGCTGGCCAACTTGGATCTGTGGTTCTGCCAGGGTTTCTCGGAGCCGGGATCCGGCTCCGATCTCGCTTCGTTGCGTACGGCGGCTCGCCGCGATGACGATCACTACATCGTGAACGGCCAGAAGATCTGGACCACCACCGCGCACTGGGCTGACTGGGTGTTCGCCCTGGTTCGGACCAATTCGGAAGGGCGTAAACAAGAAGGGATTTCCTTCCTGTTGATCGACCTGAAGACGCCGGGAATCACCATCCGGCCGATCCGCTCGATCGACGGCGAACACCACCTGAACGAGGTGTTCTTCGACGAAGTGCGAGTGCCTGCCAGCAACCTGGTGGGCGAAGAAAACCGCGGCTGGGCGTGCGCCAAGTTCCTGCTGGGCAACGAGCGCACCGGCATAGCAAACGTGGGACTGTGCCGCGAGCGACTCGACTACGCCCGCGAACTGGCTGGTTGCGTCACGCAGGGCGGACCCCGCTTGGTCGACGATCCGAGTCTACGCCGGGAGTTCGCGCTGCTGGAAGCCGAGATTCGCGCGCTGGAAGTGACCAATTACCGCTTTCTGCTGACCCCGAGTGCGCAACAGGCGCTGCCGGCCTTCGCATCGGTGCTCAAGCTGAAGGGCGTGGAACTGCAGCAGGACATCAATGCGCTGCTGGGCAGGCTTGCCGGCCCTGCCGGCCTGGAGCGTCGTTCGGCTGACGACCTGGCACACGGACCGCTCACCGCACGTTACTTCTATTCGCGCGCGGCCAGCATCTACGGCGGTACCAGCGAGGTTCAGAAGGACATTCTCGCGAAAGCGATCGTGGGCTAGAGAGAAAGCAGATGAACTTCGAACTGAACGACGAGCAGCGAGCGCTGCAGGCCAGCCTGGCCCGGATGCTGGGCGATCGCTACGGCTTTGAAAAGCGCCGGACTTACGCCGCCAGTGCGGCCGGCCACGATGAAGGCACCTGGCACGAGATGGGCGGACTCGGCCTGACCGCGCTGCTGGTGCCGGAAGTTCATGGCGGATTTGGCGGCGGCGCGCGCGACCTGCTGCCGGTGATGCAGGAACTGGGCGCCGCACTTTCGCTGGAACCTTTTTTGCCCTCCAGCGTTCTGGGCACGACGGCCCTGGGGCTCGCGGCTGATGTGGCGACGCAGGAAACCTTGCTGCCGGCCCTGGCCGCTGGGGAAGAGCGCCTGGCCTGGGCCCATGACGAGGCCGCGGGGCGCCACGCGCCGTGGTCGATCGAGACTCGAGCCGAGCCCCGGGGCGAGGGATGGGCGCTGGATGGCCGCAAGTCGAACGTGCTTGGCGCTGGCCTTGCGCGGCACTTCGTGGTCAGTGCGCGTGTCTCCGGCCGTGGCGGCGAGCCGGATGGTTGTGCGCTGTTCTTGGCCGACTCCGGTGCAGCAGGACTCGGTTGCCGCACATTCCGGCTGGTGGACGACACGCCCGCCGGCGAACTGGATCTGCGCGGCGTCGTCGCCCGACCGCTGGGCGACCCGGCCGATGGCGCCCAGGCTCGCGCTGCCATCGAAGGCACCCTGGCCATGGGCATCGCTGCGGTGTGCGCTGACATGGTCGGTGCGATGCAGTCGGCTTTTCGGCTGGCGATGGACTATCTGAACACGCGCAAGCAGTTTGGCCGTCTGATCGGCGAGAACCAGGCCCTGCGCCACCGAGCTGCCGACATGCTGGTCAGCCTCGAGTTGGCGCGCAGCATGGCAATCGCTGCCGCAGTGGCAGTGGATCAGTCGCAAGGTGATGATGCGCGGCGTGACCTGCACCGGGCGAAGCTGTCTGTGGGCCGCCATGCACGCGCGCTCGCGCATGCCGCGATCCAGCTGCACGGCGGGATCGGCATGACCGAGGAGTACGCCGTTGGTCATTATCTGCGTCGCATTCACGTGCTGGACCAGTTGTTCGGCGATGGCGAGGCCCACGCCGATCGGCTGGCTGAACTCGCCTGACGATTCCTTATCCGATCGACCTACCCAAGAGACGAGCGAATGAGCCAGGCCATGATCTACTTGGACGAGCGCGGCCTCGCCCGTGACGAGGTGTTGCTGAGAAGCCGCCGTGCTGCCACTGGGTTCGACACGCTCGGCGTGCGCGAAGGCGACACTGTCGCGCTGTTATTGCGCAACGACTTCGCCTTCTTTGAGGTGCAGCAGGCCGCTGCTGCGGTGGGCGCGTATTCGGTCCCGATCAACTGGCACGGTAAAGTTGAAGAGATCCTCTACATCCTCAACGATGCCAAGCCCAGGATCCTGGTGGCGCATGCTGACTTGCTGGCTCCGCTGCGCGCGCAGATCCCGGCAGGCGTCCAGCCACTGGTCGTGCCGACGCCACCCGAGGTGCAACGGCGCTACGGCATCATGCAAGACGACGCGGAACCTGCCATTGGCGATATCGAGTGGCGGACATGGAGCGAAGGCTTCGAGCCATGGGAGGCACCCCCGAAGCGCAGCCGAGCTACGATGATCTACACCTCCGGCACCACTGGGCATCCCAAGGGCGTCCGGCGTGACCCGGCAACCCCGGAACAGACACAAGCCTACGTGGAGCTTCTGCAGAGCGTCTACGGCCTGACCCCGGGAACGCGTTCGCTGGTCGCGGGCCCGCTGTATCATGCCTCGCCGAACGCCTATGGTCGGCTTGCCTTGATGACGTCCGATCTACTGGTGATGCAATCGAAGTTCGATCCCGAGGAGACGCTGGCGGCGATCGAGAAGCATCGCATCACCAACGCGGTGATGGTACCAACCATGTTCGTTCGCATCCTGCGGCTGCTCAAGGAGGTCCACGACCGCTACGACATCAGCTCGCTGCGTTGGGTCACGCACACGGGTGCACCGTGCCCCAAGGAGGTCAAGCAGGAGTTGATGCAGTGGTGGGGTCCGATCATCTACGAAACCTACGGCGGGACGGAAGTTGGCACGGCGACGCTGGCGACGCCGCAGGACTGGCTCGAGCATCCCGGATCGGTGGGGGTGCCCACACCCGGTACGAAGCTGGCCTTCTACGGCGAGGACGGCCAGCGCCTGCCGGAAGGCGAGGTTGGCGAGATCTACATGCGCGTGCCCGCCTATGCCGACTTCACTTATCTCAATCATGAAGAGAAGCGCAAGGATGTGGAACGCGACGGTCTGATCAGCTGCGGCGATATCGGCTACCTGAACGATGGCCGCCTGTATCTGTGTGACCGCCGTTCCGACATGGTGATCTCGGGGGGTACCAACATCTACCCGGCGGAAATCGAGATGGTCTTGCTGCAATGTCCCGGCGTTCAGGATTGCGCGGTGTTCGGCATCCCCGACGATGACTTCGGCGAGTCGTTGGCAGCGGCGGTGGAGACGATCCCGGGCGCGCAGGTGGCAGCGGGTCAGATTCAGGAATTCCTGGCAGCCCGTCTGGCCAAGTACAAAGTGCCGCGCCGCATCGACTTTCATCTCTCGCTGCCGCGCGAGGACAGCGGCAAGATCTTCAAGCGGCGCCTGCGCGATCCCTTCTGGGAGAACGTCGACCGGAAGATCTGATGGAGTCGGCTCGCGAGGCGTCGAGCGACGCGATGACCACCGCGCTGCAGGCGACGCTGCTGCGATGCGGTACTGGCGTCGGGGAGGTCCGCGGCTTGCGTCGCCTGACCGGCGGTGCCACCAAGCAGACGTGGGCCTTCGACTGGGTTGCCGGCGGCATGCAACAGCCCCTGATCCTGCAGCAATCGCATGGGCAAGGCGCGCCGCAGGGTGGCGCGCCCAAGCTGAGCGCCACGCAGGACGCTGCGCTGATGGTCGCGGCCCGCGCCGGCGGCGTACTGGCGCCAGTAGTGCGCGCAGTACTGCAGCCGCAGGATCGGCTAGGTGAAGGCTACATTACCGAATTTGTCACTGGCGAGACGCTTGGCCGGCGGGTGGTGCGTGACGAGACCTTTGCCAGCGCTCGTGCGCTCATGGCGCGCCAGTGCGGCGAGATCCTTGCCGCCATTCACCGCCTGCCCACTGCCTCGCTGCCGTTCCTGCAGCGGCTGTCGCCGGCAGACGAACTGCGCGTTTATGCAGATGCGCTCGCTGGCAGCGGCGTACGGCATCCGGCGCTGGCCTATGCGTTGCGCTGGATCGAAGAGAACCTGCCACGCGATTGGGCGCCGGTGCTGGTGCACGCCGACTTCCGGACCGGCAACCTGATCGTGGGTCTGGATGGTGTGCGCTGTGTTCTCGATTGGGAGATCGCCCGCATCGGTGACGCGATGCAGGACCTGGGCGTGTTGTGCATGCGAAGCTGGCGCTTCGGCGGGGCCGGCGAAGTCGGCGGTTTCGGTTCGCGCGAAGACTTGTACGCTGCCTACGAGGCGGCCTCGGGCCAGCGGGTCGACCCGCGGCGCGTACGGTTCTGGGAAGCATTCTCCAACCTGAAGTGGGCGATCGCCTGCGCCCGCCGAGGCTCCTCGGTGCAAGCCGACGGCCGTCAGGCGAGCCTGGAATTGAGCGCCGTGGGCCGCCGGCTGGAGGAGCCTCTGTGGGACTTTCTCGCCCTGACCCACGCCATCAGGGAGGCTTGAAATGACGATGTTCGTGCCTGATTCGGGCCGGTTGCTGCAGGCGGCCGTGGACTATCTCGACGCCGACCTGCTGCCGGCGCTGGACGGCTACCACCGCTTCCATCTGCGAGTGTGCGTCAACGCCCTGCGCATCGTTGCGCGCGAACTGGCCCAGAGTGAGGCGCTGGAGCAGAGCGAGCAGCAGCGGCTGGAGCGCTTGCTCGGCCATGAAGGCAGCGTTGCGGACCTCAACAGCGAACTTACCGACCGGATCGCCGGCAGCGATCTGCCGCTGGAAACGCCCGACCTCACCGAACACTTGCGCGCCACCTTGCGTGACGCGCTGGCCATCAACAACCCCGGCTGGATCGAATGATGAAGCGCATGAGCACGCCGCCCACCCTGCCGCCGCACAAGTCACGTCCGGTAGATGCGCCAAAGGCCCTCGAGGGCATCCGGGTGGTCGATTTCAGCCACTTCCTGTCCGGGCCGTACTGCACACAGATACTGGCCGACTTCGGCGCCGAAGTCTGGAAGATCGAGAAGCCGGGCGGTGGCGACGACTTCCGCAGCCACCAGCCGCCGTCGCTGGGCGGCGAGGGAATCGGTTACCTCTGGACCAACCGGAACAAGAAGGGCCTGGCCATCGATCTGGCAAGTGGTGTCGGCCGCGAGCTGGCCTTGCAACTGATCGACCGCGCCGATGTGCTTGTGGAGAACTTCTCTGCCGGCGTAATGCAGCGCATGGGGCTGGGCTATGAAACGGTGGCGGCCCGCAACCCGCGGCTGGTCTATTGCTCGATCTCGGCGGCTGGCCGCGAAGGGCCATTGGCGGACCGCGTCGGCTTCGACCCCATCGCGCAAGCCGAAAGCGGGTTCATGGCGATCAACGGCCACCCCGAAAGCGAGGGTGTCGTGGCTGGCGCGCCGATCATCGATATTACAACCGGCATGATGGCCAGTAACGCGGTGATGGCGGCGCTCGCGGCGCGTGAACGCCACGGTTTTGGCCAACTGGTGGAGATCGCGATGTTCGACCAGGCGGCGCAGATGGTCGGCTATCGGGCGGTGAACTACCTGGCAACGGGTGTGGAGCCGGTGCGCGTTGGCAACTCGAGTCAACACGTTGTGGCGATCGGTGTGTTCCCCACTGCTACCGGCCCGATCTACCTGTGTTGCGCCAACGACCGCAGCTACCAGCGGCTGGTGCGCCAGGTCCTGGGTCGCGCCGATCTGGCCGAGGGCGAGTTTGCCGATAACGCCGGCCGCGCGCGTCGGCGCGACTGGTTGCGGCAGGAGCTCCGGACCATCCTCGAGGCGCGGTCCCGTGAACATTGGCTCGGGCAGATGCGCGCTGCCGGGGTGCCGGTGGGCGCCGTTCTCACGGTAGGCGAAGCCTTCAGCGGCCCTGACATGCGCGAGCGAGGATTGCTGAGCGCGATTCCTCACCCTACCGCAGGGACGGTCCCCAACGTGGCCCCGCCGTTTCGCCTCAGCCGCACACCGGTGGTCGATCCTGTGGCAGCGCCGACGCTCGGGCAGCACACGCGGGAGGTTCTGCGCGATGCTCTCGACATGGATGATACGACGTTCGCCGCGCTGGCTGCCACCGGCGCGTTCGGAGCGGCTCCAAAGGGGACGACGTGATGTATGCGGATCCGATTGTCGCCTCAGGCGGCTTTGTCGCTCATGTCGGTCCGATCGAGCGCCTGGGGTCGCGGGCCTTCGGCCTCGTGCTGGAGCCGCACCATTTGAACTTCGCCGGCCGCTTCCATGGCGGCATGATGCTGACACTGGTGAGAACAGCCTGTGGCGAAGTCGCGCGCGACGAAGCGCTGCGCGCGAGGTCAGGGGTGATGGCAGAACTTCTCTCGCTGGATTGCAGCTTCGTCAGCGCCGCACTGGAGGGCGCGCAGGTGCGAGCTGAAGTGGACATCACACGCTTAACGCGCACGGTGGCGTTCCTGTCGACGCGTGTACACGCGGGCGATCAGGTCCTGGCGACGGCCTCTTCGAGCTTCAAGATCGGTGTACGCCAGGGCGGCGCTCCGGGGCCGGCGGGGCCAGAAGAGCCGACGACGGAAGGGTGGAGTCCGATGGTCACGCGCGAGCCGTTTGCGCAGCGCGTGGCGCCGGTCCATGAGCGCCAGGATGGAGCCGCTACCAAGCGCGCCGGGTTTCGCGTAACTCCCGATCGCCTCGACGCACACGGTCGGGGCGTGCTGCACGAGGGCATGTCGCTGTTCGTGGCGGACGTGTTCTGTGGGCGGGCTGCGGTGGCTGCCAGCGGCTCGCATTGCGTGACGCTGGGAATGCAGGCCCGTCGCTTCGGCGACGCTCCGGCCGGCAGTTGGGTGGAATTTGAGCCCCGCGTGCGTCACGTGGCGCCGTCCGTCGTGTTCGTGGATGGCAGTTTCACTGTCCAGGACCGGATCTGGCTGGAAGTGAGTAGCGTGTGGAAGGTGCTGGGCGCCACCTGATGCGCCATCCGGAGGGCCTTCCCGGCCCCGGCCCCAGCTGCCTTCCATTCATTCCAGTTTGATTCCGAAGGCTTTCACTGCATGCGCCCATTCTGCGTATTCGGCCTTCATCGTCCGGGCGAATTCGTCCGGCGACGACGCGACCGGCACGAAGGCCCAGTCATTGATGAGGCGGGCGCTGATCCCGGTTCTCGATCTTGCTTGGGTGCGGGCGGACGTCCGGCTCGTCCTCTAAATGAAACTGTCGGGGATCAGGTCTTCGGGCGGGCAGTCGCTGTAGCCGGAAAAGTCGCTGACCCCATGCGCGCGCAGCAGGTCTTCGTCAATGCAGAAGTTGCCGCTGAAACTCCGGTCGCGCGCCAGGATCGCGTGTGCGGCATCGGCCATGATGTCCGGACGACGCGTGCGGCGCATCTCCGCACCAAGGATGTTGCGCACCGCCGCCGTGCCGATGAAGGTCCGCGGCCACAATGCGTTGAAGGCCACGCGCCCCCTGAACTCCCCGGCCATTCCCAGCACGCACATGCTCATGCCGAACTTGGCCATCGAGTAGGCTACGTTCGGGGCGAACCAGCGCTCCTCCATGTTCAGCGGCGGCGAAATCATCAGCACGTGCGGCTCGTCCGCGCGCAGCAGGTGCGGGAGGCAAGCGCGCGTGACCAGATACGTGCCGCGCGAGTTGATGCCGTGCATCAGGTCGAAACGCTTCATGTCGGTGGCGAGCGTTCCGGTCTTGCTGATGGCGCTGGCGTTGTTGACGCAGATGTCTATGCCGCCAAAGCGCTCCACGGCCTGCTGGACCGCGGCTTCGACCTGGTCTTCGTGCCTGATGTCGACCACCAGCGGCAGCGCCTGGCCACCAACTGCCTCGACCTCGCGGGCCGCGGTGTAGACAGTGCCGGGCAGCTTTGGATGCGGTTCGGCGGTCTTGGCGGCGATCGCGATGTTGGCGCCATCGCGCGCCGCCCGCACCGCGATCGCCAGACCGATACCGCGACTGGCACCAGTGATGAACAAGGTCTTGTCTTTCAGCGTTGTCATTTCGATTTCGGCGGTAACCCGCGGTAAGGGGGGCTTTCTTGGCTAGCAACGCCTCTATGGCAATGCGCGGTTCCGGCGTCGCGAACGCAGCGGCCTGGCTATTGGCCTCCAGGCTGAACATGGTTTGCTGGTCGGCGTCGAGCGAGGCGTTCAATGCCGCCTTGGTCAGCGCAAGCGCGAAGCCCGCGCCCATGGCGGGCCCGTCGATCGCGGCGATCACCGGCCGACCCGGCGTCCACGTTTTCCAGCAGGACGTGCAGGTTGCCGCCAGCGCAGAACACGCCGGGGCTGCCGGTGAGCACCAGCACGCGGATGTCGGGGTCATTGCGCACCCGCTCCAGCACTGTCATCAGATCGGCGCGCAGTTCGGCATCGAACGGGTTGTGCCTGGCCGGCCGCGCCATTCGGATCCAACCGACATGGCTGTGGACCTCGAATTCGAGAGTGTCCAAGGTGCGCTTCTTCAGGCGGGGGTGAACATGGGAATCCTGGCGCCGCCCTCGGCCGGCTTGAAGCAGACCTTGACGCGCTGGCCGATGCGCAGGGCTTCGAGATCACAGTCGACGATGTTGGTCAGCATCGTGATGCCCTCATCCAAGGTGACGTAGGCGATCGCATAGGGGATGGGGCCGGCTTTCCGCGTCACGCTCACGCTGTAGATGGCGCCAAGCCCGGACAGGCTGCGCCATTCAGTGTCGCCGAGGCAAAACGGGCACACCGGGCGCGGATACCAGTGCATCTGCCCGCATCGCTTGCAGCAGCGTGTGCACAGCCTTTCCTCGCGCGCGGCACTCCAGAA
>Ga0172382_10012430_pt1 | contig 11104 bp, 9 predicted proteins | sample Leawel138RmetaG_FD_122245 | JGI IMG/M metagenome (GOLD analysis project Ga0172382, IMG submission 122245) | Leachate microbial communities from a municipal landfill in Southern Ontario, Canada - Leachate well 138R metaG | ecosystem: Engineered > Solid waste > Landfill > Unclassified | place...
ACTTAGATTATTAATATATTCTAAATCATAATCTATCATATCAAATATTGTTGAGCCGTTTCTTCTGTTTTTTATTTGCCAATAACCTGTGAGACCGGGTTTCACTACATTTCGTAACTCATGCAGATATGGATAAGCAGTGATTTGAAAATCTAATACCGGTCTTGGACCAACAAAGCTCATATCGCCAATTAATATGTTAAATAACTGTGGCAATTCATCTATGCTGGTTTTCCTAATATATTTCCCAAAAGGTGTTAAACGCGGGTCGTCTTTACTTTTAGTAAAAGTACCTCTATGGAATTTAATAAAATACTCTAAATCGTTCTTTTCATCATAATACATTGAACGAAACTTATATATAGTAAAGGGCTTGCCGAGTAAACCTAACCTTTCTTGCTTAAAAATGGCAGGACCTGATGATGTTAATTTGATTGTTAAATATACAATCAGCATCAATGGTAAGAATATGACTATGAGTATAAGAGAAGAAAATATATCTATAATGCGTTTTATTGATAGATATACTATTTTATTCTTAATAGTCTGCCTGAGTTCGACTACTCGATGGGGCATCACAACATGTGCTAAATCCATAAGTCATCCAAAATAATGGAACAAATTAACTATGATGTAAACACATATTTATAAGCAGACCACCATACTTGTAATTAAAAACAATTATGTAATCAGTTCTTCATAGTACTCCAAAATAATTAAAAAAAACAATTTAATGTTTGCTTACTAAGATAGACACATTAACTTGAAAAACGTCTCCGAAAAAAGTGATTATTTTAATTTTATTTTAAAAATATTTTTCCAATACTTCCCTGTGAGGTAATAAATATCATTTTCAGCATCATAAGCAATACCGTTAAATACCTCTGCTCTGTAATTCCCTTCTTCATATTTTCTCAATTCGCTGAAGTCCAATAAATGTTCAACTTCACCGGTATCAGGATTGATAACAGCTATTTTATCTTCTCCGTATATATTAGACCAAATCTTATCTTTGACAAATTCTAATTCATTCAGATTTCTAAATGCTTTCGAATTATATGTAACAGATAAAGTTCTTGAAACATTCCTTTGATTTGGTTCTATATACTTAATAATATTCGTTCCGTCACTCATTATGAGATGAGTCGAATCATTAGTTAAACCCCATCCCTGTCCATTGTACGGGAAAGTGTCAATAATTTTGAAAGTTTCAAGATTTATGACCAGACACAACTGAGATTGCCAGGTCAACATATAAATATAATTTTCAAAAATAGTAATACCCTCACCGAAAAATGAGTCAGGTATTGAAATTATTTTTTCTATATTCCCTGATTTTAGATTAATCTTCCTCAACGTTGACTTTCCTTCCAAACCAGTACTCTCGTACAGCACACCATCGTAATATATCAAGCCTTGAGTATAAGCCGTCGGATCATGAGGAATAGTACTGACTATTTCCCATTCAAGAATCTTTGGAGTATTCAAGACACTCCTTTGTTGTATGTCATTATTTAAAGTTGTCTTAGGGATAGCAGTATGATTATTTTTACTGCAAGAGAAAAGACAACATAAAAGCAATATGTATATTATTGAACGCATAAAACTACCTGTATTGTTCAATAATTCTGCTCGTTGATTTCCCTTCAACAAAGTCAATTATCACTACTTTACCACCATAGCTTGAAATTATGTCAGCACCAATTACCTCATCCGGCTTATAATCACCGCCTTTAGTTATGATATCCGGCTTGAGAATATTTATTAAATTAAAAGGTGTGTCTTCATCAAAAATACAAACAAAGTCAACCGACTTCAATGCTGACAGCACTTCAGCCCTGTCATTTTGATTATTTACTGGTCTGGATGAACCTTTGAGTCGCTTAACAGAATCATCAGAATTCAAACCAACAACAAGAATGTCTCCAAGTTTTGATGATTCAGAGAGGTACTTAACATGACCGGAATGAATAATATCGAAACATCCGTTTGTAAAAACGACTTTTTTCCCTTTATTTTTTGCTTCGTGTATAATTGTTGCCAAAGTATTCTTGTTCAAGAGCATTATCTGTTTTTCCAAATTGATTCGATAAGTTCGTCAATATCTATAGATACAATTCCGGGTTTCTCACAAACAATTCCGGCTGCATAATTCGCCATAACTGACGCTTCACGAATATCTGCACCGCCAGACATAGTAGCGGCAAGAGTAGCAATAGCTGTATCACCTGCACCCGACACATCTGCAACATGTCTTGCCTTTGTGGTAACAGATGAAATAACACCGTTTCTTTCAAAGAGCATCATGCCTTGTGCCCCGGGAGTTATAAGTACATTATCACATTCAAGCATCTGAAGAAGTTTTTTTCCGGCTGACTTAACATCTTCATCTGTTTTAATTGAAATCCCTAATGCTTGTGAAGCCTCCTTTTTGTTCGGCTTAAATACTGTAACACCTTTATAAAGAAAGAAGTTGTCTTTCTTCGGGTCAACATAAACCGGTATGTTTTTCTTTACTGAAAAGGTATTTATAGCATCTAACATTTGATTGGTGATTGTGCCTTTATTGTAATCTTCAATGATAATACCTGACAAGTCTTTAATATTCGTTAACTTATCAATAATATGATTAAGACCGATATCCGGAATGGCTGTTCTTACTTCTCGGTCAATTCGTGCAATTTGTTGATTGTTGCCAATAATTCTTGTCTTTACGGTTGTAGGTCTTCCATTATCAATGAACAAACCTTCAGGGTTAATTCCTCTTTCGGAAGCAACATCTTTAAAACTTTTACCCGAATTATCATTACCTATTACTCCGCACAGGAGCGGCTCAATTCCAAGTGATTTCAAATTCTGTGCTACATTGGCAGCGCCACCGAGATGTATGCTTTCATTTTCTACATCAATTACCGGTACCGGTGCTTCAGGAGAAATTCTCGTGACCGAACCCCAGAAATAACGGTCAAGCATAACATCGCCTATTACTGCTATCGCTCGTCCTTTTGCCTGGTTGAGAATTTCCAAAGCACGAAATTTTGTAATATTATTCATATCAAATCAAATTTAAAAAGTATTATAAACAGCTTCATACAGAAAATTATTGTAATCAAGACCATAATTTGCCTTTTCTAAGACAAAATCTGTAAAAGCATCAGAGAAAAATACTTTGTCCTCTAATCTAAACAGATAGATAAATTCTTTTTTCTTAAGAAATTCGTACGACGGATGATCTTTTGAAAAACCGTTAATTCTTGTTAGCGGCTTGTGAAATGTAATTTCTTCAGGATATTCTCGTTTGAAATCCGAAGATTGAATGATTGATTCATAATCTTCAAAATGATTATAAATATAACTTCGGACTTTCTTTAGTGATTCTGAATCAGGATTATGTACACCTATTGAAATAAATGAACGTTGCGGTTCGAAATGTATATATATTCCAAGTGGAAATTCTTTTCTTATAAAATCATAACTTCTTGAATAAGGGAAGAATATTCCCAAATTTGTTTTATATGGATCCTTGTTTTTCGAGAATCGTATATCTCTGTTAATTCTGTATAGGCTGTGTTTATTGTCTGCTATGTAGGGAAAATTATTATTTATGAATAATTCTGACATCCTGTTTACAAAAAGTTGTGATTTTATCTTAACTTCGTTTTCATAGATTATACGATTGTTGTCAAACCAGACTTTGTTATTGTTTTGACTTAATCCCAGAAAAAAGGATTTCATATTCTCATTAAAACATTTAAAGTGACTTACCATGCTTCTTCTATTATTTTTAAGTTATATTATTTTGATATTTTATTGACGACAAACCGGAATGCAGATTGACGAATTTACAATTCAAATCAGTTTGTGCTTTGAGGTTTACTAAGCCTCCACGCAAATATTTATTAGCTGAATTTTTATGGGCAGTTAAGGAATAAGTATATGGTTCAATAAGTTTCGTATCCTTTTCTAAATATTTAGCAATTCTTAAACCGTATTCGTATTCACTTACATAATCATTACCTGCAAGATTATAGAATCCATGTTTATTTTTATACAAAGCTTTTAGTACAGCTACGGAAACATCTTCTATATAAATCGGAGTAGTAAAACTGTTAGTAGCAAGCCATACTTTCTTATCATTTAGAATCTTATAATATATATTCGAATTTAATAAACTAACCCCACCGTAATATTCAGGAATTCTAAAGGTTACAAATCCTATGTTACTTCCAATCAACTGATTTTCACAGCCAAGTTTAATCTTGCCGTAATAATTAATTGGTTCAGGTAAATGTTCTTCATTAAACGGACCCGACATACCATTATATATATACTCAGATGAGAAGTTGATTATATTTGATTCATACATACTTGCTGCTCTGATTAATGACTCTGTTATGCCGTATTTATAGTCCCATGCGTATTTTTTATTGATTTCGACAAAATCAATATCATCGAATGTTAAACAATTAATTATATAGTTTGGTTGAAATTCGGCAACCACCCTCTTGATTTCTTTCTTATCGTAAAGAATTGGAAACAAAACTGTATCTGTTGCTTGTTTTTGTTCATAATTATCGAATTCTAAATCAACCTGCCATTTCGTTTCAGAAGTCAATAAGTTATAGATTGATGATGCAATCGGGTTTTGTTTCCCTAAAATTAAAATTCTTTTCATAATCGTTTATGTTTCACGTGAAACATCTGTCATTTTAAATAAAGTGAAATAATTGAAACATCAGTAGCAGATACACCTGAAATTCTGGATGCTTGTCCAAGCGATGCCGGTCTGATTCTGTTTAGTTTCTCTAATGCTTCCATTGATATTGAAGACAACCTGTCATAATCGAAGTTTGCAGGAATCTTTTTATTTTCATTTTGCAAAAAGTAATCAATCTCTTTTAATTGTCTGTTTATATATCCTTCATATTTTATATTCGTCTCAATCGCATTGACTAATTCCGGATTAGACAGTATTTTCAATATCTCATTATCAAGATTATCATTAAGTTCAAATAAATATTTTAGATCTGTATTGGCACGTTTAGCAAGGCTGGCAATGTCAGTTGAAGTGTTTACGACAGACTCCCCTATTTGTTCAAAATACGGATTTATCTGTTGAGGTTTAAGTTTGACTGATTTAGCTGCATTGAATCCTTTATCAATAAGATTGTATTTCTTTTCTACTTTTTTATAATAATATTCGGGAATCAAACCAAAATCATATCCATAACTTACAAGCCTTTTGTCGGCATTGTCCTGACGAAGCAGCAATCTGTATTCTGCCAAAGAAGTAAATATGCGATATGGTTCTTCGGTACTCTTATTAACTAAATCATCAATAAGTACACCAATATAGGCTTCACTTCTTTTCAATGAAAAATCGTTTTTCTCCATTATCTTCAAAGCTGCATTAATGCCTGCAATCAATCCTTGCGCGGCAGCCTCTTCATATCCTGATGTACCGTTTATCTGTCCTGCAAAGTATAATCCTGATACTGCCTTAGTCTCCAATGTATATTTTAATTGATATGGGTAAAAGAAATCATATTCTACGGCGTATCCGGGTTTGAGTAATTGTGCTTTTTCTAATCCGGGTATGGAATGTAAGCCCCTTAATTGTACGTCCTCCGGCAAGGAAGTAGAAAAACCGTTTACATAGACTGAGTCAGTATTCAAGCCTTCAGGTTCTAATAATATCTTATGTGAATCACGTTCGGCAAACCTATTTATCTTATCCTCGATAGAAGGACAATATCTTGGACCAACACCTTTAATTCTACCGGTAAACATAGGAGAATTATCGAATCCTTCTTTAAGAATATCATGTGTATGACTGTTTGTCTGAGTGCCGTAGCATACTAATGTATTCTTAACTGAGGCTGTTCTGTATGAGAACGCTTGAGGATTATCGTCACCCGGTTCCGTTGAAGTTTTATTATAATCAATTGAATTAATGTGGATACGCGGTGGGGTACCTGTTTTGAGCCGCCCTCTTAAAAATCCGAAATCATCTAATAAATCAGATATCTTGTCAGATGAACTCTCCCCTACTCTGCCTCCTTTAACTACATTATCACCTGTATAAAGAAGACCGTTGAGAAATGTTCCGGCACAAAGAATTACTGCTTTTGTATATAGTGTTTCATTTCTATCGCTAATAAGACCTGTAACCTTATCTTTATCAATCAAAATCTCAAGAGCAGTTCCTTTAATCAAAGTCAGGTTGCTCTGAGTTGAAAGCATTGAACGAACATATAAAGGATATAAATCTTTGTCAATCTGACATCTTGGAGACCAAATGGCAGGTCCTTTAGACTTGTTCAGCATCTTGAAATGTAGTCCTGATTTATCTGCCAACAAACCCATTACACCACCAAGAGCATCTATTTCTTTAACTAAATGTCCCTTAGCACTTCCGCCAATTGAAGGATTGCAAGATGGGCGACCCATTGCTTGTAAATCCATAGATAAAAGAGCGGTATTCATTCCCATTCGTGATGCAGCCATTGCTGCTTCTATACCGGAATGTCCGCCACCGATTACTATAATATCAAATTTATTTTTCATATAATTTAAAATGTTTCACGTGAAACATTATTTTCCTATACAAAATCTTGAAAAAATATTTGCAAGCACTTCTTCATTCCAGGATTCGCCGGTCAGTTCACCGAGAATATTGGTAGCCTTTTTAATGTCAATAGCGATGAGCTCGTTTTCCATATCTGAATTTATTGAAGACAGTGCATCGTTCAATGACGATAAAGCAGATTGTAGAAGCTGTTTATGACGAGAATTGATCATAATGTCATTCATAGCGCTGATACTTTTTACTGCCTTTTCATAAATCAATGCTTTTAATTCCTCACATCCCTGTCCGGTTATTGCAGATATTGAAAGTGTAGTTTCGATACTACTGATATCGCACTTGTTTTGGATGAGTATTACTTCCTTCTCTTTATATCTGCTTCGAATCGTTTCAGCAAGTTTGTCTGAAGTATTTATACCACTTGTGCTATCATTAAGCACGATGACTAAATTGGCTTGTTCGATTACAGATTCTACTAATTTAATACCTTCTATTTCAATCAAATCATCTGTATCACGCAATCCTGCGGTATCAGCCAAAGTGATTCTCAAGCCTTTAATGTATAAGCTTTCTTCGAGGTAGTCTCTCGTGGTTCCTGCAATGTTACTTACGATTGCTCGATTTCTACCTATCAATGTATTAAACAGAGTAGATTTACCGCTGTTAGGAAATCCTGTAACTGCTGTATAATATCCGGCACGACACACTTCTGATGCAGTATAAGCATTAATTAAATCACTGCAAAATCTCACAGCTTTTAATATTTTATCTACAACAACCGATCTGTCTATTAGGTCAAGACCTTCTTCGGAAAAGTCTAACTCAAGCTCTAATAACGATGCGATGTCAAGAAGCTCCTGACGCATTTGTAAGAGTCTGTCAGTAAAGTTCCCGTTTAATTGTTTTGCGGCTGTTTCCACGCCGGGTACTGTAGTCGAATGTATTAAGTCGGCAACGGCTTCAGCTTGAGTTAAATCGAGCTTGCCATTTAAGAAAGCTCTTCGGGTAAATTCTCCGGGTTCTGCATATTCGGCTCCGTATTTTACTAATAGTTCTACTATGATGTCAGCAAGAAGTGAATTGCCATGACAGGAAATTTCTACAGTATCCTCCCCGGTATATGAATTGGGAGATTTAAATATGCTTACATTTACGGAATCAATTTTTTTATCACCGTCAACAATTTGACCGTAATATATTCTGCTGCCTTTTGTGAAGTCAATCTTTCTCTTTGATTCAAAACAACGCTCAATAATATCAAATGATTTTTCACCTGATAACCTTATTACGGAAATACCGCCAATGCCGGGTGGTGTAGCTACTGCTGCTATTGTTTTAGTCAAAGATAATCCTTCAATTAAGAATAATAATAGAAAAACGAAAAATTGTGGAAAAAATTATATAAAATATTTATCCACATAATTTTGAAAATAAAAATTGCCGACTTCGCTGCTTGTAATTGATTTTAACGGCATATCTCTGCTTGTTTATAGATTATGGTGAATATGTCCTCAAAATCCAATCCTCGTTTAAATATGAAAGCCGATAAATATGGTCGTATATGTGTTTATAACGCAATATCTGCGTCGTAGCATTGACTTTTATGAGCAAGCATTTTATAATTTTTTGAGGAGAAGATACTGATTGTTTTTAAAGTTTATAATTTATTTATTTACCGGCATCGCTTATCTGATTTCTAAGGTCAATTTTAACAAAACCATAATTCGGCTTAAGATTCAAAGCAGCTTGAATATATTTTTCAGCTGAATCCAAATTATCTTCCAATATATCAATTTGAGCAAGATAAGCATAAATTTCTGCATCGGAAGCCCAGTCAAGTTCGTAAATATCCTTTGTAATCTTTTGTTTGTTTAATTCGAGACATTTTAATAATAATCTTCTTGCTTTATCTTTATCACCTCCATAGAAAGAAGGAATATGCATAAGATGAGTAGCAGCAACCAAAAGAATTTTTGAAGAATTACTATCGAGATTAAAAGCATCATAAATTCTGTTTTTGGCTTTCTGACCAAAAAATATTGCTCTTAATGGAGATAAAGCAGACTTCTTGCCGTAAGCAGCAGACTGCATGGCGAGGTAAATCGGATTATTATTTTCTTCCCAAGCATCAATAAACAAATCTAAAGATTCGTCGAATATTTCATAAGCTTTGTCGCGGTTCTTATTATAAATTACTCTGCCGTAACAATATCTCAATGTTCCACTGTAATATTGAAGTATATGCTTATTTTCTTCTGCTTCGCTTAAAAGCTTATCGGTCTTGACAATAAATTCTCTGAGCTTGAACTCATCGAAACTGTAATAATACTTATTAATGCTGTCACGCAGTTCAACAATTGATTTATCGCTTGCTTGTAATTTTACAGCCAAAAAAAGCATGATAGAAACAGTAAGGAGAATAAACTTATTTAACATTTATATAAATAGTATATAATTTCAAAATGTAGTGATTATCTATTTATAAACGCTGATAATATCTTATAAATTGTAAAAGTTAAGTCATAAATTTCTTTAAACTAATTAATTCTACTTACTGTAGAAAAAACTATATCCAAGAAAAATGAAATACTAACGTAATTATATATGTTTAATATAGCTCGAATTTTAACATAAAATTGACGAATTATATATAATAAGAACACATATATTAATTACCTTTGTAAGAGATGCAAACGATATGTAAAAAGAAGTGTAGTAAATTACCTAAAAGGATACTATGAGATGGAAAGAATAGACATAAGAGAGATTTTAAAGGATAAACTGCCGGGATTATTTCATAAGTATCCCGATTTTGCCGTTAACATGCTGATTAAATTTTTAAACTCATTTCTTAAAATTGAAGATATTAATAATTTTTTGAGTAAATCCTCACATACTCATGGATTTGAATTTATTGGGCAGTTATTTGAAGAGCTGAACTTTGCTTACAAATTATCGAGTCTTGATAAGTATAAAATTCCGTCTGAAGGACGTTTGATAATAGTTTCTAATCATCCCCTGGGAGGCTTAGACGGATTGGCATTATTAAAAGCAATTGGTGAAGTCAGGCAAGATGTTAAGATAATAGCCAATGATGTACTTCAAAATATCGAAAATCTGTCAGAGTTGTTCCTTCCCCTTGATGTGTATTCAAAAAGTAAACAAAAACAACAGATTCAAAACATCGAGAATGCCTTGAATGAAGACCAAGCTATTATAATATTTCCTGCGGGAAAAGTATCAAGGCTTCAAGCTTCCGGAGTTAAAGATTTAAAGTGGGCAAATGGAGCTTTGAGATTCAGTGCTAAATTTCAGGCACCGATACTGCCGGTATTTATTGAAGCACGCAATTCCGCTGCATTTTATCTGCTCTCTTTGTTACACCAAAGAATAGGGATGTTCATGTTGCCACAGGAATTATTCAGACAAAGAAATTCAAGTATTGATATTAAGATTGGAGACCTTATCCCGGGTACTACTTTTAAAAACAGCTCGCTAAAAATAAAGTTTCAGACGAAACTCCTATATCAGCATACATACAAAATTGGTAGTGGGAAAAAAGGTATATTCAATACAGAGAAGACAATAATTCATCCCATAGATAAGCACGAGTTGTTACGTGAATTTAAGCTGTCAACATTACTGGGTAACACAAGTGACGGTATGAAAATCTATCTCGTAGAGTATGAGAATTCTCCCTCTATTATTAAGGAAATAGCCAGATTACGTGAGTTGACTTTCCGTAAAGTCGGAGAAGGTACCGGCAAAATTTATGATATGGACATCTATGACCTGTACTATAAGCATATTGTTCTTTGGGATGACGATGAATTCGAGATTGTAGGTTCATACAGGCTTGGCTTAACTGAGGATATTTTAAAAATATATGGTCCTAAGGGACTGTACAATTCTTCGCAATTTGAATTGAAACCCGAATTCCTCGATTTAGTACAAAATTCTCTCGAAGTCGGTCGTAGTTTTATTCAGCAAAAGTATTGGAGAAGCAGTGCTTTGGATTACATTTGGCAGGGAATTGGAGCATACCTCTCTGTTAATCAAAAGATTAAGTACTTGTGGGGAGCCGTTTCCATTAGTGATAACTATTCAAAGCTTGCAAAAGCTTTGATTATATCTTACTATGATAAATGGTACCAAGGCGATAAATCGCTTGCTGTACCCGGAACAGAACTTAAATTTACCAAAAAGGACATCGAAGAGGCGGAAGCAATTCTAAACGCTGATAGTCATGTTCAAGACTTCAGAAATCTCAAGACTGCACTGAAAAATATGGGATACAGTGTGCCCGTGCTTTTCAGAAGATATACCGATATTACTGAATACGGCGGTTCTAAATTTATCTCCTGGTGTATAGATGTAAATTTTAATAATGCTATTGATGGCTTGATTGTCGTTGATTTATCAAAACTAAAAGATGAAGTGAAAAAACGCTATTACAATCAGAAAAGCTTCGTAGATTCAGATAAAGAACAAAAGGATAATTATGTTCTTGCTTAATGA
>Ga0172382_10012431_pt1 | contig 11103 bp, 8 predicted proteins | sample Leawel138RmetaG_FD_122245 | JGI IMG/M metagenome (GOLD analysis project Ga0172382, IMG submission 122245) | Leachate microbial communities from a municipal landfill in Southern Ontario, Canada - Leachate well 138R metaG | ecosystem: Engineered > Solid waste > Landfill > Unclassified | place...
ATGGCCAGGTGCCCCATGCGGTGGGCCAGCGACACGATGTCGCCGGTCATCGCCTGGTCCGGTTCGAGATCCAGCAGACGATCGATGAAGCTCTTGTCGATTTTGATGGCGTCCACAGCCAGGTCGCGCTCCCGGGACAGCGAGGAGTAGCCGGTGCCGAAGTCGTCGATGGCGATGCGGATGTTTCTGGCTTTGAGCTGCATGAAGCGCTCGTTGATCAGGTCGATGTTGTCGCTGAACACCGACTCGGTCAGTTCGACCCCCAGGTTGGCTGAATCGATGCCGGTTTCCCGGACAATGGCATCCAGGTCGGGCACAAACGCGTCCCGCAGCAGTTCCAGCGCCGAGATGTTGACCGAGACCCGGATCTGCCCGAAACCGGCCTTGGTCAAATCGGCGATAAAGCGGCAGGCCAGGCGCAGCACCCGTTGGCCCAGCGGTACGATCAGCTGGGTCTGTTCCGCGATGGCGATAAACTCCGGCGGCGGCACAAAACCCAGCCGGGCCGTCTTCAGGCGGGACAAGGCCTCGAAGCCGGCAATCCGCATGGTTTTCAGATCGACGATCGGCTGGTATACGAGCGAAAACTGCTCCAGTCCCTGGCCGACGCTCAAGCTGCGCAGAATCGTCTCGATCTGGTCTTGCCGTTCGAACGTCTCCTCCATGGCCTGGTCATAGAAATAGCAGGCCTGGCTGTTCTGACCCGCGTGACGGCGCAGCACCAGTGACGCCTGGCGGATCAGCTTATCCGGTTCAAGCGGACCGGGATGGCATTCAACCGCGGCGATCGCCAGCTTCAGCTTCTTGTCCGGATACAGGCGTGCCGCAGCGGCTTGGATGTGTTCGCACAGCGAAACGAGCCCGTCACGTCCGTCCGATTGCCGGATCAGGGCGACGAAACGGTCGCTGATCATGTGGATCAGCTGGTCTGGTTCCCGGATCAGCCGCTTCAGCTCGTCTGCCAGGCTGCGGATCATCTGGTCGCCGAACGCGTAGCCGTAAAGGGTGTTGACCAGACTCATGTTCTGGCAGTTGATCAGGATTAGGGCGCCGTCTGTGTCGGACTGGGGGGCGCTGCCCAGGGAAGCGTCAAGGTAATGGCGGTTGGGCAGTCCCGTCAGCGGGTTGAAATAGTACTCCTGGAACAGCAATCGGTTGCGCAGACGGACGCCGGTCAGGGTGGCCATGACCAGCAGGAAGATAATACCGAGCGCGGCCAACCAGGCGGTCGTCACGTTCCTGATCAGGTTGTTGGTCGCATGCATGTCATGACCCAGGACCAAGGCGCCAAGCAGCTCTCCGTCGACCAAGACCGGCGCCAGTTCGAAATACATGGGTATGCCGGCGACCGTCTGCGTCGCATGGACATCCTCGCCAGCCTGGATGGCTTCTCTGGCGTCAGGGGACATGAGTCGGGCCCAGTCAAGTCCCGCCGGGCTGTCCGGCGGCGGGTTGAACGCGGCGTCGGCAAGGCCGATATACTGGATGTAGTCGCTTTGGGCCAATTCCCCAAGCATCTTTTGCAGCTCGAACTGGCTGAGCAGCGCCTGAATCTTGTCGGCCAACACGCCGATCTGAATAAAACCGCCGTCTGATGTGCGGAAATAGCCGTACTGGTAGTAGACGCCCGATTCCGTATCCGGACGGATCGGGCCGATCTCACTGGCCTGGCCGCTCACCATGAAGGTGTGGACAGGATGATCCGGCGTCGCGGTCCAGCCGATGGTGCGGCCGTTACTGGCATGGCGGATGACACCGTCGGACGTGTAGGCGTAGATCTCGTCGACATCCAGAACCTCAGCCAACTGGCTGAGCAGGGTATCCGAATAAGGGCGATCGGTCTGCACGATGACATCGCCGGCGACATCGATTTTGGCGGCCAGCAGACTGGCGACGATCTCTTCGGCTTGCGCCGACACGACAACTTGCTGGCTGTAGCTGCCCGCCAGGCGATGCGCCTCTGCAGCCATTTGAGCCAGGTAGAAATTGCGGGTGCGCTGGACGACCCAGTAACCGGTAATCAGGAAAATTGCGGCGATGACCAGAAAAACCAGAAGAGCCAGGCGAAAGTCGAGCAATCGGATGTGATGCCTGCGGGACACGAAAACCTCCGCTTGGGGATGATTGGCTGTTCTCTTAACGCCTATAGGCATTTTAACATAGCCTCCTGGCCCGATAAACCCTTTCAACCGATAAAATGATGCGCTATGATACAGACAGAGGTCTTTCAGATCCAGTAAGATAGCACGTAATGCACCATGTGCAATCTATGGAGGGGCGTGCCGCTTATGGTTTCGGCGCTGCCAGAAAGGAATGATTATGCGTAAACGGATTATCCATCTCATCCTGGTCCTCGTGCTGGCGGTTTTGCCTGTCTGGCTGGCCGTATCCTGCCAGAAGGAGGCGGAAGACACGCAGCTGGTCGTGGGCATGGAACTGGCCTACCCGCCTTTCGAGATGACCGATGCAGCCAACAACCCGACGGGCATCAGCGTTGATTTTGCAAAAGCGCTGGGTGAAGAGCTGGGCCGTACGGTTGTCATCGAAAACATGGCCTGGTCCGGCTTGATCCCGGCCCTGGAAACCGGCAAGATCGACCTGATCATCTCGTCGATGACCATCACGGAGGAGCGCAAGGAACGAATCGACTTTTCCGATCCCTACGCGATGGCCAACCTCGCGCTTCTGATCGGCAAAGACTCCCCGATCGAATCGTACGCCGACCTGGACCAAACGGGGCGTGTCCTGGCGGTCAAGAAAGGCTCGACCGGCCACATCTACGCGGAAAAGACGCTGAAGAATGCCACCATCCAGGTCTTTGACAAGGAAAGCATCTGCGTGCTCGAGGTCGTGCAGGGCCGGGCGGACGCCTTCACCTACGATCAGCTGACCATCTATAAGAACTGGCAGCAATATGAGGACAAGACGCGTGCCAACCTGGTGCCCTACCAGGAAGCACCGGAATACTGGGGTGTCGCCCTGCGCAAGGGCGAAACCGAGCTCAAGGGACAGGTCAACGATTTTATCGCCAAGTACCGTCAGAACGGCGGCTTTGACGCCCTGGCCGAGCAGTATCTGACCGAGCAGAAGAAGACGTTCGATGAGCTGAACATCCCCTTCTTCTTCGACGTGGGGGATTAAGGCCCGGTGGCCCGAAAAGCGCTCAGCCTGCTGCTGGTCACGGCCGTGCTGGCCAGCTTGTTCTTCTATGCCGTGATTGTGCTCGACCACCCCTGGCAATGGAACGTGCTGGTCGAATACCGCTACAAGTTCTCGCTCGGCTTCGCCATGACGCTTTTGATCAGCCTGTTTTCCTTGCTGGGCAGCCTGGTCCTGGGCGTCGCGGCGGCGCTGGGCCGGCGTTCGCACGTCTTGTTTTTCCGCTACCTGGCCTCGTTTTACATCGAGATCATTCGCGGCACGCCGCTGCTGGTCCAGATTTTGGTCTTGTTTTACATCATCGGCACGGCCTATAGGCTGACCAACCGCTACGCGATGGGGATCCTGATCCTGTCCTTGTTTGCCGGCGCCTACGTGGCGGAGATCATCCGCGGCGGCCTGGAAAGCATTCCCTCGGCCCAACTGGAGACGGCGCGATCGCTCTGCTTCACCAAGGGACAGACGTATCGCTATGTCATCATCCCGCAGCTGAGCCGGATCGTGCTGCCGCCGCTGACCGGTCAGTTTGCTTCGCTGGTCAAGGATTCGTCCTTGCTGTCGTTCATCGCCGTCAACGAGTTCACCAAGGTTGTGATGGAAGCCGATTCGCTCAATTTCGCCACCTTCGAGAACTACTTTTTACTGGCGGCCGGCTACCTGGCGATCACCTTGCCGATATCATATTTAACGAAGCGGATGGAAAGGAAGATCGCCTATGCAACTTGACATCCGCCACCTGAGCAAAACCTACCAGGGCCAGAAGGCGCTGGACGACCTCAGTTTGCAGCTGGACGATGTGCGTTCGCTGGCGATCATCGGACCGTCGGGCGGCGGCAAGACGACGCTGCTGCGCGTGCTGGGCGGCCTGGAGATCCCGGATGGCGGGTCTGTTGTCCTGAACGGCAAGCCGATCGATTTCCGTGAGCCGCAGCTGGTCGCGCACCGCCGGCGCATCGCCATGGTCTTCCAGGCCTACAACCTGTTTTTGCACCTGACGGCGCTGCAGAACATCACGCTGCCGCTGGTCAAGACGCGCCAGGTTCCGGCCGGGCAGGCCAAAGCGGAAGCGGAAGCCCTCCTGGAGCGCTTTGGCCTGGCCGAGCACATGCATAAGCACCCCAACCAGCTGTCGGGCGGCCAGAAGCAACGCGTGGCGATCGCCCGGGCCCTGGCCCTGAAACCGGAGGTGCTCCTGTTCGACGAGCCTACCTCGGCCCTGGATCCGGAGATCACGGCCGAGATCCTGGACGTGATCAACAACCTGCGCCAGGACCAGAAGGACCTGATCCTGGTCACCCACGAGATCGGCTTCGCCCGTCACGCCTGTGACTATGTCGCCTTTGTCAGCAATGGCCGGGTCGAACTGCACGGCAGCAGCGAGTCCGTCTATGACAACCCGGAGTCGGAGGAATTCCGCCGCTTTGTCAGCCGGATCATCAGCTGGAAGGCAACCTGACACGGATGATCTGCTTGTCATCGGTAAGGGGAGAGGGGGCAGGGCGGTCATTTGCCCGTTGCATATGAAAAGCTACCCGTTTCGTTATGCGTTTGAGGTGCCCGCGTGCAAAAAGGTCCGCGTCCTGATCAGCACGGACTGCAAGAACGAAGCCGACGACCAGTTCGCGCTTGTTCATGCCCTGATGACACCCAAATTCCGCATCCAAGGGATCATCGCCGCGCATTTCGGCCGGCCGGATTCCATGCAATTGAGCTTTGATGAGATCAATCGGGTGCTGGAGATCATGGACATGACCGGAGCGGTGCCCGTTCTGCACGGGGCGGAGCAGGCGCTGGCTGCGGACGGGGAGACCGTCCTGCCGGAAGGTGCGGCCAGCATCATCCGCGAAGCTAGAAGCGACGACCCGGCCCCCTTGTATGTCCTTGCCTGGGGCCCGTTGACCGACGTCGCCCTGGCCGTCCGGCAGGCACCGGAGATCGCCGGCAAGGTCAACCTGATCTGGATCGGTGGCGCGGCTTGGCCGCAGGGCGGTCCGGAGTATAACCTGCACAACGATATCGCATCTGCCAACATCGTCATGAAATCGGCGATGCCGGTCCAGATGATCACATCGCCGGGCTTTCGGCGCTCCTTTGTCAGCCTGGCCGAACTGGAGTACAAGGTCCTTCCCTGCGGCCTTATCGGCGCGTACTTGTTCCGTCAGCTGGTCGCCCATAATGAAGCGGTCGCGCCCAACTATACGGCCAGCAGCGGCGAGGGCTGGTGCCTGGGCGACTCGCCGTCGATCGGCCTGCTGCTGAACCCGCACCGGCATTACTGCGAAACACAGCCCGCGCCGTTGTTCTCCGAAGATATGCGCTACATCCATGACCAGAACAACCGGCCGATCCGGATCTACCAGGAGATCGACGCCCGCTTTCTGCTCGAGGATTTTTTTGCCAAGCTGGCGCTCAACTACGGCAAATCGACCTTGTAGCGGAAAACCGGGTTGTCTCAACATGTTCATGCCAGGCAACCGTATTATTTCAAGTGTTCATAGCCATAATCTTTTGCTGTCACCTGGCGATAAGCCATAATCAGCGCTAATCCAGGCTTGTCAAGTCCTGCCTCGGGATAGTCGATGACCGTCTTAAAATGCGTGCTTGAATACAGCAGGTATCTCAAATTCCCGTCGGGGATAAAAAAAGGTACAACGGTCACGAGATGGACACTGGTTCCAGGCCAGCCGCGTGCAATTAGGTAATCAGACAAGAAGTACTGTTCCTTACTGAAACTGTGATCGTTAACCAGCGTGCCAAGAACATTGTTCAACGGCTTCCATTGATCGGATCCCGCATAAGCTGAACCTGCGAATTCAGACATATACGATTTGACTTGCGATTTCGATTTATCGGCAATCTGGAATGTGCTGGCAGGCTTTCCCAATTCGATATTCTCAGAATAATACATAACGTCGTAACGCGTATCTATAACGGTGTATTTCTCGATCGGGCGGGCTAGAAGGGCTTCCTGCTGTTCAATATGTGATTCGTAGTTTTTGATGCAGTCCAAGATGATCTCTTTGTTTTCTCCAGGTGCTGTTTCAATGGCATGATAGTATTCAACCTGAAGAAGAAGAATAGAATCTTGGTATTGCTTGAACAAATCGAATTGGGCTTTGACTTTGTCGTAGTCATCAGAATCCAAAAAGCGGTCTTCATAAACAATTTCACGCCAGAGGGTGAGGAGCGGCTTTTCTCCGGATTGCCCCACAAGCTTGCTGTGGATCACATCCGCATGGTCGATGATATTCGCTTGAATCCTGTCGATCAATCGCTGTCTGGCCGGCTCAGGATCAGAAGGAGGGTTATGGACAAAATTGTTCAGATCCCTTCGGATCATGTTGATGCTCGAAATGAGATTGTCCAGCTGCTCCACCCTGTTGCCATATTCGGATAAAGCCTGCTGATGCGTGATCTGCTTCAGCATTTGCTCAAGCTGGGTCTTGATGTTTTTGAGCTGCGTGCTGATTGCATCAAGCTTCATATTCATCTGTGCCATTTCCGCTTTCATCTCTGCCATGCCGGCTTGAATATTGGCCAGCTCCTCTGCGGTATGGTCTTCCTCGCCAAAGTTGATCCCGGCTGTTTCAAGTCCCCAGCCCATCAGTTCGCCGCCAACATACGAGACAGCGCCCTCGGCAAGCGTTTTGGCAAGCCACGCGCCGGCGCCCTGTAATGGCAAGGGTTCTTGAAAGGGATGCGTCTTGTCAGCAGCCATCTCGGCCAGGAGCTTTTCGATAAACGCGTTTACGCCGCCGTTTTCCCTGGCCTCGTCCAGAAACTGGGAAATGTTGAAATGCTCGCTTGACAGATGAGCCCCGCTCCCTAGCTCAAATGATTCCGGTATTTCGAGAAAGCCCTTGACCACATCAGCGGCCTCAGCAACGCTTGCTTGAGGAAGTTTGTCGCGATAAGCGCTTGCCATTGTTGTCGCGGGATTGACGTAGATGGTATCCGATTCAGCTCGATAGCCGCGGATATCGGCGCTGAGCCTGGCGGAAAATTCTTCGCCGTTCAGCATGCCGCCTTCTGCGACAATTCTGAAATCAGAGGGGAGTTTTTGCGATGATTCAATGAAAATCGCGCCCTGCTCGTCGACGCTAATGCTGTCTGACTTGATTACCATATTGCCGTTAGTATCGTATACGCTCATCGTCATGCTGGAGACGGGTGTGCCTGCGTAAACCCAGCCGATTAAGGTTCGGTCTGTGCGGCCGCATCCGACGGCCATCATGCAGGTGAGCGTAAGCAGAACGGCACATGTACAGGCAAAGAGCTTTTTGAACCGCTTGAACGTCATTGGCTTTGTCCTCTTTCAGATTTTTTGGATTTTAAAACTTAAAACAATATAGCATTCATCAATTTATGTGTCAAAAAAGGCAAAAACATAAACCGCAAATGAAATAATCGTCACAGTATGAATAAATTCATTTTGCGCATGGAAAACAAGAGTGGTTCAAGACCTGGCGGCACGAGGATAAACTTCGTAAAGCTTATCTTGTTTTGCTATGGCTGAGGCTTATGCCCGGCAGCTATATCCTGAGACCTCCCGGCTGTTTCAATCGGGGAACCGGCTCCGGACCAAGTTGACGGCCTGCTGTGCCTCGTCAAGGGTTTTGGCCTGGTAGAAGAGGACCGAGCGGCTGTCTTGCAGCACCTCGACCGCCTCGGCCAGATCGGTTTGGTCAACCTCCAGCATGACGATCTTGCCATGAAGTTCGGCCTGGTATTCCCGGTAAACCTGCAGACTGGTCGGCTGATTGGGATCCGACGACAGCTGGATGACCCGGACTTTGTCCAGACCGGCAAAGTCGGGGATGTTCTTGCGGCCCAGGCTGTGCAGGTGGAGCAGCACCGCCTGGTACGGCTCGATCTGGGCACGCAGCCGCTCCAGGCCGAACTGGCGGTACTGTTCGGGCGAGCAAAGGCAGGAGGCGTCCTCGCTAAGGTGGCCGTAGCTGCCCCTTGGCATCCAGATGTCAAAGCCGCAGATGATCCCGCCCGAGTAGTCTGGCGTCAGGCCGGTCTGCAGGTCGAGGTAGGCACGGTTGGCCGCGACGCAAAAGTCCATCAGGCCGTGGACGGCTTGGGGCTCGTCGTAGAAATCGTAATAGAGGTCGTTGCCGCGGATCATGTTGGCCAGGTCCATCGGTCCATAGGCGCCGCGCTGCTTGATGAAAAAGTCATCCGACCACTGCTCGCGGTAGTAGGCGTAGCCCTCGCGAAACATGTTCAGCCAGCTGTTGTCCGGATCAGGTGCCAGTTGGCGCCAGCCATCGGCTGCATCCAGGATTGGCTGGTGGTAGCTGGTGTCGGTCTCGAACGCGACCGGACCGCCGATAAAAGCGGAATGCTCAGCGATGCCGTAGTAGGGTGACAAGGTGGGGAGAGAATCGTCATCCAGCATGCTGCGGGCCTGCCAGGCACGTTTGAGCGCTTCGGCTCTCGCCTTGAGATAGGCCAGGTTGTCCTCGGGAAACCGCCAGCGATTCAAAGGCACCGGTTCGGCACCCAGCTCAGCGATCTGGCGCACCATCAGGCAGCAGCCCGGTCCGGCCTCTTGGTCGAATAGCTTTTTCATGCGGGTCAGGGCGGCGGCGTATCGTTCGGTCAACATCGTCTATCTCCTCATTCATTGATGCAGAAGCGTGCGTCGCGGCCTATGCCGCGGCGCACGCCTCATGATCGTGGTTGTTTTGCTTCGTTCAGATCCGGACAATTTTGATCTCGCCGAAATTGAGATTGCCGGTCAAAAGCAGCTTGCAGCCGTCCGGCGCACCAGCACCGCTGCGGTCGTTGACTTCGCCGGCGAAGGTGTTGACCTGGTTTTCGACATGCCAGCCTTGCGGCACGTGCAGGACGACGCCGGAAAAACTGACGTTGGCCTGGACCGTCAAACTGGCGCTGTCCGGTTGGCACTGGTCGAAGTAAACCTTGACCGAGGCGAAGCTGGAACTGAGGTTGACCCGTTTCAGGCCGTTGGCATGCAGGTACTTGGTCTGCTCGGTAAAGGTGGCGTTGATGTTGACGACCTCGGCGTCGCCGACGATGTCTTCAGTTTCCGCGACCGTGCTGCTGTGCTCGCCGAACTTTTTTACGAACCGGTTTTTCTTATGGAAGATGATCGACAGCCCGATGCCCAGCACAGCGGCCGCGGCCAGCAGCAGCCAGACATCGACGGTCGGCAGGCCCAGCTGGACCCGCCACAGGTAGATGATCAGGGCGAGGGGAATGGTGGTCAAAAAGAAATTCAGCTTGACCAGGCTGGCGATCGCGATGCCCCCCAGCAAAGCGCTGCCGATGATCCGGACCGCTTCGTACTGATCGCCCAGGCCCAAGGCGGACAACAGCAGCATAACGCCGCAGCCGATGATCAGGATCCCCCAAAAAATCTTACTTGTTTTCATAACGGTACCTCTCATTCATTTTCCGGAACAGCTCCTGGCTGTAGATCCGGGATGCGTAGACTTCCTTGTGCGACTGGCGGAAAGAAACCAGGCTGACACGCGTCAGGCTTTTCTGAATCGAGAAGACGTGCAGAATACTGACGATGCTGGAGCGGGAGACCCGGACGAAGTAGGCGGGCAGCATCGCTTCGAGCTCGTATAGCCGCTGCCGGACCTCGTAGGCGTTGTCGGTTGTGTGGGCATAAACCTTTTCGCCTTCGGTCTCAAAAAACAAGATCTCCCGCAAGGACAAGTAAACCTGCTCGTCGCCTTTGAAAAACGATATGGTCAGCGTGTCCGGGCCGGACTGCCGGATCCTTTCGATAAGCGCCTCCACGTCGGGCGTGATCTTTCTGCAGTAAACGACCACTTCCTCAGCTTGGCCCTCTCCAACTTGTTCGATCCGAACGTGCATCTGACTCTCTCTTTCCAGATTCTTTGCGTCGCGTCTCAACAATTTTCATTATAAACGCGAAAAGGCCCTTGGAAAGGCCTTTTCGCCCAGTGGTCGATTTTCGCCGCTAAGTGGTCGCGAATCAGAGGTGATCTGCTTAATCGAGCCGCGCGACCAAAAAACCGTAGGGTAGCAGGCTGACAGCCAGGCGGCCGCCGGTCTCCTCCGCGGCAGCGCCGCGAACCAGGACACAGCCGTCCGGGATCGAATCCAGGTCTATACGGGCGCGCAGAGGCTGGTCGGCGCAGTTGACGACGACTAGGAGCCTCTCATCGTCCCTGGTCCGGGTAAAGGCCAGAACCTTTTCGGGCTGGTCGTGATCGAGCCAGGCGACAGCGCCGCCGGCCAGCGCCATCTGCGTGTGCCGGAGCCGGGTGAGCGACTGCATAAAGGTCAGTCGGCTCTTGCCCCGGTTGGTCAGCGCCCCGGCCCAGTCGATAAACATGTTCTTGCCGTAAAAGCGGTTGCCGTAGATGCTGTGGCGGACCGTATCGGACACCTCGTAGCCGTTGTAGAGAAACGGGATGCCGTCGAGCGTGAAGTTGACCAGCAGGGCGGCTTCGACCGCCTTGCCGCCCAGGACCGTCTCGATGCGGTCGTCGTAGGAGTCGTTGGCGATGTCGTGGTTGTCGATTGCCTTGAGGCAGCGGCCGCCGACGGGCAGCTTCTCGTTCTGCTCGCGCCAATAGGCGATCAGGTCCGCGGCGGTGCTCTCGCCCTTGAAGCATTTGAGCAGCAAGGCGCTCCACTTGAAATCGTAGTTGATGTCGAAAGCGGTCAGCAGGTAATCCGGTCGGGTGCCTTCGTTGAGCAGGACGATCTCCGGCTTGAGCGCTTCCAGGCGCCGCCGCCCCTCTTCCCAGAAATCGAGCGGGACCCCGTCGCCGACATCGCAGCGGTAGCCGTCGACATCGAATCTCTCGACGAAATAGGTCATGTTGCGCCACAAATACTCGCGCAGCCCTGTTGATTCGAAATTGATCAGGGGGAAGTTCCAGGGGCCGTACAGGACGGAACCGTCCGGATTGCGCTTGACAAAGTCTG
>Ga0172382_10012432_pt1 | contig 11103 bp, 12 predicted proteins | sample Leawel138RmetaG_FD_122245 | JGI IMG/M metagenome (GOLD analysis project Ga0172382, IMG submission 122245) | Leachate microbial communities from a municipal landfill in Southern Ontario, Canada - Leachate well 138R metaG | ecosystem: Engineered > Solid waste > Landfill > Unclassified | place...
ATACAAGCATGCTGTTCCGCGTGTATTCACGTTACATCCCTAACCTGATCAGACAGGACGGTAGTGCGTTTGAGCAATTGCTGGATCAAGAGCTGTGTGAGGAGGTGGACTGATGCGTTCATTAATGACACGGGCTCGTTCCTCTTTGTATTGGGTTGAGCAGCAATTGGAAGAAGGTGGGGCGCTCAATTGGTGCGTTACTGGACTGGAATGCGAGCCTGTTCCTTCCTTGCCTACGGATCAGCTACAACCCTGTAACTCTGGTGGCCAGTGGGTTGTGGTGGAGTTTTTGACAGAAGGTGAAGGGCGTGATCTTGTCAGGCTGCGACCCTTGCCGGACTGCATTTCTCGCTTGCAGGTGGAGCGCCAGGCTCAATGGGCCAGCGGTTTGCAGAAGAGAACGCTGGTGAAAATCTGGAGCATGCTGGCTTACATCGACGATGCGCTACTGAAAAGCTTTCTACTCGATGTGCTTATGGATGACCAACTGATGCTTGCATTCTGTCGTGATAAGGCCAGTCACGGCTATCATCACAACCATATCGGCGGCTTACTGGCTCACAGTTATGAAGTGGCGGTGAGTGCCGCCATGTTGTGCAGCCAGCACCAACTGGGTATGAAGGCAACATGGGTCGCGTTCATAGGAGGATTGTTGCACGATATTGGTAAAGTCCGAATGTTTTATAATGACAGTAACGGGGTGTCTGGAGAACATGAGGCTTACAGCTTTATGGTGCTTTCAGCACCGCTGGAGCACCTTCGCATGAAGTCTGCTCCGCTGTTCGAGGCGCTGACTGCTTGCCTGGCGCTGAGCAGCTCCAGACACTCAGATCCTTATCAGGTGGCTGGGATTGTGCGGATGTGCGATCGATTGTCTGCTGAGGTATGTAATTGGAGGAAAGCATTTGAGCGCCGCCCCAGTCATTTCTGGTACGTAAAGTCGCAACATGACGGGCGCATGTATAAGAGGCTCAATTGAAGGCTGCGATTGAAAGTCTGGAGATTGTAGTTTGCTCGCCAGCAGAGCGTCATCCGCTGCTGGCCTACCAGGATCCTTTAAACGAATTACTGCACTATCCATTAGTGATGTCCGACCCCGAACTTTACGCAGGGTACAATCAGCAAGTCAGGCATACCTTGCGCAGTGCAGATACAGAGCTATCAGTAGCTGAGCATCTGACCTCGATGGATATGTTACTGACGCTAGTGGCAGCGGGGTATGGGCTCGGTTTTGCTCCACTCTCTCATCTGGAAATATCAAATCATCCGCAGGTTGTGGTACGCTCACTGAACATCGAATGCTCCGCACTTACGACCTATCTGTTGACACCCGTGACCAAGCCATCACCGTAGGTGGCAGCGTTTATTGAGTATGTACTGGAAAACCGTAAAGTAGCGGGAAATGCTTTCGCGACGCGATTCAAGCAGATAAACAGCGTTGTCTGATGATGGCGATTGAGCGACGGATGCCTGCATAGATATAGCTTTCTGCTGCGATGCGTTCCCTCACGCCCCTGACAGAAGCATGGCGGCATACGAGTCAATTATGGTTGTTTGTACTTCAGCCAGTAAATTATAGGGCGAGACTTGGCGATGCGCGGTGTTGGGGTAATTGAGCAGGGCATTACATGGCAGTAACTTATTACGCGCCGAATGAGCATCCGGACGGTTTTGTCGGCTTTCATGTGACAGCTGAACTCGGTGATAACTTCTATCAGCGTCATTTCAGCACCTATTCTGCAACAGAGCAATCGGATGCAGATGTGTACTTCTTGTTTCGTCGTCTGGAGGCAGAACTACAGAACTTGGAGTGGGAACGGGATAGCCTGCATTATCACTATGAGCGCTTCGTATCGGAGAACGCACCCAAGACGCAACCCGAGCGCGGGGTGGGTGTGCATGGCATTACCGCTGCGTTTGCTCGCCGGGGCAGGGGACAATGGCGGGCGTGCTTCAAGGTAGATCGGTTTCACTCCGGCACAGCTCCTCGCCAGCCAGCACGGCCATTCACTTTTTCTGAACCTTATTCTCAGGTTTGGGAAGAGGCGGTGGCATTCTGGGCGAAAGAGCATGGGGTATATGCAAACGATATGGATCGATTGCTCGAAAGCCCACCCGACCCTGAACAGTTCAAGCGTTTGCGCCGACAGATGAATGAACGGGAAGGTTGTGACATCCCTGTGGAGGCACTGTCGCCCGTTTTTGCTGAGCAGCGGAGCGTAATTGCCAGACAGCGTGCTGCGTTGAAAGCCAAGGAAATGAAGCTGCAGGTAGGATTGCCGTCACCACTGAATAAAGATATTCAAGTGGAAATGGCTGCATGGTTTGAGAGTGTTACTCGTAGCGGAAATTGATCACCGGCCTACCTGATCCTTTGAGTGGTAAATGGCCTCTCATTTACCGCGGGTATCGTCCTTGTGACATGAAGCTCTACCTGAGAACTGGCCGTGAATGGCCAGCTCAAAGAAGCAGTCAGACAGTGTCCGTCATCAGTGGCACAGCTCTTAATATCAGGCTGACGCCAGCTTGCGGATCGCACCGATGGTGCTCGGCCCATTGAAGGGTTTGACGATCCAGCCTTTGACGCCAGCAGCTTTGCCACGTTCCTTCATTTTGGGACAGCTTTCGGTCGTCAGCATGATGATGGGGGCCGAGTTGCGCAGTTCGCTGCGGGATTTTTCGGCCATGGTCAGGCCATCCATATTCGGCATATTGACGTCGCAGATCACCAGGCGGATACCCTGATGGCGCTTCAACTGTTCAAGTCCCTCTCGGCCATCCTGAGCAGTGACCACCTGCAAACCGTTTTGCTGGAGGAAGCCCGCAACATCGTTGCGCACGGTGGCTGAATCATCGACAACCAGAACAAGTGACATGACATTCTCCTGTGAATGCGCTGAGTGAATCCAAATACTGCTGTTGGCCGGTGACGGCCTAGAATAATTCAAGTTCGCCCAGGGCCTCGGGCTCAGGCGTGCTCAACTCCAGTGACGACAGGCTCCATGTCTCATCGACCTGCAGCAGCACCAGGCAGGCATGCAGCACGATGCCGTTGGCATCGACACAACGTACCGCCAGAGCCGGAGAGCCATCCTCCTGCAAATAGGCCACGCAGCCTGACGGCAGAGCACTGGGGGTCGACATGCCCAGTTCGGGAAGACTCTGACTCAGCTGGCGCTTGAAGGTGCCACACAGGTTATTGGCCAATTCCTGAAGGTGGTCATCATCCATCGCGGTGGTGGCCTGGGTGTTGTCCGCCAAGAGGCAGATCAGGCTGCGAAAGTTGTAACCGCTCAAGGTCAACATGATCAGTTGGGCATTCTCACAGTGCTGCTGGGAGATCCAGTCGTCGATGGATACCGGATGAACGCCACTCAGGCTGGTGACGCAGCCCGATACACTGGCGCTGAGCAGGGTAAGTAGCTGTTCGCTGGTCTGTGTGGTGATCATGGGAGCAATACTCAAGCGGCCAGGGAAGAGGGTTGCTGCCGCGACTGTTCACTCAGATGCTCCAGATTCTGGCGAATATCCTGAATTGCGGTATGGATCATGCGGCTGGCGGCCTGGATATCCTGGAAGGTACCGGTGGTGATCACCGCATTCTGCATCAGGCGCTGGCGATAGCCGTCATTCAGCACCTCGGAGCGGTGCGCCAGTATCCGGACCTCATCGGCGACAATGGCAAACCCGCGCCCATTTTCACCAGCCCGTGCCGCTTCGATGCTGGCGTTCAGTGCCAGCAGAATGGTCTGTTTGACGATACCGGTGAACTCCTGGCTTTCGCTCTGCATGGCCCGGTTGTGTGTCATGAGCTCATCCAGTCGGTCATTCCAGCGATCAAAGGTATGCACAATCTGTCCGAGCCGATCTATATCGTCAGCCAGATCAAGCCACTGCCGATTGAGTTGCTGCGCCTGCTGATACTGCTCCTGCACGGCCTGATAACGGCTGTCCTGCCAGCCATGAGCGTTATCTCGTTCCTCGCGAAGGGCTGACAGTTGCAGGTCGTGATCATGCTGCTGATCATCGATCTGCTGCAACAGTTGCTGCTCCCGGGCCTGCAGCGACTGCAACTGCGCGGTCTGCTCGCGATTGCTGGCCTCCAGCAATGTCAGCTCTGCCTGGGTGGTGCGTTGCTTGTCCGTCAGAGTGATCAGGCTCCGACGCTGCTGGTAGTAATACCAGCCCGCTCCAGCCAACAATACGGTCTGCAACAGCAGCAGGGTTACGAGAAACACAGCCGGCACCTCATGCAATGATCAGGGAATCTGACAGGTCGTCATGCTAAACAGCGGGTGATGTCACTTTGATGACTTTGAGGTCAAAGTGATGGCTTATGGCCAATATTTATCTATCAGCTTGTCACGTGGCGGAAACGTAGTGGCATTACTATGACATCAAGCACATGACCTGGTAGCCCGGAAATGACCACCAATACCGCCGCACTGAGCAATCCCCACAGCCCGGATGGCACGACGCCGGGCACGAATGAACATACGACTGAAGAGCGCCGCTTCTACACACCGGAAGATCTCCTGCAAGAGCTGCAGGGTTACGGCACAGCATCGATCCACCGGGCGCTGGAAATCATCCGCCCGGTGTCCATCGAGACCGACATGCTGCAGGTGCTGGAAGTGTTTCGTGGCCATCAGCAAGAGCACTTCTTCCCGGTTCTGGACCTCGCCGGAACCCCACTGGGTCTGATCCGCGAGCGCAGCCTGAAGAGCTATGTCTACTCCCGTTACGGTATGGCACTGCTGTCCAACCGCGGGCAGTCCCGTCAACTGGACAGCTTTCTGACCCCCTGTCCAAGCGCGGAGATCGACGCCACTATAGAGCAGGTATTGCAGGCCGCCCACGCTGTACCCGGCACGGAAGGGGTGCTGATTACTTCAGGTGGCCGTTATATCGGTTTCATTCGCGCATCGGCGCTGGTGGAAATGGCCCACGAGCAGCAGATGGAGACCATTCGCCAGCATAACGCCGAGCTGGATCAGAAGAACCGCGAGATCCAGGCTGTTTTGCAGAACATGCGCCAGGGCATCTGTACCATTCTGCCGGACCTGACCCTGCACACCGACTTCTCCGCGCACCTGTCCAGTATCCTGGAGCAGGAGGAGCTGGCAGGGGCAGCGCTGATGGACACCTTGTTCAAGCACAGCGAATTCGGCCCGGACGCCCTGCAACAGATTGAAGCAGCGTTGATGGCGGTGCTTGAACAGGATGCCTTCATGTTCGACTGCAACGCCCATCTGCTGCCGACAGAAGTCACCGTCACGCTGGCCGGCCAGCGCAAGATTCTCGAACTGCACTGGAACCCGATGCTCAACGAGCAGGACGAAGTCAGCCGCCTGATGCTGGTCGTGCGCGACCTCAGCCGCATGCGCGAACTGCAACAGCAGGCCGAACAACATCAGCATGAGTTGCAACTGCTGAGTGAAATCCTCGCTGCCGGAGAGTCACGCTTCACCGCCTTCATGGACGCCAGTGAGCAGCAACTGACTGTGTGCCGGCAACTGCTCGAAAGCAACCAGAGCGTGATTCCTGATGACGCCCAGACCATCCTGTACCGCCAGCTGCACACCCTCAAAGGCAACGCCCGCACCCTGGGACTGATGGCGGTAACCGACAGCCTGCATGATGCCGAACAGGTGCTACAGGCCAGCCGTGATTCGGGGGCTGAGGTATCCGTCACTGCACTGCAACAAGCCCTGGATCAGGTCAGCCATGACTTCAGCCAGTACCACCTGCTCTATACCAGCCGCCTGCAAGGGTTTGGCCGCGACCGGGATACGCAGATTGTCAGCAACACCCTGTGGCAGCAGTTGCAACAACTGGCCAGCCAGCGCCCGGACAGCGAACTGCTGGCGCTGCTGCAACAGGCCAGCGGTACCAACCTCAATACCATGCTGAGCACATTGGGTGAGAACCTCGGCGGAGTGGCCGATGAACTGGGCAAGCCCGTACCGCAACTGCTCATCGCCCCGGCACTGGCTGATTGTCACCTGAGCAGCGAACAGGCCCAACGCCTGAATGACGCCATGGTGCATATACTGCGCAACTGCCTAGATCATGGTATCGAATCGGCCGACGAGCGTCTGGCACTGGGCAAATCTGGCGCAGGCACTATCCATATCGATGGAAGCGCAGACGAAAAACACATCACCTTGCGTATCAGCGATGATGGTCGCGGCCTGGCCTTGCAGCACCTGCGCAGCAAAGCTATCGGGGCAGGGCTGTTGCGGGATGATGAGGTTGTCAGCGACGACGAGATTGCTGCATTGATGTTCCACTCCGGCCTGAGCACCGCCGGACAAGTGTCCATGGTGTCCGGCCGTGGGGTGGGTATGGATGCAGTGCGCAGTAGCCTGGCCGAGATCGGAGGCAGTGTCGACGTGATCTGGGCCGGGGAGGGCAACGACGCAGGCTACCGGCCTTTCGGTCTGGTCATTTGTTTGCCTGAAGGAGACTGAAGACTGGCTTGGCCAATTGAGCTGGACAGTTTGAACTGTCCTTGTGATGCTCTCGCGTAGCGTTGATACAACTTCGGCGCTAAATTCTGGCTTGAGCAATGGAAGGAACCAGAGAATGCTTAACGCAGTACTTGCCGGGAAGAAGCGCGGCACTGGCTTGCATAGCCTGCAAGCCACTCTTGAGCAAGCAGAGGGAGCTGAGGATGTACTGACCTCCAGCGTATTTGAGCGTCTTGCTTACCTGCCGGATAATATTTTCACAGACGTATTCACAGAGCTGTTGGGCCAGAGTTTTGGCCCTCTGCAGTCGATCGACTACTGGCCGTCCTGGTTTCTGGAAGACGGTAAGCGAGTTGAGCCCGACGTCCTGCTACAAGACGGCCAGCGTTGCGTACTGGTAGAGGCGAAACGTCATGATTCAGTGCGCCAGCAGAATGTGTTGCAACTAGCCCGGGAACTGAAAGCGGGTTGGAATCAAGAGGCTCTGTCAGCTCATTGCGTCTTGCTCACAATTGGTGGTCTGCAGGATTACAGTGAAGCAGGGCAGAAGCGTTTGCTGGTCGAACTGCTCCCCCATTTGCCGGAAGGTAGCGCCGAGCGATTCACGTTGGTATGCCGTAGCTGGCAACAACTGTACCAGGCGCTGGAGGCACACCTGCCTCCAGACTCGCCGGTAGGGTGCCTACGCCTATTGGATGATATTGCCAGCTGCTACGCTTGGCATCATTTGAGAGCTCACCCAATGCGCTGGCTCGGTAATCTAAAGGCCATTGAACTCAAAACCACCCCCGGCGCTTTTGCCAACTGGAGCATAAAATGACAGGGACGTTGCACGATGCCTTGATCGATGTGCGCAAGGCCTACCGCCTGCTAGCCGATTACCAGCAGCACATGTTTGAACTGCTGGCGTATATCCGTAATCAATTGGGTGCCGAGACATATCATCATCAATATGCATACACGGTACCGAGGAGCCTGGATGGCCTGGAGATCCATGACAACAGTGGTTGGCGATACCTGCCGTTCTACGATTTGTCGGCCATCTGGCTGAAGCCTTCAGGCCAGGATAATGACCGACAAGCGGAACCTTGGGATAACCACCGAATTAATGACCTGATGTACGGTGCCTGGATGCGTAGCGACACTGGTTTCGATATACACAGCGGAAAATTCAACGATACGCCTATCGAGCAAACACGGAGCGAACTGGTGTTATCCGTCGTGGTTTGCGATGTACCTGGCACAGCACCCTACAACTGGTACTTTAATGTTTGGCAGGGAATGGATTACCCAGAAGATGGTGAGGTTAACTCGACAGACCTGCCTGGCTACCGGTGCTTTTCCAAAACGATACCGTTGGAGCAATTGGGGGATGAGGCTGCCATCAAGGCAGCTGTGGAGGAGTGGCGCTGCTTGGCCAGTCAGAAGCTTGAGCTGCCTAAGGAAATCTTTAGCAAAAAAGAACGGCAGCACATCTTCCCGTGATGGGTTCGCTCATGATTGTAGTGGACGAGCCATTCAAAGGTTGGCCTGAAGCGCCTCCACACTTTGGTAGATCGCTCTTGCGAAAAGTGATCTGCCAGAACTCTTGTAAGTGGTCTTATGGAAGCGCTTGCCGAGCCCGTTGGGCTGGGGTGAGGCTGCCTTCGTAGGGGTGTGTTCAATGTCGTTCATAGCCAGAAAAAGCTGGTAATCATGTCGCTCCAGCTTACCGCAATGCTTGCGGCAATTTATGTGACTACGCAATGCTCCAGCCGCCCGATTATCGTCAGTACGGCATCAAGCCCCTCGTCGCTGTCGAGCAAGTCGATTGGTTTTGCGTCAAGGCCGCGTACGTAACGCTGTAACCAGGATACCGCTCGTTGCCTCGACTCCAACAGCTCCTCAGCTGCCAGCAGCGCTTTTTCGTATCGCTCGGCTTTTTTGTCCATTTCGCTCGCATACCCCAACTCAAGAAAGCACACATGTGCTGTTAGGTTAGCCCAAAAACAACCGGGTAATTACTTGGCTCATACCACTCCGTGCAGGTACTGGCGTTGATCAATGTCGTACTGCGACGTTGATACATCCCATAGCCTTCATGGATATGCCCAAAGACGTGGGCCTTCAAGCGCAACGCATCAATACGCTCCAGAAGGTCATAGCAGCCTACGTTGGTGCTACCGATGAACGTGGCATCGCCATAGCCGAGCGGTGGACCGTGGGTGATCAGTATATCAGTATCGTCTGGAATCAACGCCCAGGCATCCCGCAGCGGCTGCCCTCGCTCCAGCATGAACGCCCAGTCCATGAACGTCGGCGTCCAGGGAGAGCCCCAGAACCTTACTCCATCAATTTCGACACCGCTGTCCTCAAGGTAGATCGCATTGGTCAGCAGCTCCCGCGCCTGCTCCGGCTCATCTTGAAAGGCCCGGTCATGATTACCAGCAATCACTATTTTGTGACGATGGGGCAGAGTGCCCAACCAGCTGTTGAGATCTTCGATATTGTCCAAGGTCCCCTGACCCAGACTGTCACCGGCATGGATCAGCACATCTCCATTCGGAAGCTCAGGAATGTGCCAATGCAGGCTGTGGGTGTCAGAGATGCAGACGATTTTCATGGTTCCCTTCCCGGGCGTGTACGCAGTTCGGCCTCCAGCGACCAGTCCATGAAGGGGAGTAGCCTGATGATATTGCGCGCATCATCTACACCTCTGTGGTGCTGTCCTTCAAAACTCAGCTCATGGTAAGCCAGCGCGCTCGCCAATCCTGTCTTTTTACGCTGTCCGGTGCTCCTTCGCCAGAGGCGCTTCAGGTTGAGATGGGGAAAGTTCAACACTGCTGCGGATGCGCCCAGCTGTCCGCATTGGGCCTGCATATGCAGACGGTCGTAGTTACCCCAACTGCACCAGATGAAGGAGTCTGCTGGTTGGCCAAGCCAATGGTTCAAGGCATCGGTCGCCTCCGGAAACGTAGGTGCCGTATCCGCCATGTCCTGGGTGATACCGGTCAGCGACTGGCAGAACGTGCTCAGCTTGGGGAAGCGAGTAGGGCGCACCAGAAAGGAACGGCTGTCGAGCAACACACCGTCACGGGTGGCCAGGACGCAGCCAATCTCGATGATCTCCATGTTGTGCACGCTCTGCGGCTGTCCGTCTGGAGCCATCTGGTCTTCCCAGCAGGTTGCCTCAAGGTCAATGGTCAGAATGCGATCGGTTGTCTTGATCATCGTTGGATACATGCTGGTTGAATCGGCTTGCCAAGTCCGCCCCTCAAGATAGGCGACCTCGCAGACTTATTGAGCCGGAGTAAAGCATGGTATCGTTTTTATCCCTGTCGTACTGGTATTGATAAAGGCGTGCAGCTTGCTGCGGCTCTGACGCCTCGGCGCAGGCGGGATCACTGGACGCTTACCTTCAGGTGAGTCAGAGGTCTGAGCGATGATTTCCATGAGATAGTTGCCGGATTGCGTTTCAGCCTTGCCAGGCACGAATCTCATCAGGTGCGAATAGGACGATGGCCAGTCGATGGAATAAGGTGATAAGCGTGTGCGATGAGTACCCTTTCTTGCCCGCTTCCGTCCGTCCTTTTTCCTCCGGGTGGCGGAGCTTCAGTATCCCTTTTCCATGGGCAAATCTTGCCTCCTGTTTCATCAGGCTGTATTCCATATACAGGTCACGACAACGCCACGGCGATAAGGCTGTAATGTCCGTAACACCAACACGTAAACGCCATCGCGACCAGTCGAATATCTGGGTAGCAGTCCTCATGTACCGTCTAAAGTCCTGGGCACCGTGGAAACTGATGCCGGAGTGGGCGCTGTTGATGTGGGTCAGGGTGTACTCGATCAACCAAAGCAGCTCAGAGTGGCTATGGCTTTTTGCAAAGAGTTTTCGGCAATGATGGTGTGCGGCGGCCAGGTCACGTTTTTCTGATACGTCGACAGGTTCTGGCGGCAGCAATTGATGACGGCGGCTTTTAGGGAATAAACGCGATGCGTTTTTGTCGGTTGTCAGTTCTCGTAAAGCTAATGCTGCTTGGTGCCAATGCTCGATTTGCGCCTGGGATAGCTGGTAATACATCGCCGTTTCAGCAGGGTCCTGCCCAGTTTGGATCTTTCCCAGCACACCCAGGGCTTGGATATAAGCTGTCTGGTCCATACGCATCTTGGCTGTTTGAATAGGGCGGAGCTTGCCATTACCTTGGATGGGGAGTGGGGCTTGAATAAATCGAGTGAGCCGCTTGTGCAGATAGCCTGTTAATGCTGCTGGGGTGACTAACGAGTTGTTTCTATGCATGTGGCTGATGCGGTGGCGTCGTAGGCCTAGCAGCGCGAAAGCTTCTGTGCTGGATAGGCTGCGTCTGTTTTCCTTCAAGTGTAGAGCGAGCAGCAGGTCGCTGAAGTGCATGTAGGTGCTGAGAGTAATACCGGGGCTGCTATGGCCGGCCAGAACGGCGATTGCCTGGTATCGGTCCCTCAGGCGACCCTGGCCACAGATCTTTTCCAGCAGGTCTTGCCGATGCAGGGGTGGGTAGGGCAGAAGTGTGTCGACTTCAGCTGGGAGTGAAACCTGATCATGGTGTATCAATAGCTGAAGGCGTGTCAGGGCGCTGTGCCGCAGATGGTAAAGCCGGTAGTAGAGGCCACC
>Ga0172382_10012433_pt1 | contig 11102 bp, 12 predicted proteins | sample Leawel138RmetaG_FD_122245 | JGI IMG/M metagenome (GOLD analysis project Ga0172382, IMG submission 122245) | Leachate microbial communities from a municipal landfill in Southern Ontario, Canada - Leachate well 138R metaG | ecosystem: Engineered > Solid waste > Landfill > Unclassified | place...
ACGATATTCTGGGGGGTAAGCGGTTTTAATACAATAGTATAGATCAAGGCATAGCCAATAAAGGTCGCAAAAGTCAACCACATGGTCAGGGGGTTGACGAACCAATACAGCACCAGCATACCCAGCCCACCCACGATACCCGACATGAGTATCACCTGCAGCGAGGTGATGGTACCCTGTGCCGTTGCCCGGCGACGGGTTCTTAACATGCGGGCATCAATTTCCTGCTCGATCAGGCAATTAATGGCAAAAGCGGCCGCGGCCAGCAGCCAGATCCCTAGGGTCCCCGCCACCACCACACTGGCAGGCGGCAGCCCGTTTGATGCCAAAAACATGCCAATCACGGCACAAAACACAGCCAACTGGGTGACCCGAGGCTTGGTTAGCACCCAATACTGTTGAAAAAAATTGGTTTGTGGTATCAAGGCTATCGTCATGGCAATACCTTATAATCAGTTCCTGCACGATGCAATCGCACAAGTATCGTTACCGCCGCAATCACCAACCCTGCGGCGCCACCATTATGCAAAACGGCAATGAGTAATGGCCATTGAAAAAATATCGTGGTCAGTCCGGTTAAAACCTGAATCAATAATAGCAAAATCAACCATTGTGCGGGAGCGCGTAAACCCTGCTCTTTACGCAGATAAAAGGCAATAACGAACAGATACACGAAAACAAAAACCGCAAAATTCCGGTGTACCCAGTGAATGGCCGTCAGGGCCTGCTGTGAAATAATCTCCCCACTGGATAACTCACCCAAACCACGAAAAACGGAATAGCCCCCGGCAAAATCCATATCAGGCACCCACTGTCCATGACAGGTGGGAAAATCCATGCATGCCAGCGCGGCATAATTGGTACTGACCCAGCCTCCCAGTGCAATTTGCACGAATAATATGATCAGCCCAAGCAACATCCAGGGCTGGGCAAATACCATACTGACGGGAATGGGAGCATGCGCTTTTTCACGAGCGGCAAGCCAGCTCATGAGCGCCAACAGCAACATGCCCCCCAACAAATGGGCAGTCACAATCACTGGCATCAATTTATGGGTCACTGTCCAGGCACCGAAAGCACCCTGCAGGCAAACGGCAATCAGGCAAAAGGTGGCCAGCCCTGCCGGGCGACCAATTTGCCTTCGGTAACGCCATGCCATGTACACAATGGCAATGATCAGCATGCCCAGCACGCTGCCCCAATACCGATGAATCATTTCAATCCATGCTTTTGACATAGAAACCGGCCCGTATGGCTGCTGTACCAATGCATCGGCAATCTGTCCCGATGCGCCAAACGGCGTGAACCGGCCATAGCAGCCAGGCCAATCGGGGCACCCCAAACCTGAATCGGTAAGACGCACGAAAGCGCCAAACATAATCAGATCCAGGGTAAAAAACCAGGTCAGGAAAACAAGCCGGCGATAAATGGAACGGGCCCGGGTTGCCATGGTTTACCCAATCACGGAAACATGCAGCAACTTGGCAATATCGTTACGAAACCGGACAGGATCGGTTTCCTGACCGGGGTAATACATAATCAAGTTGCCAAGCGGATCAATAATCCACAGATATTTATCCATTTCCCGCTCCAGTCCAGCCACATCTGCCTTAACATCCGGGCCCAATAAAAAAGCACTTAACGCTACCGGGTCCGCCCGTAACATCAAGGTACCTTGATACGCATCCAGCACTTTCTGTGGCATGGCCTCGTTATCGGTCACAAACCACACGCGCACCAGGCGCTCCACATTCTTGCCCTGGCTGGCATGGGCATTGCGGGTGTAATGCAATTTGGTGGCGCAGGAATCGGGACAGGCACCGCCATCGGCACTCACCAACACCCAGCGCCCTTTCAGGGAGTTCAAGTCAAACGGGCTGCCATCAAGCGTCTTTAATGGCAGCTGGGCGGACGATGGCATCGTACGCTGTGGCGTAACGAATGAACCATAATTAGTTGCTCCCGCGGGCCGTAAACCTGGCACAAAATACAGCAATGCGGCCGCCAACACAGGAATAATGCAACTCAGCAGTATCAGGTATAAAGGCACCAGAGACCGTTTTTTCAACTCCAATACTTCACTGTTCATGTTGACTCCTTGATTTCCCATACCGTGCCATCCTGTATCCTACAAACAGCATGGCCAGCAGCGCTATCAGGGCAAACCCAAACCATTGCACGGCATAGCCGGTATTTTTGTGATGATCAACAGGCGGTGTTGCCCAATCCCTGACCAGACCGTCATCGGCCACACCGGTTTGCCGAACCACCACCGGCAAATAAACCAGTCCGCTTGCCTGTGCCAGATTTTTCAATTCAAGATTTTGCACCTGGGGTAAGTCTGGTTCCGGCAAAGGCAGACGGGCAGGCAATTGCGCCTGTCTTTCACCCGATAAAGACCAGAGCTCAAATAGCCGTGGCACATGCTCCAACAGCTGCCCCTGGATCGTAACGGTACCCGCCGTTAGCGGAAAATGGGGAAGTGGGGCCGGTGCAATGCGTCGCTCAAACCAGCCGCGCAAAACCAGGACGGCTTTATGATGGGGCGCATGCCCCAGCAAAAGGGGCGTAGCCAGCCAATAACCTGGCCGGCCCTGATGATTGCGGTTTAGCAACACACTGAACTGCGGTTGCCACACGCCAGTCACGCTAACGCTTCGCCATTCTCGCCATTCACTTTCAGGTGTATCATTTTGAAGTAACAAGGAGGAAAGCTGTTGCCCGTGTTGGATATTGGCCTGAATGGCCCGTCGTTCATCGGCACGCTGCAATTGCCATTGACCCAGTAAAGTAAAAATCACGACCAGCATTGCCAAAAGCACCAAGGCAAGCCAGTACTTTATCTTTACGGGTTGACTGTATTTCATTCGTTTTTTCCCATTGGAGGGGCTATCATGCATGTATTCATCGGGGTGGCTTTCCTGGCCATTATCGCCAGCCTGGCAGTTGCTTTTTTCCATTTGATGCGGGACAAGGGTACCAGCAATAAAACCGTCAACGCCCTGACCCTGCGCGTAGGACTTTCCATTGCCCTGCTGGCCTTCGTGCTGTTTGCCAACCACATGGGCTGGATCCACAGCACTGGATTCAGGCCATAGCCAACACCCTTTCACCTTAACGGCAAAAGGCCGGATCAAACCGGCCCTTTTTGCACGGTTACCGGTTATTCAAAACCAATATACAAATAAATACAGCCCCAGCCAGACAACATCCACAAAGTGCCAGTACCAGGCCGCCCCTTCAAAACCAAAGTGGTGATCGGCCGTAAAATGCCCTCTGACCAGACGCAGCAAAATAATCGTCAGGATAGTGGCGCCCAGCAATACATGAAAACCATGAAATCCGGTTAACATGAAAAATAGCGAGCCATAAATACCGGAATCAAAACGCAGGTTCAGGTCGGAGTAGGCATGGATATACTCAACGGCCTGAAAATACAGAAAGGTAAAGCCCAGAACCACGGTCAGCAACAGCCAGAAAATACTGCTGCCTCGCTTGCTGGCCCGCAAGGCATGATGGGAAAGGGTTAGCGTAAGCCCCGACGTTAACAATAAAATTGTATTGATGGTGGGCAGCCAGAAAGGCCCGATCGTCTCAAAATGCTGAACAATCCCTGCCGGACCGAAATTGGGCCATTGACCCGAAAAACCCGGCCACAGCATTAACTGGTGGTCCAGATTACTTAGCCAGGGCGTGGTGACTTCACGGGCATACCAAAGCGCGCCAAAAAAAGCAGCAAAGAACATGACCTCGGAAAAAATAAACCAGCCCATCCCCCAGCGATAGGAATCATCAATGCGCTTGCTGTTAAGCCCGCTCTCAGACTCCCGAATGGCATCACCAAACCAGAAAAACAGCATAATAAACAAGGACAGCAAACCCACCAGAAAAACCCAGTTCCCGTAAGGAACACGGTTAACCCAGGCGACCGCCCCAATCAGCATGATCAAAATGGCAAAACTGGTTCTGACCGGATGGCCCGAAAAGGAAGGCACATAATAATATGGTGCCTCTTTGCCGTTAACGGAGTGACTTGCACCCATAGCTTTCTCCTTTGGTACAAATACGTTTACTTGGAATCAGGTCAGCCCTGAAATGGCCCACCGTGCAACCATCACCAATATAAAAATAAAAATCAGCACCCCGATAATGCCAGCCAGAATAATATGCACCGGGTTGAGTTTTGAAATGTCTTCCTGATAATTGGCGCCTTTGCGAATGCCCAGAAAAGCCCACAATATAGCCTTCAGGGTCTGGAAAAAATTCAGTTTTCGCTGTGCCAGCTCTTTAATATCGTCACTCATTCATGTGCCCTTTAATCAGACAATCTTCAGGCCTTTGCCTATTGTCCAGAAGAACAGCAGCAGCACCACGACTGCCAATATAAGGCCTGCTCTTTTATTCTTGCTGCGTTGCTCGGGTGTCATTTTGTTTATACCTGTTAATAAAAAATCGGTTTACTTCACTTCCGGTGGTGTCTCGAAAGTATGGAAGGGCAAGGGTGATGGAAGCGTCCACTCAAGACCTTCAGCGCCTTCCCATACTTGTGCGGTTGCTTTCTGCCCCTTGCCACGAAAGGTCTTGATGATGATATACAGGAACAGCAACTGCGAAAACCCGAACCAGAAGGCCCCAATCGTGGCGACCTGGTGGAAGTCGGTAAACTGCGTTGCGTAATCCACATAACGGCGCGGCATGCCGGCCAGACCCAAAAAGTGCATCGGAAAAAACGTCAGGTTAAAAGACAGCATGGTTGACCAGAAGTGAATCTTGCCCAGCTTCTCGTCATACATGTATCCCGTCCACTTCGGCAGCCAGTAATAGGTGCCTGAAAACAGCGCAAATAAAGAACCGGCCACCAACACATAATGGAAGTGCGCCACCACGTAATAAGTATCGTGCACGGCAATATCAATAGGCGCCACGGCCACAATCAGCCCGGTAAAACCGCCAATGGTGAACACAAAAATAAAACCAATTGCAAACAGCATGGGGGTTTCAAAACTTAATGAACCACGCCACATGGTGGCCACCCAGTTGAACACTTTTACCCCGGTCGGGATGGAAATCAGCATGGTGGCATACATGAAATACAACTGTCCGGTTACCGGCATGCCCGTAGCGAACATATGGTGTGCCCACACAATGAAGGACAGGATGGCAATCGCCGAGGTGGCATACACCATGGATGCATAGCCAAACAGTTTTTTGCGCGAGAAGGTGGGAATGACGGCAGACACAATACCAAATGCCGGCAAAATCATAATGTAAACTTCAGGGTGCCCAAAGAACCAAAATACGTGCTGGTACAAGACCGGATCTCCCCCCGCCGCCGCATTGAAAAATCCGGTGCCAAAATGACGGTCGGTCAGCAGCATGGTCACGGCAGCCGCCAGCACGGGCATCACGGCAATCAGCAGGTAAGCGGTAATCAGCCAGGTCCAGCAAAATAACGGCATTTTCATTAGGGTCATGCCGGGTGCCCGCATATTCAGCACCGTCACAATAATATTAATCGCCCCCATGATAGAAGACGCACCCAGGATATGAATGGCGAAAATGGCCATATCCATGCCCGGCCCCATTTGCAAGGACAGAGGTGCATACATCGTCCAACCTGCCGCAGTGGCGCCACCGGGCACGAAGAATGAGGCGGTTAACAAAAGGCCACCCACCGGCAACAACCAGAAACTGAAATTGTTCATGCGGGCAAAGGCCATGTCCGATGCACCAATCTGCAAGGGAATCATGTAGTTGGCAAAACCCACCAACGCCGGCATGATCGCCCCGAAAATCATGATCAGGCCATGCATGGTAGTGAACTGGTTAAACAGATCCGGCTGGAAGAACTGCACACCCGGCTCAAATAGCTCAATCCGTATCAACAACGCCAGGGTGCCGCCTTCCAGCAGGGCAATAAACGAAAAGATCAGGTACATCAAGCCGATATCTTTATGATTGGTGGCAAAAAGCCACCGGCGCCAGCCACTGGGCTTGGCATGGTGATCACCGTGAACGAGATCCTGGGCGTGACCGACTGCTACGCTAGTCATGTTGTCCTCCTTACCTGCATAGTCCCGGCCTATAGTATTGACCGGTTAAATAAGTATCTGAATAAATCCGGGTGTTTTTTATTTGGCGGCAAGCGTTTTACGCTCTTTCGACCAGGATGCAAAATCTTCTTCGGACACAACGCGTACCACGATTGGCATGAAAGCGTGGTTTTGCCCACACAATTCGGCACACTGCCCACGAAACGTTCCGGTTCGGTCGGCCCGGAACCACGTATCCCGCAAAAAGCCGGGAATGGCATCCTGCTTGACACCCAGTTCGGGTACATACCATGAATGGATGACATCAGAGGCCGTCAGGACCAGTCGCACCTTTTTACCCACAGGCACCACCATTTCCTGATCCACCTCCATCAGGTAAGTATTTGATTTTTCAACATTGCCCATAATTTGATCGACAGGCGTGGAAAGGTTCGACAGAAAATTGACCCCTTTGGCAGGGCCATCAAGATACTCATAACCCCATTTCCACTGATAACCCGTTGCCTTGATCGTCAGATCGGCGCTGGATGTGTCTTTCATGGCAACCACCGTTTTGGTGGCTGGCAATGCCATGGCGATCACAATAATGAAAGGAATGACTGTCCACGCCACCTCAACGCCCAAATGCTCGTGAAAGACAGCCGCCTTGTGACCCTTTGACTTTCGGTGGGCCCAGATGGAATAGAACATGACCCCGAATACACCGACAAAAATAATCGTGCAAATAATCAGCATCATCCAGTGCAGCCAATAAATATCGGCGGCAATTTCAGTTACCCCGGGCGTCAGATTAACCTGCGCAACCCTGGGCCCCCCGGGCATGTCTCCTGTTTGGGCGAATACCGTCGCGCTGCCAATGAATACGGTAATGCCTAGCAACCCTCTCAACTTTTTCATGTTGACCTCTTGCTGTTGCACCCAAATATCATTTTTTATTACTATCTACTACACTGAATATTCAGGTACAGATTTATTATTTAGTGGCACAAATCTTATCTACAACGTATTGATTTACATCATAGTGCATTCATTTAACCATATAAACACAGATTAAAGTTACTGTATCTAAAGCATAAAGGCTACAATCGTTGCATGTTTGATACGTAACTCATACTAATTTGAAGCAATTAACTGAACTTTATCAAGGGCTACAGCAAGAAATACAGGAATTCCCTCATAGACATTCCCTTCCTTTGCTTATTGCCGGAAAATTGGCCGGTTTTATTACTGCCCAGGCACAGGACGCTTTGCGTCATCACCGACAGGTTCGCCAAACCGCCACCGAATTCCATATTGCCGGCCCCGGCATCTCCAGGGCTGAACTGGATGACCTTCTGGCCAGCGTTGCCACGTGCCTGTATCAAGCCAACTGCGCCAGGGCCTGGCGTGATGAACGACTTAATGTTTATGCCGATGGACAGGTTATTGGAGTCATAGAACGAGCTGCCATGCGTCCGCTGGGCCTGTTGACCCGTGCCGTGCATTTAAATGCCTGGACCCCCGACCTGAAACTTTACCTGGCAAAACGTGCCCCCACCAAAGCCACCGACCCTGGTATGTGGGATACGCTGGTCGGCGGCCTTGCCAACGGCATTGAGGATCTGGAGCAGGCACTTATACGCGAAAGCGATGAAGAAGCCGGACTGGATGAGCCCGATTTGCAAATACGCACGCCATTACGTACTATTTTACAAATGCATCGCCGATTGCCCGAAGGCTACCAAGTTGAGGATATCATGGTTAGTGACTGCATTATCCTGCCAGAAACCCAACCGGCCAACCGTGACGGTGAAGTCTCTGAAATCAGGATATTTGAACAGGAAGAAGTACTTGACATGATTACCCGCCGGGTAATCACGGTTGAAGCGGCCATTGTCATTCTTGACGGGCTGATCAACCAACCCGCCAGACAACTGTTGCACCAACTGCCTTAATTTACCAAGGAGATCCCTCATGAGTTCAAAAAACACCAACCCTTTTGTTCTTCCCGGTTTTGGGCAGGAGGGCATCACAGCAGGCAACCCCCTTATTAGCAGCATGGAAATGATGGGCAAGGCATGGCAGGCCTTCGCACAAACAGGCACCCCTTCCGCCTTCCCCATGTCTGGCGCGTCACTTGACCCCGAAGAGCTGGACAAACGCATCCAGGAACTGAAAACCGTTGAAAACTGGTTGAAACTTAATCTATCAATGCTTTCCAGTACTATTCAGGGCATGGAAATCCAGCGTGCCAGCATCGCCACCATGAATTCATTTGTCAGTGCAGTGGCCGAGCAACACAAAGGCCAGGCCACACTTGATGAAGTGCTGGGTCTGAAGCCCAAAACAGCCGAAGCTCCTCCCCCTAACGAGCCGGACAATACCGCTAGCGGCAATGACCCCATGAGTTCTGCCGCCAATGTCTGGTGGAATATGTTGCAAAACCAGTTCAACCAGCTGGCTCAGGCAACCGCCGCCACCATGCAGGCCAGCACCGAAACCACCTCTGAAACCAGCCCCAAGGCAAGCACCCGGGCCGATGCTACCGCCGCCAAGACAAGCGCCAGAAAAACCACCGCCAGAAAAACCACAGCACCAGAAAAAAAATGATCTGCCATTCCGGAAACCACACTTTGACGCCGTGGTTTCCGGTTAAAGTAAGCAATAATTCAGCCCTCATTATTTAAAACGCATCACTACACAATATTATGTCACTCAATATCGTCATTCTTGCCGCCGGCATGGGCAAACGCATGCAGTCGGATTTACCCAAAGTTTTACATACACTGGCCGGCAAACCCATGCTTGCGCATGTCATAGAGAGTGCCATGCAACTGGAACCCGGTCGCATTACCGTTGTGGTGGGTCATGGCGCTGAAAAAGTCAAAGCCGGTTTTGCCCATATACCGGGCATTGAATTTGCACTTCAGCTCCCCCAGCAGGGTACCGGCCACGCCGTTCAGCAAGCCGTGCCTTTCCTGTTAGGTGGCGAGAACCCTGAAGACACCACGCTTGTCCTATACGGCGATGTACCACTGGTGCAATCGCAAACCCTGCAACGCTTGCTGCAAGCCCGCGGACAAGGAGTGGCTGTCTTGACAGAAACCCTGTCCGACCCAAGCGGTTACGGCCGCATTATTCGTAACGAAGCGGGCAATGTGATCAGGATTGTTGAGCATAAGGATGCCAGCGAAGCAGAACGTGCTGTCAATGAAGTCAATACCGGTATTCTTGCCGCTCCCACCGGTTTGCTCAAAAACTGGCTCAGCCGCATTAACAACAACAATGCCCAGGGTGAATACTATCTTACCGACATCATTGCCCTGGCTGTGCAAGATAGCGTAACAGTAGGTGCCGCCCAACCTGATTTCCCATGGGAAACACTGGGTGTTAACAGCCGTATTCAACAGGCCCAACTTGAACGGGCATGGCAAGCAGAACAGGCCAAACGCCAGTTGGAAGCCGGGGTCACCCTGGCCGATCCGGTCCGCTTTGATTTGCGTGGCACGCTGACATGCGGCAAGGATGTCTTTATTGACGTGGGCTGCATCTTTGAAGGCAATGTCGTTTTGGCCGATGGCGTACATATTGGCCCGCATTGCGTATTGCGTGATGTCAAACTTGGATCAGGAACGCGGGTTGAGGCTTTCAGCCATCTGCAAGAAGCCGAAGCGGCAGAACAAACCGTTATTGGCCCTTATGCCCGTCTGCGCCCTGGCACCCAACTGGGTGCGCACTCGCATGTCGGCAACTTTGTTGAACTGAAAAAAACCACCCTGGGTGCCAATAGCAAGGCCAATCATCTTAGCTATCTGGGCGATGCCCAAATCGGGCAGCGCGTTAACATTGGTGCCGGCACCATTACCTGCAACTACGATGGGGTTAACAAATTCCAGACCATTATCGAAGATGACGTTTTCATTGGTTCTGACTCACAACTGGTTGCACCGGTAACCGTCCATAAGGGCGCAACACTGGCCGCGGGCACCACCCTGGTCAAGGCCGCTCCCGCAGATGCCCTGACATTAAGCCTCAAGAAACAGGAAAGCAAACTAAACTGGAAACGCCCCGATAAAAAAGCATGAGCACCCCATATGTAGCGCCCCCCCCATCACCGGCACCTAAAAAACCAGCCGGGTTGCCCACCCCGGCCCGGTACTGGGCCGCCATGGCATTGCTCATTGCCATCAGCATCACGGTACTGGACGCGGGCATCGCCAATATTGCCCTGCCCACCATTACCCAAGAGCTGGGCATTCTCCCGTCATCGTCGGTCTGGATTGTCAATGCCTACACCATTGCCATCATCTCCACGCTCTTGCCGTTTTCAGCGATTGCCGAGCGGATTGGCATTACCCGGATGTTCCGGATTGGCATTGCTATCTTCATGGCGGGTGCCGTCTTATGCTGGACCGCCCAAAGCCTGGAAACCCTGATTGTGGCCCGGGTCATACAAGGCCTGGGCTCCTCTTCGGTCATGTGCCTGTTTGGCGGCCTGGTACGCAACATTTACCCGCCCCACAAACTGGCCACCGGCATCAGCCTGAACGCCATGATTGTGGGTCTGATGGCAGTTCTTAGCCCATCCATTGGCGCACTCATCATTGCCATTGCCCCATGGCGCTGGATATTCGTTTTTACGATTCCATTTTGTCTGCTGGCGCTTTATGCCGCCCGTTTCCTGCCTCTTATTCCAACCATCAAGGCTCCCTTCGATTACATTAGCGCCCTGCTCAACATGCTGGTTTTCGGCCTGTTTATCTGGGGCCTTGATGAAGCCGGAAACATGCCCTGGATCGCAAGCCTGACCCTGCTCTGCTCCTTCGTTTGTGCCATTTTACTGGTCCGCCGCTCGGCACCACAACAAGCCCCGCTAGTACCGGTTGACCTGTTTCGCATTCCCGTTTTCCGTTATGCCGTCATGGTTTCGGCACTCACTTTTGCCGCCTCCACCACCGCCATGCTGGTACTGCCTTTTTATTTTCAGCGCACCCTTGAGTTGTCCCTGACAACCGTTGGCATTCTATTCAGCACCTGGCCTATTGGCAGCATTGTCATCGCCCCGCTGGC
>Ga0172382_10012437_pt1 | contig 11099 bp, 11 predicted proteins | sample Leawel138RmetaG_FD_122245 | JGI IMG/M metagenome (GOLD analysis project Ga0172382, IMG submission 122245) | Leachate microbial communities from a municipal landfill in Southern Ontario, Canada - Leachate well 138R metaG | ecosystem: Engineered > Solid waste > Landfill > Unclassified | place...
CAAGGTTTTGGGAGGAATGTTGAGCAGGAAAAGGGGCGGAGGGTGGGAGGGGGCACGCCCTCCGCCCGAGGCAGGAAAGAGGGGAGAGGGGGGCTGCCTCTTTCCTGGATCCTGATGACAAACCCATTATGGCGGGACTTTACTGATAGGGGAAATATATTTATCGAAGTTTTTGAATAGCTTTGGACTATCAATGCAGGGCGCCGAGTTTCCGTCCGGTCACATGATTCAAAAGTCGCTTGCCGCCGCAGCACATCGACAGCCAGCCTTGACCGCTGAGATAATCTGAAGGGGGAAACCAATGAACAAGCTCGTGATGCTCATCGTTGTCGGGCTGCTCACGGTGGGCGCCGGGCGGGTGGCGTGGGCCGAAATGGTGCTGGTAACAGTGACGGGCGCGGTGGAAAATTCAAACCGGGGCGCCCGTGACGATTTCCACGATGCGTTGTTTACGGCCCATGAGATCCCTTTCGACAAGGCGCGGACGTTCACCCGTCTCGATCTGGCGGCCTTGGGGCAAAGCGACGTGACGGTGACGTATGATGTTTGGCCGCGACCGGCGGTGGTGCGGGGTCCCAGGCTGTCCGCCATCCTAAAGGCCGTAGGCGCGCCGAGGGCAGGGACCGTTACGGTGCAGGCCCTGGACGGTTACTCGTTTACCCTGCCGATTGATCTCGTGAACTCCTCGCCCGACATGATCCTCGCCGTCGAGGCCGACGGCCAGCCTCTGTCCATTGGGGGGCGTGGTCCGGCGTGGCTGGTGTTCCCGCCCGGACTGCTGCCCGACCAGACCGACGATTCGGGGCTGGTATGGGCGGTGTTCCATCTGCGGGTTGATACCACGCCGGGTCGCTAACCGTGAGCAAGGCACCCGTCGTGCTCACCGGCGTAGCGCTGCATCTTCGAGTAGCCGGGTGGGCGAGCGGCGGCTGGTGGCACGTTCCTGTCGCGCCGCGTCAGACGCTGTGCTAGACCTATGCCCTCCTTTGACTATTGCCTGCGGATCCCATGAACTTTCTGGATTTCGAAAAGCCGATCGCCGAGCTGGAAGGCAAGATCGAAGACCTTCGCCACATGGGCGACGGCGATGGCCTGAATATCGCCGAGGAGGTCGCGCGCCTTCAGTCCAAGGTGGAAAAACGCCTGCGCGAGATCTACTCCAAGCTCACGCCCTGGCAAAAAACCCAGGTGGCGCGCCATCCCGACCGTCCCCACTGTCTCGATTACGTCGAGGCGTTGGTCGAGGATTTCCAGCCGCTGGCCGGTGATCGCGGCTTTGCCGAGGACGCCGCCATCATCGGCGGTATCGGCCGGTTCCGGGGTCGGTCGGTCATGGTGATCGGTCAGGAAAAGGGCCATGACACCGAAAGCCGGGTGAAGCACAACTTCGGCATGGCCAAACCCGAAGGCTACCGCAAGGCCCGTCGCTTGATGGAAATGGCCGACCGCTTCGGCCTGCCCATCGTCACGCTGGTCGATACCGCAGGGGCCTATCCGGGCGTCGGGGCGGAGGAGCGCGGTCAGGCCGAGGCTATCGCGCGCTCCATCGAAGCGTGCCTGAATGTCCGCGTGCCCCTGGTCTCGGTCATCATCGGTGAAGGCGGTTCGGGCGGTGCCATCGCGCTTGCCACCGGTAACGTCGTGATGATGCTGGAGCACAGCGTCTATTCGGTCATTTCGCCCGAAGGCTGTGCATCGATCCTGTGGCGTTCAGGCGAACAGGCCCAGACGGCAGCGGAGGCCCTCAAGCTCACGGCCCAGGATCTCAAGCGTCTGGCCGTCATTGACGACATCATCGCCGAACCCCTGGGTGGCGCCCACCGTGCCCCCGATGTTGCCATGAAGGACGTCGCCGACGCGATCGACCGGCATCTGCACGAACTGGTCCGCCTCGACCCCGGCCTGCTGCGGGCCAGGCGGCGCGACAAGTTCCTGGCCATGGGACGGCAGGGCATCGAGTAGGTGCCCACTGGGCTACGGGGACGGCTGCGAAAGCACGCCGCGTAAAGCCGCGTCCAACTGTGCTGGCAGGATTGGTTTGATGAGGAGAGCGCTGGCGTGGTCCTCCTCAATGCGCGCGCGGGTTTCGGGTTCGTTGGAACCCGTGATGAAAATGATGTGCGGGGCGCTGTCTTCATGCATGGCGAGGGCCGCGTCCACGCCATCGCCGCGCCCGCGTAGCCGGACGTCCATCAACACCACGTCTGGCCGCTCGCGCCGCGCAATTGCGACGGCAGCCGCGGCGGTGTCGGCGATGCCGCACACGGAGTAGCCCAGATCCTCGACCGTCATTTTCAAGGACAGTGCAATCAACGCATCGTCCTCGACGACCAGGACGGTCCTGACGTCAGGCATCGACCCTTTCCTTTCCCAGCGGAATGGACAGCACGCACCGCGTGCCGTGCTCGGTCGCGACCGTCACGTCGGCCCGGAGCTGACGACTGAGCGCCTCGATGATGCGGCTGCCCGCTGAATCGCCGGTTGGGGCCGCCGTATCGTACCCCACCCCGTCGTCGGCCACGGTAACAATCAAATGCGTCCCCTCAACACGGGCTTGCACGGATATCATGCCCTCCCGACCGTCTGGAAAGGCGTGACGGAATGCGTTGGCGATCAGTTCATTCACCAACAGCCCGAGCGGGATGGCAAGGTCAAGATCGACCGGCATTGCATCGGCCTCGACGTGCATCCCTATCCCCCGCGACGCCGCACCGACGGAGTAGGCAATCGACGCGCAAAGGTCCTGAAGGAAAGTGCGGAGACTGAATGTCTCCAGGTCCGTCGTCTGCATGAGCTGCTGATGGACCATGCCCAAGGCGTTGATGCGCAGCCGGACGTCATTCAGGACCCGCTGCGTTTCATTGTTGCGCAGCGTGCGGTTTTGCAGGGCGATCAGGGCATCGACCTGTTGCAGGTTGTTCTTGACCCGGTGATAGACCTCGCGCAGCAACAGATTGCGCTGCGCCACAGTCCGTTCGAGGGTGAGGTTGGCGGCGGTAAGGCGTGCTGTACGGTCCTGGACGCGCTTTTCCAGGGTCGCGTGCGCCTCGCGCAACTGAACCCCCATGGTGCGTTGGCGACGCAACGCCCGCAGTCCGATCACGGCCAGGAGCATCCCGGCGGTGGTCACGGCGGCCCCGGCTAGTCCGCTCTCCAGGGCGCGGTCGCGCCAATTGGCCAAGGCGCCCTTGGTGGTTCGGCTGGCGAACACGACGAGCGGGTATCCGACAACCAGCCGCCGCGCGATGATCCGTTCGTTTGCGTCAAAAGGCGATCGAGCGGCCGTGACGGTAGCCGGAGTGTCCGGTCCAAGGCCTTTGTCCGGTGACGCTATTCTTATGCCGATGATGTTGTCTGGCAGAGGCTCGCGGACCAAAAGAGCGCCGTCGCGGCGCATGATGGTAATCGAGCCGTCGTTGCCCAACCCCAGGCTTTTATAGAATGACTGGAAATAGTCGGTGTAAATAAATGCTACTACGACACCCCGAAACGTGCCGTCCGACGATCGTAGCGCCCGTGTAATGCTGAAGACCCTCAGCCCCGTTTGGCGGTCATTGATGATTTCGCCGATGTACGGGCCGCCGTCGGCCGTGTTTGCGGCGTGGGCGCGGAAATAGTCACGATCGGCGAAGTTGTCGCCGGTCGGCTCCCGCTGAAGCGACGATGCCACCACGGCACCGCTCGCATCCATCACCCTGAGCGATCCGACCTGGGGTAGTCCTTTTACCATGTCGTCAAGTTTGCGATGCAGGGCATCAGTGCTGCGCAGGGCGTTGAGATCCCGCTCCTCAAGATGATCAATAAGGCGTTGCAGGACGAGGTCGCTCGCCTCGATGGTGCGGTGCATGTGCTCTTGGAGAAGGCCGGTCAAACGGGTGAGTTCCGCTTGGGTGTTGTGGATTGTGCGGGCGTAGTCGGCGGCGATAAACGCGACCCAACCACCAACCGCCGCCACGATGAGCAAGCCTGCCAGCATCAGAAGGATGGCCGTGGGCACTTTGTTGGGCGGCGCAAGGTGTTCCGCACCGGCTGGCTGCAGAAACAGGGATGTCATGGTGGAACTCCGGCTTCACGGAGACACCAACGCCCGCCGCTCGGTGGTGGATGCTCTTAGGCCCCCGGCGCGGTAAGCGGATTGATCTGGATTTCGACCCTGCGGTTGCGGGCGCGGCCTTCGTCGGTAGCATTGGTGGCAATGGGCTGCGATGCGCCCCGGCCGTCAGTCAGGATGCGGTCGCCGCGCACGCCTTGGCTGATCAAGAAACCGGCCACGGACTGAGCCCGCCGCTGGGAGAGGCCCTGGTTGTACTCGGGTCGCCCGACGCTGTCGGTGTGGCCGATCACGTCGATGGTGGTGCGCGGGTTGTTAACCAGCACCCCGGCCACCTGCCGCAGGGCGTCGCGGCCCTGGGGCTTCAGTTCGGCTGAGTCGAAGTCGAACGACACCTGCTGCGGGACATCGACGATCAGCGTGTCGCCGCTGCGCCGGACCTCGACGTCACTGTCGCGGAGTTGTTCGCGCAATTGGCGCTCCTGGCTGTCCATGTACGCGCCGACGGCACCGCCGGCCAAGGCTCCCGCCCCCGCCCCGACGAGGGCGCGCTGGCGGCGGTCGTTCGCGTCATCGCCCCCGCTCAGGGCGCCGATCGCGGCGCCACCGACGGCGCCGAGCAAGGCGCCGGTGCCGAGGCGATAGGACTCGCGTTCTCCGGTCTGCGAGTTGGCTTGCGTGCAGGCGCTCAACCCAAGGCTGGCGGCAGCGGTTGCGGCAATCAGGGAAAGGGGCAGGCGCATGGCGTACTCCGGTGTTTGCGTGGAACAGATCACCAATTCAACGACACATGCCAGACTGAAGTTCCCATGCGGCGGTTTTGAGGCGGACGCTTCCCTTCCCGACGGTGTGGGCGCACACTGCGAACCATGACCCAAGATCTGATCACGACGTTTCCGGCCCTGTCCGCCCTCGACCCCTCGGCGCGGCGCCTTCTGGACGACGGGGCGCGGCCGGTCAGCCTGCGGCCAGGGATGACGGTCTTCACAGACGGCAGCGCCTGCGAAGCGTTCCTGCTCGTCCTGGAAGGCAGCGTGCGGGTCCAAAAGGTGGCCGAGAACGGGCGGGAGATCGTGCTGTACCGCGTCGAGCCGGGGCAAACCTGCGTGCTGACCACGACCTGCCTGCTCAGTCAGGGCATCTATGGCGCCGATGGCGTGACCGAAACGGCGGTGCGCGGCGTGGCCCTGGCTCCGGGCGCATTCCAAGCCTTGATGGCGACGTCGGAGGCCTTTCGGCGGTTCGTGTTTGCAGCCTATGCGACGCGGGTATCCGACCTTTTGCTGTTGATCGAGGAAGTCGCCTTCGGACGCATCGATCAGCGCCTTGCGGCGGTTTTGCTGGACAAGGCGGGAACGTGTGGTGCAGTGCTCGCCACCCATCAGGAACTGGCCGTGGAACTCGGCTCGGCGCGCGAAGTAATTTCCCGCCAGTTGAAGGACTTCGAGCGGCGGGATTTGGTTGCGTTGGGTCGGGGCCGGATTGATATCCAATCTGTCGCGGGGCTGGAGGCACTGCGCGCTCGGCCGGGGTGAGGTGGGCGCGATGCGCTGGGTGATCTAGTCACAGACGCGGCGGGACAGGTGGCGCAAGGTTGGGGTGACAGCAACTCCTGCGAAAGGGCCTAGATCATGTTTTCCCAGAATGTCGGCGGCTTTGACCGCATCCTGCGCATTGTTGTCGGCCTCGTGCTGATCGGCTTGGCTGCGACCCAGACCGTGGGCCTGTGGGGCTACATCGGCGTGGTGCCCGTGCTAACCGGCCTTATAGGCTGGTGCCCGGCCTATCTGCCCTTCGGCATCAAGACTTGCCGCTCTAAAACCAGCGCGTGAATATTGGTACACGAAATACATATGCCGTCTGCCGAAGGGGTAGGCGGCATATGTTGCTTTGTCACCATGCGCTTCGTTCTGCCATGGCAGGCGGCGCGCATCCGAAATCCACTGTATTAGCCTAGCATCGCCCTGTATAAGGGTGAGACTGCCTGCACGTCTGGCAGCTTTTATGGCGTTTCTGAGGAGTTAAGCACGAATGCAGTCATTGCCGTGCGACGCCAACTTCGAAACGCCCGATAAACAGCTGTTCCTTGATGGCTGCCTGAAATTCGCTTGGACCGCATCGCAGGCAACGTCGAACACCGCGCTCGGGGTCGCGGTGGAAGATCTAATCCGGACCCTCGGAACACCCCGGTACGCGTTCATGGCCGCCAACATCGCCGGCCACCAGATGCGTGACCCGGTCATTCTGACCAACTACCCGCTCGCGTGGCAACGCGCCTATCTCGAAGGCAACTACACAATCCGGGATCCGGTTGTGCGGGGCATGCAAAACCGGCAAGTGCCGATGGTTTGGGGCACCCAGGCAGAACGGGACACGCTGCCGCCCGAGGGCCGCCGTCATTACGAGGAAGCGGCGGAGCACGGCCTGCGCATTGGCGTGATCGTGCCGATGTACTTCAGCGGCCAGGAGTACGCCACCTTTGCGGTGGCGACTGACGAGGAGGAGGCCACGTTCCTGCCGCGCGCGTTTGCCTGCGCCGCCGTGCTCCAGATAGTCGGGCCGCATCTTTATGCCGCCGTCCGCCGCCTACACGGCACGGTGCAGGCTGAGGCCGAACCACTGACCAAGCGCGAGGCCGAATGTCTAGGCTGGGCCGCTCAGGGAAAGAACATGGGCGACATCGGGATTATCCTCGGAGTGTCGCGCAATACGGTGATCTTTCACATTGGTAACGCCAAGCGCAAGCTGGGAGTGGATACCCTCCAGGGTGCCGTGGCGCGCGCCATGAGCCTGGGCTACGTCTGCACCGACGATCAATTCAAGAGCGGCTAAAACCCCATCAACGTATCGATGGCGTCCTGGTCCATGGCGCGGTCGTTGCCGTGGATGATGGCGCTGGCAAAGTCCATAAGGCGTTGGATGGCGTGGGATGCGGCGTGGGCGCGGCCCCTGAGAAGATCGGCGTCATCTTGGGCAAGGGCGTCTTCCAGGCGGTCGATGGACTGAGCAACCAGATCGTTCATATGCGAAATGGTTTCCTCGAACGGCTGGCGGAACCGTTGGGGGACGTGGTCATAGGCGTCTACGGCCAGTTCCTTGTCGCGGAAGCTGCTGTCCCGAAAGTGGTCCTGGTATGATTTTGGCGCCCATTCCTTGCACTCGCCAAGAATGTCTGGCATGTCCGGCACCATGCCCAACAGCATGACGATTTCATTGAAATGGTTCAGGTAGTCCGTCGCCAGCAGCGTTTGGGCGTTGATGTTTGCTCCGGCCACCCGCGCTTGCCACGCGGCCAGATCGCTGGCTGCTTGGTCGTCATCGTCGGCCATTCTGGTAACTGCCGCTGTCGTTTCGCTCATGGTTCCCTGAAGTGCCGACGTGCTGTTGGTCTACAACCACTGAGGACCAGCATTTAGTATCGGTCCCGACCGCGCGGTTGTCCATCCTGCCGAACCGCATATGGGGCTCTCATGAAAAAAAGCCCTCCCGCCGGAGCGGAAGGGCCTTTCGTCAAGGTCGGCCGACTAAAGAGCGTCAGGCGTTTTCCTGCAGGGCCAGCACGCCCGGCAGGGTCTTGCCTTCCAGCCATTCGAGGAAGGCCCCGCCAGCGGTCGAGACATAGGAGAAATCATCGACCACACCGGCATTGGCCAGCGCGCCGACGGTGTCGCCGCCCCCGGCCACGGTCAGCAGGCGGCCTTCCTTGGTCAGCGCGGCGGCGGTCTGAGCCACGGCGTTGGTGGCGCTGTCAAAGGGCTTCAGTTCGAACGCACCGAGCGGGCCGTTCCACACCAGCGTCTTGCAGGTTGCCAGACGGGCCTGGATGGCCTTCACGCCTTCGGGACCGGCGTCGAGGATCATCTTGTCGGACGGCACGGCGTTGACCGAAACCACCTCGTTGGCGGCGTTTTCGGCGAACTCACCAGCCACCACGGCGTCCTGCGGCAGGATGATCTCGCACCCGGCAGCGGCGGCCTTTTCGATGATTTCACGGGCGGTGTCGGCCATGTCCTTTTCGCACAGCGACTTGCCGATGTCCTTGCCCTGAGCATAGAGGAAGGTATTGGCCATGCCGCCGCCGATGACCAGCACGTCCACGCGGGCGACCAGATTGCCCAGCAGGTCGAGTTTGGTCGAAACCTTGGCCCCGCCAACGATCGCGGCGACCGGCTTTTCGGGCTTCTCCAGGGCCTTGCCCAGGGCCTCAAGCTCGGCTTGCATCAGGCGGCCGGCGGCCGACGGCAGCAGCTTGGCGACGGCTTCGGTCGAGGCATGGGCGCGGTGGGCGGTGGAGAAGGCGTCGTTCACATAGATGTCGCCGAGGGCCGCCAGTTCACGGGCGAATTCCGGGTCGTTCTTTTCCTCGGCCTTGTGGTAACGCAGGTTTTCCAGCATCGCCACTTCGCCCGTGGCGAGTCCGTTGACGACGGTCTTGGCCGCCGGGCCGACGCAATCATCGGCAAAGGCCACGGTGCAGCCCAGGATCGTGCCGAGAGCCTCGGCCACCGGGCGCAGGGACATTTCGGGCACGCGCTCGCCCTTGGGCCGGCCGAAGTGGGTCATGACGACCACCTTGGCGCCCTTTTTCATCAGTTCCGCAATCGTTTCGGCGGACCGTTCGATGCGCGTGGCGTCAGTGACCTTGCCGTCCTTCATGGGGACGTTGAGGTCGGAACGCACCAGCACCCGCTTGCCGTTTACGTCGATGTCATCCAGCGTCTTGAACTGAGCCATGTTTCCTCCGTTTTGTGGCTTGCGGGCCGCCCCATCGACCAGGGCCAATGGGGCGGACGCTGCGGCGGCTTTTCTTCTTTAGATGAACTTCGCCATGGCAACCGCAGTGTCGAGCATGCGGTTGGAGAAGCCCCATTCGTTGTCGTACCAGGACATCACGCGCAGGAAGTTGCCTTCCATGACCTTGGTGCCGGTGGCATCAAAGCTGGAGCTGGCCATGTTGTGGTTGAAGTCCACGGACACCAGCGGCGCGGTGTTGTAGGCCATCACGCCCTTGAGGACGCCTTCGGAAGCCTTCTTCATGGCCGCGTTGACTTCGTCCTTGGTGACGTTCTTGGACAGCACGCACTTCAGGTCGACCATCGACACGTTGGGGGTCGGCACGCGGATGGCGACGCCGTCCAGCTTGCCCTGAAGTTCTGGCAGCACCAGACCGACGGCCTTGGCGGCGCCGGTGGAGGTCGGGATCATCGACAGGGCGGCGGCACGGGCGCGGTACAGGTCCTTGTGCAGGCTGTCCACGGTGTTCTGGTCGCCGGTGTAGGCGTGGATGGTGGTCATGAAGCCGTGCTGGATGCCGAACTCGTTGTTCAGGACCCAAACGACCGGCGCCAGGCAGTTGGTGGTGCACGAGGCGTTGGACACGACCTTGTGCTCGGCGCTCAGCTTGTCGTGGTTGACGCCGTAAACGACGGTCAGGTCGGCGCCGTTGGACGGGGCGGATACCAGCACGCGCTTGGCGCCCTGCTCCAGGTGGACGGCGGCCTTGTCGCGGTCCGAGAAGATGCCCGTGCATTCGGCGACGATGTCGACGTTCAGATCGCCCCACTTGAGGGCCTTGGGATCACGCTCGGAGAAGCACTTGATGGCCACGCCGTCGATGACGAGGTTGCCGCCCTCGGCCTTGACGTCATTCTTGAGCACGCCATGGACCGAGTCGTACTTCAGGAGGTGGGCGTTGGTTTCCACGGGGCCAAGGTCGTTGATGGCAACAACCTCGACGTCCTTGCGGCCCGACTCGATGAGAGCGCGCAGAACCAGGCGACCGATCCGACCGAAACCGTTAATAGCAACGCGAACAGCCATTATTTCCTCCGCTATGATGACCGGGGCACGGCCAGCCAAAGAATATCTCTTGCCAAAGGGCGCGCCGCCGAACGTCGTTCTTTTCGTTACGCCCGGCCCTGTCGGCTGCCGTCCGACAGGGGGCGGCGAGCCGAAGTGGCGCGAAAGAACGTCGAACCGGCAGCGGGCTATCCTATCTCATGGAAAACCCGACGAATCCAGCCCGTTCCCCTTTTCGAGCGGCCCAAACACTAGCAGAGCCGTGCGAAAAGCGCCCACCCCCGAAAGCGTCGGCTTTAACTCCCCACAGGTAGCGGGGTTTTCCCACCCCTGCGGGCGGGCATAGACTTTGGGTGCCGTCCGGCAGGGTTGCGCTATTCAACGCAGGCGGTAGTCTTTGCGAACATGCGGCGCGGGGGCCATGCGCCGCCAGCAACACAAATGGGGGAAAGTCGAGATGATGTTCCGCACCGCCGAGTTGGGCCGCAAAGTCTCCAAGGAGGACTTCGCCGGACTCGCCCCGTCCCTGCGCACCGAAATGCTGGAATTGCAATTCCGCCTCCGCAGTTGCCCATTCCCGGTGATCGTAGTGTTCGCCGGGGTCGACGGTGCCGGCAAGAGCGAGAGTGTCAACCTGCTCAACGAGTGGATGGACCCGCGCTGGATCGAAAGCCATGCCTATGGAGAGCCGTCCGACGAGGAACGCGAGCGCCCGGAATTCTGGCGGTACTGGCGCGACCTGCCGAGCAATGGGCGCATCGGGCTGTTCCTGTCGTCGTGGTACTCGGCCCCGGTGCTCGACCGTGCCCACGGCCGCATCAACGACGCCGAACTGGACGAGCGCCTGCGCGAGGTTGCCGCATTCGAAAAGATGCTGGCCGACGACGGCGCCCTTATCCTCAAGTTCTGGATGCACCTCGGCAAGGACGCCCAGAAGCAGCGTCTGAAGAAGCTGGAGAAGGACCCGCTGGAGTCGTGGCGCGTAACCGACCGCGACTGGAAACATTGGGAGATGTACGACGCGTTCATTTCCGCCGCCGAACGCACCATTCGCGTCACCAGCGCGGGGAACGCGCCGTGGGCGATCGTCGAGGGCACGGACGCCCGCTATCGCTCGTTGACCGTGCTGACCAGCCTGCGCGACGCCATGAACCGCCATATGGAGGCATGGGAACTCAAGCGCCGCGTGGCCGAGGATCTGCGGCGGGCGGAGAAGGAGCACGCGGCGGCCGGCGGCATGCCGGTAGGC
>Ga0172382_10012446_pt1 | contig 11095 bp, 9 predicted proteins | sample Leawel138RmetaG_FD_122245 | JGI IMG/M metagenome (GOLD analysis project Ga0172382, IMG submission 122245) | Leachate microbial communities from a municipal landfill in Southern Ontario, Canada - Leachate well 138R metaG | ecosystem: Engineered > Solid waste > Landfill > Unclassified | place...
AACGTGATTTGTTATGGTTTCAGCCATAGCAACTCCCATTGGGTAGAGTGAACCGGCTGTTCCGGCTGTTCCAATGGAGAACCTTCTAAGTTTTGGGGCAGCATCTGATTTAGCATCGGCTGCTCCTTGAGCAAACAAACCTACAGTGACGATGGCTAAAATTAGTGTAATTATAACTAACTTTTTCATCTTACTCCTCCTTGAGAGTTAATCTTTTCTATATTTGCCCCAATTGAACTCATCAGTTCATAAAAATTGGGAAAAGAAACACCTGCATATTCGGCATTGGAGACTATCGTGGTACCCTCTGCGTTTAATCCGGCGATTGAAGAGGCCATTACGATTCTATGGTCGTGGCGTCCGTCAATTTCAGTCCCTTTAAGACGGGAATGGTAGATTGTTAAAGAGTTTTCGGTCTCTTCGAACTTAGCTCCCATTTTTGTCAATTCTTCTTTTATTGATTTAGTGCGGTCGGTCTCTTTAAGTCTGCTGGCTGCAATATTGTATAAAACAGTCTTGCCTTTGGCGTGACAGCCCAAAACAGCTAAGATAGGAACAGCGTCCGGAGTACCGGAACAATCAATTTCAATTCCTTGCAATTCATCTGTCCCTTCAACCGTGATTCCGCCACGTCCCTCATCAACCACATCAACTTTGGCGCCCATGTCTTTGAGGATTTGGACAAAAGCCTTTTCTCCTGCAAAATCATTGGTATCAAGACCGTTGAAAGTTACTTTTGAACCGGGAGTAATAGCCGTTGCTATCAGAGGATAGCCGCTGGTTCCCCAATCACCGGGCAGGGTGTAGGTGAAAGATTTAAACGACTGACCTCCTTTTACAAAGAACTCATCATAGTTGCGGTTTTCTATTTTGATACCGGCTAATTTTAACATACCGATAGTCATATCGACATAGGGGCGTTCCAACAGGTTTGACTCATGAATTAAAGTGTCCCCTTCAGCCAACGGACATGCCGTTAAGAAAGGCGTCATCCACTGAGAGTTTACACCCGGTAATGAAAACTCACCGCCTTTGATAGGTCCTTTTACCACTAAAGGTGCATTTCCATTATTTCTTGTGGAAAAAGCCTGGCCGCCGATTTTGTTGATGGCATCTATCATAGGTTGAGCACTGCGATAACGTATTTGGTAATCGCCCGAAATTACCGAGTAGCCGTTTACCAACGAAGCCACAGCTAAGATAAAATAGTATCCCGTACCTGAGTTTTCAGCATCCAAAATACCGTTGGGCACACTTAGATTTCCCCCTGTTCCCTGAATGATCCACTTCTTGTCGTTGCTTGTGTCAACCTTGGCACCAAGCATCTCAACCATTTTAACAATTGAATAACTGTCAATGTTTGTAAGAGGATTTATAAGTGTAGTCTCTTTATCGGCAAGTGACCCAAAAACAATACCTCTGGCAGTACCCGATTTGTTTCCCGGTATGGTTGCGCTTCCCTTTAAAATAGAACGTGATAATTTAAACTCCAAAGCAAAACTCCTTCTAAAAAATTAAATGATAAACGTTTACAATTAATTATTAATTGAGATTGTTAATTTGTCAATCTTAATATTAATAATATATAATTACTTATATAATAGAGAAATAAAAATTTAAATAAAAATTTATCTACTGAAAACGTTACACTATAGATTGTTTTCTATTATTAATTCTTTTATCATTGCACTAATTTTTATCCTCACTTATACTGAAATTTATGGATAATGATAATCAAATCTCAATTGAGACAGTTTACTCGCTGAAAGATATTGCTCAGCTCTCGGGTGTGTCCGTCGCTACCCTGTCAAGGTATTTCAACGGCCAAAAAGTGAGAAGAAGTACCGAAGAGAAAATAAAAGAGATCGTCGATAAGACCGGATACACTCCCTCAATTGCCGCAAGGTTTATGAGGGGAAGATCAACCGGGGTTATCGGTTTAATTGTTCCTGATATCTCCCATCCGTTTTTTTCGATGATAGCCGAAGGGGTGATGAATGAAGCCCGTGATAACGGAAGATTGGTTTTATGTGGTTCCAGCAGTGGTTCCAGAGAAGTTGAGAAAAGGGTAATAAGGCAATTTTCCCAATCTATATTAGACGGTTTAATCTATATTCCAGTTGGTGAAGCCGAAGATATTCCCGCAATTGAGACTTTCAGGAATTTACCGCTGGTGGTGGCTGTCAGACTAAATATCTTTAAGAATGTGCCGCACGTATACCATGACGGAGAGAAGGGAGGTTATTTAGCGACAAAGTATCTTATCCAATTGGGGAGAACCCGAATCGGGTTTGTTGCCAGTTTCTGGTCGCCCCCCTGCACTAATGAGGAGTTGTTGGAATATACCAACGCTCATTTAGCCGGAACATTTTCTTCAATTCACCGCTTTAAAGGATATTTAAAAGCCCTCGAAGAGGCAGGAATTCCTTATGACCCCAAATTGGTTGCGGTTACTACCTATTCACATCAAGCGGGAGTTGATGCTGCAACGGCTCTTATCGGGAGATTTACAAACTGTAACGGAATCATTGCAATGACTCAGATAGTTGCCAACGGATGTGTCAGCCGCTTTAAAAGTCAGGGATACAAAGTACCTGAAGACCTTTCGGTGATAATTTTTGACAGCAACAAACAAAAAGCCGATTACGCTTATACCAACGTAGAACTCTCTTTGGTGGAGATGGGCCAAATCGCAGTGAGAACCTTAGATAATTTAATCAAAGGGAAAAAGGCCAACGATATCTGTATTGATGTAACGCTGCAAGTCAGAGAAACAACCTCTTTTTTACACCCAAGAGAGAACGATGAGACAATCTGAAATAAAAAAGCCGGCAATCGCCGGCTTTAAATAAATCTCTCTGATGTTTAGAAACCCATCATAGAGAGTGGGGGAAGAACCTCTTCGCCTCCGAAAGAGCGGACAACATGGAAAAAGTCATATTTTCCTGTTCTCTCTTCGGGTGCTTTGCCTTTTAATAGGAATGCCGAGTGTTTGAGAATTGGTTGGTGATCAGGTCGGTAGTAGTATTTACCCAATACTGTATCAAACTCTTCAGATGCAATTACTGCGGCAACTTTTTCAGGATTGAATGTACCGGCTCTCTCTACTGCTTCAAAGATTATCTGAGAAGCTACATACGTTCCGCTGCCCATGTTATCGGGAACTTCGTTCCACCGTTTCTGATAGGCATCGGTATAAGATTTTACGCTGGCGACAATTTCTTCGTCTTCAAAGCCTTCCATATCCCAATAGAACCAAGCCAATGTGTAGTGGTTTTTCAAAGCCCCTTCTGGAATCCCCTGATAAACAATATTGGCTGCCCAGGCTGCCATGATGTCCATCTGGTTGTGAAGGCCCAAATCATAAGCCTGCTTGATGTTGGCAATGGCATCTCCGCCAAACATAGTGGTAACAAAGATATCGGCTTTCAGTCTCATAGCTTCAGTGATAATAGGAGAGTAGTCGACTGTTCCGGAAGGTAGAATTGCTGTTCCGACAATTTTACCGCCGTACTTTGCAAGAGCTGCCTCAAGTCCCTGACGCATTGTCTCTCCCCAAGAGTCTGATCTCTCCAAGAAGAATATAGATTTGGCTCCAATTTCTTGTACAGCGGACATCCCGATTATATAACCGATTGTCCAAGGTGTATAAGTCGGTGAGAATGTACAATCGGCATACTCTTCGCTTTGGAAAATTCCGATTGCGGGTACATAACTGGGAATGTAGATAATCGGATCAATCTTACTCTGCTCGTTTAAGGCAGAACTCATCGGATTCCAGATTCCGCCAGTCAGGGCATTGATTCCGGCATCTTTAAGTTCGCGGTAGCGTCTTACGCCCACATCGAGTTTAGCTTCATCGTCTTTCACCATTGTCTCAATTGGTACCTTACCCCAAGGCATATTAAGACCGCCGGTAGCATTTTTTTCTTCAACAGCCAGTAAAAACGATTTTCGCTGAGTCTCTGAAATAGCTGCAAAGTTTCCACTCATTGATGAGAGAAACCCGTATTTAAAAACAGTAGGTTCATCAGTGGCTTTTTGTCCTTGGGCAAAAAGTGCAGTAGGAATCATACTTATGATGAGTATGAAACACAGTACAACAAGTTTTGTTTTTTTCATATTTACTCCTCTAACTTTTTATGCACGCCCCCTACGGGGGTTTCAGACTAAATAAATGCCTCCGTATTTTATGAAATAAAACGCATCTAATTTTGAGAGACTTTATCTTGGCTCCTAATACCCTCTTTATAGGGGATAGCCGGTGAGAAGACGTTATACATAACAAACTTTTCAGTTACATTTCTCACAGCGTGGGTGGTGTTGGGAGGAACCATGACTACACAGCCTGCTTCTGCCGGGAACTCGCCCTGTCCTTCTATGTACATTGTAGCTTTTCCTGAGACAACATAAATTAAATCGGGTTGGTTTACATGTCTGTGGTCAGGTAAAGAAATCCCTTCTTGCAGTTCGATCAACATAACAGTCATTGGGGTTCCGTCTTTTTCATTGGTGTAGATCCATTTAATCCTGCTCCCCTCATCCATAAAGTGTCCTTCCCATGGGACATCAGCAATTCTTTTCATTACTTGGTGTGACATTCTTTATTCTCCTTTTAAGTAATTTTGCATGTATGATTATCGGCTCATTGTAACACAAATTTGGAAAACGTCAAAACTCTTTGCTAACTTTTTTGAGAGCCTATATTGATATGACAAATTACCCCTTTTTTTTGAAAAAAGCTTTCAAATGTGAGGTTTAAATGTATTTTTATATCATCAGATGATTATATTTGAAGTTTTTTTTAATTTTTATAAAAAAACTGTAATATTCATAAATAATTATTTATATATCAGTGAGTTAAAATCCAGAGAAAGTCTCAATAAATATCTTTCTAAATAAAAATTTAGTTTTTAGAGATTAAATTTTATTAAAGATAACTCTTTTAAACACAAAAAGATAGAAAAGATTCTCTTTTCTTAAATTAAGATATTTAGTAGTACTACCGTTTGCTTTGAGTCTATGAAAATTACACCAAACGGCTGGACAAGATACTCAACTTCTGTATGATATAACAACTAAAAATTACGAATGTAGTTTTATTTTTAGTTGACCAAGTTAGAGGGTGTGATACAATTCATTGAACATATTAGTCTGATTGCATATATTTGTACAAGCAAATTTCTGCAATTCAGATTACATGTAAAATTTAGGAGGTGACGATATGTCAGCAAAAAAAATTGCGAGACTGACTGTGCTCTTTTTTGTAGTACTTCTTCTTGCAAGTCCCTTGTGGGCACAGGGGCAAGCGCAAGCACAAAAGGAGAATCCTACAGAGTTTAAACTTGGGTTTATGACCTCTTTTAGTGGAACATTTGCCGCAGTTGCCGAAACTCAGAGAATGGGGGTCAATCTGGCAGTAAAAGAAGTTAACGATGCCGGTGGTCTTAATATGCCATGGGGCAAAGTTAAAGTAACAGTTCTGGAAAAAGATGACGAGGCAAAGTTGGATGTTGGGGCTCGTCGTTACAGAGAACTTAAAGATGCCGGAATGAACGCTATTGTCGGAACCGTTTGGAACCCAATGGCCGGTCTTATAAATACTGAATCATTGGAAGACCCGATTCCTTACATCGCTGCATGTGTACCTGCAATTGAAACCTTTGTTAAGGGTGAGACCGCTACAGGAACTTTCTCAGTTGCATTTACACCCTGGAGTATCGGATATTTGGCAGGTACCGTTGCCGTTAAAGAACTCGGAGCAAAAACAATTTATTGGGTTGAGCGCTCTGACAGTTGGGGTTCGGTAATGAGACAAGGTCTTGAAGCTGCTCTTAAAGAACACGGTGGTGAAATTATCGGTAAATTTGAATTCGTAACCGGAACAGTCGATTATTCTGCCGGAATTAACGAAGCTATGAGACTAAAACCGGACGTATTCTTAGCCAGTAACTTCAGTGCAGACGCCATTGCCCTGTTTAAACAGGCTTACGACATGGGCTTAACAAAAGTAACCATTCCTTTCAACGCATTTATCACAAACGTTGTCGGTATGGGAATCCCATCTGCAGCTAGAGCCGACCTTTACGGTCTCCACTATTTCTACTGGGATATGGAAAACTACGGTGATCCGGTTCTTGCTAAAAAAGCTAAAGACTATACTGATGCCCACATGAAAGCTTTTGGTGAAGCACCCGATTCTTACGGAACAATTGCTTATACAGCTACTCAGATGATTCTGCAGGCTGTTCAAGAAGCCGGAACTTTTGAGGTCAATGAAGTTTCTAAAGTTATTGCCAATAAAACTTTTGATACAGTAAAAGGACCTAGCTATTTCCGCGAAGACCACGAACTTGTTGGAGATTACCTGACATATTTAGTTAAAGGTAAACCCGATTCAGAAAGTAAAAACAAGTTTGATGTATTCTCAGTCAAAGGACACTTTGGCGGTGGACAAGCTCTACCTCCACTGAGTATGCTTGGCTACTAATTTGCTGAACTAACAATACAGACAGTCGCCCTCAAAACTTCGTTTTAGCGACTGTCTGTTAATGTATAATAAAAATAATTGAAGGCTGAAATGGAATATATTCTTAGAACAAATAACGTTTATAAACGTTTCGGGGCGTTTGCGGCAGTCAATGGGGTAAGCTTGGATGTCAAAGAAAATGAGATTATGGGAATTATCGGGCCTAACGGAGCCGGTAAGACAACATTTCTTGGCATTTTAACCGGAAATCACATACCTGAAGAGGGTACGGTAATGTTCTGGGATAAGGATATTACCAAACAGAGACCCGAGCAGCGCGTTAATACAGGTTTAATGCTCTCTTTCCAGTTGGTTCATGTATTCGATAACTTGACAGTGTATGAAAATTTGGCACTCTCCTATTACCGAAAGCGTGAGAACAAACAGCTTCCCCTAAACTTTTTCACCACTAATTTCTATAAAAACAAAGAGATAAAAGGGCATGTAGAAGAAGCCCTCAAAAACTTTGACCTGTCTAATTTAGAAGAGGTGGAGGTAAGTAACCTTTCACTCGGGTCAAAGAAAAAGTTGGAAATTGCAATGTCTTGGATAGCCGATCCTGTGGTTTTGTTGTTGGACGAACCGTTTGCCGGTATCGGTGATCAGGAAATCGATGAAATCCTGGTTGTTTTAAATAGATTAAAAGGAAAAAAGACGATAGTCATCGTTGAACATAAAATATCAAAACTCGATAAGCTGGTAGATCGCCTTGCCGTTATGCATGAAGGTAAAATAATTGCCTGCGGACCTTACGAAGAGACAATCAACAATGCTGAGGTAAGGCGTTCTTATTGGCGGATTGTTGAAGGTGACGAGTCAGATCGGGCTAAACTGCACCATGAAAGTGGCAGTGTTACAATCAAGAAAGGGGAAACACCACTGCTTGAGGTCAACGATGTCACTGTCGGATATGGTGATTTGCGGGTTGTCTTCGACTTATCGGTAAAAGTTCACGAAGGTGAAATAGTGGTTTTGGCCGGACGTAACGGTGCCGGTAAGACTACAATCTTTAGAACTATTGCCGGCTTCTTAGAGCCGATTGAGGGAAATATACTCTTTAGCGGGGATAATATCACCAACGCAAAGGCATACGATATTGCCCGTAAGGGTCTTAAATATATTCAGCAAGATAAAAAAGTGTTTGGATCTTTAAGTGTTAAAGAGCACTTGCACCTGTCTTGCTATGCGACAAAGAGCCAAGACATTGAGGAGATATTGGACTTTTTCCCCAAATTAAGAGTTCTTATGGATCGCCAAGCCGAAAAACTCAGCGGTGGGGAAAAACAGATGCTATTAATGGCTATGGCTTTGATTGGGGAACCGAAAATCATTTTGATGGATGAACCTACCGAAGGTTTAGCCCCCTCAATCATTAAAGACCTAGGCGATATTTTCACTAAGCTGAGAGGAAGAACCACTCTTTTCATTGTTGAGCAAAACCTCCCACTGGTTGCAAGAATTGCAGACCGTGTCTACTCAATGAAAGAGGGGAAAATTGTCGCTGAGACTACAAAACGGGAAGAGATTGAAAAGCTCGAATTTGAGAGGTATCTATAATGACAAGCATTACTAACACAGTTCCTGCCTTTGGCAAATATGAACTGGCTCCCCACAGAAGGAACATGAGTATTTTATACCCGATTGTCTTTATCCTTCTGTTAACGATAAGTCGTTACATCTTTCCCAATAAGATGACGCTCTTTATTGAGGTGGGGATTTTTGCAATATATGTTATGGGCAATAACGTTTTAATGGGTTACCTTGGGTTAGTATCCTTTGGTCAACCGTTTTATCTTAGTGTGGGAGCCTATTCGGCAGCCCTCTATCTGGCCCATGTTGGTCACAGTGTCTATATTGCCATGGCGCTATCGATTGTTGCTGGAATAGGTCTGAGTTTGGTTTTTGGACCGATATTCATCCGATTGCGCAGCAGTTATTTCACCCTAATTAATGCTGCTCTGTGTGCAATGGGACTTTTCATGTTTGAAAAGCTGTTGATTGGTGTGACCAACGGTAACGACGGTCTTTGGTATCGGAAAAAAATGAATCCGACTCCGATTCTCAACTTAAAAAATACTTCTGATTTCTTTCTTTTTACTATGATAATCCTCTTTATTATTCTTCTGATTTATCGCCAGATTGACCGTTCGGCATTGGGAGCAATGTTCAGAGGAGTTCGGGTCAATGAGAAAAAAATGGAGTTTATCGGTTTTAATACCTTCAAAATTAGGTGGTTGGGGTTTGGTATAGCTTCGGTTCTATCTACATTTGCCGGAAGTCTCTATGCCATAAACTTAGCTTTTGTTAACCCAAGCTTGGGAGAAAACTCCAGAGCAATTGAGGTTGTTGTTGCAACATTGATTGGAGGAGTCGGTTCTCTTTACGGAGGGCTGTTTGGTGCTTTGGGGTTCTTGGGGATTAAAGATATAGTCAGTAACTTTGTCTCTAGGTGGGAGCTTATTGTCGGTATTATAACCCTTGTCGTATTGTTTAAATTCAGCGGCGGATTGTGGGGTGTTGTCAGCTCAATAACGGGACGGATTAATCGTAACAAGGCACTGACAAGAATTAAAGAGAAATCGAAAATGAAAAAGAAGGTGCAGTAATGGATAAGTGGATTACAGCAGTTATTTATGGGCTTGGACAGGGCGGTATCCTATTTCTGGTCAGTCTTGCCCTCTCTATCGGATACGGCCTTATGCGTGTTGTTAATATGGAATCAATGCTCTATTACACATTTGGGGCATACGTAAGTTATACAATAATGAAAGTCACCGGAAACTTCTTTTTTGGGGCTCTCTGTGCTTTTGGAATCGGGGCAATTTTAGGTTTCATTGTTGAAACACAACTTTTAAGACGTCTTTATCATAAAGAGATGATGTTTACGGTATCTGCTACCTACAGCGTCTTTTTGATTGGAATTGGCTTTGTACAGTTTATTTGGGGATTAAACCCAAAACCTGTAGCAATGCCAATTGATAAAATGGTCAGAATTATAGGGGTATCAATACCGGTTTATCGGGTAATAGTATTTATCGTAGCCGCTGTTGTTTATGTCCTTATTACATTGATGTTAAACAGAACAATTGCCGGAAAAGCAATTATGGCAGGTGTAGACAGCAGACCTCAGGTAGAGGCTCTCGGAATCAACGTAAACAAAATATTTACCGTGACTTTTGTTATAGCCAGCGGTATTGCCGGTCTTGGTGGAGCTCTAAATGCCCCAATGATGATGGTAGGTCCCTACATGGGATTTGACATGCTTCTTCTCTCTTTCATAACGGTTATATTCGGGGGATTGGGAAGTGTAAAAGGGACAGCGCTATCAGCTTTAATAATGGGTCAAGTCATGTCCTTAGGCGGAACTCTCTGGAGTCCTTTAGCATTCATAGCTCCATTCTTAGTAATGTTCATCGTAATTTTAGTCAGACCTAATGGACTGTTTGGTGTTAAAGGTGCTTCGTATGCCGGATAAAGAGAATACAATGCGGGCGATGGTACTGAGAGAGTACAATAGTCCGCTGGTATTAGAACAAAGGCCGATACCAATAATTAAAAGGGATCAGATACTTCTTAAGGTAGAAGCCTGTGGGATATGCGGAACCGATTTAAAGATAACGAAAGGACAGCTTCCTTCAATAATAAAATTACCCCATGTTCCCGGTCATGAACTGGGAGGGGTAGTAGTAGACGTTGGCGAAGATGTTAAAAACATCAAAGTAGGACAAAGGGGGATAGGTTACACTTATCTACCCTGTCACGATTGTCATCAGTGCAGAACAGGGAAACAAAATGTCTGTAGTACAATAACCCGATTGGGATTTGAACACGACGGGGGTTTTGGTGAGTATGTGGCACTTCCTGCTTATGGGTTCTGTCCGATACCTGCTGATGAAAAAGTCTCAGATTATGCGGTTCTGACAGACGCAGCTTTAACACCTTTTCACTCAATAGTTGCATTGGGAAAAGTAAAGGCAGGCGATAGCGTACTGGTAGTCGGAGTCGGAGCATTGGGTTTATATGCACTGCAGATAGCGAAACTCAGCGGAGCAACCGTAATAGTTGCTGACATTAAAGAAGAGGCTCTTGAGAATGCGAAGAGCTACGGTGCCGATGCAACTATAAATACAAAGAAAGAAGATTTAGAGAAGTCAGTAAAAGAGCTTACCAACGGTAACGGAGTAGATGTTGCCTTTGACGGGGTAGGATATGCCTCAACTTTCGTGCCGACATTAAAGTGCGTCACTAAAGGGGGAACCCTGTTACTGACAGGTTATGACCCCATAAACAGTTTGCCTTTGGACGCTTTAGGAATGCACTACAATGAATGGACAGTAATCGGAACAAGGTTGGGAACAAAAGAGGAGTTGTTAAGGCTCATCGATTTAACCTATAAGAAGAAACTGAAGCCTATAATATCGAAATACTACCCGTTTAATGAAGTTAACAGAGCATTGGAAGAACTTTCCAAAGGTCAAGTAATCGGAAGGATAGTGCTTACCGGTTGGAACGACTGATTAACAACAGTTTTATCCTAAACCCCGTTTATTGCTGAACGGGGTTTAA
>Ga0172382_10012447_pt1 | contig 11095 bp, 10 predicted proteins | sample Leawel138RmetaG_FD_122245 | JGI IMG/M metagenome (GOLD analysis project Ga0172382, IMG submission 122245) | Leachate microbial communities from a municipal landfill in Southern Ontario, Canada - Leachate well 138R metaG | ecosystem: Engineered > Solid waste > Landfill > Unclassified | place...
ATTTTTCTAAGCTAGACGCTGCTTTTAAAGGAGCTTATCTTAGTTTACAATTAGATTAAAACCTTAATCAATTTCAAAAAGTTTTGCATTTTCATTGACTTATATTCAATCCTCATTTATAATTTAGAAAAAGAATATTGAGAATCACAACAATGATTGGAAGAGTATACAAGGAAGGTAGTTATAGCGAATCGGCGGCGGTGAAAGGTCGGTACGAAAACCTTGTTGAAGAACATCCATGAGTTTTTAACCGAAATCGAATGAGAGTAGGCTTAAACGGGGCCATTCCGTTATGAAATGGAAGATATCGAATGAGTTGTCATTCCGTATCTGATGAGTGAACTTTATAGTTAATTTGGGTGGTACCACGGAAATTATGCCTTTCGTCCCTATTAGGGATGAAAGGTTTTTTGATTTTGCAGTATTGTTAATAGCCTTATTCAGTAAATTTAATGAAAGTTGGAGGTAAAGAAATTGGGAGAAGTAACATTTATAAAACCAAAAAATTATAATTCCATGCATGATATTTTGGGAACACAAATAGCTATTAAAAAAATTAAAGATTATTTTGAAAGGAACCTTTCAGAGCAATTAAATCTGACTAGGGTGTCCGCACCTTTATTTGTCACTGCAGGCTCCGGTTTAAATGATTACCTTAGCGGTGTAGAAAGACCTGTAGATTTTGATGCAAAATCAATGGCAGGGGAAAAAGTAGAAATAATACAATCTTTGGCAAAGTGGAAAAGGGTGGCTCTTCGTAGATACGGATTTGATATACATGAAGGTCTATATACAGATATGAATGCAATAAGAAGGGATGAGGATTTAGATAACCTACATTCTATTTATGTTGATCAGTGGGATTGGGAAAAGGTAATAAGTAAAGAAGATAGAAATGTTGAATACTTGAAAACTACAGTAAAAGAGATATTTAAAGTTTTTAAAAATACGGAAAACTATTTGATGTTTAAGTATAAGAATTATAAGCCTATTCTTCCAGACGATATATTCTTTATTACTGCTCAAGAGCTTGAAGATCTTTATCCCCACATGAAGCCGGAAGAAAGGGAACACGCAATAGCTAAGGATAAAGGAGCGGTTTTTATAATAGGCATAGGCGGTAAGCTTAAGTCAGGACAAGAGCATGATGGAAGATCACCGGATTATGATGACTGGGAATTAAATGGAGATATAATTTTTTGGTATCCTGTATTGGAAATGGCACTGGAACTGTCATCAATGGGAATAAGGGTAGATAAGTATGCATTACTAAAACAATTAAGATTATCACAATGTGAAGATAGACTGAGACTGGAATATCATAGAATGCTTATGGAAGATAAACTACCTTTAACTATAGGCGGTGGAATAGGGCAATCAAGAATCTGTATGTTTTTTTTGAAAAAGGCTCATATTGGTGAAATTCAGGCTTCTATATGGCCGGAAGAAATGATAAATATTTGTGAAAAATACGATATAGCACTTTTATAGAAAAATGTTTCACATTTCACATTTCCAATATTCTTAAATATATTATAATTAATATAGAATTAAAAATAAAATGACGATAAATATAATGAGACTGGATTACTGAGAAGAATGTTTACTTTTCATGGGAAACAATATTAGAAAAGGGTGATTTAATGAAAAGTATTAATATTGAAGATAGCTTGGTAAGAAGGAATAGAATTCCTATATTGATATATTCCACTGATTGGATACAATTGTTTTCCAATCATCGTACAAGGAGTATGCAAAGAATAATTGGTAAATTGGAAAACTTGTTGGCTAAAGAAAAAGACTTGGAAGGCGAGTTAAGCCAAATTGAAAAGAAGAAAAAGGTATTGATGAGTAAGATATTGCACCTTTCAAATGAGTTAAACGAGAATAAAAACAATTCAGTTATTGAGGTACTGGATAAGACTAAAAGGCAAATAGATGACATTAATGTTCGCATTCCGCAAATACTTGAAGAGTTAGAAAATATTCCTTTTGAAATAGACAAATATAATACTATTCTTCTTAAAGACACGATTAAACGAGCATATGAAATGATTAATCAATATAAGCAGGAATCGGAAACTACTCAAAATGAAATTAATAAAATTAGGGAAAGCTTATCAATATTAATTCAAAAAAAAGTTGACTTGGAAGAGGATGTAAGCAAGATTTACTCATATTTACACGGAATCATGGGAGCGACAGAAATGGAGAAATTAGATAAAGATTTCTTAAATGTTGAGAAAAATGGTTAATGATAAGTGAATGCAGTATTATTAATGCGATATTATAAGTTTATAAGAAAGGGCATATTAGTAAAATGGAATGGAGCGGGAAAAGATATCATAGTTTAAACCACTTTTTAAGAAATAGATTCGGCGAAAAGGTATTTAAAATTTCCCTTGATGCCGGTTTTACTTGCCCTAATAGGGATGGGAGCATTTCCAATAAAGGCTGTATATTTTGCAGTCCAAGAGGTTCCGGTGATTTTACTTTTAAATGTGATAATATAAGCGAACAATTTGATAAAGCAAAGGCTATGATGAGGAAGAAATGGCGGAATGGGAAGTTTATCGCCTATTTTCAAGCTTATACAAATACCTATGCACCGGTAGATGTTTTGCGAGAAAAGTATTTTTCAGTGTTAAATAAAGAAAATCTTGTAGGTATTGCAATAGCAACTAGACCGGATTGTCTGCCTTCGGACGTCATAGGGCTTTTAAAAGAAATAAATAAGAAGACTTATTTATGGGTGGAATTGGGGTTGCAAACGGTAAAGAAAGAAACAATGAGATTGATAAATTGTTGTTATTCTTTAGATTCATATATTAATTCGATAAAAGTTTTAAAAGAAGAGGGAATAGATGTAGTTACACACTGTATTTTAGGTTTGCCCGGGGAAAATCGGGATGATATGATAAACACTGTTAGATTTGTTGCTGATACAAACACACAAGGTATTAAGCTGCATCTTTTGCATTTAATGAAAGATACCCCTATGATGGAATTGTATAAAAAAGGGGACATGGAATTATTAGAAAAAGAAAAATATATTGATTTGGTTATTGACTGTGTTGAGAGACTTCCCAAAGAAATGGTAATACACAGATTGACCGGAGACGGACCAAGAGACACCCTTATAGGTCCAAAATGGAGTTTAAATAAGTGGGAAGTATTAAATTCAATTGATAGAAGATTTATTGAAAGAGATACATGGCAAGGCAAGTTAATCACAAAGAAACAATAATCCATTGACAATGATTAGTATTTACGATAAAATCACATACAATATGATAAAAGCAAAGAACGGGATTAGTAAATACTGCTGAAACTTATAGAGAGCCATGGGATGGTGGAATATGGCAGTTTTAAAGTTTTGAACTCACCCCGGAGCTGCGGTCTGAAATTAATAGTAGGGCTAGTCGGTACTTACCGTTACCAAAGACTTTAAGAGAACTATAATATATAGTTAATTAGAGTGGTACCGCGGGTTATCCCCGTCTCTTAGAGGCGGGGTTTATTATTTTATAGGAGTGGTAGTTATGTACAATATAAAGATTGATAGAAAGTGGCAAAAGAAATGGGAAGATACAAAGCTCTATAGTTTCAATCCTGATAGAATTGATAAAAAACTTTATTGCTTGGAAATGTTTTCATATCCATCGGGGGCAAACCTGCATGTAGGCCATTGGTATAATTTCGGGCCTACAGATTCTTGGGCGAGGTTTAAAAGGATGCAAGGATATGAAGTATTTCAACCTATGGGTTTTGATGCTTTTGGATTACCTGCAGAGAATTATGCAATAAAAACAGGAATACATCCTCATGATTCTACGATGAAGAATATAGAAACTATGGAAAAGCAATTAAAAGAGATGGGTGCTATGTTTGATTGGGATTATGAAGTTGTGACATGCACACCTGAATATTACAAATGGACTCAATGGATATTTTTAAAACTATATGAGGCAGGCCTGGCTTATAGAAAAGAAGCCCCTGTCAACTGGTGTCCCAGTTGCCAGACAGTTCTTGCCAACGAGCAGGTTATAGAGAATTTTTGTGAAAGATGTGAAACAGAGGTTATAAAAAAGAATTTAACACAATGGTTTTTCAAGATAACAGCATATGCAGAAGAATTGCTGGAAAAACTGGATGATATAGATTGGCCGGAGAGAACAAAGAAAAGCCAAATTAACTGGATTGGTAAATCAAAAGGTGCTGAAATAGAATTTGAAATAGAAAATTCTGATTTAAAGTTCAAAGTATTTACAACCAGGGCTGACACTGTATATGGTATAACTTATATGGTACTTGCTCCTGAAAATGAAATAGTTGATAAAATAACTACTGATGAATATCGTGATTCTGTAAATGAGTATAAAAGTTGGGCGGCAAAGCAAAGTGAAATAGATAGGATGTCAACTGTTAAGGAAAAAACCGGGGTATTTACGGGAGCATACTGTTTTCATCCTCTAACAGGTGAAAGATTGCCTATTTGGATTTCTGATTATGTATTAGCAACTTATGGCACAGGATGTGTAATGGCTGTACCGGCACATGATGAAAGAGATTTTGAATTTGCTGAAAAATTTAACCTTAAAATAACGAGAGTAATAGATAGTAAGGATGGCAGTGATGCACCGTTACCTTATATAGATTATGGAGTTTTAGTAAATAGCAACGATTTTAACGGGATGAAATCAGAAGATGCTATGATTAAAATAGTAGAAAAATTAAACAAAAAGAGCAAAGGCGAATTAAAAATAAACTATAGATTAAGAGATTGGCTTGTTTCCAGACAAAGATATTGGGGTTCACCTATACCTATTGTTTATTGTGAACATTGCGGTACGGTTCCTGTTCCTGAAGAGGATTTACCCGTTTTGCTTCCTTATAATGTAGAGTTTACTCCTGATGGGGAGTCTCCTCTCAGAAAATCTGCCGAATTTATAAATACTGAATGTCCAAAATGTGGTGGTCCGGCAAAAAGGGATGCAGACACTTTAGATACATTCGTATGTTCCTCATGGTATTTTTTGCGTTATGCGGATAATAAAAACGATAAAGAAGCTTGGAATAAAGAATGGATAAACAAAATGCTGCCGGTAGATAAATATGTTGGCGGTTACGAGCATGCGGTTATGCATTTATTATATGCGAGATTTTTTACAAAAGCACTAAGGGATTTAGGTTATTTGGATTTTGACGAGCCCTTTTTATCATTAAAACATCAAGGGGTTATACTTGGTGCTGACGGTAATAAAATGAGCAAATCAAAAGGGAATGTTATTTCACCTGACAGTTATATTGACGAATACGGTTCTGATGTATTTAGGCTTTATTTGATGTTTGGCTTTGCTTATGAAGAAGGCGGTCCTTGGAATGATGATAGCATTAAAGCTATTGCAAGATTTTTAAATAGAATAGAGAGAGTCAAGGATTTGGCATTAGGTTTAAGAAATCAAAAAGGCAAAAAAGAAATAGGCTCAGGAGAAAAAGATTTAAATTATGAGAGAAATAGAGTAATCAAAGAGGTAACCGTTGATGCGGAAGATTTTCATTTTAATACTGCAATAGCCAGAATGATGGAACTTTTAAATGCTTTGAATAAATACGAATCGGATGTAAATGAAAAAAATATAACACTATTCGAGGATGTTTTTGCTGACTTGATTAGACTTCTGGCACCTTTTGCTCCACATTTTTCAGAGGAGATCTGGGAAACCATGGGATATGAATATTCCGTATTTAACCAAAATTGGCCTATATGGGATTCGGAAGCGCTTATAAAAGATGAGATAGAAATTGCCGTTCAAATAAACGGAAAAGTTAGGACTAGGCTTATGATACCTTCCGATGCTGATAATAGCGTAATAGAAGATATAGCAATGGCTGATGAGAATGTAAAAACACTTGTTGAAGGTAAAAAAGTGATTAAGGTTATAGTGGTAAAAGGCAGATTAGTTAATATTGTAGTCAGATAATGATTAGATAAGGATATCAATTCCGAAAAATATATTATCACTTTTCACACATGAATACTTTTATCTTCTAAAGATTTTTGATATTCGCTAAAGATTACGTTGTGGAAAAACTTTTAGTTTTGTAACTCAGTAATCGTAGTAAATATAATAATCTGACTATCAGATACAGTAAGTATGAGAAGTGATGATATTTCAATATGATGAATAAGAAGGAAAACTATAATAGATGTAGAATTATAAATAATGATAACAAAGTAAGAGATTAGAGAAATTATCTCCATTGTTTTAAGGAGGAGCATATAAATGATTTATGGCATAGGAACCGATATAATTGAAATAAGCAGAGTAAAAAGAGCTATTGAGCGTAATTCCGGTTTTATAAATAGATTATTTAGTGAAGAAGAACGAGAATACTATGAATATAGAAAGTGGAATCCTCAAAACATTGCAGGGGGTTTTTCAGCTAAGGAAGCAGTATTAAAAGCAATAGGCACCGGGCTTCACAAGTTTAAATGGAAAGAATTAGAGATAATGAGAGATACAAATGGAAGACCCTTTGTTAGACTAAATGGTAAGTTAAAAGAATATGCAGACAATAACTATATTGGTTTAATTCATATCAGTGTAACGCATTGTAAAGAATATGCGGCGGCTACCGCAGTGGCAGAAGTATCCATTGAAAAGAGGTGGATGGATATTGAAAGTATGCTCATCACAGCAAATGCGGATATCAGACGAAATATCCATTAAAGATTATTTAATTCCCGGGATAGTATTGATGGAAAACGCAGCTTTGGGAGTAATGAAAGAAATTGAGAAAGAAATAAAATGTGGAGGGTTGCCTAAAAAAGGTAATTCTCTTATAATATGCGGCACCGGTAATAATGGCGGGGATGGTTTTGCAATTGCCAGACACTTGGTAAGCATAGGATGGCGAACAAAGATAATTATATGCGGAGATTACAATAAAATTACCGGAGATGCGTTAATTAATCTAAAAATAATAGAAAATATGGGATTATCTATAAATTACGTAAATAAAGGCGATATAGATTTAATAAGCAATAAGCCGGATTTAATTATTGACTCAATATTGGGTACAGGTTTTAAAGGTGAATTAAAACCTGAGATTCAATTCATAGCGGAGAGCATAAATAGTAATAATGCGTATGTGATTTCTGTAGATATTCCTACGGGTTTAAATAGTGATACAGGGTTTATAGATAGTGTCTGTGTGAAAGCTGATAAAACCGTAACTTTAGGTTTGCCCAAAATAGGTCTTGTAATAAATGAAGGACCTGCTCATTGCGGAGAGTTGTCAGTTGAGGGATTGACTATTCCTAATGAAGTATATGATAAAGCCGGAGTAAACAAATATTTAACTGATGAAAATTTTCTATGCGAATATTTATTAGAAAGGAATAAAAATAGTCATAAAGGAACTTATGGTAAGGTGCTGGCTATAGCTTGTTCAAAAGAAATGACAGGCGCAGGATTATTAGCTTCTGAAGCAGCACTGCATAGTGGTGCAGGTATAGTTGAACTGGCAGTTCCTGAAAGCTTAATAAATGCTGTAAGCGGAAAGGTTCCCGAGATAATTACAAGAGGCCTTTTAGAGAGTAAAGACGGTTATATTTCAAGTGCTGATAGTGATAAGATTATTAGAGAATATGGGGGGACTTCATCTATGCTTATAGGTCCCGGCCTTGGCATAAGCGATGAAGTCTTTAATATGTTGGTAAAATTAATAAAAGAGTGTGACAACACTATTGTTATAGATGCAGACGGGCTTAATGCCTTAGCAAGACGGACTTCTGTATTGAATGATAAAGTAGGAAAGATTATCTTGACCCCGCATCCCGGTGAAATGGCACGATTAATGGATATTAGTATTGATGATATTCAACGAGACAGGATTGGTGTTGCAGAAAAATTTGCAAAAGAGTATCAAGTTGTTGTTGTATTAAAAGGCTATAGGACAATAATAGCTACTCCTTGGGGAGAGACTTGGATTAATCCCACGGGAAATCCCGGTATGGCAACCGCAGGATCAGGAGATGTTCTTTCAGGTATTATAGCGGCTTTGACGGCTCAGGGGCTTGAAGCACATATAGCTGCAATATGCGGTGCATTTATACATGGCTATGCAGGTGATGTTGCATCGGAGACCTTAGGTGAATGGGGGATTACAGCGAAGGATATCATCAGATTTACTCCGTATGCGATTAAAAATATATTACAAAAATAATACTAAGGAGGCCTTAAAAATGTATGACTTAAAGAGAATTAGGTCTGTTTGGGCAGAAATAAGCTTAGACAACTTGGCGCATAATATGAGGGAAATAAGAAGACTTACAGACAAAAATGCTATGGTTACGGCTGTTATTAAAGCAGATGGTTACGGTCATGGTGCAAAATATATAGTGGAAACTTTGCTTGAAAACGGTGCGGATAGATTTGCAGTAGCCGTATTGGATGAAGCATTGGATTTAAGAAGCTTCGGTGTTAAGGAACCTATTTTAATTATGGGCTATACCCAGCCTGAAAAAGCGAAAGAAATAGTAGAAAATGATATTGAGCAAGCAGTATATACTTATGAGGTAGCTAAAGCCATTTCTGATGAATCTGTTAGACAGAATAAAAAAGCAAAAATCCATATAAAAATTGATACGGGAATGGGTAGAATAGGTTTAAGGCCGGAAGAAAAAGTTGTAGATTTCGCAAAGGAGATTTCAAAACTTCCTAATATAATAATTGAAGGCATATTTACCCACTTTGCTATTGCAGATGATGCTGATAAAGACTATACTTACAAGCAATTCGAGAGATTTAACTGGACTATTAATAAATTAAAAGAAATAGGAATAAAGATTAATATAAAGCATTGTGCTAATAGTGCAACGATTATTGACTTGCCCGATATGCATTTGGATATGGTTCGTGCAGGAATAATCCTTTATGGTTTGGCACCTTCTTTTGATGTAATGCTTGATAGAATTGATTTAAAACAAGTTATGTCCTTAAAAGCCCGTATTAGTCATGTAAAAGAAATTGAAGCAGATGAAAGTGTCAGTTACGGAAGAAAATATATTGCGGCAAAAAAATCTAAAATAGCTTCGTTACCGCTAGGCTATGCCGATGGGTATACAAGAATGCTTTCAGGGAAAGCGGAAGCCTTGGTTAAAGGGTTGAGGGTCCCTATAGCAGGTAGGATATGCATGGATCAGTGCATGATTGATGTTACCGGAATAGATGATGTGAATGTGGGAGACGAAGTTGTATTATTTGGCGAACAAATGGGTGCTTTTATATCAATTGATGAATTAGCTGAGAAATTAGGTACAATAAACTATGAGATAGTATGTATGATATCCAAAAGAGTTCCCAGAGTATATACAAAGAATGGAAAAGCGGTGAACATAGTTAACAATATATACCCTGTTAAATAGTACAGTCTACATATTGTATACATATATTTTTATTGTAGATTATTAATATTTGATTAAGATTAAAACATAAATGTCAAATATTATCTATGGCATTGATGTAAAAGTTGGTATATAATAGTGTATATGTGGTTAGCATAGATTCATAGAACGGGATTGCAAGACGTATAATTGTTACATATAGTTCATACTATTTACTAAAGTAACAGAAATACTGGAGGTGCTAGTGTGGCAGAATGTAAAAGAATTGTAGTTAGCTTGCCGGGCAGCCTTTTAGAAGAAGTTGACAATATGATTTGTAATGGGCAATGTGATAGAAATGAATTTGTCAGTAAGGCTATGGAGTACTATTTAAGTGAAGTAAAAAAGGTTAATTTTGTTGAGAGCATGAAAAAGGGATATTTGGAAATGACACAAATAAATGTGATGTTAGCTGAAATCGGACTTACTGCTGACCAAGAGTGTATATGTAATTATGAAACAAGGCTTGCGGAGCGTGAGTGATGTGATTATAAAAAGAGGGGATATGTTCTATGCGGATTTAAGTCCTGTTGTCGGTTCAGAACAAGGCGGGACAAGGCCTGTTCTAGTAGTACAAAACGACATTGGGAATAGGTACAGTCCTACTGTGATAGTAGCTGCCATTACTTCACAAATCAATAAAGCAAAACTACCTACTCATGTGGAAATAAGTGCAAAAGAGTACGGGTTGGCGAAAGATTCCGTTATTCTGTTAGAGCAAATAAGAACCATAGATAAAAAGAGGCTTAAAGAAAGGATTGGCAATCTATCCGAAGAACTTATGAAAAAAGTAGATAACAGTATAGGGATAAGTTTTGGACTTGTAGAATATAGTATTTAAAGGGCATAAGCCCTTTTTTGATTGCTAAATAAACATTTTAGAATACAGGAATTTTGTTATTATTGGCGAATTATTAAACAAATGATTTGTTTGGAGGTAGTATAATGAGTAGAAAAAGCACTAAAATTGTTGCAATAGCCATATTAATGTTATCCGCATTAATTTATTTAATGGTATTCGGATCTGCAGATGGTGCGGAACCGGGCTCGGAAAGTGATCCTATTGTAACCCTTAGTTTTGTTGACAAAAAGATTGAACAAATAAAGTATTATATTGATTCCAATTTAGAAGAGATTGATAGGCTTATTTTGGAATTAGAAAAAAAAGACGAAGAACTTGCAGCGCTCAAGAGAACAGTTGAAAGATCCTTAACCTTTGAAGTTGTGGAAATGAAAGCCGGCCAAGTGTTACTAGCTGATGAAGGTGCGGAATTAATTATAAGATCGGGCATAACGACTGCTGTATACGGAGAACTGGGGGGGCTTTCGGATATCACATCCGCAAAAGACTTAAAAAGCGGAGAATCCATAGTTATAAATCATATGTTGATTGCATCCAGAGGAGACGGTAGAGGAGTTAGAGCAGGAAGCGAAGTTTTTTTGATAATTAAAGGTGGATATACCTTAAAATAATTGCACTATATTTTAACTATTCCAACTTTTTTACTTTCGGGATCTTTTGGCTGAAGCCTCAGGATGACAACCTCGAAATTATTATTTTGAACTTGGCAGAAATTGTCATTCTGAACGTAAGTGAAGAATCTTATGTTACAAAGAAAAAAAGTCCTTCGGCTGAAGCCTCAG
>Ga0172382_10012448_pt1 | contig 11094 bp, 11 predicted proteins | sample Leawel138RmetaG_FD_122245 | JGI IMG/M metagenome (GOLD analysis project Ga0172382, IMG submission 122245) | Leachate microbial communities from a municipal landfill in Southern Ontario, Canada - Leachate well 138R metaG | ecosystem: Engineered > Solid waste > Landfill > Unclassified | place...
CTGGACGACTACTGCTCGGACCAGACGCGGACCTTCTGGGTGGGCGACGCCCCGGCCGAGCATTTTGCCCGCGCCCTGGAGCAGACCCGCGAGGCCCAGGCGGCGGGCATCGCGGCCATCGGCCCCGGGCGGCCCATCGCGGGCGCCTACGAGGCGGCCCGGGCGGTGTTCGAGCGCCACGGCGTGGCCGAGCACTTCACCCACGCCCTGGGCCACGGCATCGGCCTGGAGACCCATGAGGCCCCGAGCCTTGGCCCCAAGGCCACGGGCGTGTTCGAGCCGGGCATGGTCGTCACCGTGGAGCCGGGGTTGTACTACCCCCGGTGGGGCGGCATCCGCTGGGAGTACATGATCCTGGTCACCGAAGACGGGGCCGAGGTCCTGTGATGGCCCTGCGGCGCAGGGTGGGCAAGGCCCGCTCGGCCCGCTACGCGCGCGAGGCCGTCGCCCCCGCGCGGTCGCGGCGCGTCTATGTCCGCCTGCGCCCGCAGGACATGGCCCTGTTCAAGTTCATTCTTGAAGGCCACGACAATTTGGCCTATCTGAGTGTGGTGGACAGATACAGTGCGGTTTGCCGTCTGGTGCATTCCCCGGGGCAGGAGCGGGAGGTCCGGGAATGGCTCGAAGCCATGCGCACGCAGGTGGATTTCGCCGTCATCGAACCCTGAGCGCCCGCGGAGACAGCCAATGCCAGCCTTGCGACGCCTCGCGGCCCTGGCCGCGACCCTGCTTCTGGCCCTTGCCTGCATGGGCATGGGCGGCCTGGGCGACACCGGGATCATCAACAAGATTCCCGAGCCCGACCGGCACTTCACCGTGACCGTGGTGGACGTGACCGACACCAGCTTCCAGGCCGAGGACTTCTCGGTGGACGGGCAGACCGTGGTGCCCGTGCAGATGGGCAAGGCCAGCCTGAGCATCGACTTCGCCCGGATTTCGCGGGTGGTCTTCCTGCGTCAGGGCGACGAGCTGCTGGCGCGGGTGAGCTTTGCCGACGGTCAGGAAAAGACCGTGACGGCCTCGCCGCGCACGGTGTTCTTCGGGCGCACGCCCTGGGGCCTGATGCGCCTGGCGGCCAAGGACATCAAGGAAATCCGCTTCTAGCGCGCCCGGCGCGCCACGCAAAAAAAGGGAGCCCCGGGGGCTCCCTTTTTTTGTCGCCGGGTCCGGTTCCCGGTCCCGGTCTGCGGTCTGTCCCGCGGGCTAGCGCTCCAGCTCCGTGATGAGGCTGCGCAGCACGTCCACCTGCCGCCCGGCTTCGGCCACGGCCTGCAGGGCGTCGTCCATGGCCCGCGACGTTTCCGTGGAGATGCGGTTGACCTCGCCCACGCTGTGGTTGATCTCCTCCGTGGCCGAGGACTGCTCCTCGGCCGCCGTGGCGATGGAGCGGACCTGGTCCGAGGACTGGCGCGCCAGCTCCACGATGCGCTCCAGCAGGCTCCCGGCGGTCTCCACGCCCGCGCGCGACGAGTCGAGCACGGTGCGGGTGCCGTCGATGCCCGTCAGGGTGCCGCGCACGGCCTGCTGGATGGCCCCGATGGACTGGCCGACCTCCTTGGTGGCGGTCATGGTCTTCTCGGCCAGCTTGCGCACCTCGTCGGCCACCACGGCGAAGCCGCGGCCCGCGTCGCCCGCCCGCGCGGCCTCGATGGCCGCGTTCAGCGCCAGCAGGTTGGTCTGGTCGGCGATGTCCTCGATGGTCTGGGCAATGGCCCCGATGCCGTCGGCCTTGGCGCTCAGGTCGTCCACGGCCTGGTAGACGCCCTGGAAGCCCTCGGTGATGGCCGCGAAATCGTCGCGGACCTTGCCGAACTGGCGCGAGCCGTCGCCCGCCGCCGTGCGCGAGTTCTCGGCCAGGGCGGCGGTGTTCTCGGCGTTCCTGGCGATTTCCAGCACCGAGGCGCTCATCTCCTCCATGGCCGTGGCGGTCTCGTCCACGCGCATGGCCTGGTCGCGGGCGCCCTGGCTGGAGTGTTCGATGTGCCGCTTGAGGTCCTCGCTGGCCGTGGCCAGCACCTGGGCCACGTCGCGCAGCTGGGCGGCGGCGTGGCGCATGCCTTCTGTCCGCGCAGCCTCGGCCTTGCGCGTGGCCTCCTCGGCCAGGGCCTTGGCGGCCTCGGCGGCCTGGGCGGCCTGGTGTGCGGCCTCGGTCTGCTGGCCGGCCTCGCGCATCTTTTCCTTGAGGCTGGCGACCATGGATTCCATGGCCGAGCGCAACACGCCGAATTCGCTGGTGTGCTTGCCGCGCACGGTGGCGTCCAGGTCGCCGCCCGCCACCTGGTGGGAGAACTCCGCCAGGGTGCGCACCGGGCGCACCACCGCCGTGTTCAGGGCCAGGGCGATGACGCCCATGAGCACCAGCAGCGCTGCCACGGCGCCGATGGCCGTGCGCGTGTTGGCCCGGGCCAGGGCCTGGGCATCGGCGAATAGCTCGTCCTGGTGCACGGCGATGCCAAGGCCCATGCCTGTGGGCGTCACGCTGTAGAAGACCAGGAAGGGAACTCCGTTCACCGTGGTTTCGAACTCCACGGGCTGGCCGGGGCGCGCCTGGGCGGCGTTGCGGGCCAGGTCCGCCCCGAAGGGCAGCTCGGAGGCGGGCTTGAGCACCATCTCGTCGGCGGCGGGATAGGCGGTGACCAGGCCGCTTTGGGTCTCCACGGCGAAGGCCAGGGAGGAGGGCGTGACGGAGATGGCGCCCACGACCTTGCGCAGGGTTTCCATGCTCAGGTCAAGGGTGGAGATGCCGATGACCCGGCCCGCGCCGTCGTACATGATCCCGGCCACGGTGACCATGAGGGCCTTGGTCCCCGCCGTGTCGAAGAAGGGCGCCGACCAGTAGACCTCGCGGTCGCGCTTGCGCGCGCGGTTCCAGTCCCGGGGCACGGCCTGGGCGTACCAGTCCTGGTTGGGGTAGTCGTAATCCCGGGTGTTGTACTCCATTGTGAAGGTCACGGAGCCGTTGTCCCAGTAGGCGTAGGGGCCGTAATACTCGCGGTCGGTGAAGAAGGTGTACGGCTCGTACCACACGCCGCAGCCGATGGCGTCGGGATACTTGCGGATGCTCGAAACAAGGAAATCGCGGACCAGGGGCTCCATGTCGGCGTCCGTGGCCTTGTGGACGGCGTACAGGTTTTCCCCGGCGGTGGCGATGTCGCGGGTTTTTTCCTGCATCACGGTCATGTAGGTGTTGATGACCTCGGCCTCCGTGGCCACCCGGCTGCGGATGGCCTTGCGCGTCTCCTGGACATGGGCCTCCCCGGCCTTGCGCATGTTGCCCAGGAGCAGGGCGTAGCCGAGCAGGGAGACCAGGGCGGTCAGCCCTATGAGTGCGAGAACCTTGAGGCGGACGGACATGGGAACCTCTCGGGAAATGGGTGTCGCCCCGGGAAGGCCGGGCATGGGCCGATCTGGGCGGGCCTGTTTATGCCTGCGCCGTGTGACGCCCCGATGGCGGCCGCGCCGCAGTGCGGAGAAGCAGCGGCGTGCCCCGGGGGTGGCGGAGGTCCACTCGCCGCCCTAGAGCCCGAAGAAGCGCGAGGCGTTGGCCGCCGCCAGCAGCCACAGCTCGGCGGGGTCCTGCCCGCGCAGGGCCGCCACGGCCAGGGCCGTGAAGCCGAGCAGGGCGGGCTCGTTGACCTTGCCCCGGTAGGGGTCGGGGCTCAGGAAGGGGCTGTCCGTTTCCAGGACCAGCCTGTCCCCGGGCGCGGCCGCGGCGGCCGCGCGCAGGGCCTCGTTCCTGGGGTAGGTCACCGGGCCGGGCAGCGAAAGCATCCAGCCGTGGGTCGTCACCTCGTCCAGGCACGCCACATTCTCCGTGAAACAATGCCACAGAAGCGGGCGGTTGTGGAAGCCCATGTCCAACAAAATGTTTACGGTGTCGTCCCAGGCCTCGCGGGAGTGGACCACCACGGGCACGTCCAGCTCGCGGGCCAGGGCCAGCTGGTCCCGGAAGGCCGCGCGCTGGGTTTCGCGCGGGGAGAGGTCGTAGTGGTAGTCCAGCCCGATCTCGCCCAGGGCGCGCAGGCGCGGGTCGGCGCGGAAGGCGGCGGCGGTGGCCTCCAGGTCGTCGGCGGTCAGGTCCTTGGCGTCGTGGGGGTGGGTGCCCAGCAGGAAAAAGACCCCTGGGTGGGCCTCGAAGGCCGCGCGCCCGGCGTGGTAGGCCCGGGGGCCGAGGAAGACCTGGCCGATGCGCGACACGCCGCACAGGGCGGCGCGTCGGATCACGGCGTCCAGGTCCTGGTTCAGGGGGGCCATATCCAGGTGGGCGTGGGTCTCCACGCCGCCCGGGGGCAGGCCCAGGGTCTCGGGCAGGGGGCGTTTCTTTTTTCCCATGATGTGTGCGTCCGTCGCCGGTGCGCCCGGCGTGATGGTCTGGCGGCGGGGCGTTGCGGCCCGCGTCGCGGGGCCGACTATAGGCTTTTTGGCGGCGATGCCAACCCCCCGGGGCCGGGGGGCGGCGGGGGTGGCGGCTCAGCCCCGGGCGGTCAGGGCGTCCCAGGCGGCGAGGACCTCGCGGCGCTGGGCCTCGGGGCTGTAGGCGGCGGCGGTGGCGCGGGCGGCGTCCAGGGCGCCAGCCAGGGCCGGATGGTTCCCCGCGACCCAGCGCACGGCGGTTTCCAGGGCCTGGGCCGCCCCGAGCACGTCGGCGTCGGCGCAGAACAGGCCCTGCCCGCCCCAGGGCACCGGGCGCTGGGGCAGCCAGGGCCGCAAGGCGCCGGGCAGGTCTGCCGCCTGGCGCATGGAGTCCTGTCCGCCCAGCCCGGTGAAGCCGACCACGAGGCAGCCCGAGGCCATGGCCTCCAGGGGCGGCAGGGGGCAGCCCTCGGGGAAGCCCGTGGCCAGGAAGATGTGCGCCCGGCGCAGCAGCTCGGCCACGCCGTCGGGCGGCTGCCCGGCGATCTCCAGCCAGCGCAGGGCGGGGGCGCCGGGGTCGCGCGCGGCGCGCGCCTCGGCCACGGCGCGGATCTGCGTGGCCAGGGCCTTGTTCTTGCGCGGCATGTAGGCCACGGTCACGGGGCTGGCCGGGCGCGGCGCGGCGGGCGGCCGGAAGCGGGCCGGATCCACCGCCGGGCGCACCACGGGGGGCCGCACGCCCAGGGCGTACTCCACGAAGCGGGCCACGGGGTCGGACACGGCCAGGAACTCCACGGGCAGCTGGTCCCAGCGCACGTCCGGCGGCAGGGCCGAGAAGAGGTAGGCCCAGTTCTGCACATAGAGCACCGTGCGTGCGCCCGAGTGCAGCCCCGGGGCCAGGGCGTTGACCCAGCCCTCGGGCACGAGCCAGATGTCGCCCCGGGCCAGGGCCAGATCGGCCCAGGGCACCACGGGCACGGCCCGGGAAAACTCCGGGCGCCAGAACCCGGCCTCGCGCGGCACCAGGGCCACGGGCCGCCCGGCGGCGTGCAGGTGTGCGGCGATCTGGTGCAGCACGGCCAGCCCCCCCGTGGGCGATGCCAGGGGCGGCAGGAAGATGTGGGTCGTGCCCGTGGGGTTGCTCATGGGGTCAGTGTTAGCCCAGGTGGCGGCAGGTGGCAAGGGCGGGCCCCGGATCGGCGGCCGCGCGCGGTGGCCGGGGCGGACCCTGGGCGGTGGTCAGCGCCGCTGGCAGTCGGGGCAGCAGTGGTGGCAGCCGTCCACCCGCGCGAAGTGCTCGCGGGCCTTGAGCACGGCGCCGTGGCAGGATGGGTGCCAGCCCAGCAGGACGCCTTCGGCGGGCTCGGGCCGGTACGGGCAGTGCTCGTCGTGGACCTCGTGATCGCCGTCGGGCCGGGCGTTCCTGTTCACATAGTACAGGGGCATGGCTCCTCCCGTGTCCTTTGTGGGCCTGGGGTGCCGCCAGCCTAGCCGAATTGTTGCGTTTGTCAATATAGAAAAACATGTTTCACGCCGCAGCGGCCACCGTGGGCCGCGCGCGGCGCGTTTCCCGGCCGGGCGCCTATTCGCCCAGGTAGGCTTTCTTGATGGCCTCGTTGGCGAGCAGGGCGCGGGCGTCGTCTTCCATCGTCACCCTGCCGGTTTCCATGACATAGGCCCGCGAGGCCAGTTGCAGGGCCAGGTTGGCGTTCTGCTCCACAAGCAGGATGGTCACGCCCTCCTGTTTGTTGATGCGCTCGATGATGGAGAAGATGTGGCGCACGATGAGCGGGGCCAGGCCCAGGGAGGGTTCGTCCAGCAGCAGCATCCGGGGGCGGCCCATGAGCGCCCGGCCGATGGCCAGCATCTGCTGCTCGCCGCCGGACAGGGTGCCCCCGCGCTGGCGGCGGCGCTCCCGCAACACGGGGAAAAGCGAGAACACATGCTCCAGGTCGCGCTGCACGCCGTCCTTGTCGCGGCGGAAGAAGGCGCCCATCTCCAGGTTCTCGCGCACGGTGAGCCGGGGGAAGATGCGCCGGCCCTCGGGCACCTGGCACAGGCCCCGGGACGGCAGCAGGTCGGGCGACAGGCCGCTGATCCGCTGGCCCTGGTAGAACACCGCGCCGGACTGGGGCGGCGTGATGCCGCAGATGGTCATCAGCGTGGTGGACTTGCCCGCGCCGTTGGCGCCGATGATGGTCACGATCTCGCCGGGCATGACGCTCAGGGAGACGCCCTTGAGGGCCTGGATGCGCCCGTAGCAGGTGACCACGTCGCGCAGTTCGAGGATGGGGGTCGCTGTGCCGGTCATGGGCCTAGTCCATTTCCTCGGAGCGGGCCCCGAAGCGTTTTGCGGGCCACAGGCCCTTGGGGCGGAAGAGCATCATCACCGTCATGGCGCCGCCGAAGGCCAGCATGCGGTACAGCTCGAACTGGCGGAAGACCTCGGGCAGGGCCACCAGAGCCAGGGCCCCGAGCATCACGCCCGGGATGGAGCCCATGCCGCCCAGCACGACCATGGCCAGGACCATGGCCGACTCGATGAAGGTGAAGCTCTCGGGGCTGACAAAGCGCATCCGCGCGGCGAAAAACGCCCCGGCCAGCCCGCCGAACACCGCGCCCGTGGCATAGGCCAGCAGCTTCAGGCGGAAGGTGTTCACGCCCATGAGCTCGGCGGCCGTCTCGTCCTCGCGGATGGCCTCCCAGGCGCGGCCGATGCGCGAGAAGTTCAGCCGGTGCACGGCGATGGTGGTCAGCACCGTCAGGCCCAGGATGACGAAATACAGGGCCGTCAGCTTTTTCATCTGGATCAGCTCGAAGCCGAAGGTGCCCTCGAAGCTCGGCCACCAGGCCGTGGGGGGCCGGATGCCCAGGATGCCGTTGGGCCCGTTGGTCAGGGCCATCCAGTTGTTGAGGATCAGGCGCACGATCTCGCCGAACCCCAGGGTGACGATGGCCAGATAGTCCCCGCGCATGCGCAGGGTGGGGTAGCCGATGATGCACCCGGCCACGGCGGCCAGGGCGGCGGCCACGGGCAGGGCCATCCAGAAGGGCATGGCGTAGTGGATGCTCAGCAGGGCGTAGGTGTAGGCGCCGACGCCGTAGAAGGCGATGTAGCCCAGGTCCAGCAGGCCGCACAGGCCGATGACCACGTTCAGGCCCAGGCCGAGGCAGATGTAGATGAGCACGTTGATGGCCACGTCCTGCACATAGCGACCGGAGCCGAAGGGCAGGGCGGCGGCGATGCACAGCGCCAGCGACCACCACACCGCCGGGGGCACCTTGTCCATGCCCGTCTTGGCGCCGGCAAGGCCCCGGGCCAGGGGGCTGGTCACGGCGGCGAAGGCGCCGCGCGCGTGCAGCTGGCGCAGCGCCAGCAGCGCCGCCGAGGCGGCGGCCACATAGCCCCAGACCGCGAGACTGTCCGCGAAGCTCACGGCGCCGTCGGCGCCGATGCCCATGAGCGGCCACAGCAGCAGATAGAACCAGGCCATGCCCGCGGCCCAGTAGAGCCAGACCTTTCTAGACCCGAGTGTCGTCGACATTTTCACCCATGATGCCCGTGGGCATGAAGTACAGCACCGCAATGAGGATGATGAACGCCCACACGTCCTTGTATTCGCTGGAAAGATATCCGGCGGCGAAGATTTCGACCATGCCGATGATCAGCCCGCCGACCATCGCCCCGGTGATGTTGCCGATGCCGCCGAGCACCGCGGCGGCGAAGGCCTTGATGCCGGGGACAAAGCCCATGTCGTAGCGCACGCTGCCGTAGTACAGGCCGATCATGATGCCCGCCGCCGCCGCCAGGGCCGCGCCGATGGCGAAGGTGGTCGAGATGATGCGGTTGGAGTTGATGCCCACCAGGGAGGACATGACCTTGTCCTGGGCCGTGGCGCGCATGGCCGTGCCGATGCGCGTGCGAAAGACCAGGGCGTTGAGCCCGAGCAGCAGGGCGATGGTCACGGCCACGATGAGGATCTGCATGTAGGAGAAGGTGATCAGCCCGAAGTCCAGCCCGCCGTGGGTGAACTCCGTGGGGTAGGCCTTGTCGTACACGCCCTGGGTCAGCATGAGGCCGTTTTGCAGGAAGATGGACATGCCCAGGGCCGAGAGCAGCACCGACAGGCGCGAGGCGTAGCGCAGGGGCTTGTAGGCCACCTTTTCCACGGCCATTGCCAGCATGGCGCAGTAGCCCATGGTCAGCAGCAGGGCACCGAACAGGCAGAACCAGGGGTGGGTCTCCATGTAGCCGTGGGCCGCGAGGAAGCTCAGCAGGATCACGCCCATGTAGCCCCCGGCGGCGAAGAATTCGCCGTGGGCGAAGTTGATGAGCTGGATGATCCCGTAGACCATGGTGTAGCCCAGGGCGATGAGCGCGTAGAGCCCGCCCAGGGTCAGCCCGTTGATGACTTGCTGGATGAAGAATTCCATAGGCCTGGTTCCTGTCCTTGGTGTCCTGCCCGGAGGCGCGGCGGACCGTCCTGCCGGGGGGCGCCCGGGGCCCGGGACACCCCGGCCGGGGCCGCCGCGCGGGCGGCCCCGGCGGGAGTGCCGCCGCGCGCTAGTAGAGCGCGTTGGTCTCGGGGTTCCAGTAGTTGATGAACTCGCCGCCCTGGACCTTGCGGATGATGTAGTTGGAGCCGGAGTCTCCATTCTCCAGGAACTTGATGCGCTTGGTGGCGCCGTCGTAGTCCATGGCCATGAGCGCGGCCTTCATCTTGTCGGGGTCGGTGCCGCCGGTTTCCTTGATGGCCTTCAGGGCCGCGTAGGCGGCGTCGAAGGCGTAGCCGGAATAGGCGCCGGGGGAGGCGAAGCCCATCTTGGCGTACTGCTCCAGGAACAGCTTGTACAGCGGGCGCTCCTGGTCGATGAAGCCGAAGGTCAGGTACATGCCCTCGGCGGCTTCCTTGGCGATTTCCATGAGCTGCGGGTGGTACACGGCGTCCTGGCCGATGATGGGCGCGGTGATGCCCATGCGCCGGGCCTGGATGGCCATGAGCGCGCCGGAGGACGAGTTCTGCAGGCTCATGTAGAACACGGCGGGGTCGGCCTGCTTGACCTTGGTCAGCACGGCGGAGAAGTCCTTGTCGCCCTGGTTCACATGGTCGTGCCCCAGGACCTTGATGCCCGCGGCCCCGGCCTTGGCCTCGACGTTGTCGGCCAGGCCCTGGGAGTAGGTGGTCTTGTCGTCGATGATGTAGACGGTGCCGGCCTTGAGGTGCTCGACCATGAACTTCACCGCCACCACGGACTGGTCGTCGTCACGCCCGCAGATGCGGTACATGTGCGCCAGGCCGCGCTCGGTGACCTTCTCGCTGGTGGAGGCCGGGGTCAGCATGGGGATGGATTCCTCGTCCAGGGTCTCGGAGGCCGGGATGGTGGCCGAGGAGCAGTAGGCGCCGATGACGAAGGCCACCTTCTCGTTGATGAGCTTGTTGGCGGCGGCCACGGCCTGGCGGGGATCGCAGGCCGAATCCTGGGCGAACAGCTCGATGGCGTCGTAGCCGGGGATGCCGCCCTCCTGCTCGACCACGGCGATGGCCGCGCGCACGCCGTTGGCGATGTCGTTGCCGTCGGCGGCGTAGGGGCCGGTGAGCGGGCTCAGGCTGCCGACCTTGAGCGTCTTGGCCAGGCCCGGGGCGGCCGTGGCGACGGTCAGCGCCAGGGCCAGGGCCAACGACAGGGAAAGAAGCCGTTTCATGCCGAATCCTCCTCTTGTTTGCCGTCCGCGCTATTGCCCCAGATAGGCCTCGATGACCTTCGGGTCGCGCTGGACTTCTCCGGGGTTGCCCTCGCTTATCTTCACACCGTGGTCCAGAACCACGATGCGGTCGCAGATGCCCATGACCACCTTCATGTCGTGCTCGACCATGAGCACGCTGACGCCGTGGTCGCGAATTTTCCTGATGTAGACGGTCAGGTCGGCGCTTTCGGCAGGGTTCATGCCCGCCGCGGGCTCGTCGAGCAGCAGCACGGCGGGCTCCGAGGCCAGGGCCCGGGCGATTTCCAGGCGGCGCTGGTGGCCGTAGGGCAGGTTGGCTGCCACCTCGTCGGCGATTTCGCCAAGGCCCATGAACTCCAGGGCCTGCCGGGCGCGCTGGCGGATGCGGCGCTCCTCGCGACGCTGGGAGGGGGTGCGCAGGATGGCCCCGAACACGCCCTTGGAGGAACGGCAATGCTGGGCGACCATGACGTTCTCCAGGGCGGTCATGGCCGTGAACAGACGGATATTCTGGAACGTCCGGGCGATTCCGGCGGCCAGGATGCGATGGGGTCGCAGGCCCAGCAGGGGCTGGCCGCCGTAGCTCACGTCGCCCTCGGATGCCTTGTAAACACCTGTTATAACGTTGAATATCGTCGTCTTGCCCGCCCCGTTGGGGCCGATGAGCCCGACGATCTGCCCGGCGGGAACGGCGAAGCTCACGTCGGCGACGGCCTTGAGGCCTCCGAACTGGACGGTCACGTCGCTGAGGATGAGGTCGGATTGGCTATTCATACGCCAAATTTCCATAGTTGAAACAAGCTGCAAACGCAAGGGGATTGCCTCGATTTTGAGGCCGCACAAGCTTCTCTGCAATTCTGTTGAATGCAGATAAATCAGTCCCTTGCATCCGTGGTGTCTGGGTTCTCGCGGGGGAGGGGAAAGGACGATGAAATAACTGAATTAACCTTTTTGTAATTCCTGGCGGCCAGGCGGGGGCGCCGGGGCGGAGCGCGCGGCGCGGGCTTCGCCAGCCC
>Ga0172382_10012451_pt1 | contig 11093 bp, 12 predicted proteins | sample Leawel138RmetaG_FD_122245 | JGI IMG/M metagenome (GOLD analysis project Ga0172382, IMG submission 122245) | Leachate microbial communities from a municipal landfill in Southern Ontario, Canada - Leachate well 138R metaG | ecosystem: Engineered > Solid waste > Landfill > Unclassified | place...
GAGCGCCTCGTCGGTGACCGCGTTGGCGATCCCGAAGTCGACCAGATACGCGAAGTCGTCGCGGTTGATCAGGATGTTCTCGGGTTTGACGTCGCGGTGCATGATGCCGTTCTGGTGCGCGGCGTCCAGTGCCGAGGCGACCTGGGCCACGATCGCGGTGGCCCGCGCGGGCGTCATCGGTCCCTGCTCCTTGAGCAGCTTGCGCAGATCGGTGCCGTCGATCAGGCGCATGTCGACGAACAGCAGCCCGTCGACCTCGCCGTAATCGTGGATCGGCACGACGTGCGGTTCCTGCAGCCGTCCCGCCGCGTGGGCCTCCCGCTGCAACCGCTTGCGGAACACGGGGTCGTGAGAGACCGCCTCCGGCAACAGTTTCAGCGCAACCACGCGGTCCTTGACGGTGTCCTCCGCTTCGTACACCTCGCCCATGCCGCCCTTGCCGAGCAGGCGGCGCAGCCGGTAGGGCCCGACCTGGGAACCAACGCGGGAACCCCGCTGGGGATCGGTCATCATGGCTCCTCGCGTTGTTCGTTATGGCGAACACACCCTAATGCGGCGGAACCCGCTGCACTGCACCAACCGGCCGGGCTTCGGCGAATTAGGGCCAATTGGCCGGACAACTGGTGTAGATGTCGATAGAACGTGTTCCAGTTTCGGGTGGCTGCCGGGAGGAGACGGACATGACGCTGCGCGTCGTGCAATGGGCAACGGGTGGGGTCGGCGTCGCGGCGATCAAGGGCGTCCTCGAACATCCCGAACTCGAGCTGGTCGGCTGCTGGGTGCACTCGCCGGGCAAGGCCGGCCGCGATGTCGGGGAGATCGTCGGTCTCGACCCGCTCGGCGTCACCGCCACCGACAGCATCGACGACATCCTGGCGCTGGAGGCGGACGCGGTCATCTACTCGCCGCTGATCGCCAACCCGGACGAGGTCGCGGCGCTGCTGCGGTCGGGCAAGAACGTCGTCACCCCGGTGGGCTGGCTGTACCCGAGCGAGCGCAGTGGGGCGTCGATGCGCGAGGCGGCCCTGGCGGGCAACGCGACGCTGCACGGTACCGGTATCGCCCCCGGCGGGATCAGCGAGAAGTTCCCCCTGATGTTGTCGGCGATGTCGACGGGCGTGACGTTCGTTCGTGCCGAGGAGTTCTCGGACCTGCGCACCTACGAGGCGCCCGACGTGCTGCGCCACGTGATGGGTTTCGGAAAGACCCCGGACAAGGCGCTGACCGGGCCGATGCAGAAGATGCTCGACACCGGGTTCATTCAGGCGGTGCGGATGTGCGTGGACCAGCTGGGATTCGCCGCTGACCCGAAAGTCCTTGCGACACAGGAGATCGCGGTGGCCACCGCGCGGATCGACTCGCCGATGGGGCCGATCGAGCCCGGGCAGGTCGCCGGCCGCAAGTTTCACTGGGAGGCGCTCGTCGACGGCGAACCCGTGGTGCGGGTGACCGTGAACTGGCTGATGGGGGAGGAGAATCTCGACCCCGCATGGTCGTTCGGGCCCGAAGGGCAGCGCTACGAGATGGAGGTCCGAGGCAATCCGGACTTCACCGTGGCGGTCAAGGGTTTTCAATCCGAGGTCGGCGGTGAGGGGCCGGAATACGGTGTGGTCGGCACGGCGGCGCACTGCGTCAACTCGGTCCCGGCGGTCTGTGCCGCGCCACCCGGCATCGCCACGTATCTGGATCTGCCGTTGATCAGTGGCAAGGCCGCCCCGGCCAAGGCCCGTGCGGGGATCAAGCATTCGCGGGACAGGTCATTCTCCGCGAATCGGCTGTCCTGCACCGAGGCGCACCTGCTTCTTGATCGTCGGCTTCGGAGGTGACTTGCGTGGTGGCGACTCACTGAACAGTCCCGCTGCGTCGAGGTCGAGGTAACCGCGGAAGGTGGGGCATTCCATGTGATCTGGAGCCGGGCACGCCGCGGCGTGCTTGAGCGCCGTGCTGATGGCGGTGAGTCTCTCTATAGTGCTGTCGATCTCGGCTGCTCGGGTGGTAAGGGCTTTTCGGTCGATCTGGCGCGGTCCGCCGAGTGTGAGCATTGTTGCGATCTCGTCGAGTGAGAATCCGGCAGCCCGCCCGAGCGTGATGAGCGCCAGCCTGTCGAACACATCAGGGCCGAAGAGACGCCGCCGACTCCGTCGGCCGACAGAGGCGATCAGTCCCTTCTCCTCATAGAACCGCAGCGTCGAGGTCGGCAGGCCTGAGCGCCTCGCGACTGCCGAGATGTCGATCACCGCTCGATACCTCCTCTTGCGCTCAAGTGGACTTGAACTGTGATTGTGGGCCCTGTCCAGTTCGTGAGCAAGGGAGTCGACGATGGTCGATCGGGCAAATGTTGCTCAGGTGCAGGCATGGAACGGCGACAGCGGTCGGGCGTGGGTGACGTTGCAGCACGTGCTGGACCGGACACTGAAACCGTTCGAGGACCTCATCGTCGACTCCGTTGCCGCCGCGGCCGGACCACGCGAGCAGATCCTGGACCTCGGCTGTGGCACCGGCGCAACGACATTAGCCCTCGCCGAGCGTTTAGGAGCCCACGGCGGGTGTACGGGAATCGACATATCCGAGCCGATGATTCACGCCGCCCGAACGCGCGCACGTGACCGGAATCTGCCGGTCGAGTTCGTTGTCGGTGACGCCCAGTCGTTTCCATTCCAGCCAAACACGTTCGACGTCATGGTGTCCCGCTTCGGGGTGATGTTCTTCGACGATCCCACGACGGCGTTCAGAAATCTGCGGCGCGCGACACGCCCAGGTGGGCGACTGACGTTCGTATGTTGGCGGGACCCCACGGACAACCCGTTCATGAGCACCGCCGAGCGCGCGGCGGCGCAGTTGCTGTCCGACCTCAAGCCCGGAATCGCAGGGAGCCCGGGGCCGTTCGCATTCGCCGATGCGCATCGGACACATTCCATTCTGCGCGCCGGCGGGTGGACTGCCGTCGACATCAGGCCCGTTGACGTCACATGCACCATGCAGGAGAGCGACCTCCTGCCCTACCTGACCCAGATGGGGCCGGTCGGCCGGACACTGCGGGCTGTCGACGCCCGGACACGTGCTCAGGTGATCACGTCGCTCCGCGAGGCGTACACGGAGTTCATCGTCGACGGCGAAGTTCGCTACCCCGCCGCGTGCTGGATGGTCGACGCACGTGGCTGACACTGCTTCCCCGGCCGCGTGCATCACGGCTCGCCACCGGTGCCGCCAACGTCATGGCTAGCATTCGCGGTATGCCCAAAGCCCACCTGATGGAGCAGTCGCGGGCGATTCCCGTCGACGTCGAGACCGCGTACCGGCGCACAGTGCCGATGCCGCTGCCCACACTGTTCAGCCGCTGGTACGGCCCGATCGCCCCGGTCAAGGCGGTGCGCGACCAGACCGGAGACTGGAATTCCGTGGGCCAGAGCCGCACCGTCGTGCAGGTCGGCGGTGGCACCATGCGTGAAGAACTGACCGCCGTCGACGCCCCGCACGCCTTCGGTTACACGCTGTCGGGAATCACCGGTGCGCTGGCGCCCCTGGTCGACCACATCGAGGGGCAATGGCTTTTCGCGCCCGCCGGTACCGGTACCGAGGTGACCTGGAGATGGACCGTGTACCCGCGGTCCGCGGCGGCGGGACTGGTGATGCCCGCGTTCGCGCGGCTGTGGCGCGGATTCGCCAGGCAGAGTCTCGAACAGCTCTCCCGCGAACTGCTGGGCCAGGGATCCGTCGGATGACCGACGTCAACCGGGCGCTCGTGCTCGCCGGTGGTGGGCTGGCCGGCATCGCCTGGGAAACCGGTGTGCTGCTGGGGATCTGCGACGAGTCACCCGATGCGGGACAGAAGTTGCTCGCCGCCGACGTCCTGCTCGGCACCTCGGCCGGCTCGGCGGTCGCCGCCCAGGTCGGCAGCGGGGTGCCGCTGGAGGAACTGTTCGCCCGCCAGCTGTCGGAGGAGCACGGGGCCCACGAGATCCACCCGGGTGTGTCGATCGACGCGATCACCGACCTGTTCCTGGACGCGATGCTGACCCAGGGTGCGACAAAGGCGCAGAAGCTGGCGAAGATCGGTGCCGTCGCCGCAGAGACCGACACGGTCCCGGAGGCGGTGCGCCGCACCGTGATCGAGCACCGGCTGCCGGCCCATGAGTGGCCGCAGCGCGCGCTGCGGGTGACCGCGATCGACATCGCGACAGGTGAACTCGTGGTGTTCGACGCGGCATCGGGCGTCGGGTTGGTCGACGCGGTGGCCGCGAGCTGCGCGGTGCCGGGCGTCTGGCCGCCGGTCACGATCGGCGGGCGCCGGTTCATGGACGGCGGCGTCGGCAGCACGGTGAACATGTCGGCGGTGCAGGACTGCGGTGCCGCGGTCGTGCTGGTGCCGTCGGGAGCGAACAGCCCGTCGCCCTGGGGTACGGGCACCGTCGCCGAGATCGAGGGCTTCCCTGGTGCCACGCTGGCGGTGTTCGCCGACGACGAGTCCCTGGCCGCCTTCGGGGCCAATCCGCTCGACCCCGCATGCCGGGCGCCCGCGGCGCAGGCAGGACGGGCCCAGGGCCGTCGCGAGGCCCGCAAGGTCGCCGAATTCCTAAGTGTCTGAAGCGGTTTCCGGGACCTTCTGCTCCAGAGTGTCCAACGCGGCACTGGCCAGCTCCTGGCCGATCTCGATGACCTCGGTGGCGCGATGGAAGTCCAGGCTGCGGCAGACCGTGCGGGGCACCTCGATCAACAGGTCGGGGGGATAGGCGGCCAGTGTGTGCCGGGCCAGCGCGGCCTGGGCGATGTCGATCACCCGGTTCATCACCTCGAACGCGCCGAGTTTCGGGATACCGGCGTTGCCCGGTTCCTCGGTGACCTTGTCGTCGGGTTCCGGCAGCGGTTCGTCGTCACCTGCGGCGAAGCGGCCCAGCACCGCGCGGCCGGTCGGGGTGTCGAGGAGCGAGCGCGCGGCCTTGGTGTCGAGCAGTGACGACGAGCTGCGCCACATCCGGTTCAGCCAGTCGGTGCTGGGCGCGCGTGACTCCCGTCCGCGCCCGCTCGCCTCCGGGTCGTCGCCGGAGATGCTCACCGCGATCGTCATGTCGGCGGCGACGGCGGCGATCGGCGCCATCGGCAGCGGGTCCAGGATGCCGCCGTCGGCGAGCAGACGGCCGTCGAGCACGTAGGGGGTGATGACGCCGGGGATCGCGATCGACGCCCGGATCGCGTCGTCGAGGGGGCCGCGCTGCATCCACACCGATTTTCCGGTGATCAGGTCGGTGGCGACCGCGGTGTACGGGATCGGCAGTTCCTCGATGGTGACGTCGCCGACGATCGCGCGGACGGCGTCGAGAATCTTCTCCGCGCGCAGCACGCCCGCAGACGTGATGGACGGATCGAGCAGCCGAAGCACCGCACGTTGGGTCAGGGAACTCGCCCACGCCGTGTACTCGTCGAGTTTGCCGGCTGCCTGCAGCCCGCCGACCAGCGCGCCCATCGAGGAGCCGGCGATGCCGACGACCTCGTGTCCCCGCTCGGTCAGCTCGTTGAGGACGCCGATGTGGGCGTAGCCGCGGGCTCCGCCGCTGCCCAACGCCAGTGCGACCCGCATGAAGCCATTCTGCGCCGAAAACAGCCCGCGCCGGAAATGCAGAACCCTTGACATGCAGCCAATTGGCTGCCTATCGTCCAACATGTAGCCATAAGGCTGCATGTGTGGGAGAACTGGACATATGGACGAGGTGTTTCGGGCGCTGGCCGATCCGAGTCGGCGGCGTCTTCTCGACAGCTTGAACGCCCGCAACGGGCAGAGCCTGCGAGAGCTGTGCGCCGGGCTGGACATGGCCCGGCAATCGGTGAGCAAGCACCTCAAGGTGCTTGAGGATGCCAACCTGGTGAGCACCGTGTGGCGGGGCCGCGAAAAGCTGCACTACCTCAATGCCGAGCCGATCAACGCCATCGCCGACCGCTGGATCAACCACTACGACCGACTGCGGGCACAGACGCTCGCAGACCTGAAGACAGCATTGGAGCAGGACACGATGGAACACGACAACGATTTCGTCTACACCACCTACATCAGGACCACGCCCGAGCGGTTGTGGCAGGCCGTCACGGACCCGGCCTTCTCGGAGCGCTACATGGGGCACGGACTCGTCACGGACTGGAAGGTCGGTTCGACCTTCGACTGGCGCGACGGCGACCTCAACATCAGCAGCCCCGAACAGGTCGTCCTGGAGGCCGATCCGTACCGGAGGCTGGCGTTCACGTTCCACACCTTCACCCGGCAGCTGACGACGGTCGGCCTCTCCGAGGACGTCATCGACCGGGCGGCCGCCGAACCGAGGTCGAAGGTGTCCTTCGACATCGAGCAGGTGGACGGCGGCCGCGTCAAGCTGACCGTCATCCACACCGGCTTCCCTTCGGGAAGCATTGTCCGCGAGCTCGTTTCGGGCGGCTGGCCGTCAAAGCTGTCCGACCTGAAGAGCAATCTGGAACTGGCGTCGGTCACCGCGGACGCCTGAGCGTGTCGGCGGACTTAATCGCACCCGTGATTTGAAGTCGAGGCGGCCGTCAACCGCACAGCGCGTCGGCGGCCGCCTCGACCGCGACGATGACAGCGGCCTGCTCTCCGGGAGTCAGCTCCGGCCACGGCCTGTCGAACGTTCCCGGCCCCGCCGATGGCGCGCTCTGCACCGACGCCAGGTACGGCTCGATCTGCGATCTGGCGACCCCGCCGCGCTGCTCCATCCACGTTCGCGCAGCTAGACAGGCCTGGAAGTAGTCGTCCTCGGTCGACTCGGCAGGGGCGCCGACTGCGGTCGTCACCCCGCCGGGGGAGATCGCGACCTCCCCGGGCGGCACCGGTGCCGCGGCTGCCGGCGGTTCCGCCGCGGTTGTCGTCACCGACGTGGCCGAGGATGCCGGCGGGGTGTCGGTGTCCGAGCTGCAGCCGGACAGAAGCGCCAGCACGCAGACGACGGCGCCGGTGCCGCGGACGGGGTACCTGCGCATGCCGCCAATCTATGCAAGACTCGGCGCCGTGATCGACGCGACCCGGACTCAGGAGTGTTGTCAGGCCCCAGCCGCCTGACCCCTGACCCGTCCGTCGTTCTCTGGAGTTCCCTCATGACCCTGGCGCCTACCCGCCTGCGTCCCGCCGACCTGCTGCACGTCACCGACCGGTTCGCCGACGACGTCCTCGGTGGCGACTACGACCATGTGCTGCCCGCCGCCGGGCTGCCCACCGCCGAACGCTGGTTCACGCGCCTGCACGGCACCGACGAACTCGACGTCTGGCTGATCAGCTGGGTGCCGAACCGCTCGACCGAGCTGCACGACCACGGCGGCTCACTGGGAGCCTTGACGGTCGTCTCCGGGACGCTGCGCGAAACCCGATGGGACGGTGAGGCATTACGCGAGCGGCGGCTGGTGGCCGGCGACCAGGCGGCGTTTCCGCTCGGATGGGTGCACGACGTGGTGTGGGCCAGGGAGAGCATCAGGAGTGGCGGCACCCCGGGCCCGACGCTGAGCGTGCACGCGTACTCGCCTCCGTTGACCGCGATGTCGTACTACGAGGTCACCACGCAGAACACGTTGCGCCGCAACCGCACCGAACTGACCGACCAACCGGAGAGTGACTGATGCCCAGCCGTATCGACGTGGTCCTCGACGAAGCCAGGGCCAAGCTGACCCGGCTGGCGGCCCGCGAGGTGCCCGCCGCGCTGGCCAGGGGAGCCGTGCTCGTCGACATCCGCCCCGCCGCACAGCGCGCCGTCGAGGGCGAGGTACCCCAGGCGCTGGTCATCGAGCGCAACGTGCTGGAGTGGCGATGCGACCCCACCAGCGACGCGCGCCTCCCGCATGCCGTCGACGACGACGTCGAGTGGGTGGTGCTGTGCTCGGAGGGTTACACCTCCAGCCTGGCCGCGGCGTCGCTGAAAGACCTCGGCCTGCGCCGTGCCACCGACGTCATCGGTGGCTACCAGGCGCTCAAAAGCGTTCTGGTCTAGGAGTTCTCGTCGCTTCGGAGCAGGCCGCGCAGCTTCTCGGTCTTGTCCTGCGTCCAGCCCGGCGGCAACATGATCGACGCCCACGCATCCGCGACATTGCGGACGTAGACGTGACCGTGCCCGTCGGGCACGTTCACCGCGACCGCCATGTCGGCGCTCACCTGGAGGAACGTCACGACCGGGATCCACTCCATGCCCGGTGAGACGTCGTATCCACGCGGCTCGTGCAGCCAGTCCGGTCTGGCGAACAGCAGATCGGGATTCCACCAGGCGATCGGATCCGAGGCGTGCTGCAGGTAGACCACCCTCGGTTGCTCCCACGGATCGTGGGGGCGCTGCAAATCCCGCGGTTCGGCCACGAAGCGGACGTTCTCTCCCTTGTCGAACACCGGTAGCCATTCCGGTGAGCCCGCGTCGCGATTGCGGGTCAGGTCGGTCCAGATGGTGTTGTTGAAGGTCGGCCCGCTGAACAGCGCGCCGTCGGTACGGGCGATCAGGTTGTTCAGGGCGAGGAACGGCGCCTCACCGCCGAACGAGCCCAGGCTCTCGCCGAACACCACCAGCTTGGGCCGCTGCGCCTCCGGCATCTCCCGGATCAACGCGTCGACCGCCTCGAACAGTGCCTGGCCCGCCTGGCGGGCGTTCTCCTTGTCGACGAGGAACGACAACCAGCTGGGCAGAAACGAGTACTGCATCGACACGATCGCGGTGTCGCCGTTGTACATGTACTCCAGCGCGGAGGCTTCGGCCTCGTTGATCCACCCAGTGCCCGTCGTGGTGGCCACGGCGACCACGGCGCGCTCCAGGCCTCCGGTGCGCTGCAGTTCCTGCGCGGCCAGCGCCGCGGTCTCCTTGATGCCGTCCGCCGAATTCAGCCCGGCGTAGGCGCGGATGGGCTCGGTCGCCGGGCCGCCGTTGAACTCGGTGAGATCCTCGACGGACGGGCCGCCGGAGATGAAGACGCGGCCCTGGTGGCCCAGCGACTCCCAGCTGACCAGCGACTGCGGGCCCCCCGAGCGCAGATCCGAATCCGGCGCGGCGAAATCGGGATCGGTTTCGTCGTTGACCGCGGCGAAGGTCTTGTTGATGGTGCTCATCGCGAATCGCACGACGATTCCGTTGAGCAGTGCGATCGTCAGCGCCAGCAGCAGCGCGACCACGACGACGGCAGACACCCGCGGTGGGGCGACCCTTTTGACCTGGCGATCCAGGAAACGGACGAATCTGCCTACCAGCTGGCCGATTTCGACGAGCACGAACAACGTCACCACCGAAATGGCCGCGGCCAGCGGATAGTCCCAGAACGTCAAGCGCGGCACGCCCATCAGGTCGCGGACGTCGTCCTGCCAGTTGTGGAACTGGATGACCATGATGACCATCCCGATCACGCCGATGACGCCGAGTACCGGCCACGCCCGCCGCGGGGCGGGCGGGCTGGCGTCCTTGGAGCGCATGAAACGCACCAGCCACACCGCGAAGACGCCGAGGCTGTAACCGATCGCGGCAGCGCCGCCGCTGACCAGTCCCTGGAACAGCGGGCCGCGCGGCAACAGCGACGGCGTCAGCGACAACCACAGGAAGACGAAACCGACCGCGGTGCCGGTGAACGTGTAGTGACGGACCCACCAGGCGCGCCGCTGCGTCGTCTTGGTGTCCGCCGGCGTCTGCTCGATCAGCGCGGCGGGTGCTTCACCGGTATCGGTCACGCATGAACTCTAGCGATGTGTGAAGTTGGGTGACCGCTTCTCGGTGAACGCGTTCATCCCCTCGGTCTGGTCGTCGGTGGCGAACGCCGAGTGGAAGAGTCGGCGCTCGTAGAGCAGACCCTCGGTCAGCGTGGTCTCGAACGCGCGGTCGACGGCCTCCTTGGCCATCCGCGACGCCGACAGCGACATGTCCGCGATCGTCTTGGCGACCGACCTGGCCTCCTCGAGCAGCGTGTCGGCGGGGACCACCCGCGACACCAGCCCGGCGCGTTCGGCTTCCTCGGCGCCCATGTTGCGGCCGGTCAGAATCAGGTCCATCGCCTTGGCCTTGCCGATGGCCCGGGTCAGCCGCTGCGATCCGCCCATGCCCGGCAGCACACCGAGTTTGATCTCGGGCTGGCCGAACTTCGCGGTGTCGGCGGCGATCAGGATGTCGCACATCATCGCCAGCTCGCAGCCGCCGCCCAGTGCGTAGCCGGCCACCGCGGCGATGGTCGGTGTCCGTGTCGCGGCGAATTTGCTCCAGCCGGCGAAGAAGTCGGACGAGAACACGTCGGCGAACGACAGGCCGGCCATCTCCTTGATGTCGGCGCCGGCCGCGAAGGCCTTCTCGCTTCCGGTGAGGATGATCGCGCCGACGCCCGCATCGGCGTCGAGTTCGGCTGCGGCCGTGGTGACTTCGTCCATCACCTGGCTGTTGAGCGCGTTGAGCGCCTTCGGCCTGTTCAGCGTGATGGTCGCGACGCGGTCGTCACGCTCGACGATGATCGTCTCAAAGTTCTGTGAGCCCATGGTTACTCCTCGTCGAATGTCAGGTCGGGGTCGGCGGGGGCGAAATACGCCTCGATGTCTGCCGGGGTCACCGCGGACAGCGAAGCGGGCGACCACTGCGGGTTCTTGTCCTTGTCGATGAGCAACGCCCGGATGCCCTCGACGAGGTCGTGTGAGCGCAAGGACGCCACCGACGTCCGGAACTCCTGGCGCAGCACGTCCTCCAGTGTGTCCAGCTTCGCCGCCCGACGCACCGCTTCGAGCGTGACGGATGCCGCGACGGGGGAGCGGGATTCGATCAGTTCGGCTGCGTCCTTTGCGGGTTCCGCGTCGTGGCCGCGCAGCGCCACGACGATGTCGGCGACCGTCTCGCCGGCGTAGCAGTGGTCGATCCAGTCGCGCTGGGCGACCAGCGCGCTCGGCGGTGGCTCCTGGGCGAACGCCGCGACCGCTGCGTCCACACCGTCGGCTTCGATCGCTTCGGCGAATGCGGCGAGGCGGTCCTGCGGCACAAAGTGGTCGGCGAAGCCCATCGCGATGGCGTCGGCGCCGGAGAACGCCGCGCCGGTGAGTGCGGCGTGCACGCCGAGCAGGCCGGGGGTCCGCGACAGGATGAACGTGCCGCCGACGTCGGGGATGA
>Ga0172382_10012452_pt1 | contig 11093 bp, 10 predicted proteins | sample Leawel138RmetaG_FD_122245 | JGI IMG/M metagenome (GOLD analysis project Ga0172382, IMG submission 122245) | Leachate microbial communities from a municipal landfill in Southern Ontario, Canada - Leachate well 138R metaG | ecosystem: Engineered > Solid waste > Landfill > Unclassified | place...
AAGATTACAGATGCACAAACCGGAGAACCGCTTTTTGGGGTGATGGTCATTGTGGAAGATATTTTTTATGAAGAAATGACCGACGAAAACGGCGAATTTATCATCAATGACGTACCGGTCGGAACTTATTCGGTTACGACCGAGCATTATTCTTATGAGCCGGTTACCCGGGAAGGAATAGTGGTCAGAGCCAATGAAATCTCAGAATTGACGTTGGAATTGGAATCTGAAAGTATTGGGCTGAGCACCGCTGAAATCGTGGTGCGCATCAACCGTGAATCGGAAACGGCTCTGCTGCTTGATCAACGGAAATCCATTGTGGCAAGCCAAAGCATCGGCGCACAGGAATTGTCGCGAAAAGGTGTGGGCGATGCTGAGGGTGCGGTGGCCAAAGTTTCAGGTGTATCCAAACAGGACGGTGTGAAAAATGTGTTTGTCCGCGGATTGGGCGACCGTTACAATGCAACTCTGCTGAACGGACTGCCGATACCGTCCGAAGATCCGGAATACAAGAACATTGCACTGAGTTTCTTTGGTACGGATGTGATTCAAAACATCGGTGTGAACAAGGTTTTTTCGGCCGGAAATACCGGTGACGCTGCCGGTGCCATCATCGACATCACCTCAAAAGAACTGTTCGACAGTTCGGCTTTCGGCTTGGATTTTTCTGCAGGATTCAATACCAATATAAAAGGTGTGGATTTTTTGAAAGCCGACGGCGCCAATCTGTTTGGATTTGCCAAAAAGAACCGTCCGACAGCCGGGAAATTTAATTTTGCCAATCGTCTTGATCCTTCGGTGGCGAAATTTCCCATCAACCAAAGTTTCAAACTTTCGGGCGGAAAGAAATTCAGAATCGGTAATAATCCTTTGTCATTCTTTATGGTTGCAAGCCAATCGTCCGATTATTCCTATTCGGAAGAAATCGTCAGGAATATGAATACCGCAGGGATCATTTATCAGGATCAGACCGGGAAAAAATATTCGCAAAATATCAGCCAATTGGTTTTGGGGAATCTGAATTACGGATTTGGTAATAAAAATTCCATTGCCTACAACTTTATGATGCTCCACGCCAGCGACCAGTATGTAGGTGAATACAGCGGAAAACATTCCGAAAAGCATCAGGATGGTGATCAGGATATGGGCTATCTGAGAAGACAACAAATCAATGACAATCTGCTGATGACCCATCAGTTACTGACCCAATGGACGCTGACTAACAGATTGGATTTGCGCATCAACGGTTCATATAATTCCATCAAAGGTTATGAACCCGACAGAAGAGAAAATTATCTTTCCCGAAAAAGCGACGGCACTTATGGTTTGACCGGAAGCAACCGTCAGAAAAGATTTTTCTCAGAATTGAGCGAAAACAATTACAACGCACAACTGATACTGGATTTAAAACTGAATGATGCAACAAACAGCGGTCGTTCCAAAATTTCTGCAGGTTACAATGCTTATTTGTCGGACAATGATTTTGAAGCGGTGGAATATAACTTCTCGGCCATTCCGGGTGCATGGAGCATTGACAATATACGATTGGATGAGTTGTACAATCGGCAAAATTACAACCAGGGTTTGTTCTCCATTTCGGAAGGCAGTCCGAACAGCTACAGCGTGAACAAAAATATACAGTCGGCTTTTGCAGAAGTAACTTACCAACTTTCAAAAAGATTTTCAGCCAATACAGGTTTGCGTTTCGACCATGTGGATATGGATGTGGAATATGATGTCCCCGGCAGAGCGGACAAAACCAACAGCATTCAAAAATCCTATTATTTGCCAAGTCTGAATCTGAAATATGATTTGAACGACAAAAACGCGTTGAGATTGGGTGCGAGCAAAACCTATACGCTGCCGCAATCCAAGGAGATTTCGCCTTATCAATATGTGAACATCGGTTTTGCGAGTGAAGGAAATCCGAATCTGAAACCGTCCGACAATTACAATTTTGACCTGAAATGGAATTTTTATCTGAGCAATGCCGAGCTGCTTTCGGTGGGTGCATTCTACAAAAGAATTGAAAATCCGATCGGCCGTGTCGATAAAGGAAATTCAGCCGGATTGCTGACTTACGACAACATCAGTGATTTTGCAAATGTGACAGGTGCTGAAGTCGAATTAAGAAAAAATATTTACAGCCGCGGAAACGAAAACGGAAATCAGCACAAGCTTTCCTTCGGGTTGAATGCTTCGTTTTTATATACAGATCTGCTGCTGAAATTGGAAAATACACCCGAAAGAAGCTCCGGCTTGGAAGGTGCGGCGCCCTTCATTGCGAATTCTGATTTGACTTATTATTACTCAAATGAGAAACACAACTGGACTTCGTCTTTGGTGTTCAACTATTTCAGCGACAGAATTTACACCAACGGAACTTTAGGATTTGAAGACATCATAGAAGAAGGTGTACCTACCCTGGATTTTGTTTCATCCTTCAGTTTCAATAAAAAAATCAGTCTGAAATTCAAGGCATCCAATATACTGAATCCGAATTTCAATCTGACAAGAGAAAGCTCGCTGACCGATGAAAAAATAGTATTGAACCAATACAAAAAAGGAATCAACCTGAGTTTGGGTATCGGTTTGGAATTATAAAATCAAAAATTGAATATAAATATTACACAAAAATTAAACACTTTTAAAAATGAGAAAACAAAGAAATTTATTTAAAACAGCCTCTATCGCGCTAATGTTTGCAGCAGCCGCATTGGTTTCCTGTAACAGCGACGATGACAATGGCACCGGCCCTCTACCTGTCAGCGAAGACGAACTGGTGGGAAGTATTGACGGAAACAAAACGCTGGATCCTGCCATTACCTATACCATTACCGGCCCGGTGATCTTGGAAGACGGCGGTGTACTGAACATTCCGGCTGGAACCATGATCAAAGCCAAAAAAGGTTTTAACAACTACATTTTGGTGCTGCAGGGCGGAAAAATCAATGTAAACGGAACTGCAGAAAAACCGGTAACGATGACCGCCGATATTGAAAATGCCAAACCCGGACATTGGGGCGGGTTGATTATCAATGGTCGTGCACCGCTTTCAGGCGGAACCATCGGAAGTACCGAAATCAGTTCTGCACATCAGTACGGCGGAAGCAACCCTAACGACAGTTCAGGCTCTATTACCTATCTGACTTTGGCCTACACAGGTGCACGTTCAAGTGCGGACGTTGAACACAACGGATTGACACTGAATGGAGTAGGGAGCGGAACCGTGATTGAGAATATTTATATTCCTTACGGAGCAGATGACGGCGTAGAGTTTTTTGGCGGCTCTGTGAATGTGAAAAATCTTTTGGTGGTGGACAGCGACGATGATATGTTTGACTTCACACAGGGCTATACCGGAACTTTGGAAAATGCTTACGGAATCTGGCAAAACGGTTTTACCAGCACCGAATCCGATCCGAGAGGAATAGAAGCAGACGGAAACCTGGACGGTAATTTCCCGGATCAGGACGGTCAGTCAAACTTTACGGTGAAAAATGTAACCTTCGATCTCAGACTGGCGGCAGCGACCGATGGTGATATACAGAATGTGACCAACAAAATGCAGGATGTCATCAAAATCAGAAGAGGCGCAAAAGTCAATATCATCAACGCCTTGGTAAAAGGAAGCGGTACGGTCATCGATTTGATTGACTTTACCGACGGAAAAGGAAACGGAGATTCTGCTTCGACCATAAGTTTGACCAGCACGCTGAGTTCTTCTCAAATTTTGGGCAAACAAATCAATCCGACAGAAGGATTTCCCGGCGCTCAAATTGTTTCTGGCAACGCAGGTTGTCCGACATCAATTTTTGGCTGGACGAATTACAGTTTCTAACCAATACAATTAATACACAACTGCCTTAACTTCTTTGTCCCTTTTTTATCCTCCATTCCGCTGTCTGACGACCCGACTCTCACGGTTCTCAGACAGTGGATTTTGTATTGAATCAGACCCTCACCAATCCCCTGAAGCCTCTTGACGCATAATAGGATTCTGCGCCGTTGTGATAAGTAAATATCCGTCCGAAACGATAATCGCAAAAGACAGCGCCGCCCAATGCCCTCACTTCGTCCGGTGTCAAAACCCAGCTCGAAGTCTTGGCGTCAAATCCGACCAAAGGATGGTATTTCCGGTATTGTTCTTCGGTCAGCATCTGAACACCTATTTCAGCAGCGAACTCCATTGCGTTTCCGTCAGGTTTATTGGCTTTTCGTGCATCCAATGCTTTTCGGTCATAACATAGACTTCTTCTTCCGGCCGGACTCTCTTTGGCGCAGTCGATGAAAATATATTCGCCTGTCTTTTGATCAAAATCAACCACATCGGGTTCACCGCCGGTCATTTCCATTTGATTGAGAATATTGAGTTTCCCGGAATTGTTTTCAAGTCTTTTCAAAACATCTTCCCATTTCAAATTTTTGTGTCTGTCACTGTTTTGGTCAAATCTTTTGGCCAGAATTTCAAGAATTTCGGATTGAATCTGCGGGTTGAGTTCTTTTTTCATCTGATTTGAATTTGTTTTGCCGAAAAAATAAAAACCAATTTCATCGGCAACAGAACAAAGATAAAAAAGTCGTCACTTTCTTTGAAAAAAAAATTAAAATTCAAAACCATGAAAAAAGTTGGCATATTCAGATTCACAAAAGTTAGTTCAATAACTCCTCAAGGGATTTTACAGCTGAATCAAATTTTTCATATCTTTGCACCGTAATTACAACCAATGAGAAACCCTTTGTTCTACGCGAAGATTCTGCTTTTTGGAGAATACGGCATCATCGAAGACTCCAAAGGTCTCACCATTCCGTACAATTCATACAAGGGCTCATTGAACTTCAGAAAAGAAACCAATTCAGAGGTATCCAACGAAAGCATCCGCAAATTCTCTGTCTATCTGGCCAAAAACCTGAAAGATGAATTTGACTTCCAAAGACTGAACACAGACATCAAAAAAGGAATGCACTTCGATTCAGACATTCCGCAGGGATACGGTGTCGGCAGCTCGGGCGCATTAGTTGCAGCGATTTACGAAGCTTATTCGCTGAACAGAATCGATACTTCAAAAGAACTGACAAAAGACAAAATCAGCCGGCTGAAAGAAATTTTCTCAAAGATGGAATCATTCTTTCACGGAAAAAGCTCGGGCATAGATCCATTGATTTGTTACCTGAACCTGCCGCTGCTGATCAATTCAAAAACAGATATATCAACCATAGGCATACCCGAACAAAAAGAAGGAAACGGCGCCATCTTCCTGGTCAATTCGGGCAGTCCGGGCGAAACCGCTCCAATGGTCCATATCTTTTTTGAAAAACTCAAACAGGAAGGTTTCAGAAAAACACTCAAAGAAGAATTCATCAAATACAACAACGCCTGTATCGATGCGTTTGTAAAAGGAGATCTGAATCCTCTGTTTTCAAATCTGAAAGAACTGTCCACCTGGGCATTTCTGAACTTCAAACCGATGATTCCGCAAAGACTGTTAGACGTATGGCAGTACGGCATACAGACCAATTCCTACTATCTGAAACTCTGCGGTTCGGGCGGCGGCGGATACATACTCGGTTTTACAAAAGATTATGAAAGTGCAAAAAAGCATTTGAAAGATTTTGACACCGAAGTCATCTATAAGTTTTAAAAAAATGGAACGTTTTGAATTTGTTGAAGGTGAAACCAAAGAAGGGTTTTATCTGATCATTGATGAAGTCAGGATTGGTGAAATCACCTTCAGATGGCGAAAAGAAGACTCGATATCGATCAATCACACACTGGTCGAACCCAAATTCAGAGGACTCGGTTACGGAAAAAAACTGGTGGACAAAGTGCTTCAATTTGCAGAAGAAAACCATCTGAGCGTCAGCGCCAGCTGCTGGTTCGCCGACAAAGTCATCCAATCACAGCTTCAATGAAAGAATACAGCCTGCGAAAACTGTTGATCAAACTGCTTGCCCTTTTTTCGGTTGCCCGCGGCTACAACCTCGCAATGCTCGCACTCGCACAGTATATGGCGAGTCTGTTTATCTTCAGCAACGGTAAAAATCATCTCGAGATTCTGTTTGACAAAAATCTGAACTTCATCATCCTTGCATCACTGCTCAGCGTTGCTGCCGGCTACATCATCAACAACTTTTACGACCTCGAAAAAGACGCCATCCAGCGACCGCTCAGAAATTATATCGAAAGATTCGTCAGCCAGGGATTCAAACTCAACACCTATCTGTTTCTCAACGCATTGGCACTGTTAGTCGCGCTCATGGTATCCTGGCGGGTCATGCTCTTTTTCGGATGCTACCAATTCCTGGTCTGGTTCTATTCGCACAAAGTCAACCGCATCGTACTGATCAACAACCTCTATTCGGTCATGCTCACCGTATTTCCGTTTTTCGCACTATTCCTGTATTACGAAAACTACTCGCCCATCATATTCTTTCATGCCGGCTTCCTGTTTTTGCTGCTGCTGTGTATGGACATCGTCAAAGACCTCACTACATCCACCGCCGATGTCATCTACAACTACCGCACACTGCCTGTGGTTTACGGCGAAAAAAAGACAAAACAGATATTGATGCCGCTTATGCTCATCACCGCCGCACTTTCGGTTTTTATGTGGGACAACAGCGCCACCGGCTATATGAGATACTTTTTTCTGTTCACCTCCATACTGCTCGTGCTGATGATGATTCCGGTCTGGAAAGGCCGCTCAAAAACCGCATTCAAAATAATCTACCTGATTTTCAAACTGCTGATCGGATTTGGCATCTTCAATATGATATTCATTGACTTAAATCCCTTAGATTTGCAAAATATTATCTGATCGCTCCGATTAAATTTTTGGGCGTGCTCCCGTTGCGATCGGCTGAAATTGAAAAAAACAAGGATCATTCCGCAACGGGGCCGGGCTGTCGGCACTCGCTTCCCGACAAAGTCGGGAGAGCTCAGACAAATGCCTCCATCCCTCACGCGAATCGAACCAATAAATTAAAAAATTACAAAATGAAAAAACAGGAAAGGCGTGATGCTTCCCTCGGAAAACCGGCCGGAAGATCAAATTCAAAAACAGAAAGAAAATCGACCGGAAAAACTGCCGGGAAATCCAAAACCGGAAATTTTGAAAAGAATTCGGACAAAACCGAAAAAAAATTCTCATCCAAATCAGCCGGAAAAACATTCTCAAAACCGGGCGCAAAATCAAAACCCGGATTCAAAAAATTTGACAAACCCTACAGATCGAGAATCAAAAAAGCACCCGAAGACGACGGTACCATCCGTCTGAACAAATACATTGCAAACGCGGGAATCTGTTCGAGAAGAGAAGCCGATGAATTCATCAAAACCGGTCTGGCAGAAGTCAACGGAAAAGTGGTAACCGAGATGGGTTACAAAGTTCAGCAGGGAGATGTGGTCAGATTTGACGGCCGCGAAATCAAAGCCGAAAAAAATGTGTATATCCTGCTCAACAAACCCAAAGGATTTATCACCACCACCAAAGATGAAAAAGACAGAAAAACCGTAATGGATCTGGTTGCCAATGCCACCACTGCAAGGATTTTTCCGGTCGGCAGACTCGATCGCGCCACCACCGGACTTCTGCTCTTTACAAACGACGGCTATCTGACCAAAAAACTGACCCATCCGAGTCACAATGTGCACAAGGTTTATCATGTTTCGCTTGACAAAAAACTGTCGTCCGAACACATGGAAGAAATCAAAAAAGGAGTCAGACTGATACCCGAAGGTGTCGCTCATGTGGACAGCATTTCATTCATCGAAGGCCAGCCCAAAACCGAAATCGGAATCGAAATCCATATTGGATGGAACCATGTGGTGAGAAGGATTTTTGAAAAACTCGGTTACGAGGTAGAAAAACTCGATCGGGTGGTCTTTGGCGGACTGACCAAGAAAAATCTGAAAAGAGGCGACTGGCGTAAACTGACCGACAAAGAAGTTGCTTTTCTGAAAATGCTGTAATTTCGTTCTTATCGTACATCAATGTATATCGGCCTGATTTTGATCAACTTTGCACAGTAAAAATAAGAGATCAAAATGAAAACAATTTTTCACGGAGCCGAAACAAGAGGCCATGCAAATCACGGCTGGCTGAACAGTTTTCACACTTTCAGCTTTGCCAATTATATGAACGAAGAAAGAATAAACTTTGGTGTGCTTCGTGTTCTGAACGACGACACAGTTCAGCCGGGAATGGGCTTCGGAACCCATCCGCATAGGGATATGGAAATCATTTCAATCCCACTCGAAGGCGATCTGGAACACAAAGATTCGACCGGCACAGCCGGTGTGATCAGAAAAGGTGAAATCCAGGTGATGTCTGCCGGAACCGGTGTGATGCACAGCGAATACAACCACAACAAAGACAAAGCGGTGAAGTTTCTCCAGATTTGGCTTTTTCCGAGGGCGCTGAATCTTGAACCGAGAGGCGAACAGATGAGCATCGTTGAACATTCGGTCAAAAATGATTTTCAGCAGATCGTATCGCCCGACAAAAACGACAAAGGTCTGTGGATCAATCAGGATGCCTGGCTCAGTCTGGCTGATTTTGAAAAAGGCTTTTCAAAAGAATACAAAATCAGAAAAGACGGAAACGGCGTTTATGTCTTTGTGATCAAAGGAGCAACCAAAATCGGTGATCATCAGCTCAACCAGAGAGACGGTCTTGGAATTTGGAACACCGACAGTTTCAGTGTCGAAGCCACCGAGGATTCAGAAATCCTGCTGATGGATATCCCGATGGAACTGCCTTCGTTTTTGAGAAATTAAATTGATCAAACCCTTGAAAGGTTATGGAATCATCACCTCCAACAGCGAAACTTCAGCTGTCGGTCTGATTTGATAATCTGAAATTTCTGCCGGCAACAGCAGACTCTGATAAGGATTCAAAACCGTTGAATTTCCGTCCGAAATAAATTCGGCACTGCCCGAAGTACAGATATAAATCCGCATTTGGTCATTGTCACAAAACGAAATTTCTTTGTTTCCGCTGAAAATTCCGGTTTCGAAATAAACAGATTCAATCAAAGGGTTGAATTGATTTTCAACCTTTTTGCAATTGGTTTTGACTTCTCCGACAGTTTCGAAATCAATTGCACTCAGCGCCAAATCCGTATGCAGTTCTCTTTTCTGACCGTTTTTGTCAATCCGGTTGTAATCATAAATCCGATAGGTCACATCCGATGTCTGCTGAATTTCGGCAAGGGTAATTCCCGAACCGATGGCATGAACTCTCCTTGCCGGAATATAGACCGCATCTCCTTTCTGAACTTTGATTCGATTCAGGATTTCTTCAAGCGTTTCATCTTCAAGATGTTTTTTGTAATCTTCTACGCCGACACCTTCTTTGAATCCGATGATCAGTTCAGAATCAGGATCTGCGCCCATGATGTACCACATCTCGGATTTGCCGAAAGAATCATGCAGTTCCTTTGCCTGACGATCGTCGGGATGCACCTGAACCGAAAGCCGTTCTGCCGCATCTATGAATTTGATCAGAATCGGAAAATCGGTTCCGAATTTTCCCCAAACCTTTTTGCCGACTATTCTTTCTTTGAATTCAGAAATAATTTCTTTTAGATTTTTCCCTATTAATTCACCATTTTCAACCACACTGATATTTCCTTCCACACCCGAAATGCTCCAGATTTCACCCAGATTATCCATTCTCAAATCTTCGGGAACAAAAGCATTCAATTTGTTACCACCCCAGATTCGGTATTGGGTAATCGGTTTGAATTTTAAAGGATAAAGAGTCATTGGCGTTTTAAAATTAATCTGTTGAAATGATTCAATGAAAACTTTTGCTAATGTAATTAAAACCAAATTGTCAAAACAGGTTTAATTGAAGATTTAAATCTGCAAATCATGATTTGCACTTTTGTCATTTTTATTGAAACTACAAAGTATAATTTTAACTTTCATTCATTTTATTAAATGTTCAAATTATAATTTGAGGTTTTCTGTTTTATGAAGCTAAAGGATTATTTTGAAAGACAAATATGATGATTTTTCTAAATTTAAAATTTGTTAATAATTTCGCCCATTCATGGCTCAGACGGGTTTGCTCTGTTTTGTTATAGGCCGTTGCCTTATGCTCAGATACAAAAGGCTGACAGCCTTTTCTAATTTCCTTTTTAAACGTTGGTTAAAGGAAAAATCCTGAAAGGATTTCATCCTTTTTAAGGTGCAATTAATTTTAAATTCAAGACACAAAATGAGTTTTCAGAAAGATAATAGAAAAGAAAAATTGAGCCTGAAGGGCTCAAAATACCATAGCGCAGTGTTAATAATCCCGCGAGAAAATCAGCCCTGAAAGGGCGGAATAAAAGCCTTCATTTCATTTTAATGATAAAAGCGGGTTTGATTTAGCAGCAGAACACAGGATTTCAATTTTAATTTTATCTGAATTTCGAATTAAAAAACGATTGTTCCAAAACGTTTTTATCCTCGTCATTGTTATAATAAATCGTAACACCAAATTCCTTTTCGGCTATATCAGAGAAATAGTAATCCATGTAAAATATCATTTCCGATTCAATTTCAGTAACAAAACTTCGGATTAGATAAAAATTTCGTCCGTCGATATATTGTTTGGCAACATTAACCTGAGCTTTGAATTTTTCATTATTAAAGGCTTTTTCAAAACCGTCCTGCAAAACATAAGCATACACTTCGGGCGTCATGCTTTTCAGATTATTGTCGCCGGAATAGGTAGCCTCCATCGACCCAAAATACAAATCATCATTTCTTTCTATCGCAAATAATTCATATCCTGCGGAAAAACCGTCCTGACCGCTGTCTTTATATTCAAATCCATCCGGTTTCTGAAAAGTCCAGCTGATGCTGTCCAACTGATAGACTTCCTGACCAAATGAAAATGAGCCTAAAACAAGGACTAAAACTGTGAAAATATTTCTCATGCTTAACCAAAAATTGAAACAAAATGAGCTGCTGCCTTTGCTGTCCGGCTGTCGATATCGTATTGCGGATTCATTTCCACCACTTCAAAAAGTTTGATTTTTCCGAATTGAAACGCAGTTTTGAGCAATGATTTCACCTGAAAAACAGTTAACCCGTTGAC
>Ga0172382_10012455_pt1 | contig 11091 bp, 6 predicted proteins | sample Leawel138RmetaG_FD_122245 | JGI IMG/M metagenome (GOLD analysis project Ga0172382, IMG submission 122245) | Leachate microbial communities from a municipal landfill in Southern Ontario, Canada - Leachate well 138R metaG | ecosystem: Engineered > Solid waste > Landfill > Unclassified | place...
CGGCGATGGCTTCTTCCTGGGGAGCGACGTTCCCTATGCCTATGTGCCGGGGGAAGACGGCGTGGAAGTCCTCGAATTTCGCACCGCAAATTCCTACGATTTCCGCATGCTCGCCAATAATCCCGCCTATTGGGACAAGGCCCTGGCCAACCTGCTGGCCGCACGGGTCAATTGGCCGAAAGAAACGACACCACCTTCGGGAATGCTGGTGGACTAATCGAAATCCATCGACAGGCGGGTCAGCTTCTGGGCCGCGATCCGCCAGCGCCCGTCTTGCCTGACATAGCGCTCATGGTAGTGGCCATAACCCGTCAACGCCCGGCCATCCGCCCAGACGACGCGATCCTGCATTGGCCAGATGGCCGTCGCTTCGTCGCGATCGAGGACGATCTCGGGAAAATGGACCTGGTGCGCCGTTTTCGCCGATCCGATGGACTGGCGTACCAATGCCACCACGGCATCGCGGCCGACGGTCCTGCTGCCTCCGCTTTCCGTCACATCAAGCTCGAAATTGTCGGTGAAAAGCTGGCCCCAGGCATCCCAGTCCTTGGAGTCGAGCAGGCGACAATAGGCGGCCTTAGTTGCAGCAATCGCAAGCCAATCGTCAAATCGAGGCGTCGAGGGCGTCATTCTGGGCACTCCATGTTCACTTCGACAGAAAGCTTAATTAATGAAAAATATACCAAAGGAGCGGCAAGCGAAGCGGGATCGAGAACGAAAATACACCTTATCCATGAATTTTGGTAAATCCGACAGCATGGGAGGTGACAGGGATGGGCAACCTTTCGTATAAGATTTTCATAATCGATTGAGGGAATCAGTCGATGCGATTAAATGAACCAAAAATCGCAATTGGGGGTTGCACGATCAGATGGAGCATGGGGTTTTCAGAAAAGTGCTATGCGCGATCGGTCGGCACAAGCGGAACGGCCGAAACATTGAAAGCGCCGGCATCTTCTGGTTGAGCGAATGCAAGTACTGCGGCACCGCAATGCGTAAATCTCGCACCGGTAAAGGCAATTGGGAAACCGTGCCCCACTGAATGCTGTCTTTCGCGATAGTGGCTGAGCGGACGCCACGGCGCTGGCCGGGCATCCGCTTTATCGCTCACGCCAGTTCGGCCGCCAAGGCTTCTGCCGCCAGTTTGCGCAAGTCAGCCGTCTTGATCTTGGCGCTGCCCGTGGTTTCCAGTTGGTCTTCGGCGAAGAACAGGACCCGACGCGGGACTTTGTAGCTGGCCAGCTTTTCCTTGGCGAAATCCTTGATCGTCGCTTCGGCCAGAGTGACGCCATCGTGCGGCACGATACACGTCACCACCAGTTCGCCCAGCAGTTCGTCAGGCACGCCGACGGTCTGCGAGACCTTGACGCCCGCGCAGTCGCGAATCACCGCATCGATTTCCAGCGGCGACACATTGGCGCCGCCTGTCTTGATGATGTCGTTCAACCGGCCTTCCCAGAAAAGCCGGCCCGCTTCGTCGACATAACCGCCGTCGTTGGTGCGAAAAAAACCTTCGTCATCCAGCGACTCATCCAGCGGCACGCCAATATAGCCGAGCATCAAGGTGGGGCCCTTGACCGCGATCTCACCGCGTTCGCCCAGTGGCATGGTCGCGCCGGTCATGGGGTCGACAATCTTCACGGTCGAACCGGCAGTGGGATGTCCATGGCTGTTGGGCACGGCGATGTCGGCTGCAGTACCTGATGCGAACACCGAGACGAGCGTAAACGTCTCGGTATTGCCATAGGCCTGCGCCGGCTCGCGCCAGTCGGTGTGGATGGTGGGATGGCGCGCGATCGGCGTCGTGCAGTCGATATAATGCAACGACGACAGGTCGACCTGATTGTAGTTCGCCGCGCCTTCCAGTTGCGCCCACTGGTGCGGCCAGGCCAGCAGCATGGTTGCCTTTTCCTTGTCCATCAGCGCCAGGGCCTCGGCGCCGTCGAACCACCGTTGCAGGATCAGCGATCCGCCCGAAGACAGCGTGCCACCCAGCGCCATGGAGAAATTGCCGGACCAGAAAAAGCCGTTGGCAGACCAGGTCCGGGCCGGGATTGCCGGCTTGATCTGGTACCATTGCGGCCAGCGCCAGAGTTGCAGGCATACACCGCGATGGGCGGAAAGTATCCCTTTCGCCTTGCCGGTCGATCCCGATGAAAAGAACAGCACACCCGGATCGCTCGGCAACACGGCATCGGCCATGGCCAGTACGAGTTCTTGCGAAACGGCCTGCCCGCGCGCCAGAAACGCCGCACGTCCTTCCACCGCGCCCTCGCCCTCGTCCGAATCGATCAGGGCGATGTGACGCAGGTAGGGCAGTTTTTCCGAGGCGATTTCGCCCGGCGCGACTTGCAGCACCTGCGGCTCCAGCTCGCCCAGCATCGCGACGAAATCCTTCTTGAGGACACGCCGCTCGACCAGCAGCACCGAACATGCCGCCATCTTCAGCACCGTTTCCAGTTCGGGTGCCGTGAAGAACGTGCTGATGGTCGATGCGACACCGCCGGCCAACGCCGTACCGAACACGCCGGACAGAAACTCGAGGCGGTTCGTCGCGAGGATGCCGACACGCGTTCCCTTGCCCACGCCGCAGGCCACCAGCGCGCGCGCGACTTCCAGCGAGCGTGCGAGAAGATCGTCATAGGTCCAGCGCTCCACGCTGTCGCCGATCCACATCACCGCCGCTTCGTTGGGGCCGTAGCGGCGGGCGATCTCCCGGACGTAGCCGCCCAGCGTCAACGGGCCGATGCCCGTTTCGTCGGACAGGGGAATGCCGCGAACGATCGACAGACCGTCGGCGACCTCAACCTTGCTTGCCATGACTGCGAAAACTCCGGCTCAGTAGGGTATTTCGACTTCGTTGGTGGAAACGACGACCTTGTTTCCATCCTGGTTGGTCATCGTCACCTTGAGCTGGACCAGGGGCATGCCCCATTCCGAATGCTCGATCTTGTCGATGACTTCGCCATCAATGAACGTCACGTCGCCCTCGAAAGCCGGCGTCCGGAAGTCCGACTTGGCGTGGCGCACGAAACCTTCGTGCCCCGCCCAGTGCGCGAGATAGTCGGTATTCCACGCCGCCATCGTGGCGCCATAACCATAGGCGCGCGCCATGCCGATCTCGCCCGCCTTGCTGTCGTCGATGTGCCCGCGCGAAGGGCCGAGGTAGAGGCCATCACGCAGGCGCGGATCGATCAGCGCGCCTTCCTCGTCAAACCCGAAGCCTTCGACCCAGCCCGGATCCTGGTTGACCCACGGATCGTCCAGCCCTTCCGGTGCGGTCCAGAACATCGATCCCCAGATGTTGAAAACGAAGGCACGGTATTCGGTGGTAAAGCTGGCGATCGAGTGAGGCCCGATCACCCGGCGCGGCAGCTTGTCGCCGATGGAGACTTCCTCCCAGTGCGGCGACTTGCCTTCGCGGTTGGACATGAACCAGTCGCGCCGGATCTTGTCTATTTCGGCGACTTCCGCAGCCGTCCATTGCTTCTTCGCGCCGCTCATCGCTTCGTACATGCCTCGCTTTTCCGCTTCGGCGGCCAGATATCGGATCGCGGTGGAACGCGCCTTGGCGATCAGGCCGCCGTGCTGGTTGCGATGGATCGTATCGCCCCGGCTGAACATGGTCGGCCCGGCGAACTTGGTTTCGGTGACCTTGTAGTCGTGGAACCGGCGCTCCTGAAACAGCTGGTCGCCCGGCCGGATATGCGTGCCGTACCACCACCACTCCTCGCCACCGAAGATCAGGTGAGAACCGGGAATCCGGCCAACGCAGGCCGGCGCGCAACCATGGCCGTAATCCAGCGCCACCGCCATCGACTGCGGGGCGATAATGTCGCCAAAACGGGTTTCGCGGGCGAAGTTCTGATCCCAGTGCAGCGGATTGACGTAATCCATGGCCATGACCCAGCGGCGGATGTCCGTTTTGTTGCACGGCTCCCACAACTGGCCGCCGCCGATCAGCTTGCCGACCCGGTGATCGACATCGCTGAGATCCATCTGCACCGGCGCGTTGTTTGCGCTGTCGGTCATGGCATCCTCTCCCTTGCTGGTTCGCGTCCCGCTTAGCGGTTAACGTCGACGACGAAGCGGCCTTTGACTTCGCCCGTCATGAACTTCCGCGCCGCGTCGACTGCCTCGCCCAGTCCGATTTCGGTACCGATCGCTGCAAGTGCTGCGGGGTCGAGATCGCGGGCGAGCCGCTCCCACGCCTTCAGGCGCGGTGCCTTGGGCGCCATCACGCTATCCACGCCCAGCAGCCGGACGCCACGCAGGATGAACGGCATGACGGTGGTGTTGAAGTCCGCGCCCTGAGCCAGACCGCAAGCGGCCACGGCGCCGCCATACTTCGTCTGGGCACAGGCATTGGCGAGCGTATTGCTGCCGGCAGTGTCGATCACGCCAGCCCAGCGCTCCCGCTGGAGTGGCTTGCCGCGTTCGGCAAATTCCGCACGGTCGATCACGCTGTCCGCGCCAAGCCCCTTGAGATAGGCTTCTTCGCTCATCTTGCCGGTCAGCGCGGCAACGGTGTAGCCCGCCTTCTTGAGCAGGGCGATTGCCACGGAACCGACACCGCCAGTTGCACCGGTGACGAGAATTTCACCCTTGTCGGGCGTGACGCCGGCATCGACCAGCGCATCGACGCACAGTGCGGCCGTATAGCCTGCGGTGCCAATCGCCATGGCCTGCTGTGGCGTAAAGGCCGAAGGCAGCGGCACAAGCCAATCGCCCTTGAGCCGCGCCTTCTGCGCCAGTCCGCCCCAGTGCCCCTCGCCCACGCCCCAGCCGTTGAGCACGACCTGATCGCCAGCTTTCCATTCGGCATGATCGCTTTGGGTAACCGTGCCGACAAGATCGATACCCGGCACCATCGGAAACTTGCGCACGACAGGCGAACTGCCGGTGATCGCCAGCCCGTCCTTGAAGTTCAGCGTCGAATAGGCAACGTCGATCGTGACGTCGCCATCGGGAAGCTGGCCTTCATCAAGCTGCTGGACCGAAACGGTCTGGCCGCTGTCGTTCTTGTCGATCACGATTGCTGAAAACATGTGAACTCCTGTGTTGCGCAACGGCTGGTCCGATGCCTGTCGCAAGGTGCCGGATGAGCCGCCTTGATATCAGCTTTCCGGCTGGAAAGGGGAAGGACCGGCGGCGCGCAAGTGGACGCGCCCAACCATCGCTTTGGCGATGCCGGTCAACCATCTTCCCCCGTGGGAACAAGAGGCAGCACCGCCGCATTGTCAGCAGCTCCCAGTGCCTCGGCAATGTCCGGATAGGCGCCGGGATTGAGCGATCCGTACATCGACAGGCGCAGGGTTTCGCGCGTGTAGCGCGCGCCCAGCTCCCCGCGTCGACTGCCGTCGCGGTCATGGGCCTGCGCCCAGATCGGCCAGAGAAACGCGCCGGCCAGATTGAGCACCGAAAGCACTTCGGCATCGATGCCGGGCGCCGCAAGATCGCTCGCGGCAAAGCGCTGCAACGACCCCACATACTCCCGCCAGAACCGGTCGTTGGCCGGTTCCGCCGATGCCAGCACCTGCAAGAGCCAGATGCGGCACAGTTCCGGATTGGCCATGGCGAAATCGGTCAGCCGGGCGCTCAGCGCGGCCACGTCCACATCCTCGACGCGGCGTTCGCCGAGCGTTTGCGGGTCGCCGAAGACCGCTCGGAACAATTGGTCGGACGCCCACTCCACCGTGGCCTGAATCAGGTTTTCACGCGTGGCGAAATGCTGGTAAGCAGTGCCGCGATTCACCCCGGCGCGCTGTGCGACTGCCGACAGGCTGATGCCTTCCGGGCCGTCTTTCGCCAGCAGGCTGCAGGCGGCTTCGAGGATGACTTCACGCGTGGCGTCGGGATCGCGAGGCCTGCGTTTCGTTCCTGCCACTTGCTTGCCCCTTGTCTGGTCGTCCGGATTAATAGACATCATTGTTGCCTATTATCGCATCAAGCGACAGCCGGCAAATGAACAAACGGCCGGCGGTTTCCCGTCGGCCGCTCGTTTGCGCGAGAGATCCCGCCCCTTAGCGCGAACCGAAGCTCATGCGGGCATGGACGCCGAATTCTCGCGGCGCAGAATACGTGATGGAGCGATAGGACGTGACGCCATTCGAAGCGCCCAGCAGCGACCTGTACCCCGTTACCGCCGCGTTGGCATTGCGGGTCAAAACCCGGCGCGAATCGAAGACATTCTTGGCATAAACACCCAGATCCCACGCACCGTCCGGGTCCCGGATCCCCAGGAAGAGATTGACCAGCGCATAGGCCTTGATGTCGTCGATTGCGTTGTTCGGATCGTTCTGCGACTTGCCGTTGTAGTTCACGAACCCGCGCAGATAAGCATCGGTCGAATCCGACAGCGGATGCGAATATTCCGAATTGAACGTCATGCTGAACGGTGCGCCAGTGCCCGCCCGCTTGTTGCTGCGGCAAAATGCCACGCCATCACCGTTGGTCACGCTCATGATCTCGGCATAAGTCGGGACGCGGGTGCTGCGGTCGGGAACGCCATCGGAACCAGCGGTGCCGTCGGGCAGGATATAGTCATTGCACGGAATGACCCCGTTCTTGATCTTGCTCTTCGAATAGGCAGCCACCAGTCCCATGTTGAAGCGCGGCGTGGCCTGGAACGACAGTTCCGCTTCAACCCCGTCAACTTTCGCGGGAACGCCCACGGCAATACCCGGATTCGCGGTGAAGACGGTGGGCACGGGCCCGGTCCGCCCCACCCCCATGCCGGCAAAGATCAGCCCCCGCGATACGACCGCGTAGTTCTTGAAAGTCTGATGATAGCCGGTGATGTTCAAGCGCAGTCGCCGATCGAACCAGTCCGACTTGATGCCGATTTCGTACGACTTCGATCTTTCCGGCGGCATGACGAACAACGACGTGATCGCCGGGGTGGGCGCAAGATTGTCGCGGAACATGATCGGGTTGGTGAAAGACCCCGGACGCCAGGAGGACCCAAAGCTGACATAAGCCATCAGGCTTTCATTGAACCGATGCTTGAGCGAAGCCGACCAGATCGTTGCTTTGAGCGTGCGATCGAGGGTTGCCGCGGGGACAAAGCACGCCGGATCGGTTGCCAGGCCACAAGCGCCGCCAATGCCCAGCACACCATCTTCGTGGTACTTGATCCGCCGCACCCCGCCGGAAAGTTCCGTCGCTTCGGTGATGTGCGCGGTGATATTGCCGAAGAACGACTTTTCCACTGACCCGCCGCCCCGATGAATCGGCGTCCGCACGAAAGCGAGGAGGTTGTTGGGCGTCGGCACCATGCCAAAGTCCATCGGCGGGAACGGCCGACCGAACACGACCGTGTCCGACATCAGTTCGGTTGGCGAGTCCAACTTGTTCCACAAGTAGCCAACCACGTAATCGAACATCCCGGCGACACGCTCTTCCGAAGAGATGCGGAACTCGTGATTTTCCTGATCGCCGTGCGTGAAAGTCGTGAGAGCAGCGCCGGTAACGTCGTACGGCCCCTGTCCGGTCACGGTCATCACGTTGCGGAAGGCAGGGCCGAAAAAGCCGCCGACGTCAGCAGGTTCAACCGAATTATAGCGCTGCTTGTTGACCGATCCGACGTAGTTCAGTTTCTGCCCGGCAAAGCGGAATTCCCCCTGGAAGTTCCACACTTCGAAGCGCTGGCGCCATTCGCGCACGGATGCCATGACGGCCTGGCGATCGCGCGGGGTGATCACGACCGTACTGGCCGGGGTGAAGCCGGGCTCGGCCAGTTCCGCCGATTCGACTTGGTCGAAACCCACCACCTTGCGTTCGGAGCGGGTATAGGCCGCGAACAGGCTGAGGTTGTCGAACGGATCAACCCGGACCGAAGCGCGAATGCCGCGGTTTTCCTGTTTCGGCCTGGTCGAGTTGTTGAGGCTGCGCACGCGGTTGAAATTGTTTTCGGAAACGAGACCGGCCACGCGCACCGCCATCTTGTCGGCAATCACGGGCACGTTGATTGCGCCGTTGAAGTCCCAACCACCGATGGAATTCACCGTGACATCGGCATAGCCGCCCGGCTGGCTCAGGTCGGGCTTGCGGGTCGTGACCGTGATCGAGCCCGAAGGCGAAGCGCGCCCACGCAGCGTCCCCTGCGGCCCGCGCAACACTTCGATCTGGCCGACGTCGAACATCGACTGGAACAGGATGGCCGAAGAAAGCGGCGCATCGTTCATGTAGAATTCGATGGTGCCGTTGTTGCCGCTGGCGTTCACGTCGTAAGCAATCCCGCGCAACGACGACTGGGTGCCGATGCCATTGGCGCTGACACTCATCGAGAGGCCCGGAACGAGCGTCTGGATATCCTTGAAGTCCCGGATGTTGAGCTTCGACAGTTCCTGCGCAGTGACGGCCTGCACAACAAGCGGAACGTCCTGGGCGGATTCATCCTTGCGACGTGCCTGCACGACGATTTCATTGCCGGACCATGTTGGCGCCGTAGCACTGCCGGCTGCATCCTGCGCCCGTGCCGGCGCGGCAATCGCCAAGAGGCTGACCCCGGCGAACGCAAGCTTTCCTAGATTACGCATATATCTGGCACCCTCCCAAATCGAACCGGCACTGCCGATCCTGTCCGGGATAATCGGGAGGGATTTTTTGGCCTCACCCGAGAACCCCAAGCTTCATTTCTAATTTGTCACCGATGCTATCGCAAATTCAGGAAAAGCAAAGCAGAAGCGGCGAAAAAACGAAGACCATCTTGTTTTTAACGCGATGTTGCACCGCCGCCACAGTACGATCGCCCCTGCCTTGCCTGCACATGATTTCCGAATTGCCCCGCAAAGAAAAACGGCCGGCGGTTGTCCGCCGACCGTTCATCTTTGTCCGTCGGACTGCAGTTCTCAGCGCGAACCGAACGCCATCCGGAAGTTGATGCCGAACTCACGCGGCGCGGTCGATTCGATACCGTAGTAGTTCGTGTAGTTATAGTTACCCGGCGTACCGGCGGCCAAGGCAGTTGCCAGCGGGAACAGGGTCCGGCTGGTTACGCGATAGGCGTTGGTCAGGTTCTTGGCGTAAGCCGAGAGTTCCCAACCGCCATCGACGTCACGCAAGCCCGCATAGAGATTGAGCAAGCCATACGACTTGATCGAATCGTGCGGATTGACCGGATCGTTCTGGCTGTGCCCCTTCCACGAGAACAGGCCGCGCAGATAGGCATCCATGCCATCGTTGATGCGGTGGGCATATTCGGACTGGATCGAGGCTGCCCACGGCGAAGCGGTCGACGAACGCAGGGACTTGGTTGCCGGGCAAACACCGACATAGGGCACCGTGCCATCAAGGAACACGCTACGATCAGGCACCGTCGTGTCTGCCACGCCGTCGCCGTTGACATCGGCGCAAGGCAGGTTGGCGCCCTTGCTGATCTTGCCGTCCGTATAGGTGACAAGCCCGCCAATGCTCCAGTTAGGCAGGATCTGGTACGAAAGCTCGGCTTCCATGCCATAGACCTTCACCGGCACCGGGGCGGCATAGTTGAACGGGATGACCGCATTGCGCAGGCGATCGAACCCGAACACGCCATTGCCCGGCATGCGATACTGATAGTTCTTGAACTTCTGGTGATAGGCTGTGACGTTCAGGCGCAGGCGGCGATCAAGCCAGTCCGACTTGAAACCGACTTCGTACGACTTCGACGTTTCCGCCGGCAACTTCAGGAAACGCGCCTGGTTGGCGTCCGGAATGATCGGGCCGCCGATGACAGCCGTCGGCGCGCGCCACGACGAACCGGTGCTGGCATAGACCATCAGGTCGGGGGTCACATTGTACTTGATCGCGCCGGTATAGATCGTGGCGGCTTCGTCGATCTTGTTGCGATAGGGCAGAACATCCATCCCGTCAGCCGAACCGTTGTAGCTGACCAGGCCGGTGAGGCCCTTGTACCAGATGCGACGCAGGCCGCCGCTGATTTCCAGCCCTTCCACCGGTCGGGCGGTCAGGTTGCCGAACAGCGACTGTTCCTTGGCATGGCCATAGCGCAAGCTGTAGCCATCGGCGATGGTCAGCAGGTTTGCCGTCTTCGGCGTCGATGCCGTGTTGACCACGCCAACGAGGTTCGGCACCAGCAGATAGGACGGTGTTTCGAACGAGTACTGCATCGCACCGATCACATAATCGAACATGTCGAAAATGCGGGTTTCGTTCTGCAGGCGCACTTCATGCGATTCCGACGTGGCGATCGAACGCGTCATGCGCGAAATCGGGCCATTGGCGGTTACGCGGTCGGGGTAGAGATCGAAGTTTTCGGCGGGCCGGAAGCCGGACACGACGATCGGGCCGTCGAAAGTCTGGCTGCCGAAGATACCGGCCTTGTCAGCGGTTTCGGTACCAAGGTTGTTCAGCTTGGAACTGCTGCCGACATAGACGAGCTTCTGGTCGAACAGCGAAAGTTGCGCCTGCCAGGTGTAATTGTCGATCTCCTGGCGCGTGGTGAACGGCATCGCACCCGATCCCAGGCGCTGACGCGCGCGGATCGTCGGGTTCGGCGCATTGCTGGGCATGCCGGCGATCGATTCGACCTGTTCGTACTGGCGAGTGTTGCGCAGCATGGCCTGGTAGGTGAAGTCGAGCAGCAGGATACCGTCGAACGGATCGGCGCGAACACTGATGCGGCCCGATTCCGTATCGTTGCGCGGCTTGATGTCGCCTGCACGCCATGAACGCACGCGATTGCCGCGATCATTGGCGACGAGACCGGCAACGCGAACCGCCAGTTTGTCCTGGATGATCGGAATGTTGAGCGCACCGTTGATATTGAAGCCATTGAGGTCATTCACCGTGGCCTGGGCATTGCCGCCCACTTCCGACAGATTCGGCTTGCGCAGGCTGACCGTGATCGAACCCGACGGCGAAGCGCGACCGCGCAGCGTGCCCTGCGGTCCACGCAGAACTTCAAGCTGACCGATGTCATACATGGCCTGCATCAGCACGGTGCCGGAAATCGGCGTATCGTTCAGGTAGAATTCGATCGTGCCGTTCTGGCCGCTGACGTTGGCATCGAAGTTGACGCCGCGCACCGTCGCCACTGCGCCGGCACCGTTGGCATTGGGCTGGAGCGCCAGACCCGGCACAACCGCC
>Ga0172382_10012456_pt1 | contig 11090 bp, 8 predicted proteins | sample Leawel138RmetaG_FD_122245 | JGI IMG/M metagenome (GOLD analysis project Ga0172382, IMG submission 122245) | Leachate microbial communities from a municipal landfill in Southern Ontario, Canada - Leachate well 138R metaG | ecosystem: Engineered > Solid waste > Landfill > Unclassified | place...
ACCTGTTTCCAGCTCGCCGCGCCGGACACCACCACCGCAATGGCGGCGGCCACCGCAATCCAGCTGTCAGGCGAAGTAATGCCCAGCAGCGCGGCCACTTTTCCGCCGAAGATCCAGGCCACCGCCGTGCAAACAAAGATCAGCATCGCGACCACGCGCAGCGGCGTCCATGGAATATCCTCGATCTCCACTTCCATTTTCCGGTTCAGATTGGGGCGCAGCACGATGAACATGGCCAACAGCATCATCGGCAGCAGGAACAGCATCATTGGCAGGCCTATCTTCAACCAACCCGCAAAGTCCATGTCCAGCGCCCGCGCGGCAATCGCATTGGGCGGCGAACCAACCAAGGTGCCCAGGCCGCCAATACTGGCCGAATACGCAATGCCCAGCAGGATGAACACAAAGGTATTGCGGTCCCGCCCCTTGTCTAGGTGAGACAGCATGCCCAACGCCAACGGCAGCATCATCGCGGCTGTGGCGGTATTGCTGATCCACATGGAAAGAAAAGCCGTTACCCCGAAAATGGCCAGCGTAGCGATGGCAAGGTTGGAGCCGGACAAAGAGATCAGCCACATGGCGATCTTACGGTCCAGCTTTTGCGCATGCAGCGCCGTGGCCAGCGCAAAGCCCCCAAAAAACAGAAAGATGATCGGATCGGCAAACGTCTCAAAAGCCTTCTTTGTGGTCAGATCGGGCATGCCGATGGCCAAAGCGACCACGGGGATCAACAAGGCCGTAATGGTGATGTGAATCGCCTCGGTGAACCAGAGAATGGCGATGAACAGCAGCAGCGCCAAGCCCTTGTTGGCGCTGTCCTGGTACGGCAGGACGGCATAAAGCCCATACGCCAGCAACGCGGCGATGATCAATATGGCAACACCCTTGGCGGTTCCTTTGGGAAAACGCCCGTCCGGCTTTGCCAAGGTACTACTGATTTCAGTCATTGTGCATCTCTTGCTTGTTTCAGTGGTGGACATGATAAAGCAGGTCGGGGGTTGCTCAGAAAACCGGCACATCCGGCTGAAGCACCTGGCGCCGGATAACCTCCATCAGTAGCCCGGCGCTCACTGGGGGCGGCTCATCAATCAATGTCGTAATCCCAACATAGCGGCGCGTTGAGGGAAGCTCGACCTCCAGCTTGGTCAGCCAGCCCCGCTGCAGATCAAGCTCAACCAAGCCCGGTGCGGTAAACCAGACAAAGTTTGATTGATCCATCAATGGACGGGCGCTTGCGGCAGACATCATTTCCACGATCTGCGTCGCCGAACCGCCAAGCTGCCCGAACAGCAACGGGTCAAGTGTCGTTCGCAACACCGTGCCGGACTCGGGCAGCAGCAGCGGATACTTGCAAACGTCCTTGAGAGCAAGCCGCTCCATTTCTCTAAGGGGATGCGCTGGCGACACAACACAGATCGTGCATTCTTCATAGAGCGGTTCGAATGTCATGCCGGTCATCTGGTCGGGCTGGCCGAGTCTTCCGATGATGAAATCAATATCCCGCGCGCGCAGCATGGACAGCAGCTCGCTGTTTCGCCGCTCCAAGACGCGAATGTCGTACTCACTGCACTGCTGTCGGAACACCTTGATCGCCGAAGCGGTGAGATAAGCGCCCGTTGGCAACGTGCCCACACGCACGACTTCCGTCGTATCACTGAGTTGCCGGGTGGCGGCTTGCCCCAGCGCATCGAAGAGCAGCCCCAACCCCCGCTGCGTTTGAGCGATCAGGTTTTCGGCAACCGGCGTTGGCTGCATGCCTTGCGAGGTACGTGCGAACAAACGTTGCCCAAGCAACTCCTCCAGTTCAGCGAGTGACTTGGAGAGCGCAGACGGAGTTCGCGCCAAGATCTCCGCGCCCTGCATGAGCGTCTGGCCTTGAGCGATCGCCACCAGCGCCTGCAAATGGCGCAATTTAATCTGTGCACGAAGTGCTTTGTGTGCCGCATCTGGATGGGTGGTGCTCATCATGGGTTTCCTGTTGCTCAATCGTTACCGCAAAAAATTCAGCCTGTTCTCTACCCAGGCTTCCTAGAATCCTCTGTGATCAATGTCATCCAAGAGGACAACCATGAGAATGCTGCTTCATACACAGTATCGGCGTCTAGGCAGGTTTTGTCTTACTTTGCTTTTTGGCGCGCCCTTCTTATCATTGGCTCACGCTGCCTACCCTGATCGGCCCATCACGATCATCAACCCATTCCCGGCAGGTGGGCCATCCGACTTGGTCGCGCGAACCTTGGCGGCCCACCTGTCCGAAAACCTGAAACAAACCGTTCTTGTGGACAATCGAACGGGGGCCGGTGGCAGCATCGCCGCTGAGTATCTGGCCAAGTCCGCCGCCGACGGCTACACCCTTCTTGTCGGCATTGATAGCACTTTCACGATCAATCCGCACATCTACACGCAGGGCTTCACCCAGGTCTCCGATTTGGACACCTTGGCCGTTGTCGGTTCGTCAGGGATGCTCATTGGCGTCAACGCTGATTTAGGCATCAAGACCTTACCGAACTTTCTGTCCGAGGCGGGCAACCGAGAATTCAACTTTGCGTCGGGCGGAAACGGTAGTCCGGGGCATTTATCGATGGCTCAAATCGCACAAGCAACCGGTGCACGGTTGAATCACGTTCCGTACAAAGGCAATGCGCCCGCCGTGCTCGCCATCATCTCCGGCCATGTGCAGGGCGGCACACTGGCGAAGCCCGGTATGCTGCCCCATGTGAAAAGCGGCAAAATCTCGGCGTTGGCCGTGACGAGCCGTCAGCGCTCCCCCTTGTTGCCAACGGTTCCAACCGTGGGCGAAGCGGGCTTCGATCAACTCGGCTTCGAGGTTCTCTACGTCGTCATGGCGCCCAAAGGCCTGCCTTCGTCGGTTTCCACCGTCCTCCGGCGTGCGTTCGCGGATGCCGTGAAAGACCCCGGTGTGGTGCAGCGTTTCCAGCAATTGGATCTCCAGCCGGAAACACTGAGTGGTGAAACGGCGCGAGTCCGGCTGGAAGAGCAAGCCGAGAGATATGGGCGCCTTGTCAACGCTGCGGGAGTGACTGTCAATTGACTACCAACTTCATCTTCATCCTGGCTGACGATCTCGGTTATGCCGACTTGGGATGTTACGGCGGACGCGAGCAGATTTCTCCCTCGCTGGACCGTATGGCGGCCCAAGGTCTGCGCATGACGCAGTCCTACTCAAACTCCCCCGTCTGCTCGCCGACCCGCTTCGCGCTGGCGACGGGGCGCTACCAGTATCGGTTACGCGGCGCAGCGGAAGAACCGCTGACCGGCAAGTTCAAAGGCAGCACCACCGTTGGACTGCCCCCCGAGCAGCCGACAATGGCATCTCTGCTACGTGGCGCGGGTTACCGCACTGCGCTGATCGGCAAATGGCACCTAGGCTACCCGCCACATTTTGGACCGCTACTCAGCGGCTATGAAACGCACTTCGGGCCGCTATCGGGCGGGGCCAGTTACTTTACCCACCTGGACCGGTTCGGTGAAGTGGACCTGTACGCCAATAACGAGGTTTGTATGCGGCAGGGGGAATACCTCACCGACCTGCTCAGCAATAAAGCCATAGAGTACGTGCAGGCTCGGGGCAAGGACCGCGACCCGTTTCTGCTGAGCCTCCATTACACCGCGCCCCATTGGCCGTGGGAGTCCCGCCATGCGCCGGCGGACCCGCCCGTGACCGGCCCAACCATGGAACATCTGGACGGCGGCTCCATTCACATCTATCACCAGATGATCCGGGAAATGGACGAAGGAATCGGACGGCTCCTGGCGGCGCTGGAAGAGGCCGGCCTGAGCCACGACACGCTGGTCATCTTCACCAGTGATAACGGTGGCGAGCGTTTTTCAGACAACTGGCCTTTGGTCGGCGGCAAGATGGACCTGACCGAGGGCGGAATCCGTGTGCCATGCGTCGCGCACTGGCCCGCAACCATTGCGCCGGGCGCCCTCAGTGACCAGCCCCATCTCACGATGGACTGGACAGCAACCCTGCTTGCGGCGGCCAAGGTCCAGCCGGACCCGGCCAGTCCGCTGGATGGCGTATCCCTGCTGCCAGTCTTGGACGCTCCCAACGCCCTCTTTCCCCGGCCCATGTTCTGGCGCATGAAATACCGGGACCAGCGGGCCATGCGGGACGGGCGCTGGAAATACCTCAAAGTTGAAGAACACGAATATCTGTTCGATCTCGAAACCGATGCTCGGGAACGGGCGAACAAGGCCAGACAAGCACCGGAACGACTAGCGACGATGCGCAGCGCCTGGGAAGCCTGGAACCAGGATATGGCGCCGATTCCCGTAGAGGCGACCGTTTCTCCGATCTGTTCATTAGCGGATATGCCGACACGCTGACAAGGGAGTCCATCATGCATGACACCGCTCCCGTTATCCGTTCAGCTAAAACGGAAGCTGCCTTGTCAATCGCCGACGAGTGCGTCCATTTCGGTTTCTGCGTTTCGGTTTGCCCAACCTATGTGCTGACACGTGACGAGGACGAATCACCCCGTGGACGCATCGACTTGATTCAAGCGATGCTGTCGTCCGACGCTGCGCCCCCGCCCGATACCGTCCGGCACGTCGACCAGTGTCTTTCCTGCTTGTCCTGCATGTCGACCTGCGCCGCACGTGTCGATTATGCTCACCTGATCGATGAAGCGCGGGCGCACATCGAAGACAACTACAAACGGCCCTGGCCGGACCGATTCATGCGCCGCTTGGTGGCCGCCGTCGTCCCGCATCCACGAAGGCTGCGTTTTGCGCTTGCCCTGGCCAAGCTCGGGCGGCCTGTTGCAGGGCTGCTCGGCAGCCGTATACGTGGCATGGCGGCGCTGGCAACGCAGCGGACGTCGTCCAACACCGCCACGAGCGCAAACGCCGGTATCTATCCGGCCCACGGAACACGGCGGATGCGCGTAGCCTTGCTGCCCGGCTGTGCGCAACAGGTGCTGGCGCCACATATCAATGCCGCGACCATTCGTGTTTTGACACGGCATCAGTGCGAGGTCATCGTGCCCACGTCGCGCTGCTGCGGCGCGTTGGCCGGGCATATGGGGCGGATGGCGGAAGGAAGCTCGGCGGCAGCCGAAACACTGGACATCATGCTGGCCATCCATCGGACAGCACCGCTGGACGCCATCGTCGTGACGGCATCGGGCTGTGGCACCACGATGAAAGACTACGCCCATCTATTCGCACACGATGCGCAGCGGCTGGCCTCTGCCCGCGAGGTAGCGGCGCTGACCAAGGACATCACCGAGGTGCTGGCCGAGTTGGAGCTGCCCGAACAGCCACGCAATGCCATCCGGGTCGCTTATCACGATGCCTGTTCGCTGCAACATGGTCAACAGGTGCGCACGCCGCCCCGCGCCGTCCTCCAACGTGTCGGATTCGAGCTGGTCCCTGTCCCGGAAGCCCACTTCTGCTGCGGCTCGGCGGGAACCTACAACCTGCTCCAGCCGGAGACGGCCTCACAACTGGGCGCCAGAAAGGCTGCGCATATCGACAGCACGGCGGCAGACGTAGCGTGTGCCGGCAACCTCGGCTGTCTCACCCAATTGGACGGCTACTTGAACACGCCGATCGTCCACACCGTCGAATTGGTCGACTGGGCGACCGGCGGGCCGCGCCCCGCCTCGTGGCCTACCCAACACCTTCGAAACGGCCCGCTCGCCCAATAACCTGATCACGCCGGAGCGTCCTCGTCATGGATCTCAATGCCTTCCTGTCCACCCTTCGAGACCAGTTGGGCCCCGAATGGGTCAATACGTCCGAAGCAACGGCCTACCGTTACGGCCAGCACACGTTGCCAGGCCCGGACGTACCGCCAACCGCCGTTGTTTATCCCGGTTCTGTAAAAGAGGTGCAAGCGGTCGTCAACGCCGCCAATCGATATCGGGTGCCGCTGCATCCGATCAGCATGGGCAACAACATGAGCCTCGGCACCCGCGCCGCCGCTAAGCCGAACCAAGTCATCGTGGACCTCGGCCGTCGGATGAACCGGATTCTCGAGGTGGATGAGCGCCTCGGCTACTGCGTCATCGAGCCGGGCGTGACCTACCAGATGCTGCATGATGAGCTGGCCCGGCGTGGCGACACGTTGATGATCGACTGCACGTCAGGCCCTCCGCAAGGTTCGGTATTGGGCAACGCCATGGATCGCGGCGCCGGCTATACCCCCTATGCCGACCATTTCGGGTCTATCTGCGGCATGGAAATCGTTCTGGGGAACGGCGAATTGCTGCATACCGGTGATTACCTCGGCGACCATCGCATGTGGAACGTGTCCCGATACACCTTCGGACTGGCTCTGGACGGCCTGCTCGTACAGTCCAACCTCGGTTTGGTGACGCGTGCCGGGCTGTGGCTGATGCCCAGGCCGCCAGCCATGAAGGCCTTCCATCTGACCTTTCCAGATGACGACGACCTCGGCACCCTCATCGACCTCGCTCGCCCGCTCAAACTATCGGGCGCGGTACCCAGCCTGTTTCGCATCTCGAACGACCTCTGGCTCATCGGTGAAGAAGAACAGCATCCCGAGTATGCTTCCACCGGTGGCCGGGCGAGCCTTAGCGACGCCGGGCGCAAAGCCTTGCAGCAACGCCACGGCTTGGGGGCATGGACGGCATCAGCGGCGATATACGGGGGATCGGAACAACAGGTTGATGAGGCAATCGGCCGCGTGATTGAACCCTTCCTCAAAACGGGCCGGGCGACGTTCATTCCGCATGCGCAGTCAGAACGCTACCCCGGACTGGGCGTTGCGGCATCGGTCTTCGGCGGCCACCCTTCGGCTAACGAACTGCGTCAACTGGGGTGGCGGCCGGGCGGCGGCGTCAGCTGTTTTACGCCCGGCGCGCCGATGGTCGGGGAACAGGCGAATGAACTCCAGCAATTGGCGCGCTCCATCCTGACCGATCACGGCCTTGAGTACCTGTCAATGTGGGTCTGCGCCGCGCGCTTTGCGCGAGGATTGCACAATATCGTCTTCAATTTGCGCGACCCGGACGAGGCCGAGCGCGCGGACCTGGCCTACCTGGCCCTCTCCAATGCGTTCCACGAACGCGGCTATTCCGTAGGACGCGCTCCCATTCGTTATCACCCCCATCATGCAACCAGGCGATCACCGGTGGTGACACGCCTGGGTGACGGAATCAAGACCCTGTTCGATCCTCAAGGCGTGATTTCTCCCGGGCGATATGGACTGCCGTCAACAGCCGAGAGGTCGGACCTATCAACCCGATGAGGCTTGGACCGCTGCGCCATTGATGCGCACCGCTAAGGAGAAAACCCCGCCCCCCTACTCAGGATGATAGAGCTTGCCGCCGCGAGACATGAACTCCACAGCCTTTTCCTGCATCCCCTGCCGCAGCGCCGCTTGTTCCGCCAAGCCCTGCTTCTGCGCATACTCCCTGACGTCCTGGGTGATTTTCATGCTGCAAAAATGGGGCCCGCACATCGAGCAGAAATGCGCCACCTTCATCGAGTCCTTCGGCAGTGTTTCATCGTGAAAGGCCCGCGCCGTATCAGGGTCCAGCCCGATATTGAATTGATCCTCCCATCTGAACTCGAAGCGCGCCTTGGACATGGCATGGTCGCGCAACGCGGCGCCGGGGTGGCCTTTGGCAAGGTCCGCGGCGTGCGCGGCGATCTTGTAGGTGATGATCCCTGTTTTGACATCGTCCTTATTGGGCAAGCCCAAATGCTCTTTGGGCGTCACATAGCACAGCATGGCGGTGCCATACCAGCCGATCAGCGCCGCGCCTATGCCTGACGTGATGTGGTCATAGCCCGGCGCTATATCCGTGGTCAGCGGACCCAGCGTGTAAAAAGGCGCTTCATCGCACAGCGCAAGCTGCACGTCCATGTTCTCCTTGATCCGCTGCATCGGCACATGGCCCGGCCCCTCTATCATGACCTGCACATCGTGCTTCCAGGCAAGCTGCGTCAGCTCCCCCAAGGTGTTGAGCTCGGCGAACTGGGCTTCGTCGTTGGCATCCCAGATCGAGCCGGGACGCAGGCCATCTCCCAATGAAAACGCCACATCGTACGCCTTCATGATCTCGCAGATTTCTTCGAAGTGTTCGTAGATGAAGCTTTCGCGGTGATGCGCCAGACACCATTTAGCGATGATGGATCCACCCCGAGAAACAATCCCGGTCATCCGGTCTGCCGTCATCGGCACATAGGCCAGTCGCACCCCGGCATGAATGGTGAAGTAGTCCACGCCTTGCTCGGCCTGCTCGATCAGCGTGTCCCGGAAGATCTCCCAGGTCAGGTCCTCGGCCTTGCCATCAACCTTTTCCAGCGCTTGATACAAGGGAACGGTGCCAATGGGAACGGGCGAATTGCGGACGATCCACTCCCGGGTTTCATGGATATGCTTGCCGGTTGACAAGTCCATGACGGTGTCACCGCCCCACCGGATGGCCCAGGTCATTTTTTCAACTTCCTCGGCAATGCCCGAGCTGACGGCGGAGTTGCCGATGTTGGCATTGATCTTGGTCAGGAAGTTGCGGCCGATGATCATCGGTTCACTTTCTGGATGGTTGATATTGGACGGGATGATGGCCCGCCCCCTGGCCACTTCACTGCGCACGAACTCGGGCGTGACAAGCGCGGGAATCGCGGCGCCGAACGGCTGGCCCGGATGCTGCCGGGTCATGCGCTCGACGCTTTTTTCACCCTGCGGCCCGGACTGCCGCAAAGCCTCAATGTAGAGTTCGCGCCGCTGGTTCTCACGAATGGCGACAAACTCCATTTCCGGCGTAATGATGCCCTGCCTCGCATAGTGCATTTGGGTCACGTTGCGGCCCGCGCTGGCGCGGCGCGGCAAGCGCCGCAAGCCGAATCGCATCGCCAGCAAGGCCGGATCATCAAGCCGCTCGCGCCCAAAAGCGCTGCTGGGACCCGGCAATTGCTCCGTGTCGCCGCGCGCTTCGATCCAGGAGGCGCGGACACTGGGCAAGCCCTGGCGAATATCAATGTTGACGCTGGGATCGGTATACGGCCCGCTCGTGTCATAGATGGTCAGCGCGGGGTTGGCCTCGCCGCCAAAAGAAGTCGGGGTATCATTCAGCGTGATCTCACGAAAGGGAACCCGGATGTCCGGCCGTGAGCCCAACTGGTATACCTTTCGCGAGGCAGGCAAGGACGCAATGGCGGCGCTGTCAACGGTGGCGGAAGCGGCGTTGAACGTGGCGCGCGGGGGACGGGAAGAAGATTGCATGAAAGCTCCAAAGAATTAATTCTGGAGCCGACACAGAAGTTTCAATACAAGAAAGAAGGGACAGGCCTCGGACGCACGGGTCCACGGTCTGCTTGCTTGTATGCGCTCCCAGCGTCGGCATTATCCGTACTGGTGCAAAGGGACTCTCTCAACCTGCCGCTCCGGTGCAAAACGAACGGCAAGTACCCCTGCTGCGCAAGAGTATAGACTACCCGTCGGCTCAAGGCTACGCCTTGCAGGTTTCACCAACCTTGACTCCCCAACAATCATCAGGAGGGCGGACAATGAAAGACCGCATTCAACGCTTGACCGACCCTGAGCGCGAGACCGCCTTGCGCGAACTGCCGGACTGGGCCTATGCGCCCGAGCGCGGCGGCTGCATCACCCGTGAATTCCGGTTCCCCGACTTCACCCGGGCTTTCGGCTTCATGACGCAAGTGGCGCTGCATGCCGAGAAAAGCGACCATCATCCGGAGTGGTCCAATGTCTACAAGCGGGTGAAGATCACCCTGACCACACACGACGCCCAGGGCTTGAGCCAGCGAGATATCCAGCTGGCTCGCCTTATTGATGAAACGTATCGGAAATAAGCTTGCATGCACCACCGCCCACCCTTACATCGCGCCCGCCGTCATCGCATCGCCGCTCTACGGCAGAACGGCGCCATCACACCCAAAGCACGCTACGCGGTGCTGGCGCTTGGTCTGGTCTTGCTGATTTCCTTGCTGATTTTTTATCGGCCGGTCAGCACAGAATCCACCCGATTGCTCCACCGTGAGCCGTCCCAGTTCGGGTCTGTACTGGTGTTTGAGGAGCACGGCCAGCGCTGCCTGGATTTCAACGCCATCCAGGACGGCGGACGGCAGACCTGCTTTGATCTGGCCGCCCCGGACCACATGGTATTCACCTACACCCGCATGATGACGAGCGCACTGTTCGTGAATCCCGATCCCGCCAACATCCTGATCATCGGACTGGGCGGCGCGACTCTGCAAAACGCGCTGCAAAAAATACTGCCGCGGGCCACGATAGACAGCGTTGAGGTGGATCCCGCCGTTGCGCGCATGTCCGAACGCTATTTCGGCTACAAGCCGGGACCCCGGCAGCGCGTGTTCATTGAGGACGGCCGCGCTTTTGTTGAACGTGCCCGGCAAAACGGTCAGCACTACGACATGGTGATGCTGGACGCGTTTGATGTGGATTACATTCCCCCTCACCTGCAGACCCGGGAATTTTTGGAGCAGGTTCGCGCCCTGCTCTCTCCCTCGGGCGTACTGGTGGCCAACACGTTTACCCGCCGTCTTGGCTATGACCGGGAATCCGCCACCTACGCGGCCGTCTTCGGCGATTTCTTCAATTTGCGGTCCGGCAATCGCGTAATCATCGCCAGCCGGGAAAACCTGCCCGACCATGACACCTTGTCTCGCAACGCAAACGGCTTGGCCAGCACGCTGAGCCGTTTTGGCATCGACGTAGAACGCGAACTGCAGCGGTTTTCAACGATCCGCGACTGGGACGAGGGAGTGGCGGTGTTAACGGATTGAGGCCATGAGTCCTGGCGGGCTCAGTCGGCCTCAAAAACAAAAGAAAAAGCCTTGCCGTCTCGCACGATGCGGCCAGTCGACGGCGCGGGAAAATGCGCCGTGAGAAGGCGAGCGCGGGTGTCGGCATAGCGTTCGCAGAACGCCACCCGCTGCGCGGAGGCCTGGGCCGGATCGGCGCAATAGCGTGTCCCCATGTCCGGGCAGAACAGCTGGAACGGATGATGGATGAGGTCGCCGGTGCAGATGCCATGGCCGCCGTCTTCCAGATGGATCAGCACCGACCCCGGCGTGTGGCCCGGCACAGCCTCGGTATAAATGCC
>Ga0172382_10012458_pt1 | contig 11090 bp, 10 predicted proteins | sample Leawel138RmetaG_FD_122245 | JGI IMG/M metagenome (GOLD analysis project Ga0172382, IMG submission 122245) | Leachate microbial communities from a municipal landfill in Southern Ontario, Canada - Leachate well 138R metaG | ecosystem: Engineered > Solid waste > Landfill > Unclassified | place...
GCCTGCCCGGCGGCACCTATGACGCCGGATTGGTCCAGGGCGACGTGGTGCTGCGGCGCGGCGGCCCGGAGGACAGCTATTCCGGCATCGGACGTGGGCCGCTGAATCTCGATGGCCTGCCGGTGCTGGCCGATGACCTGGGAGCTTTTGGCAGCCCGACCAGCGATTCCGAACGCACCGCCATCACCCCATCAACCCGGCGCCTGCTGATGATCCTGTTCGCCTTTGGCGACGGGGTGGACATCCAGGCGCCCCTCGGCCGCGCCGCCGAACTGCTGGCCCGCTTTGCCGTGGCCGACGACATGGAAACGCGGGTATTGCGGGGTTAGCCCTTCTTCAGCACCAAGGTAGACCACGGCGCCAACCGGATACGCCGCTCCAGGCGCAAGCCCTGCATGTGGTAGGCAGACAGGACCATGTTTTCCTGGCGGTTGAGCAGACCGGCCAGGATGACCCGGCCGCCCGGCGCCACGGCGCGGGCCAGATCGCGCGCCATGGAGCACAACGGGCGAGCAAGGATGTTGGCGCAGATCACGTCATAAGGCGCGTCCTGCCACACCTTAGCGGTCTTGAAGCCGTCACCGGGGAAGCAGTGCATGTACTCCGCCAGACCGTTGCGGATGGCATTGTACCGGGTGACGCGGACGCTTTCCTCGTCGATGTCGGTGGCGACCACCTTGACCTTCCAGGTGCGCGCCATAGCCAACGCCAGAATGCCCGACCCACAGCCCATGTCCAACGCCCGGCCAGACCCGATGCGCAGCGGATCGTTGCGCTTGGCAAGCCCGTCCAGGGCCAAAAGGCAGCCGTATGTGCTCTGGTGCTCGCCCGACCCGAACGCGGTGGCGGCATCGACCAACAGCGGCACCGCGCCATGCGGCACCTGACCGTCAAAGTGCGAGCCGTGGACGAAATAGCGCCCGGCGCGGATTGGTGGGAACGTCTGGAGGTTTTCGGCCAGCCAGTTGCGGGCCGCCTCGTGCTCGATGGTCAGTTCGGGTTCGGCCACGCCGGTCGCGGCGGAGGCCAGCGCCAACGCGGTCTTCACGGCCACCAAGTCGGGCTCGTCCGGCGAATAGGCGTCAACCTGCCACAGGCCGTGCAGTGGGCCGCCGTCCTCGATCAGGAAGCACAGGAAGGCCTCGCAATGCGGCTCCAACGCCGTCTCGAACGCCTCGACCGCCTCGGACGGGATGACGAAACGGACGCGCCAGACGTCCTGCGCCTTCTTGTGGGCCATGCTTCCGGTCCTTCCTGTGACAATAACGGTGACTCTGGCGCCCGTTCTATCAGGCGCGCGCGCGCCTGTCATGCCGTTCCGAGCCTTGGCCGAGACCTGCGTCACGCGGGATGCTGCACCGCAAAACATGCAGTTCACGGCCCGGCGGGCAGGGTCTATATCAACGCCTGTTCCCTCCCCCACAAACACTGGCATTTCCATCATGATCCCCCAAACAGAAGATCCGATCATCGTCATCGACCTGCCCGCCATTGAACGCGAGGCCCATCGCCTGCGCGCCGAAGCATTCCACGGTCTGCTGGTCAGCGCTGCCCGCGCCGTGGGCCGCATGACCGCCCACCTGTTCCATCACGGCAGAACCCCTGCCCATAGCTGATCCCGCTTATGCAAAAAAGGCCGCCGCACCCATCAGGGACGGCGGCCTTTTGCATGAGCGGGCGGAGCCTCAGACGGTGGCTTCGAAATCCACTGCGATGCGCTGGTCGCGCAGGGGCCGCACCACCGAGATGGACTCCTGATACAGCGGATGGGCCTTGTAAGTGTCCAGGGCGTCGTAGCTGTCGAATTCGCCATAGACGATGACGTCGATTTCCTGGGACAGGCCATCGCGCTTGGAGTTGTAGGCGACCTCAAAATGGCGCACGCCGGGGATGCCCTTGAGCAATTCCAGCCCGGACTTGACCCGCGCGAGGTCGGCGGGGTCCTTGGCGCTGAACAGAACGATGTGGCGGATCATGGTGCTCTCTAAACCTCGTCGGCGCGTTTGACGAACCCGGCCATTACCTTTTTTTGGCCCGCCTTGTCGAACGTAATTTGCAGTTTGTCGGCCTCGACGGCGGTGACTGCGCCATAACCGAACTTCTGGTGGAACACCCGGTCGCCCGTCACAAAGCCGCTTTTGGAGGGTTCGCGTTTGGCGACCTGCCAGTTCATGCTGGCTTTTTCCTGCTGTTTGCGGCGTTCCCAGCCAGTGTCCTTGGCCCCACTGCCTGCCCAACCGCCGCTCCAGGTGGAATAGGATTCGGAAAACCCCCGCGACCCGGCGGTCAGGCCCATCTCACCGTCTTCTTCCTTGAACTCCGCAGGGATTTCATCGACGAAGCGGGACTTGGGATTGCTCTGCCACTGGTTGAACACCCGCCGCGATCCGGCATAGGTGATGAACGCCCGCCGCCGCGCCCGCGTCAGGCCGACATAGGCCAGACGGCGTTCTTCCTCCAGCGCGCCCGTCCCGCCTTCCAGCGCCCGGCGGTGGGGGAACACCTGTTCCTCCCATCCGGGCAGGAAGACGTGGTCGAACTCCAGGCCCTTGGCGGCATGCAGGGTCATAAGGGTGATGGCATCCTCGACCCCGGCGCGGCTTTCGTTTTCCATCACCAGGGCGATGTGTTCCAGGAACTCCTGAACGTCGGTGTAGTCCTCCAGGGCGCTGACCAGTTCCTGAAGGTTTTCCACCCGGCCCGGCGCTTCGGGCGCCTTGTCGGCCTTCCACATGGCCAGATAGCCGGACTCGTCCAGCACCGTTGCCAGCAGTTCGCTCGGCGCCATGGTGGTGCGCAGAGTGGCCCAGCGGTCGATGTCCTCGACAAACGTGCGCAGGGAATTGCGCGCGCGCGGCTTCAACTCGTCGGTATCGAGCACCGAGCGGGCGGCATTGAGCAGGCTCATGCCTTGGGCGCGTGAGGCCAAATGCAGCACCTGGAGCGAGGCATCACCCAATCCGCGCTTGGGCAGGTTGATGATGCGCTCGAACGCCAGATCATCATCGGGCTGGCTGAGCAGGCGGAGGTAGGCGATGGCATCGCGGATTTCGGCCCGTTCATAGAACCGCAATCCGCCGATCATGCGATAGGGTGTGCCGGTGGTTATCAGGCGTTCTTCAAACTCGCGGGTCTGGAACCCGGCGCGCACCAGAATGGCCATATTGGACAGCCGTTCGCCCTTGCGCTGGAGACTCTCGGCGGTGTCGAGCACCCACCGCGCCTCGGCCTCGCCATCCCACACGCCGTGGATGGTCACTTTGTCGCCAGCCTCGTCGGCCAGCGCCCCGGCGGCCCGCAGGTCCTTGCCCAGACGGGTGGCGTTGTGGCGGATAAGCCCCGATGCGGCCCCTAGGATGGCCGGGGTAGAACGGTAATTGCGCTCCAGCCGGACGATATTGGCGCCGGGAAAATCATGCTCGAACCGCAGGATGTTGCCGACCTCGGCCCCGCGCCACGAATAGATCGACTGGTCATCGTCGCCGACGCAACAGATGTTGCGGTGCTGGCGGGCCAGCAGGCGCAGCCACAGGTATTGGCTGACGTTGGTGTCCTGGTACTCGTCCACCAGAATGTAGCGGAACCGCCGCTGGTATTCCTCCAGAATGCCCGGCTCGGCCTGGAAGATCGCCAGGACATGCAGCAGCAAGTCGCCAAAGTCGCAGGCGTTCACCTCGATCAGACGCTTTTGGTAGGCGGCGTACAGCACCAGCGCCTTGCCGTCGGCAATGTCGCCGACCTCGTGGGGCGGCACCGCGTCGGGCGTCCAGCCGCGATCCTTCCACTTCTGAATCACCGCCATGACGAGGTTGGGCGGCGACTTCTTGGTGTCGATGTGGGCCAGTTCCATCAGGCCCTTGAGGACGCGGTTCTGGTCGTCGGTGTCGAGGATGGAAAACCCCGACCGCAGCCCCACCAGATCGCAATGCCGGCGCAACATCTTGAGGCCAAGCGCGTGAAACGTGCCCAGCCACACCTGTTCGGACACCGGGCCGATCATGGCGCCCAGACGCTCGCGCATTTCCTTCGCGGCACGGTTGGTGAAGGTGACGGCCAGCACTTCCCACGGCCGGGCAAGGCCTTGATGCAGGATGTAGGCCAGCCGCGTGGTCAGCACCCGCGTCTTGCCGGTCCCCGCCCCGGACAGCACCAGCAGCGGTCCTTCGGTGGTCGTGACCGCCGCAGCCTGTTCGGGATTAAGCCCGTTCAGCCACGGCGGCGGCGCGGAAGGCGCTGCGGGCGCGGGCTCGAACTCAGGCTCGTCATACAGTTCGAAAGGGTCGTTGCTCATGGGCGGCACTATAGGCGGCGGCGGCCCCTCCGGCCAACCCTAAATGTGGACATAAGGAGAACGAAAACTTACCCCACCGCCCCCACCAGATGCGCAATCGCGCTGGAGGTCCGGCGAATCATGTGGTGCAGGCGGAGCATGGGCTGGAAGATTTCCTCATGCTCGCGCTCATAGGACAGCGCCGCGTCGGACCTATACGTCGCGGTTTCGCCGAAGTCGTCGGTGTTGGCGATCGGGCGGACGCGCGGGAAGACGCGCTCCAGGTGGGCCACCGCGCCCTCGACATCCAGTTGCAGGATCTGGGCGATCAGGCGGCCGTGGCTGATGTCGTTTTGGTCGGAGAAGCGCGGCACCCGCGCGGCCAGCGCATAGAGGTGCTGGATCAGGGCAATGCGCAGGGCGTGCAGCAGTTGCAGATCGTCGCGGGTGTCCTGATCTATCACCACGCGCGGCGGGGCGTTGGGGGGTTCGACCTCGCAGAACCCGAAGTGGCGCTGGACGTCCATGTATTCCTTTTGCAGATCACGCAGCACGCGGACCAGCCGGTCATGGACGCCGATGCGGTCCAGGTGCCCCGACACCTCGCGCAGCAGCGCCGCCCGCGCCGGGTCGGACGCCTTGGCCGCGCGGTGCAGCCAAAGGCCGGGATCCAGGCTGTCCACATAGGCGCGCAACACGCCGACGTCGCTGAACTCCATGGCGTACTGGACCATGCCGACCAGCGACCGGAAGCGCGGGGAGCGGGCATAAAGGCTCTGGAAATGCTCCGGGTCCTTGGAGATTGCCATGCCGAAACCGCCCACCGTGTTGGCGAGAAAACCCAGTTGCTGGAGAATGGCATTCTGCGGAATGGCCCTCAGCCGCGACGGATGCGACAGGTGGGCCGGGCCGCTGCCATCCCCCTGCCGCTTGACTGCGCGCGAGCCGGACGGATGCAGCATGTTCACCCCGAACGCGCCAAGCAGCGTGGCATAGTTGGGGTCGTCCATGATCCGCGCGTTGAACAGCCGGACGGCAGTAAAGAACTCGCCGACCCAATCGGCATCGGCATAGAACGGGTCGCCGGCCGCATCGTCCACCGGCGCATAGGCATAGTCCAGGACGCCAGTCATGGTCGCCAGGGCCGCCGGGCGGGACAGGAACGGGATCCACCCGTCGCCGCCCTGGAAGCTGACTTCTTCCTTGAGATCGACGCCTGCCGCCATCAACCGTCGGCGACTTTCCGGCGGGGCCAGATAGCGCAGGCGGCTGACCAGATTGGCCGGATGGGCGCCGCGCCCGATGCTTTCGCCATGGGTGTTGAACACCACCACGGTCAGCCCGTCGAGGCCGTGGCGCTTCAACAGGTCGGCCAGACGCAGGCGCAACTGCTCGATGGCGTGCCCGGCCGCCGTCTGCCCAAGATACCGCCCGGAGTCCGAAAACCCGGTCTGGATGCACAGCCGTCCGCGCTTGCGCAGGTAATCGCGGTAATGGGCACTGCCCAGCGCCTCGTCCAGCAGCACGATGCCATGCTCCAGGGCGTCCGCCGTCTCGAACAGCGGCGAGATATCGACGATGTGGTCCACCCCGAACAGCCGGGCGAAGTACAAGGCGGTCAGCAGGGTCGCCCCGGTTTCGCATTCAGCGATCAGGAAGCGGACCGGCGTGGTGGCGTCCAGGTACTTGACCATCTGGGCGATGATCATGGTCAGTCGCTTGGCCGAGGCCCGCTCGACCAGCACCGTCCCGAAGTTGATGGTCTGCGGCTCCACGCCATCCAGCAGCCGGTCCAGCGCCGCCACATAGGATCTGCGGTGAGTGGGCGCGTTGGGCGGCACCTCCATGCCGATGGACTTGCGCACCGCGTTATGAAGCTGCATGGCGTTCAGGCGCACATGAATATGCGCCATGCCAAGACCCATGTTGGCAATCTCGGCCCGCAGCACACACAGATCACGGGCCAAGTCAGGTGAGTCCACCGCATCCAGCGCCGAGTCCAGCACGGTAATCAACGGCGCGGTGTCGGTCAGGCGGCGGGACCGCCCCTCGTGCATCCGCTTGGCCATCAAGCGGATGCGTTCCACATCCATCACCCCGCGCACCGAGGCCGAGTGCAGGACGGCAATCTCGTCCTCGACCTCCACGGCGGCTTCTTCCAGGCGGTGCGCCAGGGCGTCCAGCGCCCGTTGCAATGTCACGCAGGCCCCGTCCGGCCCAGTGCACAGGGTGACGATATGCTCCAGGCGGCGGCGGTAGCGGGCCAGTTGCAAAGCCTGTTCGCGCAAGCGGAGCATAAACGTATCCGACCACAGGATATCGGACCGCCCGTCCATGTCGTAACCGACCCAGGTTGCCAGCGTCACCATCCGCGGGGTCAGACGGCGCCAGTCGTCGGGGTACAACTCCGCGGCCACGGCGAACACCCCCTCGTACACCCGGCGCAGGGCGTCCTGGGCGTTGGCGAGGACGTCGGTCACGATGCGGTGCTCGGTCGCCAAGTCGATGCCCCGGTCGGGCCGGTGCTCGCTGTCGGCGGCCAGCTCGAACAGCAATTCCCGCCCCTGGGCGGTCAGCGGGCGACCTTCGCCGTCGGCGTTGCTGCCCAAATCCGCCATTGCCCGCATGAGCGGCTGCGTCAGTCCAAACGTCGGATGCGCGGTCATCACGATGCCGAAGGCCTCGGCCTCGATGCGCGCCCGGAACTCGGCGAAGGACACCCGGCCATTATCGGCCAGACGCCGCACCAGCACCTCCACCGCACCCTCAGAGGCATTCCCGAGCCACGCACCCAGGCGCTCCGCCCGCCCGGCGAAGGCCTCCACCGTGATGCGCTGGATGAGTTGCTCCAGGCCGCTCCACGTCACGTCGCCGCGTTGCAGGGACCGCCCGACCTCCAGCGCCAGAAGCTGCACCGGGTTGGCGTAAGGGTCGCGCGCATGGCGCACCCGCAAGGTGCCGAGCAAGCTGCGGAAACGGTCATGAAGGGCCGCATGGTCGCTCCACGCCTCGGCATGGATGGCCGCACCCGCAGGCACCAGCGGACGGTCCCGGCTGGCCAGCAGGGCACGGACCTCCTCGCGGGCGCCGGCGCCAGGGCGGAGCGGCGGCGGGCGGACGGCGGGTTGGGCACGGCTGGGCATGGCTGTTCCTCATCTGGGGCAGACATGCAGTCAACGGCATTCCGCCCGACGCCACAACTCCCCCCATGGGTGGGGGCGCTTCGTGAAGTTTTTTGTGCAGTGCACAAAAATGCGTTGACACTCGCCGGGAGTGCGCTATCTTAGCGTCATGTTGCACTGCAGCACAGAGAAACAGGAGTGGCACTCGGCGTACCGGGTCTTCGCCGCTCCCCCAGCGAAGATCTAGGAGAGACAGCCATGTTCAAGACCTACGAAGACGTGATCAGCTTCAACCAGGCCAACATCGACGCCCTGGTCAAGAGCGGCACCACGCTCGCCACCGGCACCGAGCAGGTCACCAAGGAAGCCGTCAGCTACATCAGCAAGGCGATCGAAGCCAACGTCGAGAACGCCAAGGCCCTGGCCGCCTGCAAGACCGCCGCCGAAGCCCTTCAGCTTCAGCAGAAGTTCGCCAAGGAAGCGTTCGAAGGCGCCATTGCCGAAGCCAACCGCCTGTCCGAAATGGGCACCGTGGTTTCCAAAAGTGCGCTTGAACCCATCCAGGCTCGCGCCAAGGCCGCCTTCAGCAGCGTCAAGGCCGCCTAATTCAGGTTTCCTCCCGGCCGGCTTAACCGCCGTCGGTCCCAACTTGCCCGGCCCCGAAAGGAGCCGGGCATTTCTTTTATGGCCTAACGCTGCGCCGGTGCCTCGCCAGTGCTGGACATCGTCACAGTGTCCCCGGCGATCAGGAAGCTGACCGTGCCGTCGGCGGCTTTGTAGGTCCAGGTTTCGATGGGGCCGAGCTTGGACACATCATCGGGATCGCCCAGACGGTCCCGCAACTGCGTCTTGGTCTCGACGCCTTCGGCCTTTTCGAGCAGGGCGGCTTTCTTGGGTTCCAGGCAACCGGCCAGCACCAGCGGCAGGGTGAGCGCGACAACGACAGCAAGGCGACGCATGAATGGGTCCTTGAATAATAATGGGCGGCCTGATCGTTTCATGTCCGGCCAATCAAACGCAAGCGGCTTCCCTAGGGGCAATCTTGATTGCGCGCGGCGGTGGCTCTACCTTGGCCGCATCGTCTAGGAAGGACCCTCACTCCATGAAATTCACCGGCACCCAGTCCTATGTCGCCACCGAGGACCTGATGGTCGCGGTCAATGCCGCCATCACGCTCCAACGCCCCCTGCTGGTCAAGGGCGAGCCTGGAACCGGCAAGACCGTTCTGGCCGAGGAAGTCGCCGCCGCGCTCGGCCTGCCGCTCATCCGCTGGCACGTCAAGTCGACCACCAAGGCCCAGCATGGCCTGTATGAATACGACGCGGTTTCCCGCCTGCGCGACAGCCAGTTGGGCGACGAAAAGGTCAAGGACATCGCCAACTACATCAAGCCCGGCAAGCTGTGGGAAGCCTTTGAAACCGGCCGCGCCGTGCTGCTGATCGACGAGATCGACAAGGCCGACATCGAGTTTCCCAACGACCTGTTGCAGGAACTCGACCGCATGGAATTCTTCGTCTACGAGACGGGGCAGACCATCAAGGCGGCCCAGCGCCCCATCGTCATCATCACGTCCAACAATGAGAAGGAGCTGCCGGACGCCTTCTTGCGCCGCTGCTTCTTCCACTACATCCGCTTCCCCGACCCCGACACCATGGCGCGCATCATCGATGTGCATTACCCCGACATCAAGAACGCCATGGTGCGCGAGGCCTTGGGCCTGTTCTACGACCTGCGCGACGTCACCGGCCTGAAGAAAAAGCCCTCGACCAGCGAACTGCTGGACTGGCTCAAGCTGTTGATGGCCGACGACATCAGCCCCGAAGCCCTGCGCGCCAAGGACGTCAAGACGATGATCCCGCCGCTGCACGGGGCCTTGCTCAAGAACGAGCAGGACGTTCATGCCCTGGAACGGCTGGCCTTCATGGCCCGGCGCGAGGGGCGGTAGGTCAAGAGGAGGCCACCACGTCCAGGCTCTTGAGCATCAGCGGTTTGCCCTGCGGCGGGTTGACCACGGCGCCCGAGGCCAGACGGCGGACGAACCAGCCGCGCCGCGCGGCGTCCTCGACCAAGGCCGCCGGGCGGGTCGCCTGCCAGCCGTCGAGGTGGGTGTCAAACGTGCCGCCATCGGCCCAGAACGCCAGTTCGCGGGCCAGGGCGGCATCGTCCAGGCGGCTGGCCTGGCGGCGGTGCCAGGCGTCCAACAGGGTCTGGGTGTCGTTGGCCGACAGTTGCGGCGTCAGGACCTGTTCGTCGAGGGACCGGCGCAGTTCATGCCAAGTGCCCGCGCCCTCCAGCAACCGCAGGGCCTTTGTTACAGCGTCGCTCATGGGCACCTCGCGTCAGGAACACTCCTTTCCTGGATACCCCATCGGGGCCAGGGAATAAACCAGGAAGGCACGGCATGTTCATCAAGCTGTTCACCGAACTGCGCTCCGCCAAGGTGCCGGTCAGCCTGAACGAATACCTCACCCTGCTGGGCGCGGTCGAGGCGGGATGCGCCAATTACTCGGTGCAGGATTTCTATTTCCTGAGCCGCGCGGCGCTCATCAAGGACGAGCGCAACCTCGACAAGTTCGACCGCGTGTTCGGCACGGTGTTCAAGGGCCTGGAGGACATCGCGCTCGACGACCTGCTGGCCGGGGCCGACATCCCGGAGGACTGGCTGAAAAAGCTGGCCGAAAAATTCCTGACCGACGAGGAAAAGGCCCAAATCCAATCGCTCGGCGGTTGGGAAGCCCTGATGGAGACGCTGAAAAAGCGGCTGGAGGAACAGAAGGCCCGCCACCAGGGCGGCAGCAAGTGGATCGGCACCGCCGGGACCTCTCCGTTCGGCGCCTACGGCTACAACCCCGAGGGCATCCGCATGGGCCAGGACGGCTCGCGCCACCGCCGCGCCGTCAAGGTGTGGGACAAGCGCGAGTTCAAGAACCTCGCCGACGACGTGGAATTGGGCACCCGCAACATCAAGGTCGCCCTGCGCCGCCTGCGCCGCTTCGCCCGCGAGGGCGCGGCGACCGAACTGGACCTCGACGGCACCATCAAGTCCACCGCCCACCACGGCGGAATGCTCGACATCCAGATGGTCCCGGAACGCCACAACACGGTGAAAGTCCTGCTGTTCCTCGACATCGGCGGGTCCATGGACGACCACATCCGCATGCTGGAGGAACTGTTCTCCGCCGTGCGGTCGGAGTTCAAGCACCTGGAGCACTACTACTTCCACAATTGCCTGTACGAGTTCGTGTGGAAGGACAATGCCCGCCGCTATACCGACCGCATCCCGACCTGGGACGTGCTGCACACCTATGGATCGGACTACAAACTGATCTTCGTCGGTGACGCCTCCATGAGTCCCTACGAAATCGCCTATCCCGGCGGGGCCGTCGAGCACTTCAACGAGGAAACCGGCCAGACGTGGCTGGAACGCGCCCTCAAGACGTGGCCGAACGCGGCGTGGCTGAACCCGGTGGAAAAGCGGTTCTGGGACTACACCCACTCCATCGGCATGATCCGCGAGATCATGGAAGACCGCATGTATCCCCTGACCCTGGAGGGGATCGACGGGGCGATGGCGGCGTTGAGCAAGAAGTAGGCTCGCCCCGCGGATGAAATGCCCCTTTGTCTGCCGCTGACGCGGCCGGGCTGCTGCTCTGATCCGCCTGGAGCAAGCTCCAGACCTCCTTGTATTTATTGAAGAA
>Ga0172382_10012459_pt1 | contig 11089 bp, 7 predicted proteins | sample Leawel138RmetaG_FD_122245 | JGI IMG/M metagenome (GOLD analysis project Ga0172382, IMG submission 122245) | Leachate microbial communities from a municipal landfill in Southern Ontario, Canada - Leachate well 138R metaG | ecosystem: Engineered > Solid waste > Landfill > Unclassified | place...
CTTGCTCACGGCAGAGAACAAGCACCAGCTCTGGATACCCGAGGGTTTTGCCCACGGCTTCATCGTCCTCAGCGACACCGCCGAGTTCCTGTACAAGACCACCGACTACTACGCGCCGGCGCATGAACGCAGCATTCTGTGGAACGACCCGGATCTGGCGATCGACTGGCAGACCGCCGTCGCGCCGATCCTGTCGGCGAAGGATCAGGCAGCAAAACTGCTCAGGAATGCCGATGTCTTCGATTGATACATATCGGGACAGCCAGCCAACTAAACCAGCCAACTAGAATTGCGCGTTCGGTCCGATATTTGCTGCCGCACATGATGCGGCTCAATTTTTTTGAAGCTCTAGAAGGGATGGCTCGCAGCCAATGAAACTCGTTTCCGTTGTCCTGTCCGGCGGCGCTGGCACCCGGCTGTGGCCAGCCTCCCGCCAGGCCTACCCCAAACCCTTCATGAAGTTGGGCGGCAAGACCCTGCTGGAGCAAGCCGTCTTGCGCGGCCAGGCTTGTGGCACCGACCATCTGCTGGTCGTCACCAACCAGGACCACCTGTTTCTCACACAGGGTCTGCTGGCCAACATGGCCGACCCGCCGCGTCCGCACTACCTGCTCGAACCCAAGGGACGCAACACCGCACCCGCCATCGCCATGGCCGCCCTGGCCTGCCAGCAAACCCATGGCGACGACGCTGTGATGCTGGTGCTGCCGGCAGACCATCTGATTCCCGACACCGAGTCCTTCGTGGCCAACGCGCGAGAAGCCGCCCGCCTGGCCCACGAGGGCCGCCTGGTGGTGTTCGGTATCCAGCCCACGGCGCCAGAAACCGGCTTCGGCTACATCGAGGTCGCCAAAATCGGCCGTGACAGCCAGGCCGTGCAGCGCTTCGTGGAAAAGCCCGACTCGGCCACCGCGCAAGAATACCTGGCCACCGGCCGGTTTTACTGGAACAGCGGCATGTTCTGCTTCACGGCACAGGCCATCATCGATGCCCTGGCCACCTACTCCCCCGATGTGCTGTCCGCCGCCCGCAGCACCCTGGCCAGCGGCAGTACGGCTCAACTACCGGCCACCGGCACCGTCGGCCCAGCAGAGGTCACCCGCTTCGACGCGCATACGTTTGGCCTGCAGCCCGACATCAGCATCGACTACGCCGTCATGGAGAAGGCCTGCAACGTGATGATGGTGCCTGCCCGTTTCGGCTGGAGCGATGTAGGCGCCTGGCCGGCCGTGGCCCAGGCCCACGCGGCCGATGCCGCCGGCAACACCATGGGCACGGCCGACGAAGACGCCCACTGGGTCGCCGTCGACACCACCGGCACCCATGTCCACATCGACAGCCATGGCCACAAGGTGGTGGCCACCGTGGGCGTGAAAGACCTGGTGGTGGTGGACACACCCGACGCCCTGCTGGTGGCCAGCAAAGCGCAATCGCAGAACGTCAAGCGCGTGGTGGAAATGCTCAAGGAGCGCCACATCGACAGCACCCCGCACCAGACCACCGTGCTGCCGGCCGCCGTGCAACGCCCCTGGGGCACCTACGCCACGCTCAAGGAAGAAAGCGGCTACAAGGTCAAACGCATCACCGTGCGGCCCGGCCAGAGCCTGAGCCTGCAATACCACCACAAGCGCGCAGAACACTGGGTGGTGGTGCAGGGCCAGGCCATCGTGCAGGTGGGCGACACCGAGTACCCCACCCACGCCGGCGAATACCGCTACATCCCCCTGAAAGAGCAGCACCGCCTCACCAACACCGGCGAAGGCGAACTGGTGCTGGTCGAAGTGCAGTGCGGCACCTACCTCGGCGAAGACGACATCGTCCGCCTGGCCGACGTGTACGGACGGGCCTGAACATGCAAATGATCCGCGCCCTCTGGGCCTACCGGGGGTTCATCCTGGGCAGCGTCAAGCGTGAGTTCCAGGCCAAGTACCGCAACTCCATCCTCGGCGCGGCCTGGAACATCCTCAACCCGCTGTCGATGATTGTGGTGTACACGGTCATCTTCTCGGAAGTCATGAAAGCGCGGCTGCCGGGTGTCGAAGGCGGTTACGCCTTCAGCATCTACCTGTGCGCCGGCCTGCTGACATGGGGGCTGTTCGCCGAAATCACCAACAGCGCCACCAACATGTTCGTGGCCAATGCCAACCTGCTCAAGAAACTGAGTTTTCCACGCCTGTGCCTGCCGGTGATCGTGGTGAGCAATGCCTTGCTGAACTTCGCCATCGTCTTCGGCCTGTTCACGGTGTTCCTCATTGCCACGGGCAACTTCCCCGGGGTGGTGTTCGTGGCCCTGGTGCCCCTGCTGCTGCTACAGATCATGTTCGCCATCGGCCTGGGCATCAGCCTGGGCATGCTGAATGTGTTCTTCCGCGACGTCGGGCAGTTCTACGGCATTTTCGTGAGCTTCTGGTTCTGGCTCACCCCCATCGTCTATCCTGCGGCCATCCTGCCCGACCAGGCCATGGCCTACATGCGGCTGAACCCCATGTACCGCCTGATGACGGGCTACCAGGATGTGCTGCTGCACCACCGCTGGCCCAACTGGTACAGCCTGTGGCCCGTGCTTGCACTGGCCGTGCTGCTGTGCGCCTACGGCCTGTACCTGTTCCGCCGCCGCTCCGGTGAAATGGTGGACGAGCTTTAAGCCCCAGGCTATACGAGAACAATCCTCATGGGCACCATCTCCGTTTCGCACCTGGGCAAGGCCTACAAGCAGTATCCGTCGCGCCGGACGCGGCTGGCTGAGTGGATCATCCCTTTCTACCCCCAGCGCCATACCCTTAAATGGGTGCTGCAAGACATCAGCTTCACCGTGCAACCGGGCGAGGCCGTCGGCATCATCGGCATCAACGGCGCCGGCAAAAGCACACTGCTCAAAATGATCACGGGCACCACCCAGCCCACCACCGGCAGTGTGCACATGACAGGCCGAGTGGCCGCCATGCTGGAGTTGGGCATGGGTTTTCACCCCGATTTCACCGGTCGACAGAACGCCTTCATGGCAGGCCAATTGCTGGGCTACACGGTGGATGAAATCCACCGCCTGATGCCCGAGATCGAGGCCTTCGCCGAAATCGGCGACTACATCGACGAGCCCGTGCGCGTGTACAGCAGCGGCATGCAGATGCGCCTGGCCTTCAGCGTGGCGACCGCCATCCGGCCAGACATCCTCATCGTGGACGAAGCCCTGTCGGTGGGTGACGCCTACTTCGTCCACAAGAGCTTCGAACGCATTCGGCAGTTTCGCAAGGAAGGCACCACGCTGCTCATCGTCAGCCACGACAAAGGCTCCATCCAGGCCATTTGCGACCGCGCCATCTTGCTCAATGCCGGCAAAGTGGAGTTGGAAGGCGAACCTGAGGCAGTCATGGACGCCTACAACGCGCTGATCGCCGACAAGGATGGCCGGACCCTTCGACAAACCATCACCAGTGCTGGAAAGACACAAACGGTTTCCGGCAGTGGCGAAGCCTCTGTCCTGCGAGTCAGCCTACTCAACGACAAGGCCGAACCCATCGACGTGGTCAGCGTTGGCCAGCCCGTCGAACTCAGGCTCGACGTCACTACCACAGACGCCATTCCCGAACTGGTAGCCGGGTTCATGATCAAAGACCGTCTGGGTCAACCGGTTTTTGGCATCAACACCTACCACCTCCAGCGCGTGCTCCACGACCTGCCAGCACATAAACCCATCGGTCTGCGCTTCATGCTACCTGCCAATCTGGGGCCGGGCACCTATTCCATTTCGGTAGCTCTGCACACCCAAGACACCCACATCGGCAAAAACTATGAATGGAGAGACTTGGCTTTGGTCTTCAATGTCATCAACACCAGCAAGCCTGAATTCATCGGAACAAACTGGCTGCCCACCACACTGATCACAGAGCGATGAGCGATGAGCGACAATTTCTACAGAGCCTTTGAAGACAAGTTCCGCGGTTCGCGCGAATTGATTTTGTCGCGTCTGAACGTTTATCTGCCCTTCATTCGCCCAATCAAGGAGCTTAACGGACCACCGAACGCCTTGGACCTGGGCTGCGGTCGTGGTGAATGGCTGGAACTGCTGGACCGCGAGGGCTTTGATGCCACCGGCGTGGACGTGGACGAAGGCATGCTCAAGGCGTGCGAACAGTTGCACCTGACAGCCCGCAAAGCCGACGCACTGAGCTACCTGGAAAGCCTGCCGGATGCCAGCGTTGGTGTCGTTTCTGCTTTCCACATGGTGGAGCATATTCCCTTTGACGCGCTCCAGCAGCTGGTCCAGCATGCCCTTCGCGTGCTGGTGCCTGGCGGCCTTCTCATCATGGAAACGCCCAATCCTGAGAACTTGCAGGTGGGCGCACACACCTTTTATTACGACCCGACGCACCAGCGCCCCATTCCGCCCATGTTGCTGGCTTTTCTGCCTGAGCACTATGGCTTTGCCCGCACCAAGATTCTCAGGCTGCAACAAGACCCCCGGCTGGACACTGCCCACGCACCTGAGCTGATGGATGTGCTGGGTGGCCCAAGCCCTGACTACGCCGTCGTTGCTCAAAAGCAGGCCAAAGCACATACCTTGGCCAGGTTTGATCACGCCTTTGCCCAGGACCATGGTCTGACCCTGCACACGCTGGCCACACGGTATGACGCAAGCCGTGCTCAACAGGTTGAAGCTTCCCAAAGCGTCGCGCAGCAGGCCCTCACATCCGCCGATTCCGCCTCCAGCGTCGCGCAGCAGGCCCTCTCATCCGCCAATTCCGCATCCAACGTCGCGCAGCAGGCCCTCACATCCGCCGATTCCGCCTCCAGCGTCGCGCAGCAAGCATTTGCCGACGCCCGGCAAACCCGTGAGCTGATCGTCAACTTGGAGGCCACGCTGCAGCACTACCAGCACCTCACTGTCATCACCGAGCAGCGTGTGAACGACTTGCTCAACAGCACGTCGTGGCGCGTGACTGCGCCGTTGCGCTGGCTGAGCACGGCCCTGCGCAAGTTGCTGGCTTTGCCTTGGCGCGTGGTCAGGTTCGGGGTGCGTGCCCTGCTTCTGCCTGCCATGCGTTTTGTGCTGGCGCGGCCATCTTTGCGACAAACAATCAGGTCGGTACTCAAGCGCTTCCCGTCAGTGGCGCATCGCTTGCACCTGCTGGCCATCCATCGCGGGCTTGTACCCGCCCCTGCCACTCCAGCCGCGCCTGCCCAGGTACCTCCAACGCCAGCCGCTGAGCCAGCGCACCCATTGACACCACACGCCAGGCGCATTTATGACGAACTGAAACTGGCGGTTGAGCAACACAACAACAAAGTCAAAGAGACACTGAACCCATGAGAATCGTCATCGACATGCAGGGGGCCCAGACCGAGAGCCGCTTTCGGGGCATTGGCCGCTACACCCTGTCCTTTGCGCAGGGGGTAGTGCGAAACCGTGGCGAGCATGAGGTGCTGCTGGCACTCAGCGGTTTGTTCCCCGACACGATTGAGCCCATTCGGGCCGCGTTTGATGGCCTTCTGCCGCAAGAGAACATTCGTGTCTGGCATGCACCCGGGCCGGTACGGGAACTGGAGAGCGAAAACGGCGCCCGGCGCGAAGTGGCCGAGCTGATGCGCGAGGCATTTCTGGCCAGCCTGCAAGCCGATGTGATCCATGTCAGCAGCCTGTTTGAAGGCTATGTGGACGACGCCGTCACCAGCATCCGCCGTTTTGACCAGCAGACCCTGGTCAGCGTGACGCTGTATGACCTGATACCCCTGCTCAACCCCGACCAGTACCTCAAACCCAACCCCAGCTACGCCGCGTGTTACGAGCGCAAGGTCAACCACTTACGCCAGGCGGACACCTTTCTGGCCATTTCTGAACACGCCCGCCAAGAAGGACTTCAATACCTAGGGGTTGACGACAACCGCATCGTCAACGTGTCCACCGCCATCGAGCCGACGTTTCAGCCCGTGTTGCTGGGCGACGCCGAGATGAGCACCCTGCTGCGAAAACTGGGCGTTTCCCGCCCCTTTGTCCTCTACACCGGTGGCTCAGACGAACGCAAAAACCTGCCCCGCCTGATTGAGGCCTGGTCAAAGTTGCCGCCGTCACTGCGCCAAGCCCACCAGTTGCTGATGGCTGGACCCATGCCCGATGGGCATGTCAGCGATTTGAAGCAAACCGCCAAGGCACACGGCCTGGCCGATGACGAACTCATCATCGGCGGCTATGTCAGTGACGACGAACTGATTCAGCTCTACAGCCTGTGCAAACTGTTTGTTTTCCCGTCCTGGCACGAGGGGTTTGGGCTGCCAGCCCTGGAAGCGATGGCTTGTGGCGCCCCCGTCATTGGCTCCAATGTCACAAGTCTGCCCGAGGTGATCAATCTGCCAGAGGCGTTGTTCGACCCCCTAGACACTCGGTCAATGGCAGGCAAGATACAGGAAGCACTCGAAGATCACTCATTCCTTCTGCGACTGAAAGACCACGGCCGACTACAGGCAAAAAACTTTTCCTGGAACCTGACCGCCAAGCGGGCCATCACCTGCTGGGAGACCGCTTGCCTGAACCGCATGGCGCGTGCTCAACCTTGGCAGCAGCGCTTTGAACACTACCGCAATATCCGAGGCGATCTGATCCGGCAACTGGTGCAATCGGATCACATCTGCTCATTAGACAGTGAATTGCGGGCACTGGCCTCTGCGCTGGCCTTGAATGAACAGCAACTTCTTGATTTCTTGAGAGCAGGGGAACTCCCTTCCCGCATTTCATGGCGAGTGGAGGGTCCCTTCGACAGCAGCTACAGTCTGGCCCTTGTCAATAGGGAAATCGCCCGCGCCTTGGCTGCCAATGGGCATGAAGTCAGCCTGCACTCGACCGAAGGTCCCGGCGATTTTGAGCCAAACGCAGGCTACCTGCAGGCGCACGCTGATTTGCGCGACATGCACCAACGCGCCGCATTGATCTCTCCTTGGCGGGCAGACATCGTCAGCAGAAACCTGTATCCGCCCCGTGTGTCGGACATGACGTCCCGACTGAACAGCCTGCATGCCTACGGATGGGAAGAGTCCGGCTTCCCCCTGTCTTGGGTGGACGACTTCAACCTGTCGCTTCAGGGTATGACAGTGATGTCCGGGCATGTACGCAAGGTCATGATCGACCACGGCGTCACCGTGCCTGTGGCTGTCAGCTCACTTGGGGTGGACCACTGGGATCGGATCCAAGCAGATCCGACATTGCATGTGAAGGGCCGTGGCTTTCGTTTCCTGCACGTGTCCTCATGCTTTCCTCGAAAGGGTGCCGATGTGATGCTTCGCGCCTTCGGGCGCACATTCAGCTCGACGGATGATGTCACGCTCATCATCAAGACCTTTCCCAACCCGCACAACGAGGTTCACCAGTGGCTGCAGGAGGCCCGGGAGAAACACCCGAACTACCCCGACGTGCAGATCATTGAGGATGACTACACCGACGAACAAATGAAGGCGCTGTATGAGCAATGCCATGCCTTGGTGGCGCCGAGCCGGGCTGAGGGCTTTGGACTGCCAATGGCCGAGGCCATGCTGAGCGGGCTTGCAGTGATCACAACCGGTTGGAGCGGACAAACCGACTTCTGCACGGAAGAGACGGCCTGGCTGATTGACTACCGATTTGAACGCGCACAATCGCACTTCGGCATTTCGGCGTCTGTCTGGGCCGAACCGCTGGAAGATCACCTGCGCGATCTGATGGCCTTGGTGCGGCAACTGCCGGAAGATCAGCGAATGGCCAAGGCAAAGGCCGGCCGAAAGCTGCTGCTGGACCGGTTCTGCTGGACTCACACGGCGATGCGCATGGAGGCGGCGGCGCGGGCATGGGCCACCCGCCCCATGAAATCACCGATGCGAACCGGGTGGGTAACCACCTGGAACACTAAATGTGGGATTGCAACGTACTCGGAACACCTTATCCAGAGCATGCCGGGCAACGTCACGATTTTGGCTGCCGATACCCATCAAAAGCTTGGAGAAGATGCCCACAATGTTCGCCGATGCTGGGTTGCCGGTGAAGATGACTTGCTGACCGGTTTGGCGCAAACCATTGACGATGAAAGCCTTGACGTCCTGGTCGTTCAGTTCAACTACGGATTCTTCCACCTTCCCTCTCTTTCAAGCTTTCTCGAACGTCAAGTCGCGGCAGGACGCAAACTTGTTGTGACCTTGCACTCGACAACCGACCCGACACACGTCTCACACAAGAAACTGGCAACGCTCGTTCCCGCGCTCAAGAAGTGCTCAAGGCTCCTTGTTCACTCCATCAAGGACCTGAACCGCCTCAAGACCCTTGGTCTTGAGCAAAACGTGACCTTGTTTCCGCTCGGGATTCTGGACTTTCCGGTGTCTCCAGCCGAGCCGAAACCGGCTGACGTGTTCAAGCTTGCTGCTTACGGATTCCTGTTGCCGCACAAGGGACTTCCTGAGCTTGTGGATGCAATTTCAGAACTATCCAAGGGTGGCCTGCGGGTGCATCTGAGCTTGATCAATGCGGAATACCCTGCTCCCCAATCAGCGGAGTTGAAAGAAAAGCTGATGTCTCAGATCAGTCGTCTGCATCTGCAACAGCAAATAACGATGTGCACGGACTTCCTGAGCGATGAGGAGAGCCTTCGCAGGCTTTCCGCCGCTGACCTTGTCGTGTTTCCATATCAGGACACGGGAGAGTCCGCCAGCGGCGCGGTGAGGTATGGCATTGCAAGCGGGCGGCCGGTGGCCATCACGCCACTGGCCATCTTCGATGACGTGAGCATGGCAACGTTTCAACTGCCCGGCACCACACCCGAAGACATCGCCGCAGGCGTCCGGTCCATTGCGCAAAGCCTGTCTTTCCGCGACCAAAAGACCTTGGATACCGCGAAACGCGCCGAGCAATGGCGAGAGGAGCACCGCTACTCCCGTCTTGGACCAAGGCTTCACAACCTGCTCACTGCGCTGCATCTTGGCGAACGACCATAGGCATTGGCCGTCATGACGTGTCCCCTGACTACGGCCACATGGTACGCCATCCAGAAAACCATCCACCTCTTCATTTGATCGATCTAGCACTTCCATGAAAAACGCCATCATCACTGGAATCACTGGCCAAGACGGCGCCTATCTGGCCGAGTTGTTGCTCTCCAAAGGCTACTCGGTTTACGGCACGTACCGTCGGACCAGTTCCGTCAACTTCTGGCGCATTGAAGAACTGGGGATCCAGAATCACCCCCACCTGCATCTGGTCGAATACGATTTGACGGATCTGGGTGCCAGCATCGCCTTGGTACAAAAGAGCCAGCCTGACGAAATCTACAATCTGGCGGCCCAAAGCTTTGTGGGCGTCAGTTTCGAGCAACCCAGCACCACGGCGCAAATCACTGGTATGGGGGCCCTGAACCTGCTGGAAGCCATCCGCCTGGTCAACCCAAAGATCCGCTTCTACCAGGCCAGCACGTCCGAGATGTTTGGCAAGGTGCAGGCCATTCCCCAGGCTGAGGACACGCCCTTCTATCCGCGCAGCCCCTATGGCGTGGCCAAGCTGTATGCGCACTGGATGACGGTGAACTACCGCGAGAGCTACGACATCTTTGGCAGCAGTGGCATTTTGTTCAACCACGAAAGCCCGCTGCGTGGCCGCGAGTTTGTCACCCGCAAGATCACCGACAGCGTGGCCAAGATCAAGCTGGGCAAGCTGGATGTGCTGGAGCTGGGCAACCTGGACGCCAAGCGCGACTGGGGTTACGCCAAGGAATACGTGGAAGGCATGTGGCGCATGCTGCAGGCCGATGAGCCCGACACCTTTGTGCTGGCCACCAACCGCACCGAGACCGTGCGTGACTTTGTGCGCATGGCCTTCAAGGGCGCGGGCATGGATGTCGACTTCAAAGGCCAGGCCGAAGCTGAAACCGCTGTGGACACCGCCACCGGCAAGACCGTGATGCGCATCAACCCGCGCTACTACCGCCCGGCCGAGGTGGACCTGCTGATTGGCAACCCGGCACACGCCAAGGCCAAGCTGGGCTGGGAGCCCTCCACCACGCTGGAGCAGTTGTGCCAGATGATGGTGGAGGCCGATCTTTGCCGCAACAAACTCGGGTTTTCTTTCTGATGAAGATTCTGCTCATCGGCGCCAGTGGCTCTAAATTCCCGGACAACACGGTCAAGTCTCTGCAGGTTTTCGTAGAATTGGCCAACCAATATACGCCGGGCACTCCATGTCATTTGGATACACTGGCAGGTTGGTTAAGAAGCAATCCTGGCAAAAAAATCGTTACCGATATCAAGGAACGAAATATCGCAGCGCTGCATTTGATCCATCAACGCCATAGTGACTTGCTGGATCGATTCATTCCACAAGTTTATAATCCGGCAGAGTATTTCCAAGCCAGAGCCATGGGATTCAAGGACGTCATCTGGACACTGTATCGCTACAGCGGCGACAATGAAAAGATCTTATCCTACCTACCAAGCATGGATCTACTTGGTTTGACTATGGATCGGACCAGAGCCAATGCCGGTTTAGCCTGAAAAGCGTTCAAAGCCACGGGCGTTCGAAGTTGGGTCCACACTATCAATACTGAAGAAGAGTTTAAGCAGTATCTCAACCAAGGCATTTCATCCATTTATACTGATTGGTTGCATTGAAGTTTCAGAATTCACAGTTATGCCAATTAATGATGCACGCAGATATTTGTTGCAGCAAATATGGCATTTCGTCGACACTGAAGATCCCCCGGAACCCGCATGAACACTGGCTTTCTGGGGTGTCTACCGATGGCCGTTTCTCCCAGTTTGATTTCCAATAAGGGCTGTTTTCTGGGAGTTTTTCCGTGATGTTCGCCTGCCCTACCACCGATGATTTCTTTCGCTCGCGCATCGATCACATGATCGATCTGCGCCACCCACTTGCGGTGCTGGCCTCACGCATGCCCTGGCAGGAGATCGAAGCGCGGGTGGCCCAGGTGTTCTCTCGCAAGGGCCGCGCTGGCGTGGCCATGCCCGACCTTGACCTGTTCGGGGAGCAGGTGCAGCGTGTGGCGGTGGCCAGCAACGCCGGGCGTCCCCGCGTACCGTTGCGCATCATGATCGCCCTGCTGTACCTCAAGCACGCGTTCAACGAGTC
>Ga0172382_10012462_pt1 | contig 11085 bp, 8 predicted proteins | sample Leawel138RmetaG_FD_122245 | JGI IMG/M metagenome (GOLD analysis project Ga0172382, IMG submission 122245) | Leachate microbial communities from a municipal landfill in Southern Ontario, Canada - Leachate well 138R metaG | ecosystem: Engineered > Solid waste > Landfill > Unclassified | place...
ACCTTCAGGTCCGCGCCGGAGAGGTGATCGCGCTTCTTGGCCCCTCCGGCTCGGGCAAAACCACGCTGCTCAACGTCATCGGCTGCATCCTCGCGCCGTCGGCGGGCAAGGTGACGCTGGACAGCGAGACGGTGTTCGACGGGCAATGGCTTCGGCGCGACCTGCGGAAGCTCAGACTCGACAAGATCGGCTTCATCTTCCAGACGCACAATCTTTTGCCCTTCCTGACAGCGCAGGAGAACGTCGCCGTGGTCCTCGACCTCGCCGGCTGGTCGGTGGAGATGGGCCGGGCGCGGACGCGCGAACTGCTCGATTATCTTGAAGTCGGCCGCCGCGCCGCAGCCAAACCGGCACTCCTGTCGGGCGGCGAGGCGCAGCGAGTGGCCATTGCGCGGGCGCTGGCCAACCGGCCCCGCATCATCCTGGCCGACGAACCGACCGCCGCACTCGACAGCAAACGGGCCGGGCTGGTGATGGACCTGTTGCGCAAGCTTGCCGCTGAGCAAGAAGCCTGCATCGTCACCGTCACCCATGACGAGAAGATTTTTGACCGTTTCGACCGCCTGATCCACCTGCGCGACGGCCGGCTGGCCGACGCCTGAATAAGCAAAGAACACCCGATCATGTTGAACAATCCCCGATGAGCATCCACCACGACAGTTCAGGCACGAGCTTAATCTTGTGCTATGGGCGGCGTTGCCAGCGGCGGCTTCCGCCGGATAGCGAAAGGTGAATCGGCTCGCTAATAATAGGGATACAGTCCATTTCTAAATGGTTGCCGTCTTTCGACAACCAAAGTCGGAACCTGCGGCCGGGCGTCACAACGACTGCCCGATGGTTGGCATCCAGGCGACAGGTTGTATAGTTGCGCATCATGCTGCGTGTCTTCACCTCTTTCCTGATTATGCTCTCGCTGTTTGCGGCACCGGTGCAGGCGCTCGCGAACCAGATCGGCATGCATTCGGAAATGATGGCCGCCGCCATGAACGGCCCATCCGAAGCCGCGCATCATGCCGCGCCGGCACGCAGCGACGACGGATGCCAGACGTCGTTCAAACAATGCGCCATTGCCTGCATCAGTCTGCCTGCGGCCTTGTCGGGCGCGGATGGCGTGAGGCTGATGGCTCGCGTGGATTCGCAGTGGCTGCTCGAACGCGCCCGGCTCGGGGCGGGGCAAAAGCCGGCCCTGCCCGAACACCCTCCCAGACTTCATCTTCTGTAGCCACCGGCAGGCAGTGCGCCTGACGTATCGATATTGGTAAGGCGGGCTTGGAGCATGACCCCGATAAGTCGCAGACTTTTGGGGCATGATCACGCTCCTAGACGACAGCCTGCCCCGCAACAGGATGTGAAACATGACTATGACCCGTCGCGGCTTTCTGGCCGCAGGAACCGCTGCCCTTGCCACAGCGAAATTACCCGCCTTTGCCCAACAACAGCTTCCCGCCCCGATCCGGTTGGCGGCCACCACCCGCGCGCTTGATGTCAACGGGCGCGCAGCCACGGTTTTCGGCCTTGCCGGCCCGACCAGCCAGGGGCTTGTGCTCGATCCCGGCCAGCGCTTCCGGGTTGACCTGACGAATAACCTTCCGGAGCCGACGCTGGTCCACTGGCACGGCCAGATTCCGCCCAACATCCAGGACGGCGTGCCCGATATTCCAAGGCCGATGCTCAAGCCCGGGGAATCCCGATCCTATGATTTCGAGCCGCTGGCCGGCACCTACTGGATGCACAGCCATGTACCCATGCAGGAGATACGCCTGCTTGCCGCACCGCTGATCGTGCGCAGCACGCAGGATGTCGCCGCCGACCGACAGGAAGTGACGCTGTTCCTGCACGATTTTGCCTTCAAGAGTCCGGAGGAGGTGATGGCGGAGATCAAGCAGGGCCATGGCGGGGGCTCTCATGGCAGCGGTGGCACCCATGATGAACCGGCTAAAGGCGCAGGCCATTCGATGGCTCCGGCGACGGAAACCAAGGAAATGGATCATAGCGCGATGGGGCATGGAACCATGAACCACGACGCCATGGGCGGCGGCATGCAAGGCATGATGCGGAGTATGATGCCGGGCATGATGGGCGATATGGCCGGGATGGAGATGGACCTCAACGACTACGACTGGGACGCCTATCTGGCCAACGATCGCACGCTGGCCGATCCCGAAATCGTCAGGGTCGAGCGCGGTGGCCGCGTCCGGCTGCGCGTCATCAACGCCGCCGCCGCGACCGTGTTCTGGATCGATACCGGCAAGGCCGCTGCCCGGCTGATTGCCGTTGATGGCCATGACATCCGGCCTCTTGACGGCAACAGGTTCGGCCTCGCCATGGGCCAGCGGCTGGATCTGGAACTCGATCTACCCGACGAGGCCGGAAGCTGGCCGATCCTTGCCCTGCGTGAAGGCGCCCGCGAACGCACCGGCATCGTTTTGGCCACTGCAGGGGCGCAGATTACGAAGATTCCCGAGCTGGCGGAGCAGGAGGCGCCGGCCTTCGACACCGACCTGTCGCAGGAACTTCTGCTTGAGGCTCTGCACGGCCTGCCCGAGCGCTCGGTCGAGCGCAGCCATATGGTCATGCTGGGGGGCACGATGGATCCTTATGTCTGGACCATCAACGGCGCCGTCTGGGGCCAGCATCGCCCCGTCGTCGCCACAACCGGCGAGCGCGTGCAACTCAGCTTCCACAACATGTCGATGATGGGCCACCCCATGCATCTGCACGGCCATGTCTTTCAGGTCGTCGACATCAACGGCCGCAAGGTCGACGGGGCGCGGCGCGACACGGTCTATGTGCCGCCGATGTCGATGGTGACCGTCTCGCTCGATGCGGGAGAAGCCGCCCGCTGGATGCTGCATTGCCACCACATGCCGCATCTGGAAACCGGCATGATGACCGAATTCCAGGTGACGGCATGAAAAAGGCGGGATTTCTGTTTCTTGCCGTCGCGTTGGTCGCAGCAGGCATCTGGGGTTGGCGCAGCACCGGCGGGGGCGCATCGCCCGCGCAACAGGTCGAACGGATCGCGCTCGGGCGCACGCTCTACGCCGACAATTGCGCGAGCTGCCATGGCGTCGATCTTGAAGGCCAGCCGGACTGGAAGTCGCCGGGCTCCAACGGCCGCCTGCCGGCGCCGCCGCATGATGCGAGCGGCCACACCTGGCATCATTCCGATGAGCAGTTGTTCGCGATCACCAAGTTCGGAACCGCCGCACTCGTCGGCAATGGCTATGAGAGCGACATGATCGGCTTCGGCGAAAGTCTCGGCGATGACGACATCCGCGCCGTGCTGGACTATATCAAAAGCACCTGGCCGGAGCGTGAGGCCCTGCATCAGCGCAAGGTTTCAGGCCTTTGACGATGCGGGCTGCGGCGACCATTACGTCGCAGCCCACCCGCATGCAGACTGCGGCCTGACTTCGTTCCTGCTACTCCAGCGCCTCGACGCCGATCGGCCCGCAGCCGGCAAGATCGGATATGCTGCATGGTGGCAGTTCGCGTGCGATCATGCGGAGCGCGGTTCGCAAACCCTCTTCCAGGGTCGGATGGTAGAACGGCATCCGGAGAAGATCGTGGACCGTCAGCTTCTGGCCGATCGCCAGGGCGAGGAGATGGCCCATATGCTCGGCTGCCGGTGCGACCATCTCGGCTCCGAGCAGCCGTCCATTCTCACGCGCAGCATAGAGCCGGAGCAGCCCGTAATTTTCCTGCATGGTGCGGGCGCGCCCCTGACGGGCGAAGCTCACTTCGCCCGTCAGGATCGTCCTGGGATTGAGTTCCCCCGCCCTTTGGCCGACCGAGGCGATCTGCGGATCGGAGAATACGACGCTTAACGGGATGCGGCGGGACAGATGGATCGGATTTTCGCTGGTGGCGTTAAGCCCGGCAATGTGGCCGTCGTCGGCTCCTTCATGCAGCAGCGGCCTCTGCCCGTTGGCGTCTCCAGCAAGAAAGATTGTGGTGTCACCGATCCGCATCGTGTTTGAGTCGACCTCCGGCATGCCCTTGTCATCGAGCGGCACGCCGAGAGTATCAAGTCCCAGTCCTTTCAGATTCGGCCGCCGACCGACGGAAGCGATGACCTTGTCGACGACGACATTGCCGCCATCCCATCGCATCTCTATCCCGTCATCGGCTTCTGCAAGCTCGACCTGCGCCCCGAGATGAATAGCGAACTCTTGCGCAAGCAGGTCTTGTGCGACCTGTGCAATCCTCTCGTCCGAAACGCCTGCGATCCGGTCGGCGCCGTCAAAGCCGTAGACCTCGATCCCCAGCCGCGCCAGAGCCTGCGCGATCTCTACGCCGATCGCGCCGAGGCCGACCACCCCGATCCGCCGCGGCAGGTCCTTCTGCTCGAACAGCGTGTCCGAAGTGATGATCCGGTCGCCGAACGCGCGCCACTGTTCCGGCACGATCGGGCTCGATCCCGGCGCCAGCACGATCCGCTTCGCTTCGATGACGTGCTCGCCGGCGATCAGCCGGTTTGGGCCGTCGAGGCGCGCATGGGCCGCGATGTTGCGCGAGCCCAGATCCTCCGTCGCTTTCAAAACGCCGGAAACGAAGTGGTCGCGCAGCACCCGCACACGATGCAAGACCGCGGGAATGTCGGCCACGAGCGCTTCGCCGCCACGGATTCCGAACTCGTCGAGCCGGGTTCGTGCATGAAAGGCGTTGGCCGCGGCGATGAGCGCTTTGGATGGCATGCACCCGACGCGGGCGCAGGTCGTGCCGTAGGACCCGGCATTGATCAGAACGAAATCGTCCGTCCGCTTGCGAATCTCGCGCAACGCGGCAAGCCCGGCGGTGCCCGCACCGACGATAGCGACGTCTACCCGTTCGATGTTGCTCATGGCAGTATCCGACCTCCTGTCTCGACGCTTCCTGTTACGCTCGCAATTCATCCACCTTACCGAAGCGGCGGGGCTTGGCTTTTGCCGTCAGGAGGCCGTCGCTTTCGGCCAGTCCCTCAATGATCGGACAGTCGGGCCGATCATCGCCATGACAACGTTTGGCGAGATTTTCCAGCGTTGCGATCATGGCGGCGATCTCGGCCTGCTTCTGCTTCAGCGATTTGAGAGAGCATCGCCAGGACGAGCATGTTGATGGTGCCTGTGCCCTGCCGATAGAACGGCGCGGCATGGTGCCCGTCACCCGTAGCGACGAAGGCCGTGATCACCTTGCGCAGATGCTCGCGGGTGAGATTAGAGACCTTGAGATGGGGCTCCACGCCCCACTCTTTTGGCACGTACTTCTTCAGCGCCGTGTTGATGCTCTCCAGCACGGGCGAGATGCCCAGCTTCGGATCGCTCGCGACCGAGATGCCCGCCAGGGTGCCGAGGGTGGCCTCCCACATCTGTGGCCTGACTTCTTTGAGGCGCAGGATGATGTCGAGCAGACTGCCTCGCTCCAGGCTCAGCGCGCGTGAACCTGTGCGAAGGGAGCGCAGGTAGAGGAAGCCGCACACCTGCTTGTGCTTCCTGGAGAACGGCTCGGGCCGGTCGCCCTCGGTTAGGCTGCGGGTGAAATAGGTCTTCCCCTGGAAGTCGTCCTCCTCGGCGTCGTACCAGCCGAGGAAGGTAATGCGGAGCGCTTCGGTAATGGTGGCGGCATCCACGCCGGCCGGATTCGGCTCGTCGTAGAAGATGTCCATCGCCTCATCCCAAAACTCGATGTAGTCCCCGAATTTCCCCTTTTGCTCCTCTGTGAGGTCGGCGACCGTCACCTCGATCTCGATCTTGGGCGGTTCGGCGTTGGCAACCGGTGCAGGAACCTCCGCGTCGCCACCATCATCAACTGCCTCGGCTGCTTCGGCCGCTGGCGCAGCAGGCTCGGGGAGATAGGCCCCCCGGAAGAAATCATGCTCGTCGATAGGCGGCTGACGATTGAGTCGGTCAGGTCCAAGGACCAGGTCGAGCGCTTCGAGTATGGTCGTCTTGCCGGTGTTGTTATCGCCGATCAGCACGCCATGTTGCGGCAAGTGCAGCGTTGCAGACTTAACGCCCCTGAAGTTCTTTATCGTTAGCCGACAAGCCCTCACACCCAGCCCCTCCCGCTCGGGTTCTACTTCGGAACCCTATGTCAAATGCTATCGTTGGAGAACAGGGCAAACGTGCTGCGCCAATGCACTTAACCCCTTCTCCGACCTCGTTGGCGCACACAGTCACGACTTGAGGCGAGAATTGATCGCGCCGTAGAGGGAACGAAATCGTTCTGCGACGTCGGTTGTTACGATCGACGCGGGCTCTGTCGCCATCTTGCTGAGAAGTAAGCGCATCGGACGCGTCTTGTGGAAAGGAATACCAGCCTTCTTGAACGCATCTTCGAACCGCTTTGCGATCCTTGGGATCTTACCATTGACGGAAAGCGTCACACCGTCGAGTTCCTTGGCGTAGCTCTCCCGAACAAGCTCCTCGTAAACAGACGGATCGAGAAGATCCTCGATATCGGCTTCCTTGGGCGTCCCCGCCGAATATACCTCAGAAACAAATATCACATTCCTGCCGTCGATGAGCTTTGACTTTACCAGATCGTCGCGAGTCGCCTCGGCATCCTTTTCATGATCGAGCAGTGCCAATACATTGAGCTGCTCAGACGAGAGGAGCGCGACCATATACGGAATCTTTTGCGCGCCGCCAGCCGGCGTGATGGTTATGTCGTCACGTAGGCTGCCTCCGCCATTGCTGGCGAGGTGTTCGGAGATCGACGACAACGCCCAATAATCGGTCACGCCTTCCACTACGAGGTTGTTCGGACCGACAAACAGGCTTTGAGCGAGGTCGTAGCCAAGAGCGGCCTGTAAGGGAAATAGAGTCTTCGGGTCACCGGAGGGATCGTTCGACACCGTCGTCCCGGCATCCTCTGCGATGCTCACAGTCCGAACGGCATCGAGCCGATGGGTAGGCACCATAAACGGCGAATGCGTTGTGTAGATGATCTGATTGCTGAAATCGTCGTCGAAATGGGTCAGCAAGTCGCGCTGCGACTTTGCGTGCAGATATAGCCCGGGCTCGTCGAGTAGCAGGATCGCATCCTCGGCCGCACCGCCAGCGGTGTCCGCAGCGAACGTCACATAAAACGAGAAAAACCACTGAAATCCCCGACTGCGTTCGTTGAGATTTACCTCAACATCATAAGTCGCGTTGGGATCGGAGATGAACGTATTGATGTGATCGGCATCGGTGTCGAAACGCACCTTCAGCGACCGATCTTTCCAAAGCCTGCGAATTTCCTTCGTGATGACGGCGCTTGCCCGGTTCGCCAACTGGTTCCGGGTTTCATGCTCGCTCTGACTGAGCAGCTGTTGCAATTCCTGCGGATCGAGCCCGGCAACCTTGCACATCTTTTCGAAATTTAGGTCTGTCGACGTCAGCTGGCTCTTACCTTTTCGTTGAAGGAACTCGGAAACGTTTTGGTGTCCGTTCAGCTCCGGATATTCATCGAGATAGATGAACACAGGCATTTCCTCGACTGCCCAATGGCGCGCCTTCGCTTGCCCGTCCACGTCGCCCGCAATCGCGTCAGCAAGTTCCTCCAGGTCAACTACATGGCCATCCTGCGTATCGGTCAGCTCGACATCGCCGGCGGCAAGAGCTTGTCGCAGGGCTGCCAGCGCAGGTTTTGCCTTCGCGGCCCACGCAAAAGAATCGCTCCCTGCGGTGATCGCCGTCTCGAATCTGCCGGCTGCTGCGTCGAGCGCGGTACGTTGCCCTTCTTCAAGCTTCTCTGCCTGAGCCTTGACGGCAGGAACGATCTTGCGAACCTTCGCCGCAATGGCTTTTGAATCGAACTCCTGCGCCACCACGCCGCTGAAGTGGACGGATCGCTCGGCGCCGTAATACCGGTTGATCGTCACCGTGGTAGCGGAACCAGCGCGCGACCAAAGTTCAGCTAGAGCACCGCGATCCGTATCGTCCAGTTCCCAGATGGTGGAGACCACCAACGTATCATCCCGGCACTCCTCGAGCCGACGATGACGGGGAAAGTCCTTGTTCTTGTTGAGCGCCAGGAAGCCACTCGCTGGATTCAGGCTATGCAGTGCCCGGAGAATATTGGATTTGCCACTCTCGTTGCGTCCGAGAAGAGCTGTGAGCTCTGAGACTTCGATCAACCCGCTGTCGTTGATCGAGCGATAGTTGTAGACTTGGAATTGCTTCAGCTTCATCTCACGGCCCTCTACGCGCTCACGACCAACGTTTCATTGTTTCGGCGGGTTTGGATCACTGGCGGGCGGCACACTGCCGGAGTCACGCCCCATGCCATCGCTACCCTGAAGATGAACCTCACCTCCACCAAATTTGCCGACCGCCTGCTTAGCGATGCACTCGGCTTCACATGCCGCGCCAGATGCATGGCTGTGCGCGCGGTTGCCGCCGGGTGTTTTAACCGCTCGTCTCTGCGGTGCTCGGTGACATATCGGTACGGAATTGCTGCCCCTCGCCATTGACTCTCGTCGCACTGATGCATATATGAACTATACGCACCAATGTCAAGGTGTGTATAGTTTGTAACCACATGAGGTCGCAAGTGCGCTGGGGAGTCGAGCAACGACTTGAGTTTATCGAGTTCCGCCTGTTTTGGGAGGGATCGATTAACCGCGCAGATGTTGTTGAGTTTTTTGGCGTTTCGGTTCCACAGGCTTCGAAGGATCTGACTCTCTACCAAGAGCGCGCGCCGGGTAATATGGTCTATGACACGCGCGGCAAAAGATATGTCGCGGCCGAGAGGTTTGTTCTCCGCTTCCTCGATCCTGACCCTTATGTATACCTCGCGCAGCTTCGCTCGGTCGCCGATGGGACAGTCCCGGCCCATGATTCGCTGATTGGGGTGCTGCCCGGCACCGATGTGGCGCTTACGCCGAAACGGGACATCGATATCGAGGCGCTTCGGAAAGTCCTTGATGCCATCCGCGAAGGCGCTTCGCTGAACATCTACTATCAGTCAATGAACCGTTCGCGGCCCGACCCGATATGGCGCAGGATCACTCCCCACGCCTTTGGTTACGACGGCTTCCGCTGGCACACGCGGGCCTATTGCCACCTGGAGCACAAGTTCAAGGACTTCCTGTTGCCGCGTATCCTCGAAGTCGGCTCGCAGGGTGAACCAGGCGAAGCCGGTGAACAGGACTGGCTCTGGAACAACTACTTCGACGTGGTTATCGGGCCTCACCCTGCCCTTACCGAGAGCCAGAAGAAGGTTGTCGCCAAGGACTACGGGCTGGATCGCGGCAACGGTGCACTTTCCGTTCGCTATGCGATGCTTTTCTACGTGCTGAAACGGCTTGGTTTGCTTGGCGACGCTGCGAAGCAGAGTGCCTATACGCAGCATATTGTGACAATAAATCGTAAGGAGACGGAGGCCGCCCTGGAGAAGGCGGGGCTTCGACTATGAATTTGCCAAAAGGAAGCGTGGATTGATGGCAGCAAGGCTCGAAGACATCAAGAACGGCGCATCGGTATGTGGTATTGCCTCGACCCAACCCGTGCAAGTCGTGTCGGTGGACTGGATCGGCGACCAAGCCATTAATGTCGTTTACCGCGACCACAACGGCACGGTGGCTGAAGCTGTACTTTATCGAGACGACGAGCATCGTCTTGAGGTCGAACAGAACGGTCGTCCCTGGTCTTTCGACGCGGACGGCGCGTTGCTGCGTCTGGTGACAGAGGCCAACCGCATCAAGCTGGCGCACTATTTCGATCCGTATCTGGCGATCCACACCAGCCTGGTCGATCCGCTGCCGCACCAGATCTCCGCCGTTTATGGCGAAATGCTGCCGCGCCAGCCACTGCGTTTCCTCCTCGCCGATGATCCCGGCTCCGGCAAGACGATCATGGCCGGGTTGCTGATGAAGGAGCTGATCGCCCGCAGCGATCTCGAACGCTGTCTCGTCGTCGCGCCGGGCAGCCTGGTCGAGCAATGGCAGGACGAACTCGGCCAGAAGTTCAATCTCGAGTTCGACATCCTCTCCCGCGACATGATCGAGAACTCGCGGTCGGGCAATCCGTTCAGCGACCGGGATCGGCTGATCGTCCGCCTCGACGTGCTGGCGCGCAACGAGGAGCTTCAGGAGAAGCTCATGAGCGCGCGCGAATGGGATCTGATTATCTGCGACGAAGCGCATCGCATGTCGGCCACGTATTTCGGCGGCGAGGTCAAATACACGCGGCGCTATCAGGTCGGCCAGAAGCTCGGTCAGGTCTGCCGGCACCTGCTGTTGATGTCGGCGACGCCGCACAACGGCAAGGAAGAGGATTTCCAGCTCTTCATGGCTTTGCTCGACGGCGATCGGTTCGAGGGCCGGTTCCGCGATGGCGTCCATTATGCCGACACCGAAGACATGATGCGGCGGCTGACCAAGGAGGAACTGCTCAAGTTCGATGGCCGGCCGCTCTTCCCCGAGCGGCGGGCGCGCACCGTCAAGTATCAGCTCTCGGAAGGGGAAGCCGCGCTCTACACCGCCGTCACCGAATATGTTCGCACCGAGATGAACCGCGTGCAGCGCTTCGCCGAGGGTGACGGGAAGAAGCGCAACAACGTCGGCTTCGCCTTGCAGATTCTTCAGCGGCGCCTCGCCTCGTCGCCGGCCGCCATCTACCAGTCCCTCAAGCGCCGCCGCGAGCGGTTGGAGAACGAGTTGGGCGAAGCGCGCCTTGCCACCAAGGGCCGACGGGCCGGTTTCGACGAGCCGACCATCAACACCGATATGTTGGGCAACATCGAAGAATACGGCCAGGAGGAAATAGACGAGCTTGAGGATCTGATCTCGACCGGCGCGACAACAGCCGAGACGGTCGAGCAACTCGCCCTGGAGGTTGAGACGCTGAAGGGCCTGGAGTCGATGGCACTTGGCGTCCTGCGTTCCGGCGTGGACACGAAGTGGAGCCAGCTCAATCGTATTCTCGACGACGATCTCATGATCGACGCCGCCGGCAATCGCCGCAAGCTGATCATCTTCACCGAACCCAAGGACACCTTGCACTACCTGCTCGACAAGGTGCGGGCGCGGCTCGGTAACACGCAAGCCGTGGAAGTGATCCACGGCGGCGTCTCGCGCGAGGAACGGCGCAAGGTTGTCGAGCGGTTCATGCAGGA